>Ga0302279_10001720_pt1 | contig 30565 bp, 28 predicted proteins | sample III_Bog_N3_3_FD_194541 | JGI IMG/M metagenome (GOLD analysis project Ga0302279, IMG submission 194541) | Peat permafrost microbial communities from Stordalen Mire near Abisko, Sweden - III_Bog_N3_3 | ecosystem: Environmental > Terrestrial > Soil > Wetlands > Peat | place: Sweden: Abisko... | reverse complement strand
CCACTGCGACGCCACGGCGGCCATCGCAAGCGCCTTCCCGGGCGCCGAGATCGTGATGCACCGCTCCGACGTCGCCGCGATCGGCGACCTGGGCCGGCGCGCGAAACCGGTCGTCGACGGCGACGAGTTGCCGTTCGGCGAGCACGCCGCGATCCGCATGCTGCACACGCCCGGCCACACCGACGGCAGCTCGTGCTTCCTCTTCCACTCGACGCTGTTCACCGGCGACACGCTCTTCGCGGGTAGCGTCGGTGGGGCGTTCGGCAGCTCGTCGAGCTACCAGGACATTCTCGATAGCGTGCGCTTCAAGCTATTCGCGCTCGACGACGCCACCGTGATCGCCCCCGGTCACGGTCCCCCGTCGACGATCGGCGAAGAGCGCGCCCACAACCCGTTCTTCTAGAGAGAGGTATCCGTGCGTTGGTTTGAGACCGTGCTATGGAACAGCCGCTATGCGGTGCTGATCCCGGTCGTCGCATGCGTCGGGATTTCGTTCTTGCTGTTTTTCATCGTCACGATCGAAGCAGTCCAGCTACCCTCGCACCTCGGCGCGTTCCTCGACAACGGCGCCGAGAGCGCCGCTCACGCGCGCGTCTACAGCGACGGCATCGCGAGCATCGCGAAGATCATCGACGGCTACCTCTTCGCGACGATCATGTTGATCTTCGCAATGGGCCTCTACGAACTGTTCATCGGCAAGATCGCGATCGCGGAAGATAACGAACTCGCCGCACGAATTCTCCTGATCCGCAGCATCGACGATCTAAAAGACCGCCTGGCCAAAGTCGTTTTCCTAATCCTCATCGTCACCTACTTCGAATACGCCCTGCGCGGCAGCTACACGACCGCCCAAGACCTGCTCTCACTCGCCGCCGGCATCGCCCTCGTCGCCGGCGCCCTCTGGCTAACCGGCCGCAGCCACAAGTAGCGGACCGTGAAGCCACGTTGCTCAAAGCGGAACTCGCGCGCTCGAATGGGTTTTCCGGCTATGACCTTTGGTCGCTCGCCCTATCGGTAAACGTGCACGCCGAGCAGCCATAGCGTCCTCTGTCATCCCGAGCGGAGCGCGTCGGCGCGAAGTCGAGGGACAGCCGCAATCGCCGAGCTTGGTGGAGCGCTGTAATCGCCGAGCTTGGTCGCTGTCCCTCGACTCCGCGCCGACGCGCTCCGCTCGGGATGACAGGGGGGGGCGTTCGCCACGACGTCATTACTCGAAAGCGGGCGCGTGCTGCGCTTTTGTGCGGGGCAGCGTTAGGTGCGGAGTTTGAAGCCGATGGACGTTAGCCAGAGGGCGCCGGCGAATGAGATCGCGGTGAGGGCGCCGACGATGCCGAGGGAGAGCGCGAGCGAGACGTCGACGGTGTGGGTGTACGAATAGCGGAACGCATTGATCATGTAAAACATCGGGTTCCAGAGCGAGATCGCGCGCACCAGCGGCGGCAGGAACGCCGCCGGCGTGAAGACGCCGCCGACGAACACGAGCGGCGTGATGAAGAACGTCGTCAAGAGCGCGATGTGGTCGAATTTCTCGGCGAATAGCCCGCAGATGATGCCGAGCGAGGAGAACAGCACCCCGACCAGCGTCACCGTGAGCGCGTACATGCCCCAGTCGACCGGCGCGGTGTGCACGAAAATTGCGCCGAGCGCCGTGATCAGGAGCGCGAGGAACCACGCGCGAGCGATACCGGCGACGACGTAGCCCATCACGAGTTCGAACGCCGAGAGCGGCGCGATCAGCAATTCCTGGATTGCGTTTTGGAACCGCCCCTGGAACACGGTGCTCGAGCCCTCGCCGTAGGTCTGATCGATCACTTGCAGCATGATCAGCCCCGGAATGAGAAACTGCGAGTACGAGACGCCCTGCACGCTCGGGATGCGGCTACCGAGCGCCAGGCCGAACACGAAGACGTAGAGCACCGTCTGGATCACCGGCGGCCAGATCACCTGGTTGATGATCGCGAACGTGCGCACCATCTCGCGCTTGACGATCGTCAGGAAGCCGGTGAAATTCGGGCGGCGGTCGGCGGCGACGATCATCGGCGCGTCAATTCCAAAAACACGTCCTGCAGCGAACGTTCGCCGATCAGCTTGCGCGTCGTTTCGAGCGCGACGAGCCGCCCCGCCTCGATGATGCCGATGCGCGCGCACAGCTCTTCGGCTTCTTCGAGGTAGTGCGTCGTCAAGATGATCGTCGTCCCGGCGCGGTTCATCTCGCGCAGAAACGCCCACAACTCCAGCCGCAGTTCGACGTCGACGCCTGCCGTGGGCTCGTCGAGAATGAGCAACTTCGGCTCGTGCATCAACGCGCGCGCGATCGTGAGCCGGCGCTTCATCCCGCCCGAGAGCCGCGTGTAGACTTGCTTCGCCTTCGACGTCAAGCCGAACCGTTCGAGCAGGTCGTCGGCGCGGCGCCGGATCGCCGGTCCGCTCAGGCCGTAGTAACCGGCTTGATAGAGCAGGATGTCACGAATGTTCAGGTAGCGATCGAAATTGTATTCTTGCGGCGCGAGCCCGACGGTACGCCGCGCCGGGCGCCAGTCGCGCTCGACGTCGAGTCCGAAGAGCCGGATCGATCCGGCGGTGATGCGCGAGAGCCCGACGATCGAATTGATCGTGGTCGTCTTTCCGGCGCCGTTGGGCCCGAGCAAGCCGAAGAACTCGCCCTCGGGGACGCTCAGCGAAATGCCGTCGACGGCCGTGAAATCGCCGTAGCGTTTGACGAGCCCGGTGATCTCCAGTGCCGCCATCAGATGACGTGTTCCACGAGTTGCTTGTAGCGGTGGCGGCGCAGCACGGAGATCCGCTCGCCCGCGGCGGGGATCCCACTCTTGCGCAGTTGACGCGCGACGCGCTCGACGTCGAACGCCACGCGGCGCGAACGCACCGACCACCCGCCGGGCTGCTGCGTGAGCAGCGCGTAGTGCGCGCGCGGGTCGCCGTCCTTCGGCAGTCCGGCCGAAGCGACGTTGACGAAGGTGCGGTCGCGCCAGGTGCGCACGTAGGGCACGTGGAGATGGCCGAACGCGATCGTGCGCTGCACGACGCCCCAGATAATTCGCTCGAGCTGTTCGGGCGCCGCGTCGGGCCACACGTGTTCGTCGTCGTGCTGCGGCGTCGCGTGACACACGAGCAGTCCATCGGGTCCCTCACCGAACGTCAGGGTCGCCGGCAAGGTCCCCAGCCACGCGACCCATTGCGGGCCGAGCGCGTCGCGTTGCCACTGCAGCGCCGCGCGCTCGTCGGGCCCGTAAAGGGCCGCGTCGTCGAGGGCGATCATGCGGTCGGTGTTGCCGCGCACGGCCTTGGCACCGGCGTCGCGCAGGCGTTCGAGCACTTTGCGCGGCCGCGGGCCGTCCATGCACAGGTCGCCGGCCGCGACGATGCGGTCGGCCCCACCGATCGCGGCGAGATCGTCCAAACAGGCGTCGAGCGCGACGGCGTTGCCGTGGATGTCGGAAAGAAGAGCTATACGCACCGGGTGTCATGACACCGCGAAGGTGCTCCCGGTGGCGCGCTAGCCGCGCTTGGTCGCAAGCACGAGTTGGGACGGGCCGACGCCGGCCTTGCCGAACTCCCACAGGTCGATCGCAACGACGTCGAGCTTGGCAGCGCGCAGCAGCCCGATACTCTCACGAAAGCGCAAGTTGGCGATCACCCGGCGGTCACCTAAGGCGACCAGGCCGGCCGCGAACTCCTCGCCGCGCGGCACCTCGACGATCTGCAGGTCCCGCACCGGGACCAAATCGACCAGGTCCGGCGCCGCGACGACCGTATCGGCCGCGACGACGTTGAACACACTCCGCAAGCGCGGCACGTCGGGGGCGAGCGCCAGCTCGACGACGCGCAGGTTGGCGGCCGCGGCAAAGGCCGCCAACTGGCTGCGGCCGAGCGCGTTGGAGCGCGCGCCGAGCCCGCCCGCCCGCGGGACCCCGACAAACACCCGGTCGCCCGCGAGCGCGACGTCCGCGCCGTCGAGCAGTCCGGGTGCGGCGATCCGGCCGGCGATCGGAATGCCGAGTTCGGTCAGCGCGCGTTCGACCGCGGCGACCTCGGCGCGGCGCTCGACCGACGACGGGCGCGCGACGATCGCACCTTGCGGCAACAGGATCGCGCAATCGGCGACGAGCGCTTCGGTCGGCGTTCCGGTCGACGGTTCGAGCACCGTCAGCTGCACGCCGTAGTCGCGCAGCGCGCGCACCAGCACGCGATGCTGGTCGAGCGCGCGGTCGGCGATCGGCGAGGGTTCGGACGTTCGCGGTGCCAGTTGGTCGATGCTCGGCGAGGGCGCGCACACGATCGCGCCGGCGAGGACGCCCGCATCCGAGCGAACGAACGGGGGCTCGAAAGATTTGGTCATCACGCTGCGGGTTGGATTGTCCGCCGGCAGCCGCGCGCCTTCATGCGCCGGGCACGGCCGGCGCCGCGACGTACGGCCGCTGGTTTGGCTTCGAGGTGAAGAAATCGCCCAGGTCGTTGGCCAGCAGATCGCCCAGCGATAGCGGCGGAACACCGAAGATGCGATCGATCGTCTTCAGCACGCCGGCGGTCGAGAGATGACGCATGCCGACGTAGCCGCGCTTCGCGTACGGCGAGATGACGAGCGCGAACGTGCGCGACGCGTCGACGTGGTCGCGCCCGGCGCCGGCGTCGGCCGCGACGACGAACACCGCCGTCGAACGCCAGGCGGCGAGGTGCGAAAGCGCCGCGACGATCGTACCGAGTGCGAGGTCGCCGTCGGTGACGGCAGCCGGCGAACCGTCGCCGCGGCCCGAGAGCGCCACGTAGGCGAAGCGCGGCAGACGGTGGGCTGCGGCGAGCGCGCCGTAATCGCGCACGAATTCCGCGGCCCGCGCGGCGTCGCTCGCATGCGCGACGCGCGCCGGGTACGCGAGATCGACGTTCCCCGCCAGCACGGCGGGCGCCGGCGCGTCTTGCGTGTAGGCGAGGCCCAGGCCGGGGGGCGCGATCGCCGGGACCTGGGTGCCCGAGGGCGTGAGGAATCCGCCGTAGTCGCGAAAGCTCAGCTTCCGCCGCGCGAGCGCGTTGAAGATCGTCCCCAGCCGCGGCGCGTCGTCGGCATCCTCGCCGTCGAAGCCCAACGGCCGGCGCGCGGTGCGGACGCCCGACGTGCGCTCGGCGAACGCCGTCGCCAAGCCGCCCGCGACGATTTGCTGACCCGCGGCGGCGGAGCCCGCGTCGGTGAACAGATTGCCGGCCAGGCCGAACGTGCGGGCCAGCGCGTGCAGGTTCGGCGTGACCGCCGCGCCGTAGCGCGCGCCGGCCGGCACGCCGGGACCGCGGCCGAGATCGCCTAACACGTCATCGTAGCTCGCGCCGTCCTCGACGATCAGCACGACGTTGTGGATCGCCGCCGGCAACGGTTTCGGCACCGGCACGACGCGGCGCGTCGCGGCCAGCGCCGCGCGCGTCGTCTCCGCGAGCCGCACTTGCGCGAGGTCGATGCGCTGCAACGTCGACCAGACCGCGCCGGCGTCGATGCCCGCAGCCGGATCGGCGCTGAAGCCGGCGTCGTGTCCGAAGCCCTTCTGGTTCGCCACGTACAGCGTCCGGTCGTCCGGGCCGAGCGCCACCGCACTGGGCGCCCAGCCGGTCGGAATCAGGCCCAGGCGATGCAGGTGCAACGGGTCGCGCGCATCGATCACCGCCACCGCGTCGAGCCCCGTCAGCGCGACGTACAGGCGCGAACCGTCACGGCTCAACGCGAGCGCCGCGGGCTGCGTGCCGTAGGGCCCGCGATCGAACAGGCGCAACTCGGTGCCGCCGGCAACGTGCGGCGCGGCGCCGAGCGCGACCGTCGCGATGCGGTCGACGTTCGTCATCGCGACGAAGGCGTAGGCGGCATCGGCGGTCGTCACGATCGCCGTCGGATGCGCGCCGCCGGCCAGTCGTAGCCCATCGGGCGAGGGGTCCATCGGCACTGACTGCACGGGGCCTGCGATCCCGCCGTTCGGGTCGAGCGCCAGCAGCGAGAGCGACGAGGCATTCGCCAAATCGGCCGGAGCGCGGTCGAACGCCGGGACGGCGGCGGGCGCCGCCAGCATGCCGTAACGTTGCGCGCCTTCGTTGGTTACCAGGAGCTGCGTGCCGGCAATCGCGACGCCGCACGGTGAGAAACCGACGCGTTGCGGCGGCCCGGCCAGCCTGCGGCTCGCGGTGTCGATCGCGGCGACGGTATCGCCGCCCATGTCGACCGCGTAAATCCGGCGGCCGTCGGCCGACGCGAGCAGCGCTGCGGGAAAACTGATGCCGCGATCGGCGAATGCGGGATCGGCCGATCCCGGGATGTCGATCCGGTGGCGCTCGTCGGGATCGAGGCGGCCCGAGGCGTCCAGATCGAAGACGAAGACCGCGTTCGCCGAGCCGCCCGCGGCAAAGACCAGGGTGCGATCGGAGCCCGACGGGTCCTTGAGCGCGACGACGCCGCCGAAGTACGTTTCGCCGGGCGCGCGATAGTGCGCGACCGCCGTCATGGTCGCCGTATCGACGACCGTGAGCGAATAACCGCCGCTCGCATCCGCGTCGAGCAGACTACGTGCCGGCGCTTCGCGCTCGTCGTCGTTGGTCGCGATCGCGTAGCGTCCGTCGGGCGTGAGCGCGATGCCGAGCGTATCCATCCCGGTGACGACGCTCGTCCCTTCGGGCGTCACGAGGCGTCCCGACGGCAAGACGGCGCTGTAGGCTTGGCCGTGCAGATGCCCCGCCGGCAAATTGCCCGCCGGCGGCGCGTACGAGACGGTGGCCGGCCACGCGCCCACCGGGAGCAACGCGAACGCGATCGCCGCACACGCGGCGCGGACGAACATCCTAGCGTTCGTCGAGACGATAACCGATGCCGCGCACGCTGGAGATTTGCAGCAGCGCCTCAACCTCGTTGAGCTTCTTGCGCAGGGCCGCGACGTGCACGTCGACGACGCGCGTCGGCACGCCGGAAACGTCGTTCCAGACGCGTTCGAGAATTTGCGCGCGCGTCAGCAACTTGCCGGTGTTTTCGGCAAGATACCACAACAGCCGGAACTCGAGCGCGGTGAGCGTCACGCTCTTGCCCTCGTTCTCCAAGGTGTGGAAATCGCGCACCATTTCGGTCGTGCCGACTTGCAGGCGGCCGTCGGCGTCGCTGCGGCGCGAACGCTCGCGCCGGCGCAGAAACGACTGCACGCGCGCGACGAGTTCGTTGCCCGAAAACGGCTTGCGCACGTAATCGTCGGCGCCGAGGCCCAGGCCCTTGAGTACGTCGTTCTCGGTCGAATGAGCGCTGACCATCAAGATGAAGGCGTCGCTCGAATTGGCCAGCGACGTGCACACGTCGAGGCCGCTGATATCGGGCAGCTCGACGTCGAGCAAGATGACCGCCGGCTTGAAATCCGGCTCGGCTTCGAGGCCGTTCGCCCCGTTCGTCGCGACTTTTACCTCATACCCGGCACGCTCGAGAATCGTTCGTTCGAAGAACGCGATCTCGGGGTCGTCCTCGATGATGAGTATGCGTTCGCTCATCAGCCGGCCGTCGTAACGGCGGCATTCTCTTCATCGCCCGGGAGCAGGGTCCGGCGCGCGAGCCCTTCTTCGATCGCAGCGCGGCGCACCGCGTCGGCCACCGCATCGACGACGCGGGCGTCGAAGACGCTCGGGATCACGTATTCCGCATTGCGCTCGTCACCGACGATATCGGCGATGGCGCGCGCGGCCGCCAGCTTCATGCCCTCGCTGATCTTGCGCGCGCGCACGTCGAGCGCGCCGCGGAAGATGCCCGGGAAGGCCAGTAGATTGTTGACTTGATTGGGGTAGTCGCTGCGGCCGGTACCCATGACCGCGACGTACGGCGCGGCGACTTCCGGCATGATCTCCGGGCTCGGGTTGGCCATCGCGAACACGATCGGGTCGCGGGCCATATTCTTGATGTCCTCGCCGGTGAGGATGTTCGGCGCGCTGACCCCGATAAACGCATCGGCGCCTTTAAGGACGTCGCGCAGCAGCCCGCGCTTCTTCTCACGGTTGGTATTCTTCGAGAGCCAGGTCCAGTGCGGCTTGTCGTACTGGATGTCGCTCACGATCGCGCCGTCGCGGTCGACCGCGATCACGTCGCGCACGCCCGCGAGGAGCAGCATCTTGATCGTCGCCGTGCCCGCGGCGCCGCTGCCGTTGAGGACGATCGTCATGTCTTCGAGGCGCTTGCCGACGACCGCGGCCGCGTTGATCATCGCGGCCAGGATCACGACGGCGGTGCCGTGCTGGTCGTCGTGCATCACCGGAATATCGAGCGCTTCGATCAGGCGCTCTTCGACTTCGAAACAGCGCGGCGCGGAGATATCTTCGAGGTTGATGCCGCCGAAGACCGGCGCGATGCGAATGCACGTCTCGACGATCTCGTCGACGTTCTTCGTGTCGAGCGTGATCGGAAACGAATCGATGCCGGCGAACTGCTTGAAGAGCATGCACTTGCCTTCCATCACGGGCAGCGCGCCGAGCGGGCCGATGTCGCCCAGGCCCAGCACCGCGGTGCCGTCGGAGATCACGGCAACCGTATTGCGCTTGATCGTGAGCTGGAACGCCTTCGAGGGATCCTCGGCGACGGCGAGCGACACGCGTGCGACGCCCGGCGTATACACCGTCGACAGATCGGCCCGCGTTCGCACCGGAATATTGGGCTCGATGTGGATCTTGCCGCCCAAATGCGCGAGGAAGATCGAGTCCGACACGCTGATGATGCGCGCGCCGTCCTGGGCCTTGATCGCATCTTGAACCGCGGTGCCGACCGCGTCGCTGGCGACGTTGATCGTCACGTCGCGGACGGTCGTGCTGCGACCGACCGTGCGCGTATCGACGGCGCTAACGCTGCCGCCGGCCTCGCCGATCGCCTTCGCGAGGCTCGCGAACGCGTGCGGCGAGTTCTGCGTCTCCACGCGGATGATGAGCGAAGTTCCGATTGCCGGTGATGCCATAAGGCGTCGTTTTCGATTCCTCGCCTGCGCTCCTGGAAGAATCGCCGCCGCTAGGAGCCGGCGAGCACATCCAGGGTTGCGTCGATGCCGTCATCGACCAGGCCGTCGTCGGCCCGCGGGTCGTTGACCAGAATTGCGAAGGCGACCCGCCCGTGGCGGCGCGTATCGACGTAGCCGGCCAGCGCGTCGACGTCCTCGATGTGCCCGCTCTTCGCCCGCGAGCGCCCGCGCGCGATCGTCACCTCGTGGCGGCGCACGGTGCCCTCGATCCCCACCCGCGGCAGATCGTGGTAGAGCACGTCACCGGTCGGTTCGAGTCCGGCCCGGGCCAGCAGCGTCGCCAGTTGCATCGGCGCGACGCGATCGCTCGGCGCGAGCCCGCTGCCGTCGACGACGCGCAATCCCGCGGTCGGCGCGCCCAGCGCTTTGAAAACCGACCGCTCCACCTCGGCGCCGGCCGCCTCGGTACCGGGCAAACCGGCCTGGGCACCGACCGCGCGCAGGAGCTGTTCGGCGTAGTGGTTGTCGGACTCGAAGAGCATATGGGCCAACAGGGTCCGCAGCGGCGCCGAGCGGTGACGCCAGAGCACGGTCGCGACGACCGGGGCGGGGCCGGTGCGCGCATCGCCGGCGACGGTGATGTCGCGCTGCAGCATCAGCGAGCGTGCGACGCCGGCGGCATATTGCGGCTGATCGACGACCGGTCGCCAGAACGATTGCTCGGCATCGACCGCGATCGAGCCGGCGAAGGAAAAATCGTTGCTCGCCGGTGCGCGGTCGATCGACAGATCCGTTTGGTAGCCGGTCCGTACGCCGCCGAGCACGCGTACGGCGGAACTGCGCGGACGCACTTCGATCTGCGCCGGCGCGCCGGCGCCCTGCGGCACGAGATGAAATTCGACCGTACCCTCATCGAGCGAAAGCGCGCTGGTGCCCGCCGCGTAGTCGTACTGCAGGTCGTCGGGTTCCCAGGCCGGGTTGACCTCGCGTCCGCCGAAGAGGGCACCGTCGGCGACGACGCCGCCCGTGATTTGGGTGGTCCCCGCGCGGACGAGCCGGCCGATCCCGGCGCGGAGATCGTCCGAAGTCAGCGATGGGTCGCCCGCGCCGACGAGATACACGTCGCCGTCGATCGTGCCGTCGTGCGGGGCATCGAGCGCTTCGAGGCGCGTTTCGAATCGATAGTCCGGACCGAGCGTCTGCAATGCGGTCACGGCGACCAGCAGCTTGAACGTCGAGGCCGGAACCGCCGGCCGGCGTTCGCGCCGCACGAAGAGCGGCGAGCCGCCGGCGTCGACGATCGCAATGCCGCTGGTCGACAGCGCCGACATGCCCAGCGGCCCGCGCAGCCGCGCCTGCAGTGCGCGCACCTCACCCGCCGTCCACGGCGGCGCGTGCGAGACGGCCGGCGGCGGGATGGCGGGCGACGCCGCCGATGCGGATTGATGCGCGCAGCCCGTCACGAACGCGAGCAAAAGAGCGAGCCAGGCGCGCTGCATCAGACGGGCGGCTCCGCATCGCGCAAGCGGTGCAGATCGTCGCGCAGCCGATCGACGTCCTCGCGCAAGCGCACGAGTTCGGGCGGCGTCTTCGAGGCCGCGCGCACGCGCATCGCCGCCTCGGCCGCATCGCGGCGCAGCCGGCCGTCGAGCTCGCTCGTCGCCTTCGCGTCGAGCACCGGCAGGAGCCGCGCGTCGGCCAGCGTTTCGCACGCGGCGTACGCGGAAAGGCGCACCAGATACGACGGATCGTCGAGTGCACGTTCCAACGCATCGGCCACGGCGGTGCGCGTCGCATCGACCAGCACGCCCAAGCGCGCCAGCGCGCCGGCGGCGGCGCGGCGCAGCGCTTCGGGACGGTCCTCCGCCAGCGCCGTGCGGAGCGGCGCGAGCGCACGCTCCTCGGCCAGTTCGGCCAGGCCGCGCGCGGCACCGGCGGCGATCGTTTCGCTCCACGACGGCTCGTCAAGCGCGGCGGCAAGCGCGTCGAACGCACGCGGGTCGCGCGTCTTGCCGAGCGCCGTCAACGCCGCGCCGGCGACGAAGTACGACGGGTCGTCGCGCAGCGCGAGCAGGGCACCCGCGACCTCGCCGTCGCGATACGCACCGAGCGCCTCGGCAACGGCGCGCCGGACCTTCGGATGCGGGTGCGTGGCGGCGGCGAGCAGCGCCGCGCGCGCGAACCCGGCGCGCGCCTTGCCGAGCACGGCGGCGATCTCCACCGCCACGCCCCAGAACGGCTCGTCGCGCTGCGCTGCCGCGAGCGCCTCACGCGCGGCGCGCGCGCCGTCGGTGCCCAGCGCTTTGGCGGCCCGGATGCGCGCGACCGGGCTCGGCTCCGCGCGCAGGATCGCGGCGTGCCGTTCGGTTCCCAGCGCGTAGGTCATCGTGCAGAGCAGGTAGGCACCCGGATCGATGCGGATGAGCGCGGGCTCGGCCGCGCACGCGAACACGAACGATTCGCGCTCGCGCTCGATATGCACGCGCAGGCGACGTTCGCCCGGCAACGGACCCTCGCCCGCATCGAGCGCGATCGCCGCTGGCAGCTCGGCGACCAGACCCACGTCGAGATCGAAGACGTACGCCGGGTGATCCGCATCGACGGTCTGCTTCTGCTCGATCTCGAGCGTCAGGGCCGAGCGCGCGTCGTCCCAGCTCGCGCGCACCTCGATCTCCGGATGGCCGCCGCGATCGATCCACTGCGCGAAGAAGGCCCGCACGTTGCGCCCGGTCGCGTGCTCGATGGCGCGCACGAGGTCGATCGTCTCGACGTTGCGGGTCGCGTTGTCGGCGACGTACCGGTGCAGCGCGCGCTTCAGCCGCTCCCAGCCCAGCTCGCCGCGCAACATGTGCAGCACCGCCGCGCCCTTTTCGTAGAGGTGACGGTCGAAGAGCTCGATCGGATCGCGGTAGACGTTGCAGACGATCGGCCGCCGGTAGCGTTCGCCGTCTTCGTCCAAGTAGCGCCCGACGATCTCGAAAACGTCGCGCTGGTACTCATCCCAGCCCAGGTTCGCTTCGCGCCAGACCGTTTCGAAGTACGTCGCGAAGCCTTCGTTGAGCCACGCCTGCGACCAGTCGCGGCAGGTGACGAGATCGCCGAACCACTGGTGCGCGAGCTCGTGCGAGACCAGCGAATCGCTCGAAAAATCGAGGTGCGCCCGCTCGTCGTGCAGGGTGCGGTCCGTCTGCGTCGTGGCGCTGGTGTTTTCCATGCCGCCGAAGATAAACTCGGCGACCGCGATCTGCGAATAGCGCGCGTACGGATACGGCACACCCAGCGTCGCTTCGAACACGTCGATCATGCGCGGCGTGTTGCCGAACGCGCGCTCGCCGTCGGCTTCGCGGCCCGGCTCGACGTAGTACCAGACCGGCAGCCCGGCGTGCCGTTGCTCGATCTCGCTGAATTCGCCCGCGACCATCGTCAGCAGGTACGTCGCGTGCGGCACCGTCTGCTCGTAGCGGAACGTGACGCCCGCGGCGTTCGCCGTGCGCTCGACGAGCGCGCCGTTCCCGAGCGCGAAGTGCCCCGGCTCGACGACGATCGTGGTGGCCGTGGTCTGCTTTTCGGCCGGATGGTCGAAGCACGGCAGCCAGGCCCGGGCATCCGTATCCTGGCTCTGCGTCCACGCTTGGCGCGGCCGGTCGATAAAGTACAGGCCGCGCTGCGGTTCGATCGCGCGGTAGTCGACGGCGAACGCGAACGCCTCGTCCGCCGCCAGCGGCGCGGCGAGTTCGATCGTGAGATCGCGCGCGGTCGCGACGAACGGCAGCGTCGCGCCGCGCGCGTCGCGTACCGCGTCGATGGTCAGATCGACGGCGTCCAAGCGCAGCGACCGCACGCCGTCCTCGATGGCGCGCACGCGCGTCGTCACCGTGCCGTGCAACGTCTTCGTCGCGAAGTCCGGCCGCACGTGCAGATCGATGTGCTCGACGCGCACGACGCGATCGGGTCCGTACTGCGGGCGCGCGCCCGGCAGCGCGAACGGCAGCCGCTCGCTCACGTGTTTTCCCAGCGCAGGATACGCAGCGCGTGCGGCCGCGGCGCTTCGCACCAGGTCGTGAAGTACAGCCGGGCCGGCACGAGGTGGCCCGACGAATCGTGAAATTCGTAGCCCAACGTCGGGCCGGCGGTGACGCGTCCGCACGCGAGGTTGAGCTGCTTCACGAAATCGAGCCGGCCTTTGTCTTCGGGATGCCCGGGCCGCGGCACGAGCGCTTCTTTATCGACGAACAGGATGCGCCGCGGTTGCATATCGGGATCGTACCAGCGCTTCGCCTCTTGGCCCTGCGCGTTGTATCCGATTACGACCGGCGGCACGCCGCCGTAAAAGTCGAGCGTCGAGGAGAGCCCGTAGCCGTCGGTCACGACGGTCGCGTCGTTGGCTTCCATGATGTTGCGCACGTCGACCGCAAGCGAGGGCACCGTGAAGATCTCGAACCCGCCGGTGTTGCGCAAGGTCGAGCCGGTGTGAACGAACTGCTCGTAGACGAACCCCGGCCACACCGCGGCGACGAAGATCAGCGGGAAGAGAATCAGCGCGGGGACCGCGGCGACGCTGCCCCAGATCACGCGCGCCCGCGCCGGCAGGCGCACGAAAACCGTGCCGAGCGCGACGCAGAGCGAGAGGTACGCCCCGAACATCCAGTGGATCTCGACCCGCTCGTGAACGTCGAGGACGGTCAGCAGGACGATCAGCGGCACGGCCGTCCAATTCAGCAGCGCGTTGCGCGCGTAGAAGATGCACAGCAGCGCGCCGATCCATAAGCCCGGCGAGTACGCGGCCGCCTGCACCAAGTGCAGCGCGAACGGCCGGTACCACTTCCACTCCTGTTCGTGGCGGCTGATCAGCGCGAACGCGAACGTCGCCCAGCCGTGGGTCGCGTTCCAATACAGGAACGGCACGCACAGCACGAAGGCGACCGCAAATGACAGCCACAGCCCCTCGCGCCAGAGCCGGCGGCGTGCCGGGGCGAGCGCGTACATCACGATGCCGAAGACGAGCGCGAACGCAAAGATGCGCGAGAGCAGCACCGCGCCGAGCGCCACTCCCAGCCACACGTAATCCAGCCGCCGGTGCGATGCGAACGCGCGCACCGCGCAGTACAGCGACGCGGCCCACGCCGCGAGGTACGGCCCGTCGGGCGAGGCCGAGCCGAACGCGACGGACGAGAGCGGCGTCAACGTGATCGCCAGCGCCGTCACGGCACCGGCGCGCGGATCGCCGCCGGTTAGGCGCGTTGCGGTCTTGGCCGCCAGTACGGTCGCCACGACGCCGCACAGAATGAAGCCGATGCGCACGGCGAACGGGTTCGTGCCGAGCCAGCTGAACGCGAAGATCGTATAGGCGACCCCCGGCGGATGGTCGCCATAACCGAGCGCGAGATGGCGCGACCACTCCCAGTAGTAGCCCTCATCGCCGATGAGCGGGACCTTCAGCGCGGCGATCGCGCGCATCAACGTGACCGCGGCGACGATCGACCAGGCGATGATGCCGAGCCGGTCCCACGTCGAGGCCGCGCTCGGCGGCGCCGACACCACGCTACTCATGGGGGTTCACCAAGCCGCCGTTGACGCCCAGCACCATCCCGTTGAGGAAGCCGGCCTCGTCGCGCACGACGAAGCGAATCGCGTCGGCGACGTCTTCCCAGCTGCCGGCGTGGCCCGTGGGGTTGCCGGCCGGCGTCGCGCGGGCTCGTTCCCGGGTCTGCGACTTCTGCCGGATGTCGCCCGGCTCGATCACGTTGACGGTAATGCCGTGGCGCGCTTCTTCGAGCGCGAGCGTGCGCGCGAACGCGACCACGCCGGCCTTGGCCGCGCCGTACAGCGCCATCAAGCGCGCGGGTTGCGTCACGTGCGAACCGTTCATGCCGAAAAAGACGAGCCGCCCGAAACCGCGCGCGCGCATGCCCGGCAGCGCCGCCGCCGCCAGCGCGACCGACGTGCCGAGGTTGCCGTCGATCATGGCGCGATAATCTTCCGCGGACGACGCCGCAAACGCGCGCACGACGATCGGCCCGACCGCATGCACGACGACGTCGAGCGGCCCGCGCCGCGCTTCGATCTCGGCCACGAGATCCGCGGCCGCCGTCGGCCCGGCAAGATCGTTGGCCGCTGCAAAAACATCGGGATCGTATTCGGCCACGCGGGCTAGAGTCTCATCCGGCGCGGTGCCGCCGGGACGGTAGGTGAAGGCAACGCGGTAGCCGTCGGCAGCCAGCGCAACCGCGATCCCCGCGCCCAGCCCGGCCGCGGCACCCGTTACCAGCGCTACGCGAGAGGACAAGCGCGGCGTGCTTTCGTACCTGCGGGGGCATGGCGGCTCCAGTATCGGCGAGCTCGCGCATGCGCCCGGTGATGTTTCTCGCCGAGGACGCCTTTCAAGTGCGCGGCGCGTACTGGGAAGCGCGCGTTGACGGAGCGCTCACCCTGCTGCTCGTTCACGATCGCAGCGCGGACCGCAGCCAGTGGGACCCCTACGTTCGATTCTATCTCTCCCGGGGCTGGAGCGTGCTGACGTTCGATCTGCGGGGCCACGGCGAATCCGTAAGGCAAGAGACACGCGCCGCCCTGCAACTACCCGGAATGCCGGACACGCCGTGGGAGGCCGGCTGGCCGCTCGACATCAAGGCGGCGCTCGCTTTTGCCGCCCGTCAGCCGCGCGCCGACCCCGCAAAGCGAGCGGTCATCGGGCTCGGTCTCGGGGCTGACCTCGCCTACGCGGCGGCCGCGCGCGGCTGGGGCGCGGGCAGCGTCGTGTGCGTGAGCCCCGACGAAGCGCGCGCCCGCGAGTTCGCGGGGCCGGGCGCGTTCGCGCCGCGCGGCACCTACTTGATGTACGGCTCGCTCGATCCTACCGGCAACGCGGCCGCGATCGGCCTCGCGCTCGCCGCGCTCTACCCCGCCGAGTGCGAAGCCTTCGCCGGATCGTCGCTCACCGGCATCCACCTCTGGGAGGAACGCCAGCCCGAGATCGTCGCGCGTTCGATCGCCTGGATCGAGCGCACGATCTAATCGCTCTTACGCGAACGTGCGCTCGGGGCTCGGCAGATGTTCGCTTGCGAGCGCGCGCTTGTCGGCGCGGCGCTCGATGCTGCCGGCCACCCACGCGTACACGACCGGCACCAAGAACAGCGTGAGGATCAGCGAGCTGAGCAGACCGCCGATCAGCACGGTGCCCATCGAGCGCCGGAATTCCGCGCCTTCGGCGAGGCCCAGCGCGAGCGGCAGCATGCCGAACACCATCGATGCGGTCGTCATGACGATCGGCCGCAACCGAATCCCCGCCGCGGTGCGCATCGCATCGAGCACGCGTAGGCCGCGCCGGCGCTGCGTGTTCGCATAGTCGACCAGCAGGATGCCGTTTTTCGCGACCAGGCCGAAGAGCATGATGATGCCGATCAGCGAGAACAAGTTGAGCGTCTGGTGCGTGAGCGCGAGGCCGTACAGCGCGCCGACCAGCGCCAGCGGCACCGAGAACATGATCACGAACGGCGTCAAAAACGAGCTATAGAGAATCACCATCAGCACGTAGACGAGCGCGAACGAGGTCAGCATCGCGATTCCCATGCTGCTGAACGTCTCGGCGAAGAACTGCGAATCGCCGTCGGCGCGCAGCGCGACGCCGTTGGGGAAAAAGCCGGGCGCGTTCACGGCGGCGTTGATCTTGTCCGTCACGGTGCCGAGCGTGGTGACGGCGGGGTCGAAGCCGGCGGTGACGCGCACGATGCGCTGTTTGTCGAGCCGCTCGATCTTCGTCGGTGCCGGCGCCATCGTGAACGACGCGACGTCGCTCAGGCGGTAGAGGCTCACGCCGTCGTTGGCGCGCAGCTTGATGTTCTCGATGTCGGCCAACCGGTTGCGCCATTGCGCCGGCAGTTGCACCCGTACGTCGACGAGCCCGGCGTCGGTGCGCACGCGAGTCGCGACCGCGCCACCGATCGCGATGCGGGCCGCGGTCGCGGCCGCGCCGGGGCTCACGCCGAGCACGGCGCACTTCGCGCGGTCGATGTTGATATTGAGCCGGTCCGTTTCGCTCTCGGCGCCGGTCTGCACGTTGACCGTGCCGGGGATCGCGCGTATGACGGCCGCCAACTTGTCGGCACCGGCCTGAATCTGATCCTCGGGGCCGGAGAGCGTGTAGAATACCGGGTCGCCGCCGCTGCCGCCGCCACCCTCGGCCGAAACCGTCAACACGCCGCCCGGCACGAGATACGCCAGGTTGCGGATCTGTTTCACGACGTCGTTGGTCGCGGCGCGATGGTCCTTCTCCAGTTCGACGGTCATGTTCGCGACGTGGCCGCCGGTGGTCTGGCCCCAGCCGGCCGGCTTGGTGCCGACCGTCGAGAGCGTCGAGTGCACGTAGGGCAACTTCATGATCGCGGCGTCGATGCGGTCGGCGGCCGCTACGGTGGCGCCGATCGGCGTGCCCGGGTGATAGGTCAGCGTCATCTGAATCGAGCCGGTGCTGGCGCTCGGGATGAACTCGGACTGTACGAGGCCCAGCACCGGCAGCGCCAGCGCGCTGACGAGCAACGCCACGCACACGCCGACCGTCTGCCAGCGGTGCTGCAACGCGTACGGGAGCGCGCGGTCGCGATACCACGCGGTGAGGCGATCGAAATCGCGCTGAAACCACGCCAGCCACGGCGGCGGTTCCGCGCTGCGCTTGACGATCGACCAGCGCGCGGCCAGCATCGGCGTGAGCGTGAACGAGACGAGCAGCGAGAACAGCGTCGCGACGACCACCACGATGCCGAACTCGATCATGTACTTGCCGACGATGCCCGAGAGGAACGCGATCGGCAGGAAGACGACGACGTCGACGAGCGTGATCGCGACGGCGGCGCCGCCGATCTCGCCGCGGCCGGAAAGCGCCGCTTCGGTCGGAGACTGCCCCATATCGCGATGGCGCGTGATGTTTTCGAGCACGACGATCGAATCGTCGACCAGAATGCCGATGATCAGCGAGACGCCCATCAGCGAGACGATGTCGAGCGTGAAATGCAGCTGCTTCATTACGATGAACGTCGAGAGGAGCGACGACGGGATCGCGATCATCACGACCAGCGCGTTGCGCCAGGCGTGCAGAAAGAGCATCAGCACGACGGCCGTGAGCACGATGCCTTCGAGCAGGCTCTGCAACACGCCGTCGAGCGACTTCTGGGTGTAGTCGGCTGCGGCGGCGACTTCTTCGAAGTGCACCGTCGGGTAGCGCGCTTCGATCGCCTTGAGCCGGTCGCGCAGAACCTCCGTCGACTTGATCTCATCCGAGGTGATCACGCGATTGACGTCGAGCACCATCGTCGGCGCGCCGTTGAACTTCGAGATGACGCGTTGCTCGACGTGGCCGTCCTCGGTGGTCGCGACGTCGCCGACCTTCAGTCCGTTGGCCGGCCCGCCCGCCAGGCCCGTCGTCGCCGAGAGAATCGGCAGCGGGATGCCGAGCATATCGCTCGCGCGCACGATGTCGGAGTGCACCGACACGTCGGTCTCGGCGTTGGGTGCTTCGAGCCGCCCGCCGGGGACGTTGGCGTTGTTCTGGTTGATCGCATTAAAAATGTCGGAGACGGTCGCGCCCGTGCCGAGCAGCCGCAGCGGATCGGGCAGCACGTGAAACTCGCGCTTCACGTCGCCGTTGACATCGACGCTTTGGACGTTGGGGACGTGGCGGATGTCGGGGACGATGCGCTGCGCGACGAGATCGGAGAGCGCGGTCGCCGCGAGCGTCTTCGAACTCAGCGCGAGCGTGACGATCGGCGCCTGCTGCGAGCCGGCGCTCTTATCGACCAGCGGCGGATCGAGGTCGGTCGGCATGTAGACGCGTGCGGTGTCGACGCGGCGCTGCACGTCGATCGCGGCGTAGTCGAGGTTGGTGTCGATCTTGAACTGGACGATCACGACCGCCAGGCCGTCCTCGGCCGTGGCCGACATTTGATCGAGGTTGTCGATGCCGTCGATCTGGTCTTCGATCGGCTTGATGACCAGGCGCTCCATCTCTGCCGGCGAGGCGCCCGGGTAACTTGCGGAAACCGCGACGATCGGGAAGGTGACGTTCGGGTTGAGGCTCCGGCCGATCTGGAAAAACGCAAAGACGCCGTAAATCGCTAGCGCGATAAACAGCATCGACACGATAATCGGGCGCGAAATGGAAAACCGGGTCAACCACATGGACGAACGTCTCCCTGGAGGGCTCGTTCGTCATACGCCCCGGGCACTACGCTTGTTTCGGGCCGAAAAAAAACTCGCCGGGCTAGGGTTTGGACCAGAGAACGTTTCCCGAGGCGTCCCGGATGTCGCCCCCGATCTTTCCCGACGTGTAGCCGCCGAGCACGAGGCGCGTCGCCGCAGCGTTGTCCCTCATCACGAGGAACGGGGCGGCGTCCTCGGCCTCGAGATAGGCCCGGGTTTTGCCGTCGCTCCCATTTAGATCGAATTCGGGCTCGTTCTGCGCGCCCTCGAAGAGCCCAAGCCGCATCGTCCCGGCGTTATCGCGGAAGACGAACTCGGGGTTCTGGAGGTCCGACGAGAGGAACATCTCGGCGCGCCGTTTCCCCGTAGCGTCGAATAATCGGAGCAGCGGCTTGTCGGCGAGCAGGTAGACGGCCTCGCGCAGTTCGCCGGTCGTGTCGTAGAGATCGGCGCCGGGCGAGCCGTCGGCATCGATGCCCGCGTCGGTGCGGATCTTGCCCGCCGGGTCGCGGACGACGATGCCGCTCGCGTTGAGCCGCGCCGAGCCGTGGTCCGCGCCTTCGATCACCAGCGGACGCGCGACCGGCGGCGCGCTCGGAGCCTGCGCCGTCGCCAGCGCGATCGCGAGCACGCCGAGCGCGAACGCCCGGTCGCGTCGCGCGCGCCGCTCGAGGCGCGCGATACGGCCCTCGATCTCCGGCACGCTCACGGCGCTTGCCACTGAACGGTGCCGGACGCGTTCTTGACGTTCATGCCGATCGTACCGTCGGAGTAGCCGCCGACGTAGACCCGGTTGTTGCCCGCCGCGTCGCGCATCACCAGGTACGGCGACACATCGTCGGTGGCGAAATACGCGCGCAGTTTCTCGTCGGTTCCGTACAACTGGAGCTGCGGATCGCCGCTTGAAGCCCGCGCGAGTTGCAGGCGCAGCTTTTCGTTCGCGTCGTTGAGTTGGAAGAGCCCGTCGCCCTTATCGTCGAGCCCGACCTCTTCGCGCCGCTTCCCATTCGTATCGAAGAGCCGCAATTTCGGGACGCCGTCGAGCAAGTACATCGATTCGCGCAACGTTCCGGCCGTGTCGTGCATGTCGAGCGACGGTCGCCCGCCGGAATCGATCCCCTCGAAGACGCGCACGTTGCCCTTGGCATCGCGCACGGTAAGTCCGGTTGCACTCAAGGTCGAGCTCGCGCCGCTCGCGTCGCGCACGGTGTAGGCGGCCGACGTCGTCACCGGCGTGCTGCCGGGCGCTTGCGCGGTGACGAACAACAGGGCGAGCACCGCAAAACCGATCGCGCGGTCGCGCCGGCTACCGCGCTCGAGGCGCGCGACGCGGGCGTCCAGATCGGGAAAAGCCACGGGTTCCATTCGGCACCTCCTGGGGCTACCGGTGGACTACGTGGCCGAAAAGAAAAAACCCCGTGGTGCCGGGGTTTGACGTGGTGCGCGAGACTGGACTCGAACCAGCACGAGATTGCTCCCGCTAGCCCCTCAAGCTAGTGCGTCTACCAATTCCGCCACTCGCGCACAGGGGCAAAGACAACCGCGTAAGCATACACCGCCGCGACGGGAGCCGCAAGGCCCCCGCGCGGCGGCGTACCGTACGCTACTGCGCGGGCTGCGCTTCGGGGGCGAGCGCTTCTTCGATCTTGGCCTCGAGGCGCTCGAAGCCGCGGTCGCCGGCCTGACGGTGGATCAGCTCGTGGTTGCGGTCGAAGAGGTAGTACGCCGGGACAAACTCGTTTTCGAACGCCTTCACCACCGCATGCGTGTTGTCGATGCCGAGCGGCTGGGTGATCCCCATCTCCCCGTGGGCATCGGCCGTCACCTTGGCGACGTCCAACTCCTCGGGATTGCGCGGCTGGTGGATTGCGATCACCTTGAGGCCGCGCGGCCCGTACTTGTCGCGCCAGCCCGAGACCACGTCGGCCACGTTATGGCAGATGTAGCAACTGACCGACCAGAAGTGCACCAGGACCGGCGCGCCGGCAAGCTCCTCCGCAGAGGGCTTGCCGCCGTTCTCCCAGACCTCCGCGCCGTCGAGCGACGGCAGCGGCGTGCGCATGCGAAGAGGCATCGAACCTTATCCGATCGAGAGGAGCGCTTTGCCGGGCTCCCATTCCGCCGGGCACAGCCCACCGGTCTGGAGCGCTTGGAGCACGCGCAGGGTCTCGTCGACACTGCGGCCGACGTTATCCGCGGTGACGACGGCATAACGCAGCACGCCGTCCGGATCGATGATGAACAGGCCGCGCTGCGCGACGCCCGAGCTCTCCTCGAGCACGCCGTACGCACGGGCGACTTCCTTGGTGAAATCGGCGACGAGCGGGTACTTCGTCCCCTCGATGCCGTTCTTCGCGACCGGCGTGTTCAGCCAGGCAAAGTGGCTGTGGACCGAGTCGGTCGAGCAGCCGAGCACCTCGGTGTCGAGGTCGTTGATCTCCGCCAGACGGTCGGAGAGAGCGCGGATCTCCGTCGGACAGACGAACGTGAAATCCAGCGGATAAAAGAAGAAAATCAGCCATTTGCCTTTGTAATCCGACAGGCTGATCGGAGCGCCCAAGTTCTTCGCGCTGGTCGCGCCCTTGGTGCTCGGGAGTTTGAACGCGGGCGCCGGCTGCCCGACCTTCGCTAACACTCGACTTGTCCTCCAGGTGTTTTTCGTGTAGACTGAAAGTGAAAACCACTTCCAGTTCGATATGAGGTTACTCCGTTCGGATGAGCCCGTCAACCCCCAAACTCCCCCCGAACTACCGCGTCGTCCTCGACGCCGTCAACGAATACGGCGCCGGGCGGCACGCCACGGCCCAGGAGATCTATCTGCGGGCACGCGAGCTGCGGCCCGGGATCGGGTTCACGACGGTCCACCGCGGCTTGGCTCGCTTGCACGAGCTCGGCCAGGTCCTCAAACTCGACATCTCGGGCGAAGGTTCGGCGATGTACGAACCCGTCACATCGCCGCACGCGCACTTCCGCTGCACGGCCTGCGGAGCGGTCGCCGACCTCGATTTCGCCAGCGACGCCGCCACCCGCGCGGCCCTCGAAGCGCGCCACGCCGTCACGATCGCGAGCGAATCGATCACCTTCACCGGCCGCTGCCGGACCTGCGCGTAGCGCCCCCGCGCTAGGCGGCCGCGCGGGCGACGAGCAGCGCGCGGCGCTTCGCGGGATGCGGCATCGTTAGCGCAAGGGCGAGCGAAAGCGCGGTCAGGGCGCCGATGGCGAGGAGCGAGGCGTGCAGGCCCCAGTGGTCGCCGATCGTGCCGAGCACCGGGGTGAACATGCCGCCGATCGAGACGGCGAGACCCAGCGTGAGTCCCGACGCCATCCCGAGGCGATTGGGCAGATATTCCTGGGCCAGCACGATGCTCGCCGCTTGGGCGCCGTTCATCACGAAGCCGAGCACCGGCGCGAGGATGAAGCCGGCGACGATCGCCGCGAGGCCCACCCCGTTGGTGAACGTCGCGAACGCCAGCACCATCACGAACGACAGTCCCATCGACGCGAAGATCACCTCACGCCGGCCGTGGCGATCGGCCAGCGCGCCGCCGACGATCGTGCCGCCGATGCCGGCGATCAGATACGCCGTCAGCACGAGGTTCGCGATCCAGGGTGCGACGCCGACGACGTGCACGAAATACAGCGGGATGAACGACACGAGCCCGATGTACGCCATCGAACGAACCGTGATGTAGCCGCCCAGCCGCAAGAAGCCCGACCAGTCATCCGGTGCGGCCGCTTTCGCCTTGGCCGACTTTTCCTTCGGCAGCAGCGTGTGGAAACGGCGCGCCTCGCGCAGCAGCAGCACGGCCATCACCGCGACCGGAATCGCGGCCAGGGACGTGCCGGTGATGCCGTACGTCGCGAGGGCGATCGTTGCGAACGCCGGTCCGGTCGCGAAGCCGATGTTGCCGCCGACCGCGAACCACCGCATGCCCGAGGCTTTGCGCGAACCCGCGGCGAGGTTCGCGAATCGCGCCGCTTCGGGATGGAACATCGCGACGCCGAGCCCGCTGATCAGCGCGCAGGCGAAGATCAGCGCGTAGGTCGGCATGAAGCCGATCCCGGCGATGCCGCCGCCGGCCAGCAGCAGTCCCACCCCCACCAGCCACGGCATCGGCCGCTTGTCGGCCAGGTACCCGATCGCCGGCTGCACGACGGACGAACTCATCGCTTGCCCGAGGACCAAGGTCGCCGCAGCGGCGTAGCTTAGGTGGCGTTCCGCCACCAGCAACGGCAACAGCGCCGGCAAGAAACTCTGATTGACGTCGTCGGTGATATGCGCGAGGGCCAGCAGCGAGATCGCCCGCCGGTCCATCTTGACGACCGGGGGGTCAGCGCTGGTTGGGATCGATTGCGTCGCGGAGTCCGTCACCCAGGTAGTTGATCGATAACGACACGATAAGGATGCAGACGCCGGGGAAGATCGCGACCCAGGGGGCGATCGTGATCGTCGACTGCGCGTTGGCGAGCATGTTGCCCCACGACGCCTGCGGCGGTTGGATTCCGAAACCCAGAAACGAGAGCGTCGACTCGAGCAGGATGACGCCCGCGACCGCGAGCGTCGCTTGCACGATGATCGGCGCGACCGCGTTGGGCAACAGGTGCCGGAAAATGATCGCGGCGTCGCCCGCGCCGATCGCACGCGCGGCCTCGGCGAATTCCCGCTCGCGCAGACTCAAGAACGAAGCCCGCACCAAACGCGCGGCGGCGGGCCACGTTAGCCCACCGATCAGGCCCACGATCACGAAAAAGCTAAGCGACGCTTTGTTCGACGTCGCCGAGACGATCGCGGTCAGCACGAGTAACAACGGTAACAGCGGAATCGAAAGCACGACGTCGGTGAAGCGCATGATCCAAAAATCGACCCAGCCGCCGTAAAACCCCGCGATCGCGCCGAGCAGCGTGCCGATCGCGACTTGCATGATCACCGCGAACAACGCGACGGTCAGCGACACTTGCGCGCCCGCGATCAGCCGGGCCAGCAGATCGCGGCCGTTTTCGTCGGTGCCGAGCGGGTGACCGGCGATGCCCGGAGCGAGCGCGTAGCCGCTCCAATTCGTCTGATCGATCGCGTTCGGATCGACCGGATACACCGCGTGACCGAGCGCGGCGAAGAGCGCCATCAGCAGGATCACGATCGCGCCGCCGAGCGCGACCGGATTGCGCCGGAAGCGCCGCCAGACGAGATTGCGGACGGGCGGCGTCGCGTCGGCCATCACGAGTATTTCACGCGCGGATCGAGCCATGCGTAGCACATGTCGGCCAGCAAGTTTCCGAGCACGACGAACAATGCGGCCAGACACATGATGCCCATCAGCACCGCGAAATCGAACTGCCCCAGCGCGTTGATGAACAAGCGGCCCATGCCGGGCCAAGCAAAAATCGTTTCCGTCACGACCGCACCGCCGACGATGTCGGGAACGGTCAGCCCGACGATCGTGACGAGCGGAATCAGCGCGTTGCGGACGCCGTGCTTCATCACGACCACGAAACGGCTCAGGCCCTTGGCCGAAGCGGTGCGGATATAGTCGGAGTGGATCACTTCGAGCATCGAGGAGCGCATGTAGCGGCTGAAGCCGGCCAGATAGATCAGGGCGAGAACGCTCGCCGGGAGGATCAAGTGCTCGAGCCGGTCGCCGAGATCGAACGTATCGCCCGACGAAATCCCCGCCGACGGCAACGCGATGTGATAGCCGAAGCCCGTAAAGCCGTTGACCGAAAACAACAGCTGCAGCATCAGCGCAAACCAAAAGACCGGCATCGACTGGCCGAAAAACGCGAGCGTCGTGATCACGTAGTCGACCCACGTATACTGCTTGATCGCCGAGACGATCCCGAAGATCACGCCGAGGATCAGCGCGAGGCCGATGGCGGTGCCCATCAATTCCAACGTTGCCGGCATGCGCTCGAGGATCGCGTCGATCGTCGATTCCGAATTCGATGTCGAGTAGCCGAAGTCGCCGCGCACGACGTTGCCGAGCCAGTGCAGGTACTGGATCGGGACCGGTTGGTCGAGGCCGAGATTGTGCTTGAGGCGCGCGATGTCGGCTTCGGTGATATGCGGGTTCTGCAGGTACGGCGTGAGGGGACCGCCCGGCGCTTGGCTGAGCACCCCGAACAAGATCATCGAGATCAGCAGCAGCAGCGGGATGCTCTGGAAGATTCGCCGGACGACGAACGTGAGCAGCGGTGGACCTCCGGTCGAAGGAACGAAGCGTCGTGCGTTCGGGCAGCCCGGCGCGGAGCCCTCGCATCAGCCGCCGGCGAAGAACTTCAGCGCGGCGAACACAGCGCCCGTGCCGATCAGGATGATGCCGCTCCAGATCGCGGCCGCCGACTCGGCGCGCGCGCCGAGCATCCGCCCGATCGAGAGGCCGACCGTGGTCGACGTGACCGCGACGGCACCGATGCAGACGAGCGACATCGCCAGCGGCACGCCGATGTACAGGATCGAGAAGCCGATACCGAGCGAATCGAGGCTGATCGAGAGCGCACCCAGCAACAACCCCCAGCCGCGCGAGAGGTCGAACCCGCCGCCCTCGTTCTCGCGCAGCGCCTCGAAGACCATGTACGCACCGACCGCCACGAGCGCGGCGAAGCCGACGTAGCCGGCGGCGTCGCCGATCAGACGGCCGGCCAATTGACCCAGGCCGACGCCGATCAGCGTCATCGTGACTTCGGCCGTCGCAAACGCGGCGCCGATGCGGATCTTCGCGGCGCGCGGCAACCCGCGCATTCCGACGCCGATCGAGACGGCGAACACGTCGAGCCCGAGCGACGCCGCGACGAGGACGACCTTGACGAGCGCCGCGAGCGTCAGACTAGTGAGAATCCGGTCCGAGGTTCTTGGCGTCGGCGATCGGGGCGCTCGACGTCACTTTGATCGTGCCGGGCTTGCCGGGCGCGGCCGGAGCGGCCGGCGGCGGGCCCGGCGGCGGCACCGTCGGAACGGTCTTGCCCGAGGCGATGATCTTGGCTTCTTCAGCCGCGGTCAACGGGCGGTACTTCGCGCACAACGCGGTCACCGTGCCCCGCAATTGCGTGAGCGTGAACGGCTTGTTCAGGAAATGGTCGGCGCCGGCGCCCTTGGCCCGCGCGTCCATCGCGTAGTTGCTGTGGCCGCTGATCATCAAGATCGGAATCTTCGCCATCTGCGGACTCGCGCGCACCATCGTGATCAGCTCGATGCCGGAGATGCCCGGTAGCATGAAGTCGCTGATCAGAATATCGTAGGATGGTTTATCGCGCTGCAGATGCACCAGCGCGCTCTCGGCATCGGCACAGACCTCGACCTCGAACGATGCATTGCGCAAGATCGTCTTGATCAGCGTGCATATTTCGGGATCGTCATCTGCCACGAGCACCCGCCAAGCCATACGCCCACCCCCCTTCGAGTGCGGGCGAGCGGGGCCTACAAGGAGCCGCCTGTAGGTGTAAAGGCTCCGTCTGACTTTCGGCTACGCTGCTTTGCGCAGATCGGCGCGCCTCGGGGCGCCGCGAAACACCTATCGACCTATGCAGTAGTAGAACCCGCCAAGTTTGGGTACATTCGAGGCTGGCGGGCTCAACCTACGAGCCGGGCAACCCCACCCACATCCGCCGCGGCGTCTCGCAGGCAAAACTGCGCTGCTCCCCAGATTATCCAAGCGGAAGCTTTGCAAATTTGGCGGTCATAGCAGAACTTTCGCACGAGCGCTAACGTTACTCCCGTAGGTACGAATCCAACGAACGAACGAGGTTCCTGTCATGTCCACCCCTGAACGCAAACCCGGCATGAGCGTCCGCGAAGCCGGCCAAAAAGGCGGCGAGACCGTCAAGAAAAAGTATGGTCCTGAGTTTTACGAGATGATCGGCCGTAAGGGTGGTCAGGCTACGAAAGCAGCCCATGGTCATGCTTTCTACGAAGCCATCGGGAAAAAAGGCGGCAAGAAGGGCGGCGAAGCCACCCGTGACCGCTATGGCCCGGCTTTCTATGAAGAGATCGGCCAAAAAGGCGGCCAAAAGGTCAAAGCATTGATCGAGCAGGGCAAGAAAGCCGCTGCCGACGCTGCGGCCGCGGAGAAAAAGGCCTCCTGACCGACCGGCATCGCGTCGCTGCCGTCTTGGTAGCGGCGCTGTGCATTCCGGCTGCGATCGCCCTCGCCCAAGGGCCGCCTGCCCCGCATGTTCTGCCCGCCGGAGCGCGCCTCGACTTTATCGCCGACGATACCGTCAACGCCGACACTGTCCGGCCGGGCGGGCGTTTCCGCGTGCATCTTGCGCACGATCTGCTCTTGGACGGCACGGCTCTCGCGCCGGCCGGCACCGTCGCGCGCCTCGTCGTGATCGACAAGGACAAGGCGACCGACGGAACGTCCGAGCTGTACATCGCCCTGACGGAGTTCAAGCTGCGCCAAGGCGAGCTGCCGGTGAGTCCGCTCGACGCCATCGTGGCCGGGGTGAAGCCGGGCCAGACCATTCCGGCGCAAACCGGGGGAAGCGTCGAGCGCACCGCCGACCGTGTCGTGATTCGCATCCCCGTGCCGGTCACGCTCTCGAGCGACGAGCCCCACGCGAGTTACGTCCCGCCGCCGCTCAAGACTCCGGCCCCGGTGCTTCCGCCCCCGCGCAAAGGGGCGTCGCCCTCGCCGGTGCCGACCACGTTCAACCCGCCTGAGGAGAGCCCGTCGCCCGGCGGGAGCTCTTCGCCCGAGGCGAGCGCCTCACCGTAGCGAAGACCGGACCATGCCACTCGAACGGCGTGGACCGGTCACCCAGCACGCGCAAGTCGCCGACGTTGCCGCGGCGCTGGCCGATTGGACCCGCGGCTCCGGACCGATGCTCGCGCGTCTGGCTGCCGCGCTCGAGGCCGCCGTGCTCCGTGGCACCATTGCGGCGGGAGTCCGCTTACCCTCGGAACGCGAACTGGCCGCGCGGCTGGGGATCAGCCGCAGCACGGTCGTGGCCGCTTACGACCGCCTCAAGGCCGAGGGCCGCGCGCACACCCAGCGCGGCAGCGGCACGTACGCCGGTCCACCCGGACCGCTGGCGCGCGGTGGGCGCCTCTCAGCGGGCCACCTGGTCTCGATCGTCGACAACCGGGACGGTCCACGCCAGATCGTCGAGTTCACGATTGCGGCCTTGCCCGGCTCGCGCGAGATCGCGCCGGCGGGCGAGCGGCTGGCCAAACAACTCGAACGGCTTTCGCGCGAAACCCCCGGCTATCTGCCGCTGGGGCTGCCGGCCCTGCGGCGCGAGATCGCCCAGGGCTACGCCGCGCGCGGTTTACCGACCGATCCCGAACAGATCATCGTGACCAGCGGCGCGCAGCAAGCGATCGCGCTGGTCGCGCACCTGTTCCGCGGCGAGCGGATCGCGATGGAAGACCCGACCAACCCGGCCTCGCTCGATGCGTTCCGGGCAGCCGGTGCCGATATCGTCGCGATCGGCGTCGACGACGACGGCGCCAACGTCGACGAACTGGAGCGCCTGCCGGCGGCGCGCATGCCGGCCGCCGTGTACGTCGCGACTACGTACAACAACCCGACCGGCACGATGCTCTCCGCCGAACGGCGCCGCCGCCTGGCCGAGTGCGCCGAACGCGAAGGCTGGACGATCGTCGAGGACGAGACCTTGTGCGACATCTCGATTCACGACGTCGATCCGCCCCCGCCGATCGCGGCGCTCGGCAGCGGCGCGACCGTCCTTTCGATCGGCTCGGCCTGTAAACTCTTTTGGGGCGGACTGCGCATCGGCTGGGTGCGCGGCGACGCGCAGGTGATCAGCCGGATCGCACCGCTCAAGATCGTCGCCGATCTCGGCACGTCGCTGGTCGGGCAGGCGCTGTGCGCGGAACTGCTGCCGCTGCGCGATCGCGTGCGCGCCGAGCGCCGCGCGCAACTGAACCTGCGCTACCGCACGCTCGTCGCCGCACTCGAACGCGAGTTGCCCTCGTGGAGCCGGAACGAGCCGCGCGGCGGATCGTCGCTGTGGATCGAACTGCCGCACGGCGATTCGGCCAGCTTCGCGGTCGAGGCGGCGCGCTTCGGCGTCACGCTCGCGCCGGGGCCGGTTTTCTCCTCGGCCGAGCGCCACGCGCGCCGCCTGCGGCTGCCGTTCGTGCTCGATCCGGACGTGCTACTGGCGGGCGTCGACCGCCTGGCCGCCGCCTGGAGCGCCTACGCCCCGCGCGCGACGACCCTGCCGCTCGACGCGGTCGTTTGACGGTCGCCGACGAAGGGCGCGCTATGATCCGAACCTCCGCACTGCTCCTCTGCGCGGCACTCGCCTTCGCCCCGACGTTCGCGCTCGCGCAGACGCCGCAACCGCAAGCGCCGCTAACCGCGGCCGAAAGCGCCTTCTACGCCGCGGCCTCATCGACGCTGCTGAAGTTGTATCGGCGTCCCGCCGCGGCGATCAAAGCCGGCTGGTACCGCTACAACAACGAAGATCGCACCGGCGCGATCAGCTACATCAACCCGAAGTATTTCGAGACGCCCGACCCCCAGCATCCGCAGCAGCTTTGGTACGATGTGCACGGGCGTTTGCTCGGGGGCGACTTCTCGCAAACGTACGCGGCTCATCCGAACGGCCCGACCTTGTTCGGCATCTCGCCGGAGCGCTTCGGCGAGGTCCCGCTGCACATCCACTACGGCATCAAGCACGCAAACGGCACGATCGAGTACGGCGTGTATGTCGATGCCGCAGAGTTTGCGGCGGCCGGCCTGAATCCGCTCAAGCCGACGCCCGCGGATCTCGTGAAACTGCACAAGGTGACGTCCGTCGCCGACGTCGCATTCGTGTTCGCGAACCTGCACAACTGGGATGCGACGATGTGGCTGATTCCCAACCCGGCCGGCCAGTTCGCCGACGCCAATCCCAACATTCATCCCTCACCCGATCAGGGCAAAGCCCCCAGCGAGCGCAAAACCTAAACATCATGCGGAAAAAGTCCGATCGCGAACGCATCCATAACTACCCCGTCACGATTACCTGGACCGGAGACCTCGGGACCGGGACCTCAGCCTACAACGCGTATAGCCGCGGCTACGTGATCGGCGGCGATCGCAAGCCGGCGATTCCGGGCTCGGCCGATCCGGTCTTCCGCGGCGAACGCTCGCGCTGGAATCCCGAAGAGTTGCTCGTCGCGTCGCTCTCGGCGTGTCATCAGCTGTGGGTGCTCCACTTGTGCGCGTATGCGGGCATCATCGTCACCGGCTACGTCGACCACGCCGAAGGCACGATGACCGAGAGCGCGGACGGCGGCGGTGGTTTCACGCGCGTGCTGCTGCGCCCGCACGTCACGGTGGCCTACGGCACGAGCGTCGAGCGCGCGACCGAGATCCACCACGAGGCGCACGCGAAGTGCTTCATCTCGAACTCGGTCAATTTCCCAGTCGACGTAGAGCCCCGTATCTACGTCGCCCCCAAGGACGGCG
>Ga0302279_10001719_pt1 | contig 30579 bp, 23 predicted proteins | sample III_Bog_N3_3_FD_194541 | JGI IMG/M metagenome (GOLD analysis project Ga0302279, IMG submission 194541) | Peat permafrost microbial communities from Stordalen Mire near Abisko, Sweden - III_Bog_N3_3 | ecosystem: Environmental > Terrestrial > Soil > Wetlands > Peat | place: Sweden: Abisko... | reverse complement strand
GACCGTGTGCGCGCCGAGGGCCTTGATGGGCTCCACGGTGATGCGGCGGCGGTCGACGACGAAGCCCTGGGCGGCGAGAGCCTCCTCGATGTCGCGCGAGGTGACCGAGCCGTAGAGGCGGTCGCCTTCGCCGGTGGGGCGCTCGATGGTGACCTTGACGGCCGAGAGCTTCTGCGAGAGCGCCTCCGCCTCGGCCTTGGCCTTGGCGTTCTTGACCGCCGCGACCTTCTTCTCGTGCTCGATGCGGGCGACGTTCTCGGCGGTGGCGCCGATGGCGAGGCCGCGGGGGACCAGGTAGTTGCGCGCGTAGCCGGTGCGCACGCGCACGAGCTCGCCGATCTTGCCCAGGTTCGTCAGGTCCTCGGTGAGGACCACGTTGAGGTGATGAGCCATGGGATCCTCTCCTTACGCCGTGACCGTGAAGGGCAGGAGCGCGATCTGGCGCGCGCGCTTGATGGCGAGCGTGACCTTGCGCTGGTGCCGCGCGCAGTTACCGCTGATGCGGCGCGGGACGACCTTGCCGCGCTCCGAGATGAAGTACTTGAGCGCCTGGGGGTCCTTGTAGTCGATGACCAGGGCCTTGTCGGCGCAGTAGCGGCAGACCCGCTTGCGGCCGACGCGGCGGCGTCCGGGGGCGTCGGCGTTGAGGTCCGGCGTGCGGCCGAACTCGCGGTCGTCCATGTCCGAGCCGCGGCTGTCGTAGCTTTGTCGCTGGTTCATGGCTCAGGTCTCCTCTTCCTCTTCGACGACCGGGGCGTCCTCTTCGTCGGGGGTCGACACCTCCTGGTGACGCTCCTGACGGCGCTCCGGCTCGATGAGGCCGAGCTGGCGCTCGCGCGAGTCGTCGCGATCGTCCTCGACCGGGGGCAGCTCGAGGCGCTCGAACTTGACGTCCTCCTCGGCCACGGCGACGCCCTCGACCTCGATGTCGGAGCGCACCAGCACCGTCTGGTACTTGATGACGCCGTCCGCGAGGCGCAGGTTGCGCTCGATCTCGGCGACGACCTTCCCGCCTCCGAGGTACTTCAGGTACATGTAGACGCCGCGGCGCTGCTTGCCGATGTCGTAGGCGAGGCGGCGGCGGCCCCAGCTCTCGACCTTGGTGAGGCGTCCGCTCTCGCGGGTGACGACCTCGGCGAGGCGGGTGTTGATCTTCTCGGCCCCGTCGGCGTCGATGTCGGGCCGGAGGATGTAGATGGTCTCGTACTCGCGCGACCGGTTGGGCGCGGTGGTGGCTCTGCTCATTCGTGCTCCTCGTGGACGATGGCCCCGGGACCGGTCGTGGAACGACTGCCCGGAGCGAGGACTCTGCGAGTAGGAAAGCCCTATTCGCAGGGGGCGGGGGTATTACGGCTGTTTCCAGCGCACCGCAAGGATCAAGCGGGCTCGTGCCCGCCGTTATCGCCGTTTTCGGGCGGGTCCTTGGGGGGCTTGGGCGGCTTGGGAGGCTTCGGGCGGGTGTTGCGCGCGTTCATGGCCGGGCCGAAGCCGCGGCGGGCGATGTCCAGCACGCTGTCGCCGGCCTTCTTGATCAGCTCGGGGAGGGCCGCGCGCTCCACCGGGTCGAAGCCGGAGAGGACGAAGTCGGCGATCTCCCCCCGGAAGGTGGGCGGCGGGCGGCCGACGCCGATGCGCACCCGGCCGAACTCGGCGCCGGCGAAGGCCATGATCGAGCGCAGGCCGTTGTGGCCGGCGTGGCCGCCGCCGAGCTTGAGGCGGATCTCGCCGAAGGGGACGTCGAGCTCGTCGTGGAGGACGATCAGCTCCGCCGGGGCGACCTTGAAGAAGGCCATCGCGGGCTGCACGCTGCGCCCGGACTCGTTCATGTAGGTCTGCGGCTTGAGGAGGATGGCCGGCTCGCCGGCGATCTCGGCACGGGCCCACTCGCCGGAGAACTTCTCCCGGAAGGGATCGGCGCTCACGCGGCGAGCGAGCTCGTCGACGGCCATGAAGCCGACGTTGTGGCGGTGCGAGGCGTAGGAGCTGCCGGGGTTGCCCAGTCCGACGACGAGGAGCATGCCGGCGGTTCCGGAAAGCAGCCGGGACTGAGGAGCGCGGTAAGGCGCTCCCCAGGGGGACTACTTCTTCTTCTCGGCCTTGGCCGGGGCGGCCTTGGCGGCGGGGGCAGCCTTGCCACCGGCGGCGGGGGCGGCGGCCTTGCCACCGGCAGCGGGAGCGGCAGCCGCGGCAGCCGGAGCGCCGGCCGCGGGAGCGCCGGCCGCGGGGGCACCGGGCTTGGCCTCTTCCTCGACAGCCTTCTCCGGGGCGGCGACGACGACGACCGTCTGGTCGGGCGGGAGGCGGATGGAGACGCCCTCGGTCAGCTTGATCTCGCTGGCCTTGAGCGACTCGTTCATGTCGAGCTCGGTGACGTCGACCTCGACGTGGACCGGGATGCGCTCGGGCAGGGCGCGGATCGGGATGCGGCGGAAGACCTGCTGGAGGATGCCACCCGCGACCAGGCCCTTGGCCTTGCCGGTGGTGATGAAGGGGACCTCCACGTCGATCGGCTGATCGAGCGCGATCTGGAGGAAGTCGGCGTGCTGCAGGTTGCGCGTGACGGGGTGGTACGAGTAGTCGCGCACCATCACGGTGAGCTTCTCGCCGCCCTCGACGTCCAGCTCGACGACGGAGTTCTTGCCGTGGGGCGAGGTGAGCACCGTGAGGAGGGCCTTGGGCGAGACCGCCAGCGAGGTGGCCTGGAGCTTGGGCCCGTAGGCGATCGCCGGGATCTGCGCGGTCTTGCGCAGGCGACGGGAGGGCCCCTTGCCGCTCAGGGGGCGGGGGGTGGCGTTCAGCTTGATGATCTCCATCATGACGGCTCTACCTCGGGATCGTTGGGGTCGGCGGCTATAGCAGAGGCCCGCGGCGGATGCCAAGCCTCGTTCATCCGGCAGGACCTTCAGGTCGGGGTTTCCAGGCGCGGCGGGCCACACCTGTTCAGCGAGGGTCGAGCCAGAGCCCGTCCTCCGCCGAGCTTCACCCCACCATCGCCTCTTTCCAGCCGTCGATGACGAACTGGGCCGCGGTGGCGGCGACGATCAGCCCCATGATGCGGGTGATCACGTTGATCCCGGTCTTGCCGAGCAGCTGCACCAGGCGCGACGCGAAGACCAGGGAGAGCAGCGTGATCCCGGTGACCAGCCCGATCGACGCGTAGAGCGCGAGCTTCTCGGAGGCGTCGGTGGCGCGCGACGACCACATGATCACGGTGGCGATGGCGCCGGGCCCGGAGATCAGCGGGATGCCGATGGGGGTGATGGCGACGTCGTCCTTCACCCTGGCCTCCGAGGTCTCCTCGGGCGTGGCCTTCATCGGCGAGGTGTGGGCGCGCAGCATCTCCAGCGCCACGGTGGCGAGCAGCACGCCGCCCGCCACCTTGAAGGCGGGGATGGTGATGCCGAAGAAGTGGAAGATGGACGCCCCGGTCGCGGCGAAGACGATGAGCACGATGGTCGCGGTGATCACCGCCCGCGCGGCGGTGCGCACCTGCTCGGGGCGAGGGTCGTTGCCCACCAGCGCCAGGTAGACGGGGACCACGCCGATCGGATCGACCATCGAGAACAGAGACGGCAAGCAGAGCGTGAAGAAAGAGAGCCCGCCGGACATCCGCCGCGGGTACGGCGGGCGCGCCGGCGAAGCAAGCAGTAGGGTCGCGCCATGCCCATCGCCTGCGTCGTGCTCGATCTGGACGGCACCCTCACCGACGTCTCCCGCGAGGCGCCGGCGTTCGCCGCCGCCTTCCCCCGCCTCCTCGCCGACCTCCTCGGCAAGGACCTCTCCCGCGCCTGGGCCGAGGAGGAGCGCCGCGTCGTCGCCCTCTCCCCGGAGCTCGCCTGGATCGTCGAGGGCCACGCCGTCAGCCCCGCCGACGCCGATCCGTACATCCTCGCCTCCTGCACCGCGCAGCTCCTCTTCGACCGCCTCCTGGTCCTCGGCCGAGACCCCGCGCTCCGCAGCGAGATCACCACGGCCATCTTCCGCCGCGCCTACCGCGAGACCCGCGCCGCCTTCCGCCCCGAGGCCGAGCGCGTGCTCCTCGCGCTGCTCGCGCGCGATCTGCCGATCCACGTGATCACCAACGCCGAGGCCGACGTCGCCGTCGCCAAGCTCGCGACCCTCGCCCCCGAGGTCCACCGGCGCGTCCAGGTGCGGGGCGACGCCCGCAAGTTCCTCGTCTGCCCGCCGGCCCGCGCCGACGAGCGCTGGGGCCGCGTCCCCGCCGAGCGGCACGTCCCCGGGCTATCGCGCCCCCTGCTCCTCGGGCGGGGCCGCTACCACGACGCGCTCACCACCCTCTGGGCGGAGACCGGCGCGCGCCCCGAGACGACGCTGGTCTGCGGCGACATCTTCGAGCTCGACCTGGCCCTCCCCGCCGAGCTCGGCGCCCACGTCCACCTGATGCGCCGCGAGCGCACCCACCCCTACGAGCTCGAGGCCATCGGCGCCCTCGGCGCCCGCGGCGGCGTCAGCGAGGACCTCACCGCCCTTCTGGACCGGCTCGGCTGAGCGCTCATTGACCCGCCGCGTCATCGCTCCTAAGCAGGGCGGCAATGACCCACAGGAAGCGAAGCGGGCGGGATCGCGGGGCGGCGGATCACGTGGTGGTCGATCACGCGGCGGTAGATCACGCGCCGGTGGATCGCGTGGCGGTGGTGGCCGGGCTGCGCACCCCCTTCACCAAGCAAGGCACGGCGCTCCGGAGCCTGCGCACCGTCGACCTCGCCACGCTGGTGGTCAAGGAGCTGATGGCCCGCAGCGAGCTCTCGCCGAAGGAGGTCACCCTCTGCGTCTACGGCCAGGTGGTGCCCTCGCTCGACTGGCTCAACCTCGCGCGCGAGGTGGTGCTCCGCGCCGGGCTCCCCAGGGACATCGACGCGTACAGCGTCTCGCGCGCCTGCGCGACCTCGCTCCAGGCGCTCACCAGCGCCACCGAGGCGATCCTCGCCGGCCAGCACGACGTCGCCATCGTCGGCGGCGCCGACAGCATGAGCGACGTCCCGCTCGGCCTCTCCCGCCGCCTCGCCAAGGCCCTGGTCGAGGCGCAGAAGGCGCGGACCCTCCCCGCCAAGCTCAAGGCGTTCGCCGGCCTCTCGCCGCGGGACCTGATCCCCCCCGTCCCCGGCTTCTCGCGCGAGCCCACCACCGGCGAGCAGATGGGCGAGGCGGCCGAGAAGATGGCCAAGGCCAACGGCATCACCCGCGCGCGCCAGGACGAGATCGCGCACCTTTCGCACACCAACGCGGCCCGCGCCTGGAGCGACGGCACCTACGACGCCGAGGTGATGCACGTCCTCCCGGCCCCCTACGACAAGCCCGTCGCCAGGGACAACCTGGTCCGCGAGGCCTCCACCCTCGAGGCCTACGCCAAGCTCCCCCCCGCGTTCGATCGCAAGCACGGCACCATCACCGCCGGCAACGCCTCGCCGCTCACCGACGGCGCCAGCGCCCTCCTGGTGATGCGCGAGTCGAAGGCCCGCGCCCTCGGCTACACGCCGCTCGGCTTCGTCAAATCGTGGGCCTACGCCGCCGTCGATCCGGGCTGGCAGCTCCTCATGGCCCCGGTCTTCGCCGTGCCGCGCGCCCTCGATCGCGCCGGGCTCACCCTCGCCGACATGGACCTCGTCGACATGCACGAGGCCTTCGCCGCGCAGGTGGCGTCCAACCTCGACGCGCTCGACTCCACCACCTTCGCCCAGGAGAAGCTGGGCCGCGCCGCCGCCGTCGGCGCCGTGGACCCCGCCCGGCTCAACGTCAACGGCGGCTCCATCGCCATCGGCCACCCCTTCGCGGCGACGGGCGGACGCATGGTCCTCTCCACCCTCCGCGAGCTGAAGAAGCGCGGCAAGCAGCACGCCCTGCTCACCGTCTGCGCCGCCGGCGGCCTCGGCGCCGCCCTCGTCCTGGAGGCCACGTGAGCTCCGCCCTCGCGATCCACGTGCGCCCCGACGGCGTCGCGGTCATCACCTACGACGTCCCCGGCGAGCCGGTGAACACCCTCAAGGCCACCTTCGCGCCGGAGCTCGAGCAGGTCTTCGCCGAGATCGAGCGCGACCCCGCCATCAAGGCCGCCGTGCTCATCTCCGGCAAGCCCTCGGGCTTCATCGCCGGCGCCGACATCGCCATGCTCGAGGCCGTTCACACCGCCGCCGAGGCGGAGGCCATCTGCCGCACCGGCCACGCCGCCATGGCCAGGCTCGCCGGCCTCCGCAAGCCCGTCGTCGCCGCCGTCCACGGCGCCGCGCTCGGCGGCGGCTTCGAGGTCGCGCTCGCCTGCCACGGCCGCGTCCTCAGCGACGACAAGAAGACCGTGCTCGGCCTCCCCGAGGTCCAGCTCGGCCTCCTCCCCGGCGCCAATGGCCTGCAGCGCCTCGCCGAGAAGGTCGGCCTCCGCGTCGCGCTCGATCACGCCCTCACCGGCAAGAGCATCCGCGCCGCCAAGGCCCGCACCCTCGGCCTCGCCGACGACGTCGTGCCGGCCCCCATCCTCCTCGACGTCGCCGCCGCCCTGGCGCTGAAGCTCGCCGGTGGATCTCCCCGCCGCGCGCCCCGCAGCAAGCTCCCCGAGCGGCTCAGCCACCTCGCCCTGGAGGCCAACCCGCTCGGCCGCCGCCTCCTCTTCCGCCAGGTCCGCGCCGAGCTGCGCAAGAAGACCGGCGGCCACTACCCGGCCCCCGAGCGCATCGTCTCCGTGCTGGAGACCTGGGCCAGCAAGGGTTTGTCCGCCTCGCGCGAAGTCGAGGCCAAGGCCTTCGGCGAGCTGGTGGTGTCGAGCGTCGCCCGCCGCCTCATCGAGGTCTTCTTCGCCCAGAACGCGCTCAAGAAGGCCTCCGGGGTCGCGCCGCGCCCGATCGACAAGGTCGCCGTGCTCGGCGCCGGCCTGATGGGCGGCGGCATCGCCTACGTCACCGCGAGCGCCGGCCTCCCGGTGCGCCTCAAGGACCGCGACGACGCCGCGCTCGGCCGCGGCTTCAAGTACGTGGCCGACCTCCTCGACGGCGACGTGAAGAGGAAGCGCCTCACCCGCCTCGAGCGCGACCAGAAGCTCGCGCTGCTCTCCGGCGCCGTCGACTACCAGGGCATGAGGACCGCCGACGTGGTCATCGAGGCCGTCTTCGAGGACCTCGAGGTGAAGCAGAGCGTCCTGCGCGAGGTGGAGGCGATGGGCAAGGAGAGCCAGATCTTCGCCTCCAACACCTCCTCGATCCCCATCGCCAAGATCGCCGCCGCCGCCCGGCGCCCGGCCAACGTGGTGGGGATGCACTACTTCTCCCCGGTCCACAAGATGCCCCTCCTCGAGGTCATCAAGACCGAGCACACCGCGCCGGACGTGGTCGCCACCGCCGTGGCCCTCGGCAAGAAGCAGGGCAAGACCGTGATCGTCGTCAACGACGGCACCGGCTTCTACACCAGCCGCGTGCTCGGCCCGATGATGAGCGAGGCCTGCTTCCTCCTCACCGAGGGCGCCTCGGTCGAGGCCATCGACGGGGCGATGACCGCGTGGGGCTGGCCCGTGGGCCCGATCACCCTGCTCGACGAGGTCGGCATCGACGTCGCCGCGCACGTCGGCCCGATCATGCTCGCCGCCTTCGGCGAGCGCATGGCCCCGCCGCCCACCATGAGCAAGCTCCTCGCCGCCGATCGCAAGGGCCGCAAGAACGAGCGCGGCTTCTACCTCTACGGCGCCGCCGCGCGGAAGAAGGGCGCCGGCAAGCACGTCGACCCCACCATCTACGGCGCGCTCGGCCTCGCCTCCCCCTCCACCGACGCCCGCAAGAAGCCGCTCATCGAGGTGGAAGAGATCCAGATGCGCTGCTCGCTCCAGCTCGTCAACGAGGCCCTCCACTGCCTCGGCGAGGGCATCCTCGAGAGCCCGCGCGACGGCGACATCGGCGCCATCTTCGGCCTCGGCTTCCCGCCGTTCCGCGGTGGACCGTTTCGTTATGTCGACGCCACCGGCGCGAGCGAGGTGCTGCGGCGGATCGAGAGCTACCAGCAGCGCTTCGGCGCACGCTGGACGCCCGCAACGTTACTGGTGAAAATGGTACGCGAGGGCACGCGCTTCTACCCGTGACAGGCGCGACGCGGAGTGGGTAGCCTGGGCCCCATGGTAGCTGCCAGCATCCCCGCCGCGTCGTACCCCGGTAGCGTAAGTCAGGTCGGAGGTCAGGTCGGGAGCCGCGTCCTCCGCGGCCGCGACATGCTCTGCTTCGGCAGCGACTTCAGCGGCGATCCGCTCTCCAAGACCCACGTGATGCGCCTGCTCGCGCGCGACAACCGCATCCTCTGGATCAACTCCATCGGCTACCGCGCCCCCACCGCCTCCGCGCGCGACCTCAGCCGCATCGTCACCAAGCTCAAGGCCGCCACCGAGCCCGTGCGCGAGGTGGAGCCCAACATCTTCGTCCTCAACCCGCTCGCCATCCCCGCCTACGGCATCCCCTGGGTGGGCAAGCTCAACCGCGAGCTGCTCAAGCTCCAGGTGTGGCGCGCCATGGACCGCCTCGGCATGCGCCGCGTCGTCAACTGGGTGTTCAACCCCACCGCCTCCATCGTCGCCGGCGAGCTCAACGAGGACCTGGTCGTCTACTACTGCGTCGACGACTTCACCGCCTTCGCCGGCATCCCCCCGCAGCTCGTCGCCATGGAGAAGGAGCTCCTCCGCAAGGCCGACCTGGTCATCGTCTCCGCGGCCAAGCTCCTCGCCAGCAAATCCGTCGACAACCCCCGCACCTCGCTGATCCGCCACGGCGTCGCCTTCGAGCACTTCCGCAAGGCGCTCCTGCCCGAGACCGAGATCCCCGCCGACGTCGCCGGCCTCCCCCACCCCATCATCGGCTACTTCGGCCTGATGGCCGAGGACTGGATCGACATCGACCTCATGGTCCACGTCGCCAAGCACTTCTCCTCCGGCTCGATGGTCCTCCTCGGCAAGGTCACCACCGACATGTCCCGCCTCACCGCCCTGCCCAACGTCCACCTCCTCGGCCGCAAGCCCTTCGAGACCCTGCCCGCCTACTGCAAGGCGTTCGACGTGGCGATGAACCCCTTCCCCATCAACGACGTCACCCTCAACGCCAACCCGCTCAAGGTGCGCGAGTACCTGGCCGCCGGGCTCCCCGTCATCTCCACCCGGATCCCCGAGGTCGAGGTGGTGCCCCAGGCGCGGATCGCCGACTCGAAGGAGGAGTTCGTCACGATCATCGAGGAGGAGCTGCAAAACCCCGGGCCCAGCGCAGCGCGGAGCGAGCACATGCGCAGCGAGACCTGGGAGGCGAAGGTGGAGGAGATCCGCGCGGCGGTGGCGGCGCTGGGCAGAGAGTAGGGTCGGGCTCATGGCCGCCCGCCCGCTCGCGCCCGGCGATGGACACCGGTCGCTTCAGCCTGCTCTTCGTCGAGCCACGGGGGGCAGCACCGAGAACGACGGCGGATAGCGCGACCCCGCCGCTGCGCCCGGCGGCGCGATGCGGTCGAGCCGCGCCAGGTCGTCGCGGGTCACCTCGACCTCGAGCGCGCGCAGGTTCTCCTCGAGATAGGTGCGCCTCGTGGTGCCGAAGATGGGCACGACGTCCTCGCCGCGCGCCGACACCCAGGCGAGCGCGAGCTGCGACGGCGTGCACCCCTTGTCGCGCGCCATCTTCTCGATCTCGCCCACGAGCTGCAGGTTCTTGAGGAAGTTCTCGCCCTGGAAGCGCGGCGACAGGCGCCGGTAATCGTCGGCCGGCAAGTCGGCGGGGCTCTTGAACTGCCCGGTCAAGAAGCCGCGCCCGAGCGGGGCGTAGGCGACGAGGCCGATGCCCAGCTCGCGACAGGTCGCCAGCACGCCGTCGTCCTCGGGCTCGCGGCTCCACAGCGAGTACTCTCTCTCCAGCACGGCGATCGGGTGGACCTTGCTGGCGCGCCGCAGCGCGTCCGGCCCCGCCTCGGAGAGGCCGAGGAAGCGCACCTTGCCCGCGCGCACCAGCTCGGCCATGGCGCCGACGGTGTCCTCGATCGGCGTCTTGGGATCGACGCGGTGCTGATAATAGATATCGATGGTGTCGACGCCCAGCCGCTCGAGGCTGGCGTCGCAGGCCTGCGCGACGTACTCGGGCCGGCCGTCGAACTGCCCGGTCTCGCGGTGGATGCCGAACTTGGTCCCCAGCACCACCCGGTCGCGCCGGTCCTTGATCGCCCGGCCAACCAGCTTCTCGTTCTCGTAGGGCCCGTAGATGTCGGCGGTGTCGAGCAAGTTGCCGCCGAGCTCCAGGAAGCGATGGATGGTGGCGATCGACTCCGCTTCGTCGGCCTGGCCGTAGGGCTCGCTCATCCCCAGGCAGCCGAGGCCGAGCGCGGACACCTGGACGCCCTGGCGCCCCAGCTTGCGCATCTGCATGTGCACCTCCTCAACAGAGCGCGCACGTAAGACCGCGTCCCGGCGCGCGCCAGTCACGCGCGCTTCTTTCCGGGGAGTGAGGGCGAGGAGCCGGCCGCACCCGACCGCCATCCACCGACATCGAAGAAAAATGGCGGCCAGCCGTGTCAGGCTGTGCCGGCGGTCAGCTTCCGCACGCCCCGTCTTGCCCCGTCCGCAAGAAACCCCGGCGTTGGGCAGCGCATCCCCGGGTACGGCGCTTGCTCCACGCCGCCGGAGCAACACCATGAGGATCCTCATCCCCGCCCTGGTCGTCGCCGCCCTCGCCTGCGGCTGCGAGACCGCTCCCGCCCCCCGCGCCCCGTCCCCGGCCGAACCGCCCGAGATCACCCGGGACGTCGCCGTCGACATGGCCCGCCGCGACGCCGCCGTCCACTTCCGCGAGCTCGGCGTCTCGTTCGCCAACGTCCAGCGGGCGGGGCGGTTCTGGGTGATCGAGTTCCGCGGCCCCGGCGGGCGGGGCGTCCACTACGCGATCTCCCGGAACGACGGGGCGATCAAGGAGCGGACGGTGGTGCAGTAGCCCCTCCAGGGAGGGATCCTCGGCGACTTCGCCGGCTTCCGGCGCGAAGCGCGGGAAAGCGGCCACTCCTCATGGAATCCACTGTGGCCTGCCGGCCAGCCCGAGCTCCTGGACATTGCGGGATTCGAGGCCGATGTGCCGGTGCTTGTGCGCGCTCCGGAACCGACTGGCGACCCTCATTGCCCAGCCGACCGCGCCATCTCCAGCACCCTCCCGAACGGCGGCACCGTCACCGCCTTCCCCGCTACCACCCACAGCACGTCGAGGTGTCTCACCTCCTCCGCGCCGGGATACTTCCCCTCCAGATCCGTCAGATACACCACCGTACACGGCATCGCCTCCCGCTTCGCCTCCACCGCCAGCATCCGCAGCGCCGGCCCGAAGTCGGTCCCTCCCCTGCCCACGATCGCCACCTGCTGAAACAAGAGCTCTGCCGCATACACCGTCTCGTCCCGCGTCACCTCCGCATCCGCCTGAACGAGCCGGATCTCGTCGAACCCCTCCGCCGTGGCCACCGCCGACAGGGACCCGAGAAACCGCGCCAGCATCCCGGCGTCGATCGACGACGAGGTGTCGATCACGCTCACCAGCATCCCCGCCGGCACCACCCGCCGGCCCGGCATCGCCACCAGATCCGGCCACTCCCCGTCGGGCCCGGCGAGCGCGCTCATCCGCCGCGAGGGGCGGAGGAAGCTGCGATCGGTGCGGGCGAGCATTGAAATGGATCGCTGCAAGGTGGCGCTCCACTCCGGCGGCGGCTCGATGGTGGCCTGGACCAGCTCGTCAATCCACGCGGGCGTCCCGCCGAAGGTCTTGCCCCCGGAGGCAATCTCCTCCTCCAGCGCCGCGCCCAGGCGGATCTTCCACTGGAGCTCGGCGGCGCGGGCCTCCAGCGGGCTCGGCTCCTCGTCCTCGCCGCCGCCGTCCTCGGGCTCGCCCTCCTCGCCGGGGTGCCCCTCGTCGGGCTGCTGATCGTCGCCGGGTCGATCGGGATCCTTGCCGTCGCCCGGATCGTCCCCCTCGCCGTCGTCCTGCCGGGTGAAGTTGCCGGCGGGGGGCGCGTCGGGCGGGGGCGGCGGATCGGCGAGGTCGCACCAGGCGTCGTCGGGGCGGATGCCCTCGGGGATCTGCGCGTAGTACTCCTCGGCGCTCGCCCCCGGCGGCAGCTCGAAGCTGGGCAGCCCCGCGCTCACCGCCAGGCCCGCGGCGCGCAGCAGCGGGTCGATGGCGAGATCGTGGGCCACGTTCCAGCGCAGCGCCTCCCGCGGGCCGCGACGCACGTAGGCGCTCAGCGCCGCGTGCAGGCAGAGGTGCGCGAGCCGGGCGCAGAGGAGCGGGAAGCGCAGCTCCAGCACCACCAGCGCGTTGACCCGCAGCCGATCGTCGGGCGTGAGCCGGAAGGCGGGCACGGCGAGCGTCGGCTCGACGCGGAGGGCGCGGGCGAGGACGCCGAAGAAGGGCTTCTCCTTGAGCAGCCACACCCGGGCGGCGGCGATCTTGTCGGTGGCCTGCTGCGCCGCCGCAGCCGGGTCGGCATAGAGCTGGCGGGTGGCGCTGGTGGCGACCGCCTGCGCGCTCTGACCGGCTGGGCCGGGGGTATGGGGGTCTCCCCCATCAGGACGAATCACCGCGCGGCGTCCTCCCGCGCGAAGCGGCCCAGGCGAATCACGTCGATGAGCACCTGCGAGCCGCCCCCGCGGATCTGATCCTCGAAGGCCCGCAGCGCCTCGGTCCGCTGCGGGCGCGCGAGGGCCGCGTCCACGGTCCACACCGCGACCTCGCGCGAGGCGACGCCGAGCGCGCTCACCACCTTGGCGGCCAGCTCGCCGTCGGCGGCCACGCTCGATCCGAGCCGCCCGATGCAGCTCGCGCCGAGGAAGTAGATCAGCTCCGGATCCCGCGGCACCGCCGCCGTGCCGGCCGCGATCGCCTCCAGCGACGGAGCGTCCCGCGCTCGCCGCGCGAACGCCGTCCACTCCGCGCCGGCGCGATCCCCGACGCAGCCGGCCGCCGAGGCCGCCCAGAGGTGCTCGCCGACGGTGCCGATCAGATCCGAGAGCATGTGCCACGCGCGCGGCGTCGGGTACGCGGGCGTGCCATCGGTGGGGGGCAGCTCGAAGAGCCGGTCCGGCCGCGCCCGCACGAACGCCAGCACCAGCGCGTGCACGCCGTTGGCCGCGCCCCAGGCCAGGAACGCCTCCGCGCTGGCGGTGAGCGCCACGTGGACCATGCGGTTGGCGAGCGCCGTGGCCATGGGGCGCACCAGGGCGCGATCCTCGGCGCGGTTGCCGGCGCCGACCACGCGCGAGCCGCGGGGGAGCTGGTAGTCGCCGAGGCGGCGGTCGAGGATGAGCGAGTAGAACGCCTTCTGCACGTCGGGCACGGCGCTGTTGAGCTCGTCGATGAAGAGCAGGAACGGCTCGGTGCGGAGGATGGCCCGCGGCGGGCAGAACTCGGTGGCGAAGCCGCCGCCCTCGATGGCGCGGATGCGGGGGACGCCGATGAGATCCTCCGGCGCGATCTGGGTGCCGAGCAGGGTGACGCAGGGCAGATCGAGAAAATCGGCCGCGTCGCGCACCAGCGCGCTCTTGCCGATCCCGGGCGGGCCCCAGATGAACGGCGTCCTTTCGGCGGGGAGCGTGACCAGGAGCTCGACCAGCTCCGGAGGCGTCAGCGCGAGCATGCCGGCGTTTATAGCATCGCCTCGATGCCGCTTGCGCGGACGCGCCCTCGGTGCGATGCCGATGCCCCGTGTACGCCTACTTCTGGCTCGCGACGCTCGCCGCCTACGCGGGGGTCATCCTGGCGGCGTGGCGGCGGCGCGGCGCCTTCTACGGTCGCTTCGCCGCCATCCTCCTGGGCGTCCACACGCTCATCTCGGGCGCGCTCGCCCCCCACACCGGCGTGCTCTTCCCGGTGTACGCGGCCCTCCAGGCGGCGCTCTTCGCGCACTTCTTCTTCCTCTCCCAGCCGCGGATGCGGCCGCTGGCGTTCCGCCTCTTCATCAGCCTCCCCGCCAGCTTCTTCGCGGCGGGCACCCTGATCGCGTTCCCCTGGGCCATCGTCGCCGCCTTCGGCGTGCGGCCCCTGGGCCTGTGGATCCCCTACGTGATCGCGGGCCTCGGGGTGATCCAGTCGCTCACCCTCCGCCGCGAGGAGGTCGACCTGATCATCGACCGCTCCCCCGCCGGCGCCCTCGCCCGCCACGCGCTGCCGGCCATGGACGGCTCGCCGCCGGACCGCGACACCACCCGGCCCCCGCTCCGCTTCGTGCAGATCACCGACCCGCACCTGGGCCCCTTCATGTCGGTGGCCCGCCTCCGCTCCATCTGCGAGCGCGCCGTCGCCCAGGACCCCGACCTCGTCCTCCTCACCGGCGACTTCCTCACCATGGAGTCCCAGGAGACGCACGCTCACCTCGAGGCCGCCCTGGCGCCGCTGCGCGCCCTCCCCGGCCGCGTCTTCGCCTGCCACGGCAACCACGACCACGAGGCCCCCGAGCTGGTGGCCCGCGCCCTCGCCGCGGCGGGCGCGCGCCTCCTCGTCGACGACGCCGTGCTGGTGGAGACGCGGGCGGGCGCCGTGCAGATCGTCGGCATGGATTTCAACCGGGCCCGCCGCGCCGAGCGCATGGCGGCGGTGTGCGCGGCGCACCCGCGCATCCCCGGCGCGCTGCGGCTGGTGCTCCTCCACGACCCGGGGGCCTTCCGCGAGCTCGGCGAGGGCGAGGGGGATCTGGTGCTCTCCGGCCACACCCACGGCGGCCAGCTCGGGCTGGTCAGCCTGGGCCTGCCGCACACGATGCTGCGACTCTTCATCGACATGCCGGACCACGGCCTGTGGGCCCGCGGGCGCGACCGGCTCTACGTCCATCGCGGCACCGGGCACTACGGCTTCCCGCTCCGGCTGGGGGTGCCGGCGGAGGAGAGCCTGGTGCGGGTGCATCAGGTTCCATCCTGGGAGACGCCCGAGAGCGTTTCCCGACAGACCCCGGCAACCTGACCGAGAGACGTACAGCGTCCCACGACGCTCCCCCAGCCTGCGCCCTGGAGTCCTTCACGCGCCCGCCCGCTGACCCCACCCGCGCCGCCGTGCTAGGAGCAGGGCCGCGTGTCGCTGCTCCTCGGGATCGCCATCCTCGCGCTCGCCGTCCTGCTGGGCGGCATCGCCGCGCTCTTCCGCGAGCCGACCCGCGGCGCGATGTCGATGATCCGGACGTTCGCGGTGGTCGCCGCCGCCTCGATCGCCCTGCTCCACCTGCTGCCCGAGGCGATCGCTGCCGTCGGCTGGGGTGCGCTCGCCGCCGCCGCCCTCGGCGCCTTCGGCCCCATCGCGCTGGAGCGCGCCCTCCCCTCGCACCACCATCACCCCCACGAGACCCCCACCACCGCGCTCGCCATGGGCTACGCCGCCGTGGTCGCCCACCAGGCCGGCGAGGGCGCCGCGCTCGCTTCGCTGGCCGAGACCGGCGCGCTCACCGTGGCCATCGTCCTGGCCATCGCCGCGCACACCGTCCCTCTCGCCATGGTCGTGGGCATCCGCGTGCTCGAGGTCCGCGGCGAGCGGGAGGGCAACCGCAGGGCCATCGGGATCGCCCTGCTCGGGGTCATGACCGCCACCGCCTGCGGGGCCGGGGCCGGGAGCCTCCTGGGCGGCGCGCGCCTGGTCGCGGTGCAGCCCTGGCTGCTCGCCGCGGTGGCCGGGCTGCTCCTGCACGCGCTCTCGCACGACGCGCTGGCGCCGCCGGCGATCACGCTGCGGGCGCGCGCCGGCGACACGGTGGCCGGGTGGGTCGGGCTCTCGCTCGCCCTCTTCGGCGTGGAGCCCGGGGGATGGCTCGAGGGGACGCCGTGGGGATTGCGGACCGCGGGCATCGCGGTGCTGGCGGGGGCGATCGCGGCGCGGAGCTTCCTGGGACGGCCGGCGGTGGTGGAGCAGCACCACCACTCCTGACAACGTCAGACAGGCGCCTACGTGAAGCTCGGCGTCTTGTCCCAGAAGAACTGGAACGGCAGGTGGCACCGCGTCGCCCACGACCGCTCGTCGTGCTGCGCCCCGGGGAAGGCGTAATAGCAGAGGTCCTTCCCCATCTGATACCCACGCTGCGCCAGCAGATCGCGCATGCTCTGGGTCGGCTCGAAGTTGTCGTCCGGCCAGCCGCTGTCCAGATAGAAACGCACCGGGCGCTTGTCCTCCGCGCGCACCCGGGCGAAGAGATCGTCGACCGCCCGCCCATCGGGGAGCTGACCGCCGAAGGTGCTCGACAGGCAGGCCGCGCCCCCGAACGTCTGCGGGTACTGCCAGGCCAGGTAGAACGAGACCACCCCGCCCAGCGAGGAGCCCATCACCACCGTGCTCCCCGGGTCCCCGAGGGTGCGAAAGCCGCCGTCGATGAAGGGCTTGAGGGCCTCGACGAAGAAGCGGCCATGGTCCGCATACCCGGACTCGGTGTACTCGGTCATCCGGTCGCCCGCGTAGACGCCGACCACGATGACCTTGTCGATGAGGTTCATGGAGTCGAGCAGATCCATGGTCTGCCCGATCTCCCAGGTTTGCCCGGTGAACGCCTCCTCGGGGAAGAAGAGGTTGGACCCGTCGTGCATGTAGAGGACGGGATAGCGCTTCAGCGTGTTCTCGTCGTAGCCGGGCGGCTGGTAGACGCGGACCCGGTGCCCGCCGAGGCCGGGTACGTCGAGGGGATGGGTGATGTCACCGCTCTGCCCGTCGAAGAAGTGAGGGTAGACGTCCCTGCTCTCGGCGGCGGTGGCGACCGCCAGGTAGTTCGAGCCCACGGCCCAGTGGAGGGCGCCGTCGGCGTCGCGAAGGACGGGCTTGAAGTAGAAGTAGGGCTGGTCGGTGGAGACGGTGAACTCCCAGCGGGTGCCGTCGTCCTCGACGCGGGTGGCCTCCACCTCGGCGTCCCAGTCGAGCCCGGTGTGGAGGACGATGCGGCCGGCCCCGCGGGGATAGAAGACGCGGATCGTGCACTCGGTGCCCATGGCGATCAGGAGTACTCCCGACGCGCCTCCCGCTCAACTCGCCACTCAGCTCCGGAGCGGCGCCAGCATCGCCACGATCCGATCGGGCCGGACCACCCCCGCCTCGCGCAGCCAGGCGTCGGCCCCGTCGAGGAGGGCGCGACCCTCCTCGCCGAGGACGACCTCGCCGTGCCGCCAGCGCATCGCCGCCGCGTGGAGCCCCATGTCCAGCGCGTCGAAGCCGAGCGCGGCCTCGGCGTAGAGGGCCACGGCGCGGTCGAGCAGACCGCGCTCGCGGGCCACGGAAGCCTGGAGGGCGCGAGCCAGGGTGTGGGCATAGGGCCGCACCTCGCGCGAGAGGGCGCGGGCGTCGCGCTCGGCGGCCTTGAGGCTGCGGGCGCCCTCCCCGCCGCGCGGCGCGGCGGCCACGGCGGCGGAGCCGCGCAGGTAGGTGACGTCGATGCGCACGGCCTCCACGCGGAGGAGCAGCGACTGCTCGAGGTCGCGCGCGCTCCGGTCCATCTCCTCCTGCGCGCCGACGCCGTCGCCCATGTAGAGGGCGGCGTGGGTGCGGGTGTAGAGATCGCAGAGGTGCTGCGCGTGCCAGCCGTGGCGCGCCGACCAGCGGGCGATGGCCGCGCCGGACTCGCGCCGCGCCTCGAGGGGCCGATCCTGGGAGAGGAGCAGGCGCGGGACCATCAGGGTGCGCAGCGAGGTGAGGTTGTAGAGGGCGCCCAGGTCCTCCGCCTCCTTGAGGTAGGCGGGGAGGGAGCGGGCGATCTCGTCGAGGCGACCCAGGAACCAGAGCGCGGGGAGCTGGAGGAAGCACACCATGGTGCCCAGCTCCCAGACGATCTCCGCGCTGGTGTCGCGGAAGAGGGCGATGGCGCGGTCGGTGAGCTCGACGGTGTCGCGGAAGCGCTGCAGGTAGAACGCGGCGCTGGCCTGGGCCGCCGCGGTCCAGGCGATGGCGTGGAGGTTGTCGATGTGCTCGGCGATCTCCACGGCGCGGGCGATGAGGCGGTCGGCGCGCGCGGGGCCGGCCTTGCCGCCCTCGGAGGCGGCGAAGCTCCCCTCCAGCGCCAGGGCGCGGGCGATCCGGTAGGGCTCGCCGGCGCGCAGCGCGAGGAGCAGGTGGCGGGCGTGGAAGTCGGCGCTGCGGACCAGGTCGACGCCGAAGAGGCCGTGGCCGACCGACCAGCAGACGTCGATGCGGGTCAGCTCCGCGGCGCTCACGTCGTCGCGCGGGGCGAAGTCGAAGCCGCGCAGCGAGAGGCGGGCGCGCCGGTACACCAGCGAGGCGAAGGCGCGGGCGGGGGTCTCGGGCATCGACAGATCGACGGCCTCGAGCACCGCGCGCACCACGGCGAGGCCCTCGTCGAGGTGGCCGGCGCGGAGGAGCTGCTCGGCGGCGCGGCGGCGCAGATCGACCGCCGCGTCCGGCGGGGCGCAGTCCGCCGCGTCGAGGTAGGCGTGCCCGGCCTCCTCGCCGCGACCGACGTGGGCGAGCGCGTCGGCGAGCTTGATGCGGAGGGGGAGCGGGTCGGCGGCGCCGTCGAGCGCGCGCCGGTAGAGCGCCGCGGCGCGATCGAAGGCGAGCGCCGCCTCGGCGCGCACGGCGGCGATCTCGGCGCAGGCGCGGGCCCGGGCCGCGTCGCCGCCGGCCTCGAAGTAGACCAGCAGCGACTCGGGGTCCGCCGTCCCCGCGGCCTCCAGCGAGAGCGCCAGCGCGAGGCTGTGGCGCGCCACGTCCTCGGGCGTGAGCCGGGCCAGGACCGCGGTGCGGATGCGGTCGTGGAAGGGCTCGAGCTCGCGCTCACCGCCGCCGGCGCGAGGGATGGCGCGCTGCTCGGGCGAGGCGTCGAGCTCGGCGTCGGCGCCGCCGCGGCCCCGGCTCTTCACCAGGCTCGCCGCGCGGAGGATCGAGAGCGCGCCCGCGGCGGCGACCCCCGCGGCGCGCTCGACGGCCTCCACGCCGATCGGCCTTCCCGCCACCGCGATCACCTCGAGCAGCCGGCGCGGCGGCGCGGGCAGCCCCTCGATGCGCTGCCGGAGCGCCTCGTCCAGGGAGATGGTCCCGCCCGCGAAATCCCCGGTGGCGCGCGCGTGCCGGACCAGCTCCTGGACGAAGAACGGGTTGCCACCGGACTCCCGGGCGATCGCCGCCACCCCGACCGGCTCCTCGGCGAAGCCACCCTCCGGGGCCGGGAAGAGCGCGCGGGTGAGCGCCCGCGCCTCGCTCGGGCCGAGCGGGCCCACCCAGAGCTCGCGCACGTCACCGACGGGCTCGCCGTGGGTCATCTTGCGGCGCAGCGCGGTGGCGAGGTGGACCGAGGAGGCCTCCTCGCTGCGGTAGCCCACGAGGAGGAGGAGCGGCGGCGGATCGGGCGGGGCCAGGACGTCGAGGAGGAGCGAGGTGCTGTCGGCGTCGCCCCACTGCAGATCGTCGATGGCCAGCACCAGCGGGGCGATGCCGGCGACCCGCGAGAGGAGCCGGCGCAACGCCAGGGCGGCGAGGCGGCGGGTCTCCTGGGGATCGGCCACCTCGGCGCTCTTGAACACGGCGGCCACGGCGGGGGCGCGGCGCAGCGCCGGGAACAGGCGCGCCAGCGCCGGGGTGTCGGCGGGGAGCAGCGCGTCCGCTTCCTCGCGCGGCAGCCCGGCGAGGTACTCGGCGAGCGCGTCGACCACCGCGTCGAGCGCCTTGAAGGGCACCATCTCGCGCTCGTAGCAACGGCCCTCGAGCACCAGCGCCCCGTGCCGCTCCACCAGCCCGTCGAGGAAGCGCCGGCACAGCGCGCTCTTGCCCATGCCCGAGGTGCCGTGGACGAGCACGGTGACGGCCTGCTCGCCGCGCGACGCCGTGTACGCCTCCTCCAGCGAGGCCAGGTGGTGCTCGCGCCCGAAGAGCGCCGCGACGTCGAGCTCGGGCTCGACCGCCTGGCCCTCGCGCCGGCCTTCGAGCGCCCAGATCACCGTGCCGCCCGTGGCGCGCACGCGGGGATCGCGGGCGAGGAGCCCGATGCAGAGCTCGGCCAGGTCGTCGGGGACCCCCCGGGCGCGGGTGCGCGGGTCGGGCGCGTCGAGCGCCTGCTTGCCCTCCATGATGGCGTGCACGTCGCCCTCGATGGGCAGCGCGCCGGTGAGCGCCTCGTAGAGCATCACCCCGACCGCGTACCAGTCCGACGCCGGCGCCAGCGGGAGCCCCTGCGCCTGCTCCGGCGACATGTACGCGGGCGTGCCCACCACCCGCCGCTCGCGCCGCGCGCCCGGCGCGGCCACCAGCCCGAAGTCGAGGATGACCACCCGCCCCGAGCCGGTGCAGAGCACGTTGGAGGGCTTGAGATCGCGGTGCAGCTTCTTCGCCCGGTGGATGGCGAGGACGCCGTGCGCGAGCTGACGGAGCGCCGAGCGGAGCCGCGCGAGATCGACGACGCCGGGGCCGCGCGAGGAGCCGGGCGCGCGGGCCTCGGGCGTGCGCGGGCCGGAGAGCGGCTCCGAGTCCGACACCCCGGCGGTGCTGGTGACGTCCTCCGGCCTCGTCGCGGGACGCAGGGGGGCGTTCGTCGCGGAGGAGGTCCCTTCGTGCGCGCCCCCATCATGGGAGCTGTCGAGCGCGGCGGTCGCTGCCGCCGCGAAGACGGCCGCGGAGGGGGCGACCACGGGGCGCACGTGGGCGAGGAAGCTCTCGCCCTCGACCAGCTCCATGGACAGGTAGAGCTCGTCGTCGACCGAGAACAGCTCGTCGAGGCGGACCAGGTTCTCGTGGACCACGTCGACGAGCGCGCGGAACTCCTGCTTGAAGGCGTAGACCGCGCCCGCGTCGGAGAGGGCCAGCTTCTTCAGCGCGACGGGGGTGCGCCCGGCGCGCTCGCGGGCCTCGTACACCACGCCGAACGTCCCCGTGCCGAGGCAGCGCCCCACCTCGAAGCGCTCGAGCACGCGCGGGTGCAGGGGGGGCGACGAGCGCTGCGAGGAAGCCTCGGGTAAGCTCGAGGCGAACACCTCGGTGTCGGGCCCCTCGCGCCTCATCGCCCGTCCCGTCGTGCCCCACGAGCACCGCGTGGACGCGCCTCAATCATAACGCTCGGCGTGGACGTGCTTCCGATCGAGGCCGAGCTCGTTGCGCAGGAGGTCGCGGACCGCGGAGACCATCCGATCGAGCCCGCAGACGTAGACGTGGGGCGCCGGACCGCCGGGCCCGATCGCGTCCCGGAGGGCGCCCAGCAGCTCCGGGAGGTGGGCCTGGACGTACCCGCGCCGACCGGTCCAGCCTTCGTCGGGCCGGGACAGCGAAACCTCGTAGCGGACGCCGGGGTGCTCGCTCGCCAGCGCGGCGAGCTCCTCGCGGTAGAGCACGTCCTCGCCGTGGCGGGCGCCGAAGAGGAGCCACAGCGGCTCGCCGGCGCCGGCGGCGAGCGCGGCGGTGATCATGCTGCGGAGCGGCGTGACGCCGGTGCCGGTGCCGACGAAGAGCGAGGGCACCCCCTCGCGCGGCTTGCGGGTGAAGAGCCCTTGCGGGCCGATGGCGCGGAGCGTGGCGCCCTCGGCGAGCGCGTGGAGGTAGCCCGAGCCGGGGCCGTCCGTCACGTGGGTCACCGCGATCTCGAAGCGGCGCTCGCCCTCGACCGGAGGGGAGGCGATGGAATACGCGCGCTTGATGTCCCCGCCGGGTAACGGGAACACCAGGTTCACCCACTGCCCGGGCTCGAAGAGAAAGGGCTTGCCGTCCGCCCGCTCGAAGACCAGCTCGCGCACCGACGGGGCGAGCCGGCGAGCAGCGACGAGGCGGCTTTCGAAGGGCTCGGAGGGGATCATGGGCGGCGCCATGGTACCACGGACGGGGCGAGGGACCGGGAGCCGCACGACGCAGATTCCTGGGCTCGCCAGTTACCAGTGCCCGGGTCCGTTCGCCCCGTCATCCGTGGCATCCCGCGGAACGCCCGAGAGCATTCCGCGACCTCCACCGGTGGGTGCGATACTCCCCGCATGTCGACAGGACGACGCACGCTTCCGGTCTGGCCGGACGGGCCGCGAGCCGACCCGCCGCTCGCCGGCCACGCAGGGGCTCACTCCCGCGGCTGCTGCGGGGCGAACCCTGCCATCGCCACGCGCGCCTCCGCCTCCGGCGACCACGGCACGTCGATCCCGCGCACCAGCTCCCCGTCGTCGAGGGCGCCGACCGCGCGCACCAGCGGGACCGCGTCCACGCCCTCCACCACGGCGCCGACCTCCCCGTGGAACGGCGGCGCCACCACCCGCGCGCGCGGGCGCAGCACCAGCACCACGCGGGCGTCCTCCCCGAGGGCCGCGCGCGCAGCAGCGAGGTCGCGCCCGATCTCCTCCGGCGCGGCGCTCGTCGGCCACACCCAGAGGGCCATGCCGGGCATCTCGGCGATGGCGGCGGCTGCGGCCCGCTCGGGCGGCAAGGTGCGCCGCGCGCCGCCGATCGAGTCCGCCGCGATCGCCGCCACGACCAGGCCCGGCGGCGCGATCGAGAGGGCCGCGAGGCGCCCCAGGTTGCGCTGGCCGGCGGTGCGGCGCGAGGCGATGGCGGAGAGCGCCTCGGGGGCCGAGTAAACGAGGGCGACCTCGTCCTCGGCGGCGAGGTAGGGGACGCTCTGCGAGACGGCGGCGGCCACCATCCCCTCGCGGGCGGGGCCCCCGCTGCCGGTCCGCCGGTCGCCGAGGAGGCGGGCGACGCGGGCCGAGAGCCCCAGCGAGCCGAGCGCCCACGCCGGCGCGAACCACGCGGCGTCGTCCCCGCCGCCCCCATCCTGAGCGGCGAAGACCGCCAGGTCCTGCTGGCAGAGCGCTCGACCGAGGGGGTGATCGAAGCGATGGAAGGCGGCGAGGGCGGCCTCCAGATCGGCGCGGGCGAGGGCCCGCTCGCCGAGCTCGAGGCGGGCGCGGCCGCGGGCGCGGGTGGCGTAGGCGATCCACAGGTCGAGCGGGGGATCGACGCTGCGGGCGGCCTCGAGGGCGAAGTCGGCGAGCTCGGCCGCCTCGGCGGCGCGGCTCGCCTCGAGGGCGACGTCGGCGAGGAAGGTGAGCGACCGGGCGCGGCCCAGCGGATCGCCCATGCGGGAGGCCAGCCACTCCTGGCGTTGCAGGTGCTTCCGCGCGCGCTCGAGATCACCGAGGGCGAGCGCCGCCGCCCCGAGCTGCCCGTGGGCGATGGCCTCGCCGATGGCGTCACCGCCCTGGTGGTGCAGCTCCGCGGCGTGCTCGAGGAGCGCGACCGCCGCGCCGAAGGCGCCCATCACCACGTAGAGCGTCCCCAGGGAGTTGAGGATCTGGGCCCGCTCGGGCGGGACGCCCGCGGCCCCCGGCTCGGCTGCGCGGAAGGCCTCGAGCAGGGTGCGCTGCGCGGCCGCCGCGTCACCGAGGGCCCGCTCGGCCGCGCCGCGGTAGTGGAGCGCCGCCACGGCGGCCGAGCCCCCCGCGGCCGCCACGGCGCCGAGCGCGGGGATCGCCTCGGCGGCGGCGGCGCGCGGTCCCTTGCGGATCGAGGCGAGGAGGGCCTCGCAGCGGGCGAGCCGGGAGGCCTCGTCCTCGCCGAGGGAAGCGAAGGCCACGGCGGCGGCCTCGAGCTCGGTGCGTGCGGCCACGAGCGAGCCCTCGCGCAGGGCGAGCGCGCCGCGGGCGAAGGTCAGCGCGGCGGCGGGCACGGGCTCCAGCGCCGCCCCCTCGAGGCGGGCGAGCTCGGCGCGCACGTGCGCGGCCGCCGCGCTCTTGAGCAGGTGAGCGACGGTGGAGGTGGAGGCGAGGGGGTCAAGCGGTCGCATCGGTCACCTGCTTCTCGACGCTGGGGTTGCCTCGGGGGCTGCTGAGGGCGAGCTCGTGGAGCGCCGCCTTGATGGCCTCGACGGAGAGCTCGGGGCGCGCGGCGCGGATGCGGGCGACGTGCGCGGCCACGTGCGGGCAGGCGAACGAGGTCCCCGTCCAGCGCCGCTCGCCCCCGCCGAGCGCGGGCGCGAGGACCTCGTCGCCGGGGGCGAGGATCTCGTGGTCGAGGGTCATCTCGCTCACCAGCGCCTCGGTGTCGGCGAAGGCGCCGCGCCCGACGCCGATGAGCGACTTGAACTTGCCCGGGTAGGTGCGGAAGTCGGAGGCGTTGGAGCCCGAGGCCACCAGCACCACGCCGACCGTGTAGGCGGCGTCCGCCAGCTCGTAGAGCTCGACCACGGAGCGGTGATCGGCGGGCCGCAGCGGCGACGAGCGGGGCACGTCGATGCCCAGGCTGAGGTTGACCACGTGGAACTTCTCGCGCACCACGAAGCGGATCGCGGCGAGGAGGGCGTCGCGGGCGGCGCGGCCGTCGGGGCCGAGCACCGAGATGCTGTGGAGGGTCGCGCCCGGGACCATGCGGTGGATGATCCCGGCGCACGCGGTGCCGTGGCCGGCCTGGTCGCCCGACACCCCGTCGACCACCGTGCAGAGCTCGCCGCGCCGCTCGACCTGGTGGTGGCTCAGCGCCGCGCCCGCGAGCCAGGGGTGGGTGCCGTCGACGCCCGAGTCGATGAGCGCGATGCGGATGCCGCGCGCCTCGCGGTCGATGGCGGTCACGCTCCTCCTTGCAAGGTGCGGGCGTAGGCGTCGATGCGATCGAGCAGCGCCGCCGCCAGCTCGGCCTCGGCCGGGCCTCGGTCGGCGACCCGACCCACCGCCACGGCGAGCTGGAGGCGCCGCCGGTACTCGGGCGCCGCGCGCAGCGCGAGCACGTGCCGCTCCAGCGCGGCGCCGAGGGCGGTGGGCGCCTCGGGCCCGATCAGATCGGGCAGGGCCCGGGCGAAGAGCTCGAAGATCGCCCGCTCGGTGCGGAACGACTCGACCGTGAGCGAGAGCACCTCCGCGAGCCGCTCGGCCATCTCCAGGTGACGCTGGTCGAGGCGATCCCGGTGGGAGAAGAGCGCGGCGCCCCCGGCGACCACGCTGCCGACGCGGATGGGGACGAAGACCGCGTAGACCGGGTCCGCCGCGAGCGCCGGTCGGAGCGAGGCGACCATGGAGTCCCCGGGCGAGAGGCCCACCGCGTGCCCGGCCCCGCCGGCGAGCAGGTACGCGAACGGCGTCCCGCTCGGCCACAGATCGAGCGGCCCTCCGCCGAGGGGGCTGCGGAAGCCGTCCCGGTCCGCGACCACCGGCACCGAGAGCCGGCCCAGCGCCTCGACCTCGAGCGCCACCAGCGCCTCCGAGCAGGGCAGCGCCATGCAGGCGAAGCGCAGGTGCTCGCCGAGGCCACGCACCCGCGCCTCGGCGACGCCGAGCAGGGCGCCCGACTCCAGGGTGGAGAGCAGATCGCGGAGCCGCGCGGTGAAGGGTTCGGAGAGCGGCCGGGACACCATCGGGGGGGCGATGGTACCCGAGACGCGCCCGCGGTGGGCGGCGACGAGCCGGCCGCCCCGATTGGAGGCGCCCCGCGGTCGGGCCGTCCGGAGCCGTCAGAGGCCGGTCAGGAGGGCCAGCACCGCGGCCACGACCTCGTCGGGGCGCGTGTGCCACCTCCCCGGCGTCACCCGCACCACGCGCCAGCCGAGGCGGCGCCAGAAGCGGGGGGTGTAGACGTCGCGCGAGAGCGCCGCGCCGTCGTGGAGGAACTGGGTGCAGTCGACGCCGGCGCGGAAGCGATCCTCGTCGGGGAGGCCCACCGCGAGGTCGATGCGGCGGGGGCCGAGGCCCACGTCGCGCTGGGTGCGGAGGCCTCGGGAGCGGAGCGCGGACTCCAGCGCCTCGATGGCGGTCTCGCTCGCCGGACGCCGGCGGTCGGGCGCGCGCGCGCCGGCGGTCACGCCGCGGGCGCCGCCCAGCTCGGCGGCCAGGGCCAGGAGGCGCGCGACCTCGGGATCGGCGCGGCGCCCGTCGCGATGGGCGTGGGCGTGGGCGCGGACGAAGGCGAGGTAGGCCTTGAGCAGCTTGGGCCCGACGTGCTTGGTGCCGGAGACGTCGAGCTCGCCGGGCTCGATGGAGCTGACCACGTGGAGGCCGACGCGCGCGCGGGTGATGGCCACGTTGAGGCGCCGCTCGCCGCCCTCGGTGCCGACGGGACCGAAGCGGGCCTGGACCCGGCCCCCGGGCGCGGTGGGCGCGTAGCCGGTGGAGACGACGATCACGTCGCGCTCGTCGCCCTGCACGTTCTCGAGGTTGCGCACGAAGAGCTGCTCGATGGCGGGGCGCGCGCGGTCCCTCTCCAGGCAACCCCGGAAGGCGTCGTCCGCGGCCGCGCGGGCGTCGAGCGCGCGCTCGATCCGCTCGGCCTGCTTGCGGTTGAACGCCACGACGCCGACCGAGGGCGCGCCCGCAGGCCCCGGGTGCGCGAGGAGGGACGCGACGACCTGGACCACGCGCTCCGCCTCGAGGGGGTTTTCCTGCTCGATCCAGAGGCCCTCCACGCGGTCCCAGTGCAGGCCCTCGAATGGCGCGTCCCGGGCGCCGGCGCGCGGGGCGGTGACCAGCCGGCCGCCGTAGAACGCCGCGTTGGAGAAGGCGATCAGCTCCTCGTGCTTGGAGCGGTAGTGCCAGCGCAGGACCAGGCCGGGCAGCGCGACCCGGGCCAGGCCGAGCAGCGAGGCGCTGGCGAGCACCGACTCCTCCTCCTCGTCGTCGGCGGCGTCGACGCTGGCGCGGAAGAAGTGCGCGGGCGGCATCTGCTGGTCGTCCCCGGCGACGATGGCCCGCCGGGCGCGGGTGAGGGCAGGGAGGCCCGCCTCCACTGGACACTGGCTGGCCTCGTCGACGACGACCACGTCGAAGAGCTCGGGGGACAGGGGGAAGAGCGCCGAGACCGCCTCCGGCGAGCACAGCCACACCGGGCGCGCCAGCGAGAGGCCGGTGGCCCAGTGCCGCTCCACGAGCTGCCGGAGCGTGGGCCTCGAGCGCTTCCTGCCCGCCTCCGCCGCGAGCTTGCGCAGGCCCACCCCGCGCCGCGGATCGCGCGCCTCGGCCCGGAGGCGCTGCCGATAGCGGGCGAGGACGCCGTGCCCGGCGAGGCGCCGGCAGGCCTCGAGATCGTCGGAGAGGCGGAGGAGCTGCGCCTCGTCCACGAGCGGCTCCTCGACGACGCCGAGCGAGCGGTCGCCGAGCGCGGCGCGCACCCAGGCCCGGTCGAGCGCGAGCAACGCGTCGCGCCCCGGGTCGGCGCCCTCCGGCGGGCGGTACCCGCGCAGGAAGGCGCGCACCCAGGGGGCGGTCGCGGCGAGGAGCCGGTCCACCTGGGCGACCGCGGGCACCTGCGCCTCCGCGCCGAGGAGCGCGTCCACGCGGGCGAGCGCCGCCGGGAAGTCGTCGCGCGCGCAGGCGTCCGCGAGGTGGGCGCAGAGTTCCTCGGCGAGGTCGCCGCGCAGGACCACCAGCGCCTCGTGCACCGCGTCGAGCCGCCGGGCCTGGGCCCGATCGGCGACGGCGGCGGCGAAGAAGGGCGCGGCGGCCCCGCGCTCGGCCAGCGACTCGGCGAGGCCCTCGCGGGAGAAGTAGGGGCCGCCGTGGCCGTGCAGCGCGGCGAAGAGATCGTGGACGGCGGCGATGCGCGCGTGCTCCTCGCGGAGGCGATCGAGCGCGTGATCGAGGTCCTCGAGCGCGCCCCCCAGGCCGAGATCCCAGAAGTGATCGGCGGCCGGCAGATCGGCGATGAGGCCCTGCCAGCGGAGGGCCGCCTCGCAGAGCCTGCGCGCCTCCGTCGCGCCGAGCTCGGCCACGTCGAGCGACGGACAGGCGGCGAGGATGGCGGCCGGCAAGCTCTTCAGCCGCCAGTACTCGGGGGTGACGCCGCGGTACCAGCGCGCCCCGAGCGCCTCGAGGCGCGCGAGCGAGGCCACGTGCTGTCGGAGCGTGTCGCCGCGCATCCGGACCAGCTCGCCGGGAGCGGGCTCGAAGGTGGCCTGCGCTCCCCGCAGGAGCGCGGTCACCTCGCGCCAGGCGCCGTGCTCGGCGTCGCCGCCCGCCCACGCCCAGGAGAGGAGGAACGCCTTGATCACCGCCTCGTCCCCGGCCTCGAAGACGTCGAGGAGCACCGCGGTCCGCGCCCACAGGGCGCCGGCGGCGCGCGCCTGGCCCGCGCGCAGCGCGCCCCGCGGCGCGGCGGCGAGCGCGTCGATCCGGGCGCGGAGGCCTCGCAGGCGATCGAGGACGGCCGCCAGCGAAGCCGGCGCGTGTCGGGACCAGTCCGTGCGCGCGGCGAGCGGGTGCGGCGGCGCGAAGGGCGCGGTCTGCCGGCACAGGGACTCGATGCGGGGCAGATCCGCGGTGGCCTGCGCCTCCGTCAGACCGGCGATCCTCGCGCGCAGATCGGGCAAGGGGCGCCCGTCGTCGGCCGCCGCGCGCTCGAAGAGCCTCGCCAGCCCGGGGGGCCCGCCGGGCGTCCCCGCGACCGCGGCGAACGCTTCCTCGGCCGCGACCAGCCGCGCCGCCGCGCGTCCGGCGTGGAGCGCGTGCTCGCGCTCGTCGTCGAGGGTGGCGCGCTCCAGATCGTCGAGCCCCGCCGCGGAGGCGCCGTCGAGATCCTGGAGCGTCCGCGCCACCCCGTCGCTGACCTCGCCCCGGTCGCGCTGCACGTCGTGCACGATCGCCAGCGGCTCGCGCAGCCCGACCGAGGCCAGCCGCTCGGCGACCACGTCGAGCGCCGCGCGCTTCTGGCAGACCACGAGCACGCGCCGCCCGGCCGCGACGGCCTCGGCGACGAGGTTGGCGATCATCTGCGACTTGCCGGTGCCGGGCGGCCCCTGCACGACGATCCCGTCCGCGCCGCCCCCGAGCCCGGCCGCGTGCGCGAGCGCGGCGTCCTGGCTGCTGTCCGAGGCGAAGACCCGCCAGCGCGCCGCCTCCGTCGGAGGGATCGCCTCGTCGAGATCCGGGCCGACGGGCGCCCAGGCCGCGTCGTCCTCGACCTCGTCGACCGAGAGGAGCCGCGCGGCCGCGCCGAGCGCCTCGGCGCCGATGTCGCCGGCAAGGATCCTCTCGTAGTCGAGGAGGATGGCGCTGTCCGAGCAGGGGAAGCGGCCGAGCACGAGGTGCGATCGCAGCGCCAGGCGGCCCGCCGGCGCGGCCTCGCGCTCGTCCTGACCGCGCGGCTCGAGGCGCGTGAAGCCGAGCTCCGCCTCCGGCGCGGCGAGCACCACGCCCGCCTCCGCGAGCAGCGCCGCGATCCGCGCCAGGGAGGCCGGGTCGCCGGGGACGGCCCGCTCCGCGTCGTCGCCGACCATCCCCCGGGCCTCGATCCGGGCGCCCAGCCCGCGCGCGAGCACGTGCGCCAGGGACTCGTTCAGCTCCGGCGGCCCGAGCGAGGTCAGGACCCACCGCGCCCGCCCCGTCTTGCTCACCTCCAGGCTCACCGGGTAGAGCAGGATCGGCCCGCGCAGCCAGGCGCCGTCGTCCGTCTTTCCCTCGACGAACGGCCACCCGACCGCGAGCTCCTGCGCGCCGGTCTCCTGCCAGGCCGCCCGCGCAGCGTGGGAGAGCGCCGCCACGTCCTCGGCGAGGTCCCGCGCGGAGGCCTTCGGGACCACGTCGCAGAGCCCGACCGCCGTGGGCCCCTCGCGCCCCAGCGCCGCGACCAGCGCGTCGCGATCGACGCCGGCGACGCGCGTGAGGTCGAGGGCGCCCGCCGCCGTCGGCTTGAGCAGGCGCAGCGACCGGCTGCGCAGGGTCACGGTCACGAGGCGGCCCCGGAGGCGCGCCAGCCGCCCTCGCAGGGTGGCCTCGCGGCCGCTTGCGTCGTTCATGGCCCCCTCACTGCGGCAAGGCCGCCTGCTGCTCCGGGGTCAGCGCGCACTCGGTGAACCGGGTCCCGAGGTCGTGGCAGCTCGCGTGACCGACGGCGTAGGCGCACACCGGATCGCGCGAGGGGGTCGACTCCCGCGGGCAGATCACCCGGAGGCTCTCGCCCGCGCCGAGCTCCGTCTTGCGCAGCGCGGACACGGCAGCCTTGTCGAAGAAGGGGTTGCCGATCGTCAGCGACCACTCGCCGTTGTCGCGGCTCGCCGGCGCGAAGGTGGGCTGACAGCCGGCGTAGGCGTACCAGATCGCCTTGGACAGGTAGGCGGGGCGCGCCTCGGCGCCCAGCCTGACGCCGAGGTCCTTGCGGCAGTCGAGCGCGTAGAGGTTCTCCCGGGTGAAGAAGTGATCGTGGTGGTGCCCGCGGACGGGGAGCACGTTGACGATCCAGTCGACCGTCGAGGCCGAGCCGAGGAGCACGCCGACGCCGAGCGCGGCGATCCCGGCGACGCGCAGACGAGGTGAGCGCGGCGGGGACGCGGGCGACGCCTCGCCGGGGAGGAGCGCCAGGAGCGAGAGCACCGGCGCGAGGAAGATCAGCGCGGTGACGAAGCGGTGCGACTCCAGCGCGTCGTTGTTGATGTCGAGGCGGGTGAGCGCCAGCGTGGAGAGCACGAAGAGGGCGGCCCCCAGCGCCGCCAGCATCCCCGTCCGCCGCGTCCGCGCCGCGAGGGCGCCGAGGACGCCGCCCAGACAGAGCAGCGCGCTCGGCCCGAGGTCGGCGAGGAGCAACCCCGCCCCCTTCACCGTGCCCAGCGACAGGGGCGGCGTGTAGCAGCCGGGCGACCGCCAGGGGACGATCGCGAGGACGTGGCGCTGGGCGCCGGGCGCGATCGACGCGGCGAACGCGAGGTTGGGGCCGAGGAACGCGACCAGCAGGCCGACGAGGATCACCG
>Ga0302279_10001714_pt1 | contig 30601 bp, 27 predicted proteins | sample III_Bog_N3_3_FD_194541 | JGI IMG/M metagenome (GOLD analysis project Ga0302279, IMG submission 194541) | Peat permafrost microbial communities from Stordalen Mire near Abisko, Sweden - III_Bog_N3_3 | ecosystem: Environmental > Terrestrial > Soil > Wetlands > Peat | place: Sweden: Abisko... | reverse complement strand
GGTTCCGGCGCTGGTGCTGCCCGACGGTACCGTGATGGCGGAATCGGCCGCGATGCTGATCCACCTGGCGGCGGCCCATCCGGCCGCGCAGCTTGCGCCGCCGCCCGGCACGAGCCGCCACGCACTGTTTCTGCAATGGATGGTGTTCCTGTCGGCGAATGTCTACGAGGCGGTGCTGCGCATCTATTACCCGGACCGTTACCTGCCGGCCGGTGCCGGCGCCGCCGGCGTGGACGCGATCCGCGATCAGGGTACCGTCGACTACCTGGCGCATCTGGAACTGCTCGCCGCTGCGCTGGGTCCCTACGTGCTCGGGGATTCCTGGTCGGTTGCCGATCCCTACCTGTACATGCTCGCCGGCTGGTCCCCAGTCGACAAGGCGGACCTCTATGCGCGCATCCCCGCGCTCGGGGTGCATGCTGGACTCGTTGGTGCGCGTCCGGCGGTCGTCAGAGTCGAAGCGGATCACGCGACACCATGATCCTCGCAGGCGACATCGGGGGCACCTCGACGCGGCTCGCGGCGTACGAACCGGTCGGCGGGCAGCTGCGCGCCGTCATCGAGAAGACCTACCGCAGCACGCAGTACCCGAGCCTCAACGATATCGTCGCGAAGTTCCTCGGCGAGCACTCGCTGGTCGTACAGCTCGCCTGTTGCGGCATTGCGGGACCCGTGATCGACAACAGCGTCAAGGCGACCAACCTGGCGTGGTTCATCGAGGGCGCATCGCTCGCAAGCCAGTTCGGGCTGGATTCGTTCCTGCTGATCAACGATCTCGAGGCCAATGCCTGGGGCGTGCCGGCACTGCTGCCCGCGGACCTCGTGACGCTCAACGCGGGCGATCCCAGATCCTGCGGCAACGCGGCTGTCGTTGCCGCCGGCACCGGCCTCGGCGAAGCCGGACTCTACTGGGACGGGAAGCGTCACCGGCCCTTTGCCTGCGAGGGCGGCCATGCCGACTTTGCGCCGCGCAACGAGACGGAGATCGAGCTGCTGCGGTACCTGATGCGGAAATTCGGGCGTGTCAGCTACGAGCGCGTCGTGTCGGGCATGGGCCTGAGCAACATCCATGAGTTCCTCTGTCAGGCCCCGGGCCGGCGCGAGCTGCCCGAGATCCTGGCGGCACTCGCTGCGCCGGACGCGGACGTGGCTGCGCTGATCTCGCAGGCGGCGCTCGACCAGCGCTCGCCGGTCTGCGTCGAGGCACTCGACATGATGGTGTCGATCTACGGCGCAGAAGCGGGCAATGCAGCGCTCAAGTTCATGGCCCACGGCGGGCTCTATATCGGCGGCGGCATCGCGCCGAAGATCATCACCAAGCTGCGCGACGGCAGCTTCCTGCGCGCCTATCTCGACAAGGGACGCATGGGCAGGATCGTCGCCGCGATGCCCGTGCACGTGATCATCAACCCCAATACCGCACTGCTCGGCGCCGCGCGCTGCGCGATCCAGCACGCCAGCCACGAAGTGTGAACAGGCCGGCGGCGCCGCGCGATCACCAAGGGTGGCCGCGCCCCGGGTACTCCACCTGGCGGAACGGCCAGTCCGCGGCCAGCCAGGTCCTGAATGCCGCGAACAGCTCACTGTCGAGCGCCGCATGGCTCGCGCGCACCCAGCAGAAGGCGCGTGCATCGAAGCCCTCCCGCTCGCCGGGGTAGACGTAGGCGCAGCCGAGGCACAGTTCTCCGTCCGGACGCAGCACCGTGTAGGCGAAGGAGCGGCGCATCTGGAATTCCGCGTGATGCCACCCCAGGTCGATCAGGTCCTGTTCGAATGTCAGGTCAGGTCGCGGCCAGTCATTGGCGGGTCCGAAGATGCCCTGCAGGTGCGCGACGCTGGTCATCACCGCATCGTAATCGCGGACCACGTCGGTGATCAGCATCGGCCGAAGGAAGAACTGCGGCCTGTCGAGCCGCAGCGGGACGACGAATTCCGGGGGGACAAAGTGCTTCATCGGCGCCAGCTTATCTTAAGATTGAGCCAGAAGTTCCAGCCGGTGACAGCTGCGATCGCGATGGCATTCGCGACGTAGCGGTTCATTCCCAGCAGGTTGAACTGCAGGTTGAGCAGGACGGTGTTCATGGCGAGGCCCGCGAGGCAGACAGCCTGGAATTTCGCGAAGCGGCGCAGCCGCCGCGCCAAGCCCGGGTGCCGGCGCGAGCGGTCGCCGAACGTCCAGGCATCGTTCCACAGGAAGTTGTTGATGATCGCCACCTCGGCAGCGATCAGCTTGCTGCGCGTCAGTCCCCAGCCGAGCGACTGTGGGTCGCTGAGCAGGTACAGCAGCGTCATGTCGACAACGACGCCGGAGAGGCCGACCACGCCGAAGCGCAGGAAGCGCCGGAATGTCTCACTCGCAAGCCGCAGGCGCACCAGGTGGCGCAGGTAGTCGAGCGTAATCGACCCGGTGAGCTTGCTGCTGCCCAGCTGCCGTTCGCGGAACACGTAGGGCACCTCGGCGATGCTGCGGATCTGGCCGCGCGCGAGCAGCTCGACGAGGATCTTGTAGCCGAGCGGATCCAGCGCCACGCCGGCGAGTGCGCGGCGCCGCACCAGCAGGTAGCCGCTCATCGGGTCGCTGACGCGGCCGATGCTGTCCGGCAGAAGCACGAGCCCGACCGCCTGCGCCGCGCGCGACACCGCGCGACGCCACAATGACCACTCGCTGACGCCGCCGCCCTCGACGTGGCGGCTTGCGACCGCGAGGTCATGTCCGAGGGTGATCTGGTGCCAGAGTCCCCGCAGGACCTGGGGCGGGTGCTGCAGGTCGCCGTCGATGACGCCGAGCACGTCGCCGCGGGCGAGCTGCCAGCCGCGAATCACCGCGGTCGACAGTCCGCGCTCCTGCGCGCGGCGCAGCACGCGCACGCGCGCTGCGGTGCCGGCAAAGCGCTCGGCGAGCTGTGCCGTGCCATCCGGGCTGTCGTCATCGACGACGATGATCTCGTAGGCCTCGCCGAGCATTGCATCCAGCAGGCCGGTGAGTTCCGCGAGCAGCGCTCCGATGTTCGCCGCTTCATTGTAGGTCGGCACGACCAGCGACAGGCGCACGGCCGCCGCGGCAGCAACCCGGTCTCGGTCGGGGATCAGCAGCGGTCCTGCGATCATCGCGATGTCATCCGCACCGCGCTACTGCGCAGCCTCGATCTGCCGCAGCAGCCGCGCGTAGTCGTCCGTCGGGTACAGCTGCAGGGCGCGCCGGGCCTCGGTATCCGCACGGGCGCGGTCCCCGAGCGCGAGGTAGACTCTGGCAAGATTGTAGTGCCCGATGTGCGATGCCGGGCGCAGTGCCAGTGCGCGCTCGAGGCTGTCGCGGGCCTCCTCATAACGACCCTGCGAGGCGCTGACGACGCCCAGCGCCTCCAGCAGCGGCGCGTTGTCGGGCTGCCCGGCGAGTACGCGGCGGGCGATGCGCTCCGCCTCTGCATTGCGTCCCATCTTCACATAGCCCCAGACGATGTGATCCCAGCGCACCTCGGGCGGCGGCGTCCGGCTGCCGAGCCATAGCGACAGCACGGCAATCATGGCGGCGCCCGCGACCAGCGGCGCGCTGCGCAACCAGGCGCGCGCCCGCAGGCAGGCCAGCAGTTCCTCGAGCCAGATACCGCTGCACAGGGCGAGCGAACCCATCGCATGGACACGAAAACGATCCTCGGCCCAGAACAGCGCGAACATGAACCAGGACAGCAGGATCGGCATCGCGACGATGAGCCAGCGCCGGTCGCGGCGCCCCAACCACGCGAGGCCGGGCAGTCCCAGCGCCAGTAGCCACGTGGCCGGCGGCGGCAGCGCACGCAGCACCGGCGAGAACATCCGCTCCTCCACCGCCGAGCGGTTGTTCGGCACCTCTGCAGCCGACAGGAAGGCAAGGGCTTTCCTCGCCACATCGTGCAGCACCGCGCCCGGATGGTCGCCGATGAACGCGAGTGCCTGCCCGCGCCAGTAGCGGTCGATCTCGGAGGGCGAGAGGGGGCGAGCGGCGCGGCGACTCGCCTCGGCGGCATAGCCGCGCCAGATTTCGCTGGGATGCAGGTAGTTGACGAAAGGCGGGATCCAGATCGACGAGTCCGGGTTCGAGTCGTTATAGACCTGGTGAAGCACGATGCCGCCATTGGTCGGCAGCGGCGAGGGGCCAAGTCCCGCCTCCGCGTTGCGCAGGCACCAGGGCAGCAGTGCGACGACGAGGCCGCCAAGGACCAGCGCCGAGCGGCGCAGTCCGGCACGCGGCGCGGCAGCCGCCGCCGGCGGCGGCTGCAGCAGCGGCAGCAGCAGCCCTGCGCCGCCGAGCAGCAACAGGTTCGAGCGCAGCGCGACGCCGACACCGCAGTACGCGCCGAAGGCGAGCCATGCCAGGCGGCGGCGCGACTGCAGGACGGAGAGCGCCGCGACGACCCACCACGTCAGCCACGCGGTCACGCAGGTCTCCTTCAGCAGGGTCGCCGTGAACAGGATCGCCGTGGAAGTCAGTGCATACAGCGCGGCGCCCGCGAGGCCTGCGCGCGGGCGGCCGAGGCAGGTGCCGATCCGGTAGACGCCGTAGGCCGTGGCCACGTCCAGCAGTGCCTGCAGCAGGTACACAGCGAACGGATTGACGCCGAGGATACGGAACACGGCGCCGAGCAGGTAGCCGTAGGCCGGGTCCATGAACGTGAATTCCGGCGTCAGCGCACCGTGGCCGCCCGCGACCGCGGCACCGAAGCGCTGGTAGTAGTCCTCGTCAGGCCCAGGCTGGTAGCTGAGCGGGCTCAGCGGTGCGCCCGAGAGATGTGCGATGCGCAGGCCCAGCGCCAGCCCGAGCACGCACAGCACGACGATAGGCTTGACAGGAACAGGGTCTCGGCGATCCGCGGCAACGCTGTGCATCGCGGAATGATAACGCAGGTTACTGCGTCGATCGGCTAGAATGCCGCATGACCGAACAGAATGCCGTGGCGCAACTGCCCGCACTGCGACTGAAGCGTAATGAGGACCGGCGCCTGCACAGTGGCCACCTGTGGGTGTTCAGCAATGAAGTCGACACCCAGCAGACCCCGCTGACGCGCTTCGAGCCCGGCGAACTCGTGCGCGTGCTCGCCCATAACGACCGCGCGCTCGGTCTCGCCTACGTCAATCCACAGTCGCTGATCGCGGCGCGCCTGCTCGGCACCTGGGCAGTGCCCGATGCCGCCTGGTTCGCCCAGCGCCTGCGCCACGCCCTCAGCCTGCGCGAGCGGCTCTACGCCCATCCTTACTATCGCCTCGTCCATGGCGAGTCGGACGGCCTGCCGGGGCTCGTCATCGAGCGTTACGGCGCGACCTGTGTCGTGCAGATCACGACCGCCGGCATGGAGCGTCTCAAAGGCGCGATCCTCGATGCAGTCGTCGACGTACTGCACCCGGATGCCGTGCTGCTGAAGAACGACAGCGGCGCACGCGCGCTCGAAGGCCTCGACGCCTACGTCGAGTGCGCGATCGGGTCCGTCGCTGCGCAGACGCTGGTCGTCGAGGATGGGCTGAAGTTCCATGCGCCTCTGCTGGAGGGCCAGAAGACCGGCTGGTTCTTCGATCAGGCGGCGAATCGTCGCGCACTCGCCGGCTACATCCGGCCCGGTGCGCGCGTGCTCGACGTCTTCAGCTACATAGGCGCGTGGGGCGTGCGGGCTGCGCACTCCGGCGCCGGCGAGGTCGTCTGCGTCGACAGCTCCGCGCCGGCGCTGGAACTCGCCGTGCAGAACGCTGCGGCGAACGGGCTCGAGGTCCGGGCGCGCCGCGGTGATGCATTCGACGTCCTCGAGGAGCTGATCCAGGAGAAACAGTCCTTCGACGTCGTCATCGTCGATCCGCCGGCATTTGCAAAGCGCCGCAAGGACCTGCCGAAGGCGCAGTCCGCCTACCGGCGTCTGAACCAGCTGGCAATGCGCCTGATCGGCGACGACGGGATCCTGGTGTCCTGTTCGTGCTCCTACCACCTGTCGCCCGACGACCTGCAGGACGCGCTGGCGAAAGCGGCGCGCACTGCCGAGCGGCAGGTACAGATCCTCGCCCAGGGAGGCCAGGCGCCCGATCATCCGGTGCACCCTGCAATTCCGGAGACCCGCTACCTCAAGGCGTTCTTTTGCCGCGTCAGTGACTCTCTGAAATAATGCTGCGGGAGTCGCGATGCTGAACTATCCCCACATAGATCCTGTCGCGATCGCGGTCGGGCCGCTGCGCGTGCACTGGTACGGAATCATGTACCTGATCGGATTCCTCGCCGCGTGGATGCTCGCAAGGTACCGGGCGAAGCGCTCCGGCGGCAGCTGGACCGCGCTCGACATCGACGACCTGATTTTCTACTGTGCAATGGGCGTGATCCTCGGCGGCCGCATCGGCTGGGTGCTCGTGTACGGCCGCGACTCGATCGCCGCCGACTGGCGCAACGCGTTCCATATCTGGGACGGCGGCATGTCCTTCCACGGCGGCCTCACCGGCGTGATCGTCGCGGCGTGGCTGTTTGCACGCGGCCGCCGCAAGTTGCTCGCCGACGTGTTCGATTTCCTTGCGCCGCTGCCCGGACTCGGGCTGCTTGCCGGCCGCCTCGGCAATTTCATCAATGGCGAGCTGTGGGGCAAGCCTACCGACGTGCCATGGGCCTTCCTCGTGCAGGAACCTGACGGCAGCCTCGTGGCGCGCCACCCCTCGCAGCTGTACGAGGCGACGCTCGAGGGTCTCGTGCTGTTCCTGATCCTGTGGTTCTTCACGGCGAAGCCGCGGCCGCGGCTGGCGCCGTCGGGACTGTTCATGCTGGTCTACGGCTGCGCGCGCTTCACGGTGGAATGGGTGCGGCTGCCGGACGCCAACATCGGTTACCTGCTGGGCGGCTGGCTCACGATGGGCATGCTGCTGACGACGCCGATGATCCTGATCGGCGCCGGGATGCTCGTCTTCGCCTATCGGCGCAATGCACCGAGCGGCAACTGGGCGTAGGGCGTGCGGCAGTACCTGGATTTCATTCGTCACATCCGCGATACCGGCCAACCTAAGGCCGATCGCACGGGCACCGGCACGCTCAGTGTGTTCGGCTATCAAATGCGCTTCGACCTGCGTGCGGGATTCCCTCTGGTCACGACCAAGAAACTCCACCTGCGCTCGATCATCCACGAGCTTCTGTGGTTCCTGCGCGGCGCGACCAATGTGCGCGAGCTGCAGGCCGAGGGCGTGACGATCTGGGACGAATGGGCTGACGCGGACGGCGAGCTTGGCCCCGTCTACGGCCGCCAGTGGCGCAGCTGGGCGACGGCTGACGGCGGCGCGATCGACCAGCTGGCCGACGTCGTCGCGCAGATCCGTGCGAACCCGGATTCGCGGCGCCTGCTGGTCAGCGCCTGGAACGTCGCCGAACTGCCGCGGATGGCGCTGATGCCCTGCCACGTCATGTTCCAGTTCTACGTCGCGAACGGCGCGCTGTCCTGCCAGATGTACCAGCGCAGCGCCGATGCCTTCCTCGGTGTGCCGTTCAACATCGCATCCTATGCACTGCTGACGCAGCTCGTGGCGCTGCACTGTGACCTTGTGCCCGCGGAGTTCATCTGGACGGGCGGGGACTGTCATCTGTACGTCAACCACCTGCCGCAGGTCGAGCTGCAGCTGTCGCGCAGTCCCCTGCCGCTGCCGCAGCTGCGTATCCTGCGGCGCGCGCCGAGCCTGTTCGAGCAGAGATACGAAGATTTCGAGATTCACGGTTACCAGCATCACGAGGCGATCAAGGCACCCATTGCCGTCTAGACACCCATGAAGAAGACCCAGAGCCCGCGGCGTACGCCACTGTTTGAAGTCAGGCATTCCAGGATCCACGGCCACGGCGTATTTGCGCTGCGGCGCATCCGCAAGAACACCGAGCTGATCGAATATCTCGGCGAGCGCATCTCGCATGCCGAAGCCGACCGGCGCTACGAGAACAAGGCGGCGGACGACAATCACACATTCCTGTTCACGGTCGATGCACGCACCGTCATCGATGCCGCCAGCGGCGGCAACGACGCGCGCTACTTCAACCACTCCTGCGACCCGAACTGCGAGAGCTACACGGACCGGCGGCGCATCTTCATCAAGGCGGTGCGCACGATCCAGCCGGGCGAGGAGCTGTTCTACGACTACGAGATTTCGCGCGATCGCGCCGATCCCCCCGACATCGACGCGGTGTTCGCGTGCCGCTGCGGGGCTGCCGCGTGCCGCGGCAGCATGCTCGAGGCTGTGAAGCCGAAGCGCAAACCCGTGAAGCCGAAGCGCAAGCCCGCCAAGCCTGCCACCAGCCTCAGGCGCAGGGGGGGCGCTGCGGCCAGCCGCAGGCCAGCCAGGCGCAGGCCCTGACAGCCCTCGTGGCGTGCGCCACAATCGTGCGCAGAGCTCTGGGCCCTGCGCCGGAATGTCGCAGCTGCCGCGGCCCGTATTGCCTGTCGCCGTCAATTAGGCTTTATTTACACCATTGGCTTAAAGTAACGAGTGACTCGACCCGATTGATCCAGCAACAGCCACTATGCGCCTTCCTTCCCTAAGGTTCCTCAAGACATTCCAGATCGCTGCCAAGCTGCAGAGCTTCAAGGCTGCGGCGGAGGAGCTGTTCATCACACCGTCCGCGGTGAGCCACCAGATCAAGGCCCTCGAGGAACATCTCGGCGTGACGCTGTTCGAGCGCGGCGCGCGCGGCGCGCGCACGCTGACCCTGACGGATGCCGGCGCCCATTACCTCGAACACATCAATGACATCTTCTCGAAGCTCGAGTCCGTCACCGAACAGCTGCAGGTCCGCTACGGCCGCACGATCATCCGCCTGAACGTGCCGCCGTTCTTCGCCAATGAGCTGCTGCTGCCGCGGCTCGCGTCATTTTCCCAGGCGCGCGAGGAGACCGATATCCGCATCGAGACGACCTATTCGGCGCCCAGGACCCATCCGCCCGAGGCGGACCTGTCGATCGTCGTCGGCGCGGGTCCCTGGGATGACCTCGTTGTCCACGAGCTGTTCAAGCAGAGCTTCATCGCCACCTGCTCGCCGACCTTCCGCCAGGACCATCCGATCCGCGAGTACCGCGACCTCAATGGCAAGACCCTGCTGGTCCACGAGGAGCGGCGCGAGGCCTGGGAGCGCTGGGCGACCGGTCTCGGGATCGAGCCGATCAAGCCCGCCCGGCTGGTGCGGCTCGATACCATGTCGGCCGTTGTGCTCGCAGCCGAGCAGGGCGTCGGGGTTGCGCTCGTGCCTGCGCGCCTCAGTGCCGACCGCTTTGCCGCCGGCGGCCTCGTCAGGCTGTTCGACGATGCAGAACTCGCGACCAACGAGAGCTATGTGCTGCTGCAGCGCCCCGAGGACAAGGACCGCGAAGACCTGAAGGAACTGACGGACTGGATCCTGAAGGAATGCCAGGTTGCCTGATGGGCGTGGAGTTCGTCGTTGCCGTTGCCGAGAACGACGTCATCGGGCGTGACGGCGGCCTGCCGTGGCGGCTGCCGGCCGACCTGCGGCATTTCAAGGCGGTAACGCTCGGCCATGCGATCCTGATGGGCCGGAGGACCTTCGCATCGATCGGCAGGCCGCTGCCGGGCCGGCGCAATCTGGTCCTGACGCGATCGGCCGATCTCGCCGCCGCCGGCTGCGAGATCGTGCACTCGCTGGCCGCGGCAGTCGCTGCCGTCGGCGGCGGCGGCCCGCTGATGGTGATCGGCGGCGCTGAGGTCTATCGGCTGGCGCTGCCGCTGGTGGAGCGCATCCATCTGACGCTGGTGCACACGTCGATCGAGGGCGGCGATGCCTTCTTCGACGGCTGGCGACTGCCGCAGTGGCGCGCGTCGGCCCGTGAGCGGCACGAGGCCGATGCCGCCAACCCGTTTGCGTATTCCTTTGTGACGCTCGAGCGCAGCTGACCTAGCCCACCGGCGAGTATTCCTTGCAGCCGACACCGACCGGCTCGGCGTCAGCCACGTCCAGTCGCAGTGCTGTCAGGCTCCCGCCCCAGACGCAGCCGGTGTCGAGCGCGACCACATCGGCCGTGCGATGGTAGCCGAGCGTCGACCAGTGTCCGAAGATGACGCGGGTGCCACGCCAGCGCGCATCGGGCGCCGCAAACCACGGGACCAGTCCCGCCGCCGCGGCCTTCTTCGGCGACTGCTTGGCGCGCAGCGCCATGCGTCCCGAGGGGTCCAGACAGCGCAGCCGCGTGAAGCAGTTGCAGATGAACCGCAGCCGGTCGGCGCCGCTGAGAGCCGGGTCCCAGCGATCCGGCAGGTCGCCGTACAGCGACGCGAAGACACCCGCCGGGTCGCGGCGCAGCGCTGCTGAGAACTCGGCGGCGCAGCGCTCCGCGGTGGCGATGTCCCACTCGGGCGCGAGCCCGGCATGCAGCAGGGCGAGGCCGCGACCGGCGTCCACGTGCAGCAGCGGCCGCGTCAGCAGCCACTCGAGCAGGGGACCGCGATCGGCCGCGCCGAGCACTGCGTCCAAGGTATCGCTGCGCCGTAGCGTCGCCGCGCCATGTGCCACGGCCAGCAGGTGCAGGTCGTGGTTGCCGAGCGTCACGGTGGCCGAGTCGCCCAGCGCGCGGATCCGGCGCAGCACCTGCAGCGAGGCGGGGCCGCGATTGACGAGGTCGCCGACGAACCAGACGTGATCGCGGGCGGGCGAGAAGTCGAGCTTGTCCAGCAGGGCGCCGAGTTCGGCGTCGCAGCCCTGGACATCGCCGATTGCGTAAAGGGCCAAGCGGAGAGATGCCGGCGCTAGTGCAGAACGCCCGGCATCGCGAGCCGGAATGGCGCGATCGGCGCATCGAACTGGTGGCCGTCGTCGCCGACCATCTGGTAGCTGCCCTGCATCGTGCCGACGGGCGTCTCGATCACGGCGCCGCTGGAATAGCGGAATCCCTGTCCCGGCTTCAGGTACGGTTGTTCGCCGACCACGCCGTCGCCGCGCATCTCCTTCACGTTGCCGTTCGCGTCGGTGATGATCCAGTGCCGCGTCAGCAGTCGTGCCGGCACCTCGCCCTCGTTGCGGATCGTGATCGTGTACGAAAACACGAAGCGCTTGTCGCGCGGGTCGGACTGGTCCTCGACGTAGGCGGTCTCAACGTCGACGCGGATCCTCGGGTTCTGGTTCATTTCAGGCGTATCGCGAGCACGTCGCAGTGCGACGCATGCAGCAGGGTGTCTTCGGTGAAGTTGACCAGGATCGCGAGGCCGTGCCGCTCGCGGCTGCCCAGCACGAGCAGGTCCGCGGCCTCTTCTGCAGCGACGCGCAGGATCTGCGCCTTGGTATTGCCGATCTCGACGCGGCCGCGCGCGTTCGGCAGTCCCTGGCTGCGCAGCAGCGTCGCGAGGCGCTCGCGCGCGCTTGCCGCAAGGTCGGACTGCATCGCGACCGAGGGCAGCAAGGTCTCGCCCATCGGTTCTACGGGGACGAAATCGACGATGTGCAGCGCGATGATCTCGGCGTCGGAGCCCTGGGCGAGGTCGCGCGCGGCGCGCGCCACCTGGGCGCTTGCGTCCGACAGGTCGAGCAGAAGCAGAATCTTGCGGTAGCTGATCATTCAACCCGAGTATAGCCGACTCACGCCGGCCGGGAAGTGAGTTCCCCGTAGCGCTGCGACAGCGCTCCGAAGCCGGCCGGCGGCACCATCTGCGGGCGCAGGTCAGGATCGATGCCGCATGCGCGGATATCGGCGTCGCCCAAGAGACCCTTCAGCCCGTTGCGCAGCGTCTTGCGCCGGTGCGAGAACGCCGCGCTGACGACGGTGCGCAGCGCGGCGGGGGAACCCATTGGAAACCTCGGTGCAGCCCCGGGCCTGAGGCGCACGATCGCGGACCAGACCTTCGGCGGCGGCACGAACGCGCCGGGACCGACGTCGAACAGGTGCTCGACCGCGGCGACGGCGGCGAGCATCACGGTCAGCCGGCCGTACTCGCGCCCGCCATGAGGCGCCGCCATGCGCTCGACGACTTCCCGCTGCAGCATGAAGTGCATGTCCGCAATCGCGTCGCCGGACTCCAGCAGATGAAACAGCAGCGGCGTAGAAATGTTGTAGGGCAGGTTGCCGACGACGCGCAGGCGCGGGCCCGTCCCGCGCAGCGCCGCGAAGTCCAGACGCAGTACATCCTGCACGTGCACCGTCAGCCCGCGCTGCGCGCGCGGATCGGCCCGCAGGGCGGCAGCGAGGTCGCGGTCGATCTCGAAGACCTCGAGGCCCTGGCTGCGCTCGAGCAGCGGCCACGTCAGGGCGCCGCGCCCCGGACCGATCTCGACGATGCGCTCGCCGGGCTGTGGCGCTATTGCCGCGACGATCCGGCGTATCACCCCCGCATCGTGCAGGAAGTGCTGCCCGAAGCGCTTACGGGCCTGCATCGGCCGCGCCCGGACTCGCGAGCCCGATGGCCAGCTGCAGCGCGGCATGCAGGCTGCCGGCATCGATGCGGCCGCTGCGGGCGAGGGTCAGCGCGGTGCCATGATCGACGCTGGTGCGCAGGATCGGCAGGCCGAGAGTGAGGTTCACGCCGTTGCTGAAGCCGAGATGCTTGATCACCGGAAGGCCCTGGTCGTGATACATCGCGACGATCACGTCCGCGTCGCCGAGGGCCCGCGGCGTAAACGCCGTATCCGCCGGGAGCGGGCCGCTGTGGTCGAGGCCGGCGGCGCGAAGTTCGCGGATCACCGGCCCGATCACGTCGATTTCCTCGCGGCCGAGGTGACCGCCTTCGCCGGCATGCGGATTGAGGCCCAGCACGCTGATGCGCGGCGACCCGATCCGCAGCAGCCTTTCCATGTCGGCGTGGACCACGCGCAGCGTCGCCGCGAGGCGTTCGCGGGTGATCGCGCGCGGCACTTCGCTGAGTGCGAGATGCGTCGTGACCAGCGCCACGCGGACGCTGCCAGACAGCAGCATCATCACCGGCAGCGCCGCGCGCGTGCGCGCCGCGAGGTACTCGGTATGGCCGGTGAAGGCGAATCCTGCGTCGCTGAGGATGCTCTTCTGGACCGGCGCGGTGACCATCGCCGCGAATTCGCCGTTCAGGCAGCCGTCGCAGGCCCGGTCCAGCATGCGGATCACGTAGTCCGCATTGGCGGCATCCAGCCGGCCCGGGACGACAGCCTGAGCGAGCGTCACCGGCAATACGCGCAGGCTGCCGCCGCGATGGGCGCGAGCCGGCAGCGAGGGATCGTAGAGCTCGAGGTCCAGCGGCACGCCGAGCGCAGCCGCCGTTTCGGCAAGCAGCTGCGGGTCCCCCGCGACGATGAGGTCAGCGGCGTAGGCCCGCTGCGCCAGCATCACGCAGGCATCGGGACCGATGCCTGCCGGCTCACCGGACGTGATGACGATCCGCGGTTGGAAGTCCTGGTGATTCAGCGGCGCCGGGTCCTACAGCTTGGTCTCGACGAAGGCCTCGTCGCGCAGCCGCCGCAGCCACAGCTCGGTTTCCTCATCGGCCTTGCTTTCGCGGATGGCCGCGAAAGCGCGCTGGCGGCGCACATCAGTCGTACTGTCGTAGCTGCGCGTGCCGAGCACCTGGGCGATATGCCAGCCGAAGCGGGTCTTGAACGGCTGGCTGATCTCGTTGTCCTTGAGGTCCCCGATCGCCCGGTCGAACTCCGGCACGAAGGTACCGGGACCCGTCCAGCCCAGGTCGCCGCCGTCAGGCGCTGAACCCGGATCCTCGGAGGCCGTCGAGGCGATGCCGGCGAAGTCCTCGCCGTTCAGGATGCGCTCGCGCAGCTTGGTGAGTTTCTGGCGCACGGTCTCGTCGTCGTCCAGCTCGTTGGTCTTCATCAGGATGTGGCGCACGTGGATCTGGTTGATGATCACCCTGGCTTCGCCGCCGCGGCGCTCGTTGAGCCGGATGATGTGGAAGCCGCTGGGCGTGCGCACCGGGGCGCTGACCTCGCCCGGCTTCATCTTCGTGACGAGCTCGAGGATGAACTGCGGCAGCTGGTTGCCCTTGCGCCAGCCGAGCTGGCCGCCGTCCAGAGCCGTCTGGCCGTTCGAGTTGGCGATCGCCAGCTGGCCGAAATCCTCGCCCTTCGACGCGCGCCCGGCGATATCGCTGGCCTTGCGCGAGATTTCGTCGAGCTGCGCCGGCGTCGCCGCGGACGGCAGCGACAGCAGGATGTGCGAGACATTGAACTCGTCGTTCGCCGCGGCATTGTCCTGGCGCGCCAGGAACTGGTCGATCTCGCGGGGAGTGACGATGATGCGTGCGATCACGTCACGATCGCGCAGCATGTTGAGCGTCAGCTCGCGGCGCATGGCCTCGCGATAGGACTTGTACTCGATGCCCTGCCCCTCGAGGGTCGTGGGCAGCTGGTCGAAGGGGATCTTGTTGCGTGCCGCCACGTCCTGCAGGGTCGCGTTGAGCTGTTCGTCGGAGACGCTGACGCCGAGCTTCCTGGCCCGCTGCATCTGGATCTCCTGCAGCACCAGCCGCTCCAGCACCTGCTGGCGCAGCACGCCCTGGCTCGGCAGCGCCACTTTCTGCTCGACCAGGCGCTTGGTGACCGCCTCGATCTGCGTATCCATTTCGCTCTTCAGCACGAGGCCGTCGTTGACGATCGCTGCAATGCGGTCGAGCATCTCGCCATGCACGCCGAGGTCGCGCGTCTGCGCGGAGGTCTCCCCGGCCCCGACCAGCCCGGCGATGATAAATCCAATTAAAACAATGACTTTTGACATAGTAAAAGAGCTTCTTCTAGGGTGCCGGTCCGTACGGGGAGTAACCGCCAATCGAGCGTTCGAGGAAAGAGTTCCCAGGTCTTGCGACCGAACTCAGGCCGATCAGTTCCAATTGTACGGCAATCGAGGTATCCAGTGCGCCGACCGCACTGTTGTCGCTGGTGTTGATGCCGCGGCTGTTCACATAGCGGCGCTGCACGATGTCGATTTTCCAGCAGCAGTTTCGGTACTCGATGCCGGCGACCTGCTCGATGGTCTGCTTCGGCAGCTGCACCAGGGTCTGGCCCAGCAGTTCCTGCTCCTTCATCGAGTAGACCATGCGGCCGACCGAACTCCAGTGGCCGGCGATGGGCCATGCAAACGAGGCGTCCCACTGGTCGAGCAGCCCGGGCTGGTAGCGGTATGCGAGATTCAGGACCTTGGTCTCGCCCGGACGGTACTGCAGCAGGACCTCGGACTTGCCGGTGAGGCTGGTGTCCGGGTTCCACTGGTAGGCGAGGTTCACGGTCCAGTTGCGGTAGGTCGTCAGCGACAGTTCGCCGACGTAGTCGTTGGTCTGGTTCTCCAGCGGTGATTCGCCGGGCAGCGTCACGCGCGGCGCGGTGAAGTAGTGCAGCTTGCCGAGCGTGGCCGACAGGTATTGCTGCCCGGTCTCCTGGTCGAACAGCCGCGTGGTGACGCCGAAGCTGATCAGGTTCGCATCGCTGATCCGGTCCGCGCCGACGTAGCGGTTGGTGCGGAACAGCTCGCTCAGGTTCAGGTCGGGCAGCGCGGTGTCGAATACCGGCAGTCCATCCTGGTTGCGATACGGCACATAGCTGTACAGGAGCCGCGGCTCCAGGGTCTCGGAGCGTTGGCCGCCGGCGCCGGCATCGCGCTCGAAGACCAGGCCGGTGTCGAGCCGGGCGTAGGGCAGCGTGCGCGTCGGCGCCGAGGGATCGCCCGGGTTCGGATCCTGCAGGTCGTACTGCGTGGCTCGCCAGCCGATCGCCGGCTCCACAAAATAGCCGGCCGTGCGCAATGACCAGCGCAGCTCCGGGGCGAGATCCAGCCTTATCCCTGAGGGTCCGACATCGCGGAGGAAGTTCACCGCCTCGCCGTTCAGCGCGAACTCGAAGCCGTTACCCAGCGGCCACAGGCCTTCGGCATCGACGCGCGGCACGCGCGAATAAGGCCGCTCCGCGGCATCGACGCTGATGTCGATCGTCTGGAAATTCTGCAGCTGCGCGCGCACCTTCCAGGCATCGTCCTGGTAGAGCAGGTCGGCGCGCCGTTCGAGGTAGGTCACGCTGGTCTGTGTCGAGCCGATCGCGAAGTCCTGGAAATAATTGGAGTCGCTGACGCTCTGGATGTCGACATCGGCGCGCAGGTGTCTGCTCAGGTCGCTGATGTCGCGGATCCGCAGATAACTGCGCTCGTTGCCGGTCTGCCGGTCGTCCGGCAGGAAAGTACCTTCGATCTCGCCATGCGAGCCCGCGGTCAGGTAGCGGAAGTCCGCGCTGAGCTCGGTGCCGCGGGTGGTCAGTTCCTCAGGCGTCAGCGTCAGATCGTAGTTCGGCGCGAGGTTGAAATAGTACGGAACCGGCAACTCCAGGCCGTCCGAGCCGGAATGGTTGACGCTCGGGAACAGGAAGCCGCTCTTGCGCTCGTCGCCGAGCGGAAAGGAGAAGTAGGGCAGGTACAGCACCGGCACGCCCTCGAAATCGAACTTCATGTTATGCGCGACGCCGGACTGCCGCGCCGTGTCCAGGTCGATCGAGTCGGCGCGGATCAGCCAGTCCTGCTTGCCCGGCGGACAGGTGGTGTACCCGGTCTTCAGCAGGCTGACCAGTCCGCCCGGCCGCACCTCGATGTCGCTAGCGTAGCCACGACCCGCATGCTCGAACAGCTGGAACGCCGCCTGGCTGAAGGCGGCGCCGCCGGCCTGGTCGTAGCTGCCGGCCTGGCTCGAGATCCGCACCTTCGGGTCGAGGAAGTCCACGGCCCCCTTGACCGTAATGCGCCCGGTGTTCCTGTCGACCGTCACGGTGTCGGCGGTGACGACGCGCGCATCCTGGCGCACGGCGACATGACCGCTCACCGTCGCCAGTCCGTCCGCGGTGACCGCGGCATTGTCAGTCTCGATGTGGATCAGATGGTCGTCGGCCGCGACTTCGGCGGCGCTGCGCGGCGTGTAGTGGGGCGGGACTGGGCACAGGTCAGCCGCGTGCAATGCGCAACTGGCCAGCAGACCGGCGACGGCAATTGCAACACGGGCGTGGACGGTCATCGGCCGCATTATAGTCGGTATACTCCGCGCCATGGATGCCAACGTCGCCGATGATCCCCGTCTCGCGCTGCTGCGGCGCTGGGTGCGCGAGGACCTCGGGTTCGATCCGGCGCTGATCGAGCCGGCTTCGGCGGATGCAAGCTTCCGGCGCTATTTTCGCGTCACGCGGGGCGACGAATCGTTCATCGTCATGGATGCGCCGCCCGGCAAGGAGGACCTCGGGCCCTACCTGAGCGTGACGCAGCTGCTGGCCAGTCTCGACCTCAACGTTCCCTGGGTGCTTGCCCGCGACGAGGAACGAGGCTTCCTTCTGCTGACCGACCTCGGCACCCGCCTGTATCTGCCGGAGCTCGGGTCCATCGCCGCTGCCGCGCCGCTGTATGCGGATGCGTTTGCGGCGCTGGTGCGGATGCAGACGGCGGGCCGCGCCAGCGCCGCGGCCTTGCCGCCGTATGACGAGGCGCTGTTGCGGCGCGAGCTGCAGCTGTTCCCGGACTGGTTTCTCGCACAACATCTGCGCGCGCCGCCGCGGGCCGCCGAGAACGCACTGCTGGAGCGGCTGTTCCGCGCGCTGGTCGACGCCGCGCGCGCGCAGCCGCAGACCTTCGTCCACCGCGACTTCCACTCGCGGAATCTCCTGGTCACAGCGACGCGCAATCCGGGGATCATCGATTTCCAGGATGCGGTTCTTGGACCGGTCACCTACGATCTGGTGTCGCTGCTGAAGGATTGTTACGTCGCCTGGCCGGCGGCCCGGGTGCGCGACTGGGCGCTGCAGTTCCGCGAGCAGCTGCTGCGCGGCGGCTTCCCGCTCGCGGAGGGTCCGGCGGCGTTTCTGCGATCGTTCGACCTCATGGGACTGCAGCGCCACGTCAAGGTGCTCGGGATCTTCTGCCGGTTGTGTTATCGCGACGGCAAGGCGCAGTACCTGGCCGACCTGCCGCGGGTCCTCAACTATGCCTCCACGGCCGCTGCGGCCTATCCGGAAACGCGCGAATTCGCGGCTTTTCTCGAGGAACGCGTGCGGCCGGCATTCGCCGCGGCACAGTCGCGGGCAGGCGCAGGGCCCCGACAGTGACGCTCGAGCCTGCACGCACGGCGATGATCCTCGCGGCCGGGCGCGGCGAGCGGATGCGCCCGCTGACCGACACGACGCCGAAGCCCTTGCTCACCGTGCACGGGCGGCCGCTGATCGAACACCACGTGATCTCGCTGGCGCTGGCGGGCTTCCGCTCGGTCGTCATCAATACCTCGTGGCTGGGTGCGCAGATCCAGGACCATCTGGGCGATGGCTCGCGCTACGGCGTCGCGATCCGCTACAGCGACGAACAGCCGCAGGCGCTGGAAACGGCGGGCGGGATTTTCCGCGCGCTGCCCTGGCTCGCGCCGGGACCCTTTCTCGTCATCAACGGCGATCTGTTCACGGACTATCCGCTCGAACGCCTCGGAGTCGCGCCGGGCAGCAATGCGCAGCTCGTGCTGGTTGCCAACCCCGAACACCACGCCGCGGGCGACTTCGGGCTCGACGGCGATCGCGTGGTGGCCGAGGCGGCCACGCAATACACGTTTGCGGGGATCGCCGCCTACCGGCCGATCTTCTTCGACGGCTGCAGCGGCGGCGCGTTCCCGCTGAAGCCTCTGTTGTTGCGCTCGATCGCGGCCGGGCGCTGCGGCGGCGAACTCTATGACGGCCTGTGGGAGGATGTCGGCACGCCGGAGCGCCTCGAGCGGCTGAACCGCTAATCCGCGAATTCCTCGCCGATCCATTTTTCGAACGCGCGCGTGCCCTGGGGCCGGCCGAGGAAGGCCCTGACGAGGTCGGTCGCCGGCAGCGACCCGCCGGGCTCGAGGACCGCGCGGCGATAGCGCATCGGCGCATCGCCCGCGCGCGGATCGTCCCGGTCGAACTGCTCGAAGAAATCCTCCGCGATGACCTTGTCCCACATGTAGGTGTAATAGGCGGACGAGTATCCGTTCAGGTGCCCGAAGGCTGCATAGAAGTGCGCATCGGAATTGAGCGGCACCGTCGGGCCGTAGCGCCGCAGGTCGCGCAGCGTCACGGCGTCCGGCGACACGTCCTGCGGGCGCTTGCGGTAAATGTCGTACGAGATCGCGGCCAGCGCCGTCTGGCCCGCGACGAAGCCGGCGCGGCCGAATGCCTCGGCGCGGTTCATCCGCGCGACGAGTTCGGCGGGGATCGGCTCCCCGGTCTGGTAGTGATGCGCGAACGATGCCAGAACCTTGCCGCTGTGCATCCATTCCTCGAGCATCTGCGAGGGCGCCTCGACGAAGTCCTGTTCCACCGAGAAGCTGCTGACGCCGGCCCACCGTTGCTGGCCGCCGATGATGTGGTGCATCAGGTGCCCGAACTCATGAAAAAAGGATACGACGTCGTTGTAATCCATCAGCCCCGGGTCGGTTGCGGTCGGTGCGGGAAAGTTGCACATCAGCGTGCCCTCGGGCAGCTGCCGGCCACGGACGCCAGCCAGCACCTGGGCCGCGGCGGCATGGCTGTACTTGCCGGGCCGCGGATGCATGTCGAGGTAGAACCTGCCGATCATCCGCTCGCCTTCGATGACGTCCCAGGTCTCGACCGACGGGTCCCAGGCCTTCGCATCCGGCTCGCGGCGGAAACTGATGTGGAACAGCGCTGCGGCGGTGTCGAGGATCCCCTGTTTGACCTCGTCATAGGGCAGATAGGGGCGCACGGACCGCGAGTCGAAGCCGTATTCACTGCGGCGCAGCTGTTCGCTGAAGTAGCTCGCCTCGTAGCCGAACACCTGGCTCGCGCCGGGAACGAGCTTGCGCTTTTCCCGCAGCAGCATGGCCAGCTCGCGGCCGGCGGGTTCGCGCGTGACGCGATCCAGCTCGCCGATGAAGCGGCCGATATTGCCCCCGGATCCCACCATCTTGTTGGCGGCAAAGAAGTCGGCCCAGGAGGCATAGCCCAGCAGCCTTGCGATCCGGTAGCGCAGCCGGAGGATCTGCTGCAAGACCGCCTGATTCGCAGGCCAGGCCCGGTTGTGGGATTCCACCGTCAGGCGCCGGCGCAGGTCGTCGCTGCGTGCATACTTCTGCACCGGGATCAGGTCCGGATAATTGGTCGTCACGCTGATCATGCCGTCCGCGCCGGGGCGGTGGCTGTCGATGAAGTCCTGCGGCAGGCCGTCGAGATCCGCCGCCGTGGCTAGTTTCACGGTCCGGGTGTCATCGGCGATGTTGCGGTCGAACGTTGCCCCGGCCGCGGTCAGTTCGTCCTGCAGTACCTTGAGCCGCGCGCGCTGCGCAGGGTTCAGGTTCACGCCGCCGAGCCGGTAGTTGCGCAGCTCGCGCTCGACGTAATACCGGGTTGCCGCATCGGCGCCGGCGAGATCCAGCGCGGCGAGCGCCTGGTAGACGCCATGGTCCAGCTGCAGGTCGGTTTCAGCCGCGCTGACCTTGCGGTCGATCGCCGTCGCACGATCGCGGAACGCGGCGTCCGGATGGAGGTTTTCCATCAGGCTCGCGAGCCCGTCCGCGTTACCCAGCTGGCGCTGCGCCTCGTCATAGGGCACGAGGGTATTCTCGATCGTGCGCGGTCCCTTGACGGCACGCAGTTCGTCAATCGCGCGCTGCGCAGCGGCGAGCCGTTCGTCCTCCTGCCTGCCGAAGGCGGCCGCGTCGGGCTGCGCGCTCCATACCGGCGGCTGGTCGACCTCTGGTACCTGCGCCGGCGTCACGGACGTTGCTGACACTGCGGCCAGCAGCAGCGCGGCACGAATCCTGAATGTCTGCACGGTCATGGTCTCCCGGTATTCAGCGTTACAGGCGGACGTGGGCCAGGCCGTCTTCGCGGAGGATCCCGTCCAGCGTGTCGGCGAGGAACACGGCATCCTGCGCCGCGAAGCACAGGGGTGGCCGGATCTTGATGACGTTGTGATGCCGGCCTTCCGTGCCGGCAAGGATACCGGCATCCCGCAACCGGTTCACGACATAGTCCGCCTCGTCGCCGGCCGGCTCCAGCGTCACGCGGTCACGCACGAGTTCCACGCCGAGAAACAGCCCGAGGCCGCGGACGTCGCCGATGATCGCGTGGTGCCGGGCCAGGTCCGTGAGTTTCTCCCTCAGCAGGGCGCCGACCTCGGCCGAGTTGTCGGCAAGTTTCTCGCCTTCGATCACGTCGAGCACGGCGAGTCCTGCGGCGCAGGCGACCGGGTTGCCGCCGAAGGTGCTGAAGAATTCCATGCCGTTGTCGAATGCGGCGGCGATTTCCGGGGTCGTGACGACTGCGCCGAGCGGAAAGCCGTTGCCGATCGGCTTGCCGAGAACGACGACGTCGGGTACGACACCCTGCGTCTCGAAGCCCCAGAAGGGGTGTCCGATCCGGCCGAATCCGGTCTGCACTTCGTCGGCGATGCACAGGCCGCCCGCGGCGCGCACGGCAGCATAGACGCCGGCGAGATACCCCGGCGGGAAGACCACCTGGCCGCCGACGCTCGGCAGGCTTTCGGCGATGAATGCCGCGGGTCGCACGCCGCCGTCGATCAGCCGCGCCACCGCGCCCGCGTACTTCGCCCCGGCCAACGGGTCGGAACGCCTGTACGCGCCGCGGTAATCGTCGGCGAGCGGCGCGACATGCACCCAGGATCTGCGCCCCGCGCCGCCGCGGCCGGCGAACTTGTACGGGCTGATGTCCACCAGCGAGCTCGAATGACCGTGATAGGCGTCTTCCAGCACGATCATGTCCGTATTGCCGGTGCGCGTGCGGACGAGGCGCAGCGCGAGTTCGTTCGCCTCGGTCGCTGAATTGACGAAGAAGCACACCGACAGCGGTGCGGGCAGCAGGGCGGTGAGGCGTTCGGCATAGCGCAGCACGTTGTCATGCAGATAGCGCGTGTTGGTGTTCAGCAAAGCGACCTGGCGCTGGATCGCCGCCACCACGCGCGGGTGGCTGTGGCCGCAGACGGGGACGTTGTTGTAGGCGTCGAGGTAGCGGCGCCCATCGGTGTCGTAGAGGAACTGGCGCCAGCCGCGCACGATCTTCAGCGGCCTGCGGTAGCTCAGCGACAGGTTGCCGCCGAGGCGCCTGCGGCGTGCGGCGAGCGTCGCGGCGTATGCCGGCGGCGGTGCCGGGAAGCAGCTCGGCGGGTACCGTGCGACGAGGTTCGGGTCCGGCGACAGCGCGCGCCAGATGTCACCCTCGCCGACACGGGCGACGCCCGGGAAGTCGGTGCCTGAACCGAGGTCATCGACGATCAGCTGCAGGTGCAGGTGCGGTGTCCAGCCGCCGTTGCAATCCGGCGCGCCGATGGTCGCGAAGGCGGCGCCGCGCGCGATCGGCTGGCCGGGGCTGACGCCGGCCAGCGATTCGCGGCTCAGGTGTCCGTACAGGGTCAGGAAGCCGGTGCCGTCGTCGGTCAGGTGGCGCAGCACGATGACCGGGCCATAGTCCTGCGGCTGCGCATGGTCTGCGCAGGCGACGACGGTTCCGGCAAGCGGCGCGTGGATCGCGGTGCCTGCCGGCGCGAACAGGTCGAGCCCGAGGTGCAGGCAGCGCCGTTCTGCCGTCGGGTCCGTCGTGTCGCCGAAGGCCGCGCCGGTGTACATCGCGCGCACCTCGTCGTAGCGGCCGATCGCAAGATCCGCCCCGGCGTCTTTGAGCGCTGCCGCGATGAGTGCCGACAGGGAAGGCTCCTCGAGCACGGCCGGATTCGCACCGGTCAGCGTACTGCCGACGCCGAGGTCGAGCACCAGCGGAGTGCCTGGCAGCGCGATCACGGGCGCGAATGCACCCTGCGCCCGCAGCCAGTCGACTACGCGCGAGGCCTGCGGCACGGGCGCGAGGCCGCAGGCGCTGCGCAGTGCGTAATGCGCGAAGCGCGGCGCGATCCGGCTGAGCTGTTCGAGCGCGGCCCAGGCCGGCCCCTCGCTGACCGTTACGTAGGCGTCGTGCGGTGCGAGCGCGCGGCGCATCGCGGAATTCACGACACTGACGCACAGCCGCACCCTGACGAGCGTGAACAGCACCGCGAGCTCGGCCGCGCTCAATGCAAAGCGCGCATGGAAGCCGCCGGTCACGGCGCAGGCAGCGGCCAGTGGATCCTCCTGCCCGAGGATTGCATAGGCGATTGCGATGGCGAGCTCGGCGACGGTCAGACCCGCGTGCATGTCGCCGAAGTCGATGATGCCGGCAATTTGCGGCTCGCCGGCGGCGCGGGCCCGGGTCAGCACGTTGTAATCGTTGATGTCGCCGTGGATGACACTGCGGCGCAGCTGCGGCAGCGCCGGCAGCACGCAGTCCGCGAATTCCGCCATGCAGGCCTCGACCCGCTTGCGTCGCTGCGGGTCCACCAGCGCGTCGAGGTGGGCGTTGATCCAGCCGGCCTGCGCCAGGTCCCACTTCAGGTCACGCTCCGCAGCCGGGTGCGTGAAATCGGCCAGCGCCGCGGTCAGCGTACCGATGCACTCGCCGAGCTCCGTCAGCAGAGTCCGCAGACGTGGACGGGTCTGCGCCAGTGGTCGCCCGTCGAGGTAACTGACCGCCCAGGTACGCTGGCGTACACCCGGCAGCACCTCGACCTCGCTGACCGCAGTACCGTCGCGTGACAGCAGGACGCGCTGCAGCGGCAATGCGGGTGCCCGGGCGGCGAGGTGCTGTAGTGCGCTCACCTGCAGATCCAGGAGGTGCGCATCGCGCGACGGATGCATGATCTTCAGCACGATGGCGCCGCCGCCCGCGGGCGCCACGCGGAAGTTGTTGTCGTATTCGCCGGGCAAAGGCGTTGCCGCGGCATCGACGCCGAACAGCGTCGCGGCGATGCGCCGCGCGGCGTCGACCGGAACCGCTGCCGGGAGAAGGGTGTCAGGCTGCATAGGCGCACGATTCTACCCCGTGGCATAATCGTTGCAGATCATCAGTTCCGGAATTCATCACCAACAGGGGACACACATGCTTCGATCAGTGAAGACCATCGGGCTCGGCATCGCCTTGTGCGGCGCCGTCGGCGCCTTCGCGGTGCAATCGAGCCTGGCCGCCGACAAGCCGTCCAAGGCCGAGATGGAGGTCGACTACCGGCAGAGCCTCTATATGGTGATCGGTACCAATTTCGCGCCGCTGGGCGACATGGCCGGCGGCAAGGCGCCGTTCGATGTGGCCGCGGCCAGGCTGCGCGCCGGTCGCGTCGCGTTCCTGGCGCCGATGCTCAAGGAAGCTTTCCCGGCCGATTCCAACGGCGTGGCCCACACGGCGGCGAAGCCGGAGATCTGGACCGATACGACCGGATTCAACCAGGCGCTGCAGAACCTGATCGACAAGAGCGCGGCGCTGGCCGCTGCCGCCAACGGCGGCGATGCCGAGAAGATCAAGGCCGCCATCGGCGAGACGGGCAAGGCCTGCAAAGCCTGCCACGATAAATACAAGGTCAAGGACTGAGCCGCGATGAGCATGCGGCGAATGGCGGGCACGGCCTTGCTCGCCGTCGCGTTCGCGATGTGCGCGGCACAGCCAGCGCGCGCAACGCCGACCCTGGTCGAGCATGTCCACGGTTACACGTTGACCCCGGGGGGGCTGGTCACCTTCAGTGCGCTCGCCTTCGACGGCGGCAAGGTGCTGGGGACCGGCGCCGCCGCCGCCTTGCTGCAACGTTACCCGGATGCGCAGCGCATCTCTGGCCATGGCGCCACGCTGCTGCCAGGCCTGATCGACGCGCACGGGCACATCCTGTCGATGGGCGAGGCCATGACTGCGATCGATCTGGTCGGCACCCGCTCGCTGGCCGATGCCCAGCAGCGCATCGCGGCGTTTGCGCGCGCGAATCCTGACCGGCAGTGGCTGACAGGTCGCGGCTGGAACCAGGTCGGCTGGCAGCTCGGCCGCTTTCCGACCGCAGCCGAACTCGATGCGGTGACCGGGAGTCGTCCCGCGGCGCTGAAACGCATCGACGGCCATGCCCTGTGGCTCAACAGCGCTGCGCTGCGCGCCGCCGGCATTACGCACGCAACGCCGGATCCGCAGGGCGGCCGCATCGAACGGGATGCGGACGGCGCCCCCGGCGGCGTCCTCGTCGACAAGGCGATGCAGCTGGCCGACCCGGTGATTCCGCCCGCGAACGATGCGGAGCGGGCCGCGGCGCTGACCGCCGCCCTGAGACACATGAATTCGGTCGGGCTGACGTCGGCGGGAGATGCCGGCATTTCCGCGGCCGACGTGGCCCTCTACCGTGACTTCGCCGACCGTGGACAGCTGACCGCGCGGATCTACGCGATGATCGGCGACACCGGCGAGGATTTCCGGGCGCTGTCGAAGGCAGGTCCGCTGAAGGGTTACGGCGGCGACCATCTCGATGTGCGCGCCGTCAAGCTGTTCGCCGACGGCGCGCTCGGGAGCCGCGGCGCGGCCCTGCAGGAGCCGTATTCGGATGCGCCGGGCCAGCGCGGCCTGCTGTTCATGTCCGATCAGGCGATGGAGACGAAGATCCAGACAGCGCTGCAGGCCGGCTACCAGGTCAATGTCCACGCGATCGGCGATGCGGCGAATCACCAGGTGCTCGACGGCTTCGAGGCGGCCTACCGCGCCGTCGGCGGACGTGAGCTGCGCAACCGCATCGAGCATGCCCAGGTGGTGGCGCCGGCCGACATCCCGCGGTTCAAGGCACTCGACCTGATCGCCTCGATGCAGCCGACGCATGCGACCAGCGACATGAACATGGCGGAGGCGCGCATCGGCAGGGAGCGCCTCGAGGGCGCCTATGCGTGGCGCAGGTTCCTCGACCAGGGGACGCGCATCGCCGGCGGTTCCGACTTTCCGGTGGAGTCCGACAATCCTTTCTTTGGCCTGTACTCCGCAGTCACGCGCCAGGACCACGAGGGCCATCCGCCGGGCGGCTGGCACCCTGAACAGGCGATGACGCTGCCCGAGGCATTCCGGGCGTTCACGCTGGACGCTGCCTTCGCGCAGCACCACGAACAGTCGCAGGGCTCACTCGAGCCCGGCAAGTGGGCCGACTTCATCCTCGTCGACCGTGACCTGTTCCGCATCCCGCCGCGCGACATCTGGAAGATCCACGTGCGCGAGACCTGGGTGGGCGGCAAGCGCGTGTTCGCCGCGGCCGCAGGCGCACCGTAGCGGCGTACTGCCGTCAGAACATCGACAGGGAGGCTTGCGGCGCGAGCCGGATCGTCAGTGCCAGCGCCGCGCCTAGCAGCACCACCAGCAGCAGCGCGAGCCACAGGCGCGATCCCTGGATCTCCTCGCCCGCCGGCACCTCGCTGGCCGGCTTGCGCCCGCTCAGCATCGGCCACACGAGGTTGTCGCGCCGTACGATGAAATACAGCGTTACCGCCGTGATGTGCAGGCCGACGATGCCCTGCAGGATGTGGAAAAACCGGTGGTGCAGCCGCGTCAGCGCATCGCTCGCGGCGCCGGACACCCAGCCGTACAGCGGACCGGTATTGATCACCTGGTCATTGGCGAACAACCCGCACAGCGCCTGGCACAGCAACAGCGACAGCATCACGAGCACGACCCAGCCGCCCAGAGGATTGTGGCCGATACTCGGCCGGTAGGCGGCCGGCGAGCGCAGCCTGCGCAGGTACTCCAGCACGGCGCGCGGTCCGCGCAGGAAGGACGCGAAGCGCGCATACCGGGTCCCGACCAGGCCCCACAGCAGCCTGAACGTCACCAGCACCAGCACGGTGTAGCCGCAGTATTCATGCCAGCGGAAGGCGTCGCCGGCGAGCTCCGCGCTGATCCACGAGCCACTGACCGCGGCCAGCAGCAGCCAGTGTGTCAGGCGCACTGGCAGGTCCCATACGCGCCGGCCCGGGGAGCGCTCACGATGCGGGTCTGCGGCCATCGGGCCATCGTCGTGCAATAATCCGCACGATGCAAGCCGGACGCAATGATCCGTGTCCCTGCGGAAGCGGACGCAAGTACAAGAAGTGCTGCCGGCCGCAGTCCGAGGATACCGCGCGACTGCGGACACTGGTGTCACCCGGCATCGACACCCTCGTCGAACGCTTCAACGCGCAGCGCTACGACGCGATGGAGGAGGGTGCGCTCGCACTGCTCGCGCACGAGCCGCAGTCGGGCGCAGCGTGGAAAATGCTGGGCATCGCGCTGGCGCGGCAGGGCAAGGATTCCCTGCCCGCGGCCGAGCGGGCCGCGGCGCTGCTGCCGGCGGATGCGGATGCGCACAATAACTTCGGTCTGGCGCTGCAGGCCGCAGGACAGCACGCGCGCGCGGTCCCGGCCTTCCGCCGTGCGTTGCTGCTCGAGCCGCGCTTCGCGGAGGCGGCGCTGAATCTCGCCGCGACACTGCAGGCGCAGGGCGAGTTCGCCGCGGCCGCGGAGTGTTGCCGCCGTGCGATCGGGCTGCGGCCGGATTTCGCGGCCGCACATCACAACCTCGGGCTGGCGCTGGGTGAACTGGAGCGCCTGACTGAGGCGATCGCGAGCTACGAACGGGCGATCGCGCTGCGGCCGGACCTCGTCGAGGCGCACTGCAACCTCGGCATCCTCGCGCGGCTGGCGGGCGATGCGTCCCGCGCCGGCGAGGCCTGCCGCGTGGCGCTGAGCCTGGACCCGCAGCGCGTGCCGGCTATCCTGCTGCAGGCCTCCCTGAGCGCCGATGCCGGCGACTTTGCGGCGGCGCTGGCCGCCTGTGCACGGGCACTGGAGCTCGACCCGCAGTCCGCAGAGGCGCTGGCGGCGATTCCCGCCTACCGGCGCATGACGCCGGCCGACACGGGCTGGGCCCAGCGCGCGCAGGAGCTCACCGCCCGCGGTCTTGCGCCGCGGCGCGAGGCGCTGTTGCAGTTCGCGCTCGGCAAGTACCACGACGACACGGCTGCCTACGGCGCTGCGTTCGCAAGTTACCGGCGCGCCAACACGCTCGCAGGCTCGCTCGGTCCACGCTACGACGCCGCGGCAATGGAGGATTTCGTCACGCGGCTGATGCAACTGGACGTGGCGCCAACCGGGGGTGCGCCGGCGGCAGCGGCGCTGATCGTCGGCATGCCGCGCTCCGGCACGTCGCTGGCCGAGCAGATCCTCGCCTCGCACCGGCAGGCCCATGGCGCCGGCGAGCTGCCCTTCTGGCGCGACTGGTGGGCCGGGCGGCCGCGGGCCGCGCCTGCCCCTGCGCGCAGTGAACTTGCGCAGGCGGCCGGGCAGTATCTCGCGCTTCTCGGTACGCGAGCCTCACAGGCAGCTGTCGGCATTGACAAGATGCCGTACAACTTCCTCTACCTCGGACTGATTGCGGCTGCGCTGCCGGGCATCCGGATCATCCACCTGCAGCGTGATCCGCGCGACACCGGCCTGTCGATCTATTTCCAGGATTTCAGCGCCGGCCAGGCCTACGCCACCGATCCCGACGCCATCGCCCACTACTACCGGCAGTACCTGCGCATCATGGACCACTGGCGGCGCGTACTGCCGTCGGGGGCGCTGCTGGAGGTGCGCTACGAGGCGCTGGTCGCGGACCCTCCGGCGTGGAGCCGCCGGATGGTCGAGTTTCTGGGTCTCGAGTGGGACCCGGACTGCCTCGACTTCCAGGGTACCGCGCGAGCCGTGACGACCGCGAGCCAGTGGCAGGTGCGGCAGCGGATCCACTCCGGTTCCGTGGGGCGCTGGCGTCATTATGAGCCGTATCTGGGAGCGCTCGGCGCGCTGCAGGCTGAAATCAATCCCGGCGCAGGATAGAGGCGTCGACCTGGCGCAGCTCCGTACAGCCGGTCATCGCCAGCGTGAACTCCAGCTCCCTGCGCATGATCCCGAGTGCCAGCGTCACTCCCGCACCCCCCAGCGCCGCGAGCGCGTAGAGAAACGCCTTGCCGATCATGCAGGCATCCGCACCGAGCGCATACGCGCGCAACAGGTCCTGGCCGCACTGCACGCCGCCATCGAACCAGATCTCGCAGCGGTCCTGGACGGCTGCCGCGATCTCCGGCAGCACTGCGATCGAGGAGGCCGCACCGTCGAGCTGCCGGCCCCCGTGGTTCGAGACGACCAGCGCATCGATACCGAGGCCGGCGGCGACGCGCGCATCGTCGGCATCGAGGATGCCCTTGAGAATGAGCTTGCCCGGCCACTGCGAGCGCACCCAGTCGACGTCGGCCCAGGTGACCGCCGGATTGAACTGCGAGGCGGTCCATTCGGCGAGCGTGCGCAGGTTCGAGCCGGCACCCAGATGTCCCTCGAGGTTGCCGAAGCTGCGCCGCTTCGCGGTGAGCATTCCCAGCGCCCAGCCAGGCTTGGTGGCGATATCCAGCGCGTTCCTGAATGTCAGCCGCGGCGGCACGCTGAGCCCGTTCTTGGCATCGCGGCGGCGCAGTCCAAGGACCTGCAGGTCGACGGTGAGCACCAGTGCGGAACACTGTGCCGCCTTCGCGCGCTCGATCAGCGACTGGTTGAAGCCACGGTCGCGCATCAGGTACACCTGCATCCAGAACGGCTTCGTTACTGCCGCGCGCACGTCCTCGATCGAGCAGATCGACATCGTACTGAGCGTGAACGGGATGCCGAAGCGTTCCGCGGCCAGCGCGCCCTCGATCTCGCCGTTGCGGTGGAAGAGGCCGGTGAGGCCCGTCGGTGCGATCGCGACCGGCATCGTGACCGGCTCTCCCAGCATCGTGCCGGCAACGGACAGCTGCGACAGGTCGCGCATCACCCGCTGGCGGAACTGCAGCGCCTGCAGGTCGCTGCGGTTGCGCGTCAGGGTCAGCTCGTCATAGGAGCCGCGGTCGGCGTACTCGAAGATCGCGCGCGGGATGCGGCGGCGGGCGATTTCGCGCAGGTCCGCGATGCTGTTGATGGTACTGGTGGACACACGCCGAATAGTGTGGAGATTCCGCGGCAATCGCAAGCGCAACGTAATTTGCTAGGATACGCGCCGCCAGCAGCCGCCTGTGCGCGGCGCAGAGGAACCCTTTGGACGTCGAGCCGATCAGCGCGCGGATCCAGTGGCGCGGCGCGGCCGCGCGGGCGGCGTTCCGCGTCGGTGTCACCGACATCGCGCCGGCAATCCCGGCGACGGTTGCATGGGGACTGGTCACGGGCGTGGCGATGGCGCAGTCCTCACTTGACCTGCCGCAGGCCTACGGGCTGTCGATTCTCGCCTATGCCGGGGCCGCGCAGCTGGCCGCTCTGCCGCTGCTGACTGCGCATGCGCCGCTGGTCGTCACGGTGCTGACCGCGCTGATCGCAAACCTGCGCTTCGTCATCTACAGCGCGGCGCTGAAGTCCGAGTTCGCAATGCTGCCGTTTCCCCGCCGCCTGGGGCTTGCCTACCTGATGGGCGACGTCCCGTTCGTGATTTACTCACGCCAGTCACCGCAGTTCGACCGGACTCTGCGCCCGGTGTATTTCCTGGGGCTGGGCCTGTGCAATATCGTGATCTGGCACCTGGGATCATTCGCGGGGCTGATCGCCGCGGGCCGGGTGCCTGCCGAATGGGGCCTCGATTTCGCCGGCATGGTCGCGCTCATCGCGCTGCTCGTGCCGCTGCTCGCGACGCGCGCCGCGCTCGCGGCGAGCGCGGTCGGCGGCGCTGCGGCCATCGCGCTCGACAGCCTGCCGGCCCATGCGGGCCTCGTCGTCGCGACGCTGGCGGGCATCGTCGCGGCCTTCCTTGCCGAACACCTGTCGGGGCGCGGCCGGTGACGGCGCAGTCCATCACCTGGATCGCGA
>Ga0302279_10001709_pt1 | contig 30642 bp, 30 predicted proteins | sample III_Bog_N3_3_FD_194541 | JGI IMG/M metagenome (GOLD analysis project Ga0302279, IMG submission 194541) | Peat permafrost microbial communities from Stordalen Mire near Abisko, Sweden - III_Bog_N3_3 | ecosystem: Environmental > Terrestrial > Soil > Wetlands > Peat | place: Sweden: Abisko... | reverse complement strand
TGGATCGCTGTCCCTCGACTCCGCGCTCCGCTCGGGATGACAAAAATGAATAATCGCTTTAATCGCACGTCGTTTCTCGCCGGTACGGCGGCGTTCGCGCTGTCCCCAGCTGTAGCACGCGCGCAGACGGCGCTGATGCCGATCCACATGGCCGGGGCGGTCAACGACGACGTCACGCCGATGCTCGTCGCCATCGCCAACGGCTCGCTCAAGCGCGCCGGGATGGACGTGACGCTCGATAAGGCGACGAGCGGCTCCGCGGTCTCGGCCGGCATCGTCGGCGGGACCTATCAGCTCGGGAAATCGAGCGTGGCCGGCCTGATCACGGCGCACGCTAAGGGCTTCCCGTTCGTCTTCGTCGCGCCCGGCGGGCTCTACGAATCGAAGGCGCCCGTCACGGCGCTGATGGTGCGCTCCGATTCGGCGATCAAGACCGGCGCCGACCTCAACGGCAAGACCGTCGCCGTGTCGGCGATCGGCGATCTCTACACGCTCTCGCTCAAGGGCTGGGTCGACCAGCACGGCGGCGATTCGACGACCCTGAAGCTCACCGAAATCCCGCTCAGCTCGGTGCCGGCGGCGCTCGAGGCGGGCCGCATCGACGCCGGCTGCCTGGAAGAACCCGAGGTCACCGAGGCGCTCGAATCGGGCAAGACGCGCGTTCTGGGCCACATGTTCGATTCGATCGCGCCGCGCTTCATGTACACCGGCTGGTTCGCGACGCTCGACTTCGCAACCCAGAACCGCCCGCTGCTCGACCGCTTCCGGGCCGCCTTCCACGATGCAGCCGTCTACAGCAACGCTCACCACGCCGACACGGTCGCCGTTAGCTCGCAGTTCACGCTGATCGACCCGGCAATCGTCGCCAAAGGCACGCGCGTGACCGCCGCGACGGCGCTCGACCCGAAGCTGATCCAGCCGGTGATCGACGCCTCGGCCAAGTACAAGACGATCCCCGCGGCGTTCGACGCGCGCGACATGATCGATCCCGCGCTGCGCTAATACGAGGCGTTTCGCGCCGCCGGGCCGAACCAGTCGGCCTTCAAATAACGTACAAAACAAAAAGAAAATCAGGAGTATTCGTGCCAGAATCCGTCTCTCTCGAAATCGGGGGTCGCACCCTCGTGATCGAGACCGGCGAGCTTGCGAAGCAAGCCAACGGCTCTGCCGTCGTCCGCTACGGCGACGCCGACGTTGTCCTCGCCGCCGTCACTGCCTCCGAGAAACCTCGTGAAGGCACCGATTTCTTTCCCCTTACCTGCGACTTCGAAGAGAAGATGTACGCGGCCGGCAAAATTCCGGGCGGCTACATCAAACGCGAAGGCCGGCCGTCCGAACACGGAACGCTGAGCGCGCGTCAGATCGATCGTCCGATCCGTCCGCTCTTCCCCGACGGATTCCGCAACGACATCCAAATCATCACGACCGTGCTGTCGATCGATCCCGAACTCGACGCCGACGTGCTGGCCGTGTGCGCCGCGGGCGCCGCACTCGCCGTATCCGACATTCCGTTCGCGAAGAACGTCGCCGCGGTGCGCGTCGGTCGCGACGAGAACGGCAAGTACATCGTCAATCCGACCATGCCGCAGTATGAAACCGGCGGCATGGACATCGTCGTCGCCGGCACGTCGGACGCCGTGATGATGGTCGAAGGCGGCGGACACGAGATCTCCGAGGAAGACTTCCTCGGCGCGGTCGAGTTCGCACACGAAGCGATCAAGAAGATCGTCGCGGCGATCGACAAGCTCGCGAAGAAGTGCGGTAAGGCCAAGCGCGAGTTCCCGCTCTTGCTGCCGAACGCCACGCTCGATGCGTGGGCGCGCAAGAACTTCAAAAAAGAAGTCGCCAAGGCGATGCGCGTCACCGAAAAGGGCGAGCGCAACGATGCGTTCGCGAAACTGACGCTCGAGGCCGCGCTCGAAAAGTGCGGACCGAAGGACGCCGCGATTCGCGCCCTGCTCGAAGACAAGAACACGAGCAAGGACTTCGGCAAAATCATCAAGGCGATGGAAGAAGACGAGCTGCGCGTGATGGTCGTCGACGAGGGCATCCGCCCCGACGGCCGCAAGCCCGGCGACATCCGTCCGATCTGGTCGAAGGTCGGCTACGTGCCGCGCGTGCACGGTACCGCCGTCTTCACCCGCGGCCAAACGCAGGCGTTCACCGCCGCGACCTTGGGCTCGATCGGCGACGAACAGCGCCTCGACGGCATCATGGCGATTCCGAACAAGCGCTACATGCACTACTACAACTTCCCGCCGTATTCGACCGGTGAGACGCGCCCGATGCGCGCTCCCGGCCGCCGCGAAATCGGCCACGGCCACCTCGCGGAACGCGCGCTGGTGCCGGTGCTGCCGCCGCAGGACGAGTTCCCCTACACGATGCGCCTGATCAGCGAGATCCTCGAATCGAACGGCTCGTCGTCCATGGCGTCGGTCTGCGGTTCGACGCTCGCGCTGATGGACGCCGGCGTGCCGATCACCAAGCACGTCGCGGGCGTCGCGATGGGCCTCGTGCTGCACGGCAAGAAGCACGCGATCCTCACCGACATCCAAGGCCTCGAAGATGCGCTCGGCGAGATGGACTTCAAGGTCGCCGGCACCGTCGACGGGATCACCGCGATCCAGATGGATATCAAGGTCGCGGGCATCACGATCGACATCATGCGCGAAGCGATGGCCGAAGCCAAGAAGTCGCGCCTGTTCATCATCGGCAAGCTCAAGGAAACCCTCGCCGCGCCGCGCACTGAGATGAGCCCCTACGCGCCGCGCATGATCGTGCTGACGATCAGCCCCGACAAGATCAAAGACGTGATCGGCCCCGGCGGCAAAGTCATCAACAAGATCATCGCCGACACCGGCGTCAAGATGGACATCGAGAACGACGGTCGCGTCTACATCTCGGCGCCCGACGGCGTCGCGGCGGAAAAAGCCAAGGGCATGGTCGAAGCGCTCACCAAGTCCGTGCAGGTCGGTGAGACCTACCTCGGCACGGTCACGCGGCTGATGAACTTCGGCGCGTTCGTGGCGATCTTGCCGGGCAAGGAAGGCCTCGTACACATCTCGCAGCTCGCGCCGCAACGCGTCGAGCGCGTCGAAGATGTCGTGAAGATCGGCGATCAGATCATGGTCAAGGTCGTCGAGATCGATTCGCAAGGCCGCATCAACCTCTCGCGGAAGGCCGTGCTCGGCGCGACCGCGGGCGACGACAGCGCGAGCGCTCCGCCTGCTCCGAGCAGCGAGGAACCCGCCGGTTCGGGCGGCCGCAACGGCGCACCGCGCGGTCGCGGACGGCGTCCGCCCCGCCGCGACTGACGCCTGACGTCAACGTGACACGACGGACCGCGGCACTGCGCCGCGGTCCGTTTCTTTTGCCGTGAGGACGAACGGCAGGGAACGCCGGACCCGGAGCGCCAAGGCCTCTCGAGCATGGCAGACGACGACGTTCCCTTCAATCCCGGCGGCGTTATGCGCGCATACCGCGATCACGTCATCAGCGTGCTGGGTTATCAGCTTCCCCCGGTAAAGTCGGGCGCGGAATTGATCGAACTCGCGAAACGTACGGCCGGACCGGCGCTCGAACCCGAACACGGCTTGAGTACGGAACCGCCCTTCCCCGGGAAGGCCGAAGTTCCGGAAGAGATGCCGACCGGCTGGCGGATGATCTGCGCCTGCACCTTGCGCCACCGGGGCGTCGAACGCGGCGTGCTCTTCACCACGTTTGTCGGCGGTCGCAAGACGACCGTCGTCCTCAACGCTCCCGGCACGGTCATTCCCGACGAGTACAAACCGCTCGCATCGCGCTAGGCGGAGCGCCGCATGATCGCCTCCGCTCTCGGACGCGGCGACTTCCTCGCCGGTCTCGGCGCGACCACCGCCGCAGCGACGTTTCCGCAGCTCACGCCGACCGTCTCGATCGGCGTTTGCGCCCCGCTGAGCGGCAGCGCGAAAGCGATCGGACAACGCCTCGCCGACGGCGTGCAAGGCGCGATCAACTACGCGAACGAGCGCGCCGGAACGCTCTCGCGCACGTTCGTGATGCGCACGTTCGACGATCAGAACAGCGTCTCGAACGGCGTGCTACAGGCGAGTTTCGCCGTCGGCGATAGCTCGATCGTCGCGATGGTCGGCCACGTCAGCAGCGACGTCACCTTGCAGGCGATCCCGACCTACGGGCCAGCGCAGATGCCGCTGGTCGTGCCGTTTTGCACCGACGACCGGCTGACCGCGACGCCGTACCACTGCGTCTTCCGCTTGCCGACCAAGGACTCGTTCGAGGGGATGCTCTTCGCGCGTAGCGCGATCGACCAGTTCAAGCCCAAGCTGCCCTACGTATTCGTGCAGGACGCCGACTACGGCGCCGACGTCGCCAACGGGTTCATCGACGCGATGACGGCGCGCAAGATCGGCGTGCAGTACCAGCAGTTCCCCTACTCCGGCGCCGACTTCAACAAAGTCGTCGCGACGGCGCTCGCGGTCCAACCCGACTACGTTTTTCTGGCCGGCGTCGTCGGCGACATGGGGCCGCTCCTCGGCGTCTTGCGCGCCAAAGGCTATACCGGTCCGATCGGTGCGTCGCAGGGCTTCTTCGATCCCGGCACGCTCAAGCTCGGCGACGCCGCCGAGGGCATCACGGTCTCGACCTCGATGCCCTATCTGCCGCTGGCGCCGTCGACCGTCGTCGCACGCGAGGAGTTCGAGACGCACTTCGGCCGGATGGACGCGTACGCCGCGTTCGGCTACGCGGCCGCGCAGATCATCATCGCCGCCGTTCAACGCTCGAACGCGACGGCGCGCAATGCCGTCGTGACGGCGATCGCGCAGGGCGTACCGATCGACACGATGGTCGGCGAGTATTCGTTCACGCCGTTCGGCGACGCCGTCCAGCCGCAGATCTATTACTACGCGGTCCGCAAAGGTGCGTTCGCGTACCTGCGCCAGGCCCATCCATCGGGGTTTATGATCAAGTGAAAGCGATCCGAATCGAACGCACCGGCGGTCCCGAGGTGCTCCAACTCGCCGAGATCGACGCGCCCGTCGCCGGGCCGGGCGAACTGCTGATCCGTCAGACGACCGCGGGGGTGAATTACTTCGACGTCTACATGCGCATGGGAACGTACCCGCGCGCCCTGCCCTTCGTGCCCGGCCGCGAAGGCGTGGGCGTTGTGGAGGCCATCGGCGCCGGCGTCGCGGGCATCCATACCGGGATGCGCGTGGGCTATGCGGAGTCACCGAATGGAGGCGGCTACGCGGAATACAACGTCGTCCCCGCGCGTTTGTGCGTCGCGATCCCCGACGGCATCGACGACGCGCGGGCATGCGCTGCGATGCTGCAGGCCCTAACGGCGCAGTATCTCGTGACGGATTCCTATGCGGTCGGAACGGGCGACCACGTGCTCGTGCACGCCGCCGCCGGCGGCGTGGGCCGGCTCCTCGTACAACTCGCGAAGCGGCGCGGTGCGATCGTGATCGCGACCGCCGGCGGGCCCGAGAAAGTCGCGCTCGCGGCGAGCGCCGGCGCCGACCACGTGATCGACTACCGCGCGGTCGATTTCGAGCCGGAAGTGATGCGCTTGACCGGCGGCGCGGGCGTTGCGGCGGTCTACGATTCCGTCGGCAAGGATACGTGGGAGCGCAGTCTGCGCACGTTGCGCGCGCGCGGATCGTTCGTGCTCTTCGGCGCGGCGAGCGGACCGGTGCCGCCGATCGACCCGCTGCGGCTGATGAGCGCCGGTTCGATCTTCTTCAGCCGGCCGACGTTCACGCACTTCGCGCGCACGCACGGCGAACTGACCGAACGCGCGAACGACGTCTTCGACGCACTGCGCGAAGGCACGCTCGATATCCGCATCGCCGCGTCCTATCCGCTGGCCGAGGCGGCGTGCGCGCACCGCGATCTCGAAGCGCGCGCGCTTACCGGGAAGGCGCTGCTGATTCCCTAATCGGCGGCGCGCGCGTCGGCGCGGCCCAGATCGAGTTCGGCGAACGGAATCGTCGTGACGTCGGCGTGCGTAGCGGCGATGCCGGCAGCGAAGACGCGCGCGTCGCCGGCCAGCACGACGAAGAGTTCGCCGAACGTTGCGGCGGCGAACTGTTGCACCTGCGCCGGATCGACCGCTTCGACGTCGGCCAGGTAGTCGCGCAATTCCGTCAACGGGACGTCGTAGAGCGCGAGCTCGCCGAGCACGCCGGCCACGCCGTCGAGCGTTTCGATCGAACGCGAGAAGCTGCCGCTGACCGTCGCCTTACGTGTGACGAGTTCGTGCGGCTCGGGCGCCGTCGCGGCGAGACCGCGCAGCGTATCGAGCACCACGCCCGTCGCTTCGCCGACCTTGGTGTGGTCGACCAGGGTCGAGGCCAGAAACAGACCCGGCTCGCGGCGCGCGATCAGTTGCGCGCCGGCGCCGTACGAGAGACCGCGCTTGACGCGCACTTCCGCATTAAGCCGGCCGCTGTAGCCCGAGAGCACGGCCGTCGCGACGACGCCGGCGGTATACGACGGTGCGCGGCGCGCGATGCCGACGCGGCCGGCGAGGATCGCCGTGCGGCCGGCATCGGGCTTATCGACGATCACCACGCGCGCGCGCGGCGACGGCGCGGCAACCGCGGCGCGGCCGGGCAGCGGCTCGGCCGGCGCGCGCCACGAACCGAACTCGCGCTCGGCGAGCGCGAACAACTCTTCGGTCGTGGCGTCGCCGCCGACGATCAAGGTCGCGTTGTCGGGCCGGAAGTACCGCGCGTGGAACGCGACGACGCGCTCGCGGTCGAGCGTCGCCAAGGTCGCGGCCGTACCGGCCAGCGGATGGCCGTATGGCGCGGCGCCGAACGCGACGCGTTGCGCGACGAAGCGCGCGAGCGCACTCGGATTGCTGTAGCTGAGCGCGAGATCGCCGATCGCCTTAGCGCGCACGCGCTCGACCTCGGCCTGCGGAAACGCCGGCCGGCGCACGACCTCATCGAACAGCGCGAAGGCCTGGCCAAACACGTGCGTCAGCGCGGTGACGGAGACGACCATCGCGTCGTAACCCGAGGAAGCATCGAGGCGCGCGCCGAGACCGTCGACGGCCTGTGCGATCTCGACGGCCGAGCGCGACTGCGTGCCCTGCGTGAGCAACGTTGCGGTCAGGGTCGCGAGACCGGCCTCCGCTTCGCTCTCGGCGCTGCCGCCGCCGCGCACGATCAGTTGCGCGGCGATCAGCGGGACGGCGTAGGCCTTGGGGCCGCTGCGCTGCGAGAACGCGATCACGCGCATGCCGTTCGGCAGCGTGCGTTCGGCGGGCACGGGCAGATCGGCACGGTGCGGCGGACCGGGCGAGGGCGGTTTTTCCAGCGGCACGATGCTCATTGCGGCAGGTACGCGATCGTCGTGCGGCCGGCGAGCGTGAGGTAGCGGCGCGCGACGCGTTGCACGTCGGCAGCAGTTACGGCGCGGTAGCGCTCGAGGTCGCCGTTGAGCGCGCCCGGATCGTCGCGTTCGATCGCGCTGCGCACGAGCGCGATCGCGATGTTATTGTACGTCTGGCGGCTGCGCACGAACGATGCGGCGATCTGCGTGCGCACGCGATCCATTTCGTCGTCGCCCGGGAGTTCGTCGTGCAGGCGCGCGACCTCGGCATCGAGCGCTTCGCGCACGCGTTCGAGCGGCACGTCGGCCGCGGCGATCGCGCGCAGCGAGAACAGCCCGGGATGCTCGCGCAGGTCGGCGTGCGCGTAGGCGGTCGTCGCAACGCGCAGCCGGTAGACCAGCGACTGGTAGAGGCGCGAGCTTCGGCCCATGCCGAGCAACGTCTCGACGACGTCGAGCGCGGCCGCGTCGGGATGGCGCCAAGGCGGAATGTGATAGGCGTATTCGACCGCCGGCAACGGCACGTTGGCCGCGCGATAGGTGTAGGTGCGCTCCGCCGTCTGCTCGGGTTCGACCGCGGTGACCCGCGGGATCGGCACGTCGGGCTTGGGGATGCGGCCGAAGTAATGGTCGATCCACGCGTTGACCTGCACCGGATCGAAGTCGCCGGCGACCACGAGCACCGCGTTGTCGGGCCGGTAGAACGTGCGGTGGAACGCGACGACGTCGTCGATCGTGGCGGCGCGCAGATTCTCCGGATCGCCGATCACGCCGCGCCGGTACGGATGCGCGGCGAACGCTTCGCGGTTGACGAGTTCGTCGAGCATGCCGTAGGGCTCGGCCAGGATGCGCTGGTCGTATTCGCCGATCACGACGTCGCGCTCGGTGTGGAAGTGCTCGTCGGTGACGGCGAGCGAGCCCAACCGGTCGGCCTCGGCCCACAGCAGCGTCTCGAGATAATTCGACGGCACGACTTCGTAGTAGTTCGTGATGTCTTCGGCGGTGAACGCGTTGTTGAGCCCGCCGATGTCTTCGGTCAGCCGGTCGATCGTCTCGGGGCGCGTGTTTTTGGTGCCCTTGAACATCAGGTGTTCGAAGAGGTGCGCGAAGCCCGAACGCCCCGGCGGATCGTCCTTGCCGCCGACCCGGTAGCCGACGTTGATCGCGACCGAGGGGACGCGATGATCCTCGACGAGCAGAACGCGGAGACCGTTGGGAAGCGTGCGATCGGTGAAATCGATGGGCGCGACCGCGATCCCGGCGCCCGAAGCAGTACTCGTCAAGCTAAGCCGAATGCGCGCTCCGCCCGGGACCTTCCCCCTGTACCAAGCGCGTCGACGGTGCTTGACAAATCGAACGTATGTTCGATACGATCTGGCTCCGATGCCCGTCGATCCGGCGTTTGCCGCCTTGCGCGAAGCCCTCGAACAGCGTCACCGCGACGCCTCGGCGGCCGCGTTTGCCGCCGGCGACGAAGAGCTGCTGCGTACGGGGCTGCCCGAACTCGACCGGATCCTCGGCGGCGGCTTCCCGCGCGGGACGATCGCCGCTCTCGAAGGCGCGCCCAGTTCCGGGCGCAGCGCGGTCGCCGCGCGGCTGCTGGCGGTCGCGACCCGTCAGGGGCTCGGGGCGCTGATCGGCACCGACCTCTTCTTACCCGGCCTCGCCGCAGCCGGGGTGCGGCTCGAACGGCTGATGTGCGTCCCGGTCACCGATCCTCTCGGGGCGGCCCGGGCGGCCGATATCGTGCTGCGCTCGGGCGCGTTCGGCGTCGTCGTGATCCCGGCACTGCCCAGCGGCCGCGGGACGAGTGCCGCGACCTGGACGCGGCTGGCGAGCCTCGCGCACCGCGCCGGCGCGCTCTTGGTGGCGCTGGGCGTCGAAGCCTCGAGCGAACTGCGCTATTTCGCCTCGGTGCGGGTGGAAACGGCGATCGAGCGCGTGCGCTGGAACGGCGTCGCCGGGCATTTGTGCGAACTCGCCGGCTACGACGTGCGCGCGACCGTGCGCAAGCACAAACGCGCGGCACCCGGCGCCAGTGCGCTGATCGCATGCACGCCGTACGAAGACCGGCCCACGCTCGTCGCCGTTCGGGCGCGCGAACTCACGGCGCAGGCGCCGCCGCTACGGGTCGTCTCGACGGCGTAGCGGCGGCACCCCGGTGCGTTAACGCGCGTTGGCGGGTTGCGCGTGGCGCGCGTGGCGCGCGTGGCGATGGTGCTTGTGCCGGGCATGCATCTGCTGCTGGCCGCCTTCGGCGCGATGCGAGGCGGCGTTGTGGACGGGGTTCTGCCGGACTTCGCCCGCACTGGCGGCGAGCGGAATCAGGGCGATGAAAGCGGCGGCGATGATGGCGTTGATACGCATGATGGGTCTCCAAGAGAAGTGCGGGGGGTTCTGTTGGAGTCTACGTATGTCGCAGCGCGGACGTGCCGCGCTTTAACCAATTTTCATTTTCCGCCGCGCGACGCGTAGAAGCGGGCGATGAAATCCGCTTGATCGGCGCGCCAACGCGTACCCTCGGCGAAGCCTTCGGCGAACGTAAGATAGTTGTCGCGCGCCGGATCGTAGGGCGTCCAGTGCGGTGCGCCCGGGCCGTTCGGATCGTCGGTCTTGGCGAAATTGCAGAACGCCGTGAGGATCGCTTCGGAGACCGTGCGGTCGCGCGGCGCGAACTCGCCGGTGCCGAACACGTAGGTCATGTCGTTGCCGTGCGCGGGCGGGTTGAGCGTGTGCGCGCCGACGTGCGCGAACAGATAGCGGTACGTCTTGGGTTGACGCTTCCCAATCGCTTGCGCGAGGCCGCGCACGCTGTTGCTGTACATATTATCGCCCCACGCGTCGGCGAGCGCGCGCGGCACCGCGGCATCGGTCGCCGCGCCGAAGTATTTCCAAGCTTCGTCGAAAAACGCCGGGCCGAAACTCTGCGCGATGTAGTCGCGCAGCTGCGCGACGGTCGTGATCGGAATGCTCGCGGTGATCGCACCGCCCGCTTCGCCCGATGTCGTTCCGAGGATCGACGGCACCGCTTCGAACGCGCCGGACTGATATGCGTCGACGATGTCGCGATCGAACACCCAGCCGTCGACGATCGGCCGCAGCCACGTCTGCTTGATCAGATCGCGCACGACGGGATCGTTGGGATGGGAAGCCGGATCGACGACGTCGTTGAGCGCGAGCAGATCGGCGGCCGGCAGCGCGCGCAGCGCCGCGATGTCGTCGCCGAGCACGCGGCCTGCGGCTTCGGCATCGGCATGCCGGTGCATCGGACGGAACAGACTGCCGCTGCGGTGGATGATGCCGTGCACGAGGCCCTTTGCGGGCGGCGAGACCAACAGCATCGCGCTGATCCCCGCGCCGGCCGAACCGCCGGTCGCGAACACGCGCTCGGGATTGCCGCCGAACGCGGCGATGTTGTCGCGCACCCATTCCAGCGCCGCGATCGCATCGAGGAAACCGTAGTTGCCCGACGTGCCCCGCTCCGACTCCGCGCTCAGCCCAGGATGCGCGAGAAAGCCGAGCACCCCCATGCGATGATTGACCGCGACGCACACGACACCGCGGCGCGCGTATTCCGAACCGTCGTTGCTCGCGCGCGATGCCGATCCGGCGATGAAGCCGCCGAAGTCGAAGTACACCAGCACCGGCGCGCCGCCGGGCGGCGGTTCGGCCGGCGCCCAGATGTTGAGGCTGAGGCAATCCTCACTCTGCGTGGTCGCGAGCGACCGGCGCAGATGAACGGGCTCAACGATTTGAATCGGATCGGGTCCGTACGCGCTCGCATCGCGCACGCCGCTCCACGGCACGACCGGCTGCGGCGGCCGCCAGCGCAACGGCCCGACGGGCGGCGCGGCGTACGGCACGCCGCGAAAGATGCGAATGTCGGTCGTGACGCCGGCGATGTCGCCGGCCGCGGTGTGCACGGTGGTTTGCGTGGCGGTCATGAGGCGCGATTCCGGGCGTCCGGGATGATTCCCCGCGACCCGCAACGCGGCGGAAGAATTTTCGGCCGGGGGGCCGAAGGCCGGGCGATGTGAGCGACTTTTTAACCACTTCGCAAATTATCCACGCGGCGCACGCGAATCTCGATCAGAGCGCTTGGGACTACATCGCCGGCGGCGCCGAGACGGAAACGTCGATGCGCCGCAATCGCGAAGCGATCGAATCGCTGGCCTTCCGCGCGCGCGTGCTGCGCGACGTGTCGGTCGTCGATACGTCGACCACGCTGCTGGGAACGCACATCCGCATTCCCTACATCCTCGCACCGGTCGGCGGTCTGCAGCAGATCACCCCGGGCGGCGCCGCCGCGCAAGTGCGCGGCGCATGCGAGTACGGAACGATCGCAACGATCAGTTCGGTATCCGAACCGGAGCTCGAAGAGACGGCGACGTGCGTGCCCGGCACGAAGTGGTATCAGCTCTACATCCGCGGCGACTTCGACTGGATCAAAGAACGCCTCGAACGCGTGCGCAAGGCCGGTTTCGGCGCGCTGATCCTGACGGTCGACACCGCGGCGTACTCCAACCGCGAACGCCAGAAGATTTCGGGCCTCGTGCCCGCCGTGCGCGGCACGTCGTCGCCGGGTTCGGAATTCGCGCCCAAGCTCGATTGGGCTCTGCTCGACCGCATCAAGGAATTTTGGGGCGGGCCGCTCGGCATCAAGGGCATCCAAGCCGGTGAAGACGCCGCGCTCGCGCTCGAACACGGCGTGGACATTTTGTGGATCTCCAACCACGGCGGCCGGCAGCTCGATCACGCCGTCGGTTCGCTCGACGTGCTGCCCGAAGTCGTCGAAGTCGCAGGCGGACGCGCGGCGATCATCGTCGACGGCGGCTTCTGGCGCGGTACCGATATCCTCAAAGCGATCGCGCGCGGCGCGAGCGCGGTGGCGACGGGCCGCATGCACGCCTGGGCGCTCGGCGCCGGCGGCGCGCCGGTACTCAAGCAGATGCTCGAGATCACCGAGTTCGAGATCGAAACCACGATGAAGCTGCTCGGCGTCACCTCGCTCGCGCAACTCAACACGTCGTTCTTGCGCGACGTCGACGCGAGCGTGTGTACCGGCGCCTTCCCGCTGCTCGGCGTGGTGAGCACCGGCGAACGCGCGCCGGTGCTCTAGTGCGGCTCGTCTTCTTCGCCCGGCTGCCGTTTCTCGAAAAGCAACTCACCCAGCTCCTCGGAGCCGAGTCCGACGTCGATCTGACGGTCGTTCACAACGTCGCTGAATTCGCCGCAGCGTTGCCCGGTGCGGACGGCTTGGTGATGGTGGACATCACGCCCGAGATGGTGCCGGAGATGCGGGCGCTGCTGCACGCGCCGACGACGACCCTGCGCTGGATCCACGTGATCTCGGCCGGCCGCGACGGCTTCGATGCGTGCGAGGTGCCCGCAACGGTCGCGATCACCAGCGCATCGGGCGCGCACTCGCCGGTGCTCGGCGAAACGATCATGGCCTACATCCTCGCGTTCGCGCGGCGCATCCCGGAATTCGCCCGCGCGACGGCGGAACACAAGTGGGATCGCGACGTCGTCGCTACGATGACGTCGGTCGAACAGAAGACGCTCGCGATCGTCGGCCTCGGGTACGCCGGACGCGAGTGCGCGAAGCGCGCGCGGCCGTTCGGCATGAAGATTATCGCCGCCACGCGCACGCCCAAGGACGAACCGCTGGTCGACGAGGTCTACCCGCTGACGCAGTTGCGCGAAGTGCTCGCGCGCGCCGACTACATCGCGTTGACGATCGCGCAATCGCCGTCAACGTATCACCTCATCGGCGCCGAAGAACTTGCCGCGTGCAAACCCTCGGCGTACCTGGTGAACATGGCACGGGGCGGGATCGTCGATCAACTCGCGGTCGTCGACGCGCTGAAGAGCGGCACGATCGCCGGCTACGGCACCGACGTGACCGATCCCGAACCGCTGCCGGCCGATCATCCGCTGTGGTCGGCGCCCAACACGATCATCTCACCGCACTGCGCCGGCGGCTCGAGTCCGCTCAGCCAGCAACGCCTCGCCGGGCGCGTGATGGAGAACCTCGCGAAGTTCCGCTCCGGAGCGCTACACCCGGCCTAAACGGCAGGTCCGGTACCAACCATCAGAGACGGGTGCCGAATACCGTGCCGATCGCGGCCGTAACGGCCATCGCCAGCGCCCCCCAGAACGTGACGCGAAGCGCGGCTTTAAGAACCTTTGCGCCGCCCGTCTTCGCGCCGACGATGCCGAGCAGTGCGAGGAAGAGCAGTGACGAGCCGGCGACGGTGACGACCGCACCGCTCGCCGGGACGAAAACTGCGACGGCCAGCGGCAGGGCCGCACCGGCGATGAAGGCGGCGGCCGATGCAAGCGCGGCCTGAACCGGGCGAGCGGTCGTTGCTTCCGAAATGCCGAGTTCGTCGCGCGAATGCGCGCCGAGCGCATCGTGCGCCATCAACTGCTCGGCGACCCGCAGGGCGAGCGTTCGTTCCAGACCGCGCTTCACGTAGATGCCGGCGAGTTCGTTGCGCTCGCCGATCGGATCGCGCTTGAGTTCGGCGCGCTCGCGCGAGAGGTCGGCTTGTTCCGAATCAGCCTGGGAGCTGACCGACACGAACTCGCCCGCCGACATCGACATGGCGCCCGCGACGAGCCCCGACAGACCCGCAACGATCACGGCGCTGTGGTTCGCATGCGCGCTGGCAACGCCGATGATGAGGCTCGAGGTCGAAAGCACGCCGTCGTTCGCACCCAGGACGGCCGCCCGCAACCACCCGAGCCGCCCGGTGACGTGCGTTTCGGGAGCCACCTTGCCGGCCGTTGCGTTCACGTCTCACCTATTTCGCAGTACCGGCCTTTCCAAACCCGAGCGCATCATGGGGCGGCGCAACGAGAACAGCAGCACGCCGATGATCGCCAGGTGCGTCATACACACCAGAATCGCACCGCTCCAGCCCGCGATCGGGAAGATCCACCCGCAGACCACCGAGCCGTAGGCGCCGCCGGCGAACTGCATCAGCATGTAGAGCGTGTTGATGCGGCTGCGGCCCTCCTCGCTGATTCCGAAAATGCGCGAGAGATTGGAGAGTTGCGCCATCTGCGCGCCGATCAGGAACACGCCCATCGCGGCCGCGAGTCCCAACGGCGTGCCGCCGCCGAACAAGAAACCGAGGAACGCGCAGACGGTGAACGACCACCCGATCGAGCCGATCTTCAAGGTGCCGTAGCGGTCGGCCAGTTTCCCGACGCTCGCCGCCAAAAACGCGCCGACGATCGAGACCATGCCGATGTAGCCGACCACATCGCTTCCGTACCCGATGTCGCGCACGTGAAAGGCGAAGACCGTCCACAGCCCCATCATCACGGCGTACATCAGAAAGCCCATCGCGATCGTCGCGCGCAACACCGGATAGGCGCGCACGAAGGCGGGCATGCTCGTGAACAGGTCGCGGTATTTCAGCCGGGTGGGCGCCTCACGCAGCGGAATCGAGGGGATCAACGCGACGGTCGTCACGGCCGTGATGATCGCGGCGCCCACGAAGACGATGCGCCAGCCGGCGGCGTGCGCGATGATTCCGCTGAGCACGCGGCCGAGCAGCGATCCGGCGGTCATCCCGGTCTGGATGATGCCGAGCGCGCGGCCGCGTTCGTTCGGCAGCGCGAGATCGACGGCGAACGGCTGCAAGATCTGGGGCGCCATCGTCGTCACGCCCTCGATGCAAATCGCGACGGCGAGCCACGTCACGTTGGGTACCACGGAGGCGAAGGCGAGCGCCCCGGCGGTGGCGCCGAACAGCGCGACGATCAGCCAGCGCCGCTGTATGATGTCGCCCAGCGGCAAAAACGCGACGATGCCGAGCGCGAAGCCGATCTGCAGCGCCATCGACACGAGCCCCATCGTCTGCGAGCCCGCATGCAGATCGGCGCCGATCACGGCGAGGATCGGCTGCAACGCGTTGACGTTGCCCTGCGCGATCCCGGCCGCCACCGCGAAGATGACGGCGGTGGTAAGGCTGATGCCGACGGCGACCGGAGGAGCGACGGACGGCTTAGCAGCAGACATATCTTCCCTGCGTTCGCCGGAGGTCCACAAGATGAATCCCTCTTTCCGTCATCTCGCCGCCGTTGCCGTCGCATGTCTCGCGACGCTCGCCTTTGCCGGCCCGGCCGGCGCCCAGACCGTCCTCGACGAATGGAGCACCGCCGTGGCTCCGTCGCCGCCGCCGCTCAAGCCGGTCGCGATCGATCCGAAGACGACCGCGCTGCTGGTGCTCGATATCCTCAAGCAAAATTGCGGCGCCGCCCGTCCGCGTTGTGTGGCAACCGTCCCCCACATCCAAACGCTTTTGACCGCCGCGCGCGCCAAAGGGATGCTCGTCGTCTACTCGGGCTTCCCGGGCTCGAACCCGACCGCCGATACGCTGCCGCAAGTCGCGCCGCTCGGCACCGAGCCGATGGTGACCACGACCGGCGATAAGTTCATCAACACCAATCTCGACGCGATCCTCAAAGCCAAGGGCATCAAGACGCTGCTGATCGCCGGCTCGGCATCGAACAATGCCGTGATCTACACCGTCAGCGACGCCGCGCAGCGCGGCTATTTTAACATCGTGCCGATCGACTGCATGTCGTCGGCCGGCCCGTACTTCGATCAATACGTCGCCGTCCAACTGACGGTTGCGTCAGGCGTCAACGACCACACGACCTTGACGCGCTCCGATATGGTGACGTTCTCGCCCTAACTCACGCGATGGCCGGCGCTCGCTGCTGCACGTCGCGCAGCCAGACGAGCGCCGCGCCCATCAGGGCGAGATGGCCGAGGCAGACCAGGCACGTGCCGGTCCAACCGATTGCCGGATAGACCCAGGCGCAGACGAACGAGCCCCACGCCCCGCCCACGTACATCGCGAACATATAGATCGTATTGAGGCGACTGCGCGCGCCCGCGCCGGTCGCAAAGATGCGCGCCTGGTTCCCGACTTGCGTCGACTGCGTCGCGAGCGCGAACACGGCCATGCCCGCGAACACGCCGGCCAGATGATTGCCGAACACGACGAAGATCGCGAAGGCGGCAACGCCGCACAGCCAGCCGAACGTCCCGGTGAAGATGGTGCCGAAGCGGTCGGTCATGCGCCCGATCGAGCTCGCGACGAGCGCGCCCACGATCGCGACCAAGCTCAGATATCCGACCACTTCGCTGCCGTAGCCGAGCTCGCGTACGTGGAACGCCAGCACGGTCCAGAAGCCGGTGAACACCGCGTACATCAGCGCGCCGAGCACCATCGAGACGCGCAGGACCGGCGATGCGCGCAAGAGTCCCGGCATGCTTGCGAGGATATCGCGGTAGTGCAGCGCGCTTGCCGGCGCGCGTAACGGCACCGCGCGAGCGAGCGCGAACGTGGAAATCGCCGTGAGAATCGCGGCGAAACCGAACACGGAACGCCAACCGAGGAACGCACCGAGCATCCCGCTGACGAGCCGCGCGCCGACCATACCGACGATCACGCCCGTGATGATGTGGCCGAGCGCCCGCGCGCGCTCGCCCGGCGCGGCGAGATCGGCCGCGAACGGTTGCAGCACCTGCGGCACGGAGGTTGCGATGCCGACCGCGCACAGCGCCGCAGCGAGACCTACGACGTTCGGCGCGAACGCCGCGGCGGCAAGCGCGGCCGATGCCAGCGCGAAGAGCAGCACGATCAGCGTGCGGCGCTGCACGATGTCGCCCAGCGGCACGAACAACAGGATACCGGCGGCATAGCCGACCTGCTGCGCGAACGCGATGTTGCCGACGGCGCGCAAACTCGCGTGCAGGTCGGCCGCGATCACCGCCAGCACGGGCTGCAGGTAGTAGACGTTGGCGACCGCGACGCCGCTCGACGCCGCGAAGATGAGGGCGGTCCGGCGGCCGATCCCCGTTTCGGCCGCCGGCACTACTTCATCGCTTTGGCGCGCGCGATGAAGGCGGCGTGGTCGAAGTCGTTGCCGTACGCGATGAATTGGTTCGTCGTGAAGTTCGCCGCCGGTACCAGGGTCGGCGCGGCGCCGTTTTCGTAGAGAAACTTCGCGTAAAAGTCGAGCTCGCGCACGCGCACTTCACCGATCTTGTTGCTCATCGGGTTGACCCCGGCGAGTTGGTCCTGCGAGAGCATCAGCAAGCGGTATTCGTTCTGCACGGCTTCGTCGGTGACTTTCATCCCCGCGCCCTGCACGAAATAACGCGCCGCCACGAGCGGATTCTCGCGCACGAAGATCGACGCTTTGACGTGCGCGCGCAGGAAGCGCTTGAAGATCTCGCTCTTGGCTTGGATCGTCGCGGGCGACGACACGTAGGCGAGATTGGGGACGTCCTTGAGGATCGGGTGGCGGAAGTAGCGGAAGCGCGTGGGCGTCATCGCCTCGTAGAGCGCGAGTTCCGGGGAGGGAAACGCGGCGCCCGCGACCTTCCCCGAGGTCAGCGCCGAGATCGCCTGCGCGCCGGTGCCGATCGGAATGTAGCTGATGTCGCTCTTGCGCACGCCCGCGCCGGCGAGCATCGCGTTCACGGAGTACTCGACCGGGCTGTTCGAGGCGATCTCCCCGAGCGTCGTGCCCTTGAAATCGGCAAGCGTCTTGATCGGGCTGTTGACGAGCACGCCGAGCGCGTAATCGTACTGCGGGTCCTGCGAGAAGAACGCCAGCAGATGGACGCCCTTGTCGTAGCCGATGATGATCGGCTCGATCGAGAACGTCGCGATGTCGACCTTGCCGCTCGCGACGAGTTGCGCCGCAAGCCCGGCCGAACCGACGTATTGCTTTTCGACGCTCAGGTGCTCTTCTTTGTAGAAGCCGCCGAGCTGGGCCGTATTTTCGATCACCTCGAAGAACCCGGTCGCGGTCGAACCGCCGGCGATCAGGAGCTTGTCGTCGGCGAGCGCCGGCTGCGCGAACGCGGTCAGCGCAATGACGGCGGCTAGGGCCAGTGACTTGATCATGAGCGTCCTCCGGACGTGAGCGTGCGATCGAAGCGCGGATAGAGCGAGCGTGCGGTGCCGTTGAAGATCGCCTCGCGTTCCGTTTCCGACAAGAACGCGAGTTCGGTTTGCGCGAACTCGACGAGGCGCGTGAGCGGGCCCGCCGACGTCGGGTAGTTCGAGCCCCATGCGATGCGATTCGCGCCGAACAGCTCGATGCAGCGGCGCATGAGCGGCTCGAGCACGCCGGCGGCGATCGAGCGCTCGATCACGCTGGACGTGAGCTTGAGATAGACGTTGGGCCGCTCGGCCAGCGCCCACAGCGCATCGGCCGACGGGAACGACGGCGCATCGGCCGGCCGCACCGCGCCGATATGATCGAGCACGAAGCGCAAGGTCGGAAAGCGGTCGACGACTTTCGCGAGCACCGGCAAACTCGTCGCCTTCATCATCACGCAGACCGGCAAATCGAGGTCGGCCGCGGCCTGCCAGGCCGGCATCGTCTCCGGATCGGCCAGCCAATCCGAGTCTTTCGCGATCTCCCCGTACGAGGCGAACACGCGCAAACCGTCCATGTGCCGCTGGCGCACCAGCGCGCGCAACTGCTGCGGCGCGTCGGCCGCGCGGGCGTCGACGCTGCCGACCCACGCGAAGCGGTCCGGATGCGCGGCCGCGCTGTCGGCGACGTAGCTATTGTCGTAGCCATAGACGAGGAACGTTTGCACGAGCACCGCGTGCTCGATCCCGGCGGCGTCCATCTCGGCGAGCATTTGCTCGGTCGTGACCGGACGCTCCGAGTTGTGCGCTTCGGTGTGATCGAGAACGTTGACGTGCGGGTAGCGGACGGTGTCGGGCGAGATGACGTGCGGATGGATATCGAAGATCTTCACGGTGCCGTCCCGGCGACGGCCGGCACGCCCGCGAGCGCGTTGTCGGCACCGAGCTTCGGTGCGAGTCCGGCCGGCTGCGGCCGCTCGCCGTCGAACGAAAGCGGCACGCCGATCAGCCGCAGCGGCGTATCGGCGATCGGCCCGCGCAGCATACCGCTGGCCTCGAACTGCTCGAGCGCGCACACCTCGGGCACCGAGTTGACGGCCGCGCACGGGACGCCGGCCGCGCGCAGGCGTTCGAGCCACACGTCGCGCGGGTGCTGCGCGAACACCGCATCGAGCAGCGGGACGAAGCGGTCGCGGTTCTTCGAACGTCCGCGATTGGTGGCGAAGTCGGGATCGTCGAGCCATTCGGGGTGCTCGAGCGCCGCGCAGAACTTCGCGAAGAGCTTTTCGCTGGCGACGCAGACGAACAGATTCGTATCGGCCGTCGCGAACTGCTGGAACGGCACGATCCCCGAGCCCGCCGACATCGGCGCGCGCGCCGACTCGACACCCTGATTGACCCACGATTCGACACGCTGCGCCATCCACGTCAAGCCCGTATCGAACAGCGACGCGCGCACGACGCAGCCGCGGCCGGTCGTTTGGCGTTGCACGAGCGCGGTGAGGATGCCGATGACCGACCACATGCCGGTGCCGAGATCGGTGATCGAGAGCGGCACGCGCGAGGGCGGTCCGGCCGGATCGCCGTTGATGCTTACGAGACCCGTGATCGCCTGCATCAGAGGTTCGTAGGCCGGCTCGCCGCTGAGCGGACCGTTCTGGCCGAAGCCTGAGACTTCGCAATACACGATCTGCGGATGCGCCGCGCAGAACTGCTCGCCATCGATGCCGATCGATGCGGCCACCCCCGGACGCAGGTTGTGGATGAGCACGTCGGCCGTCTCGGCCAATGCGTGCAGGGTGCGGATGCCGTCTTCCGTGCGCAGATCGAGCACGACGGAACGTTTGCCGCGATTGTAGGCGTGAAACGGCAGCGATTCGCCGTTGACGTAAGGCTGCGCGTGGTGACGCACTTCGTCGCCGCCGTCGGGCTTCTCGATCTTGATCACCGTCGCACCGAGATCGGCCAGCACGGCGGCGGCGAACGGCGCAGCGACGACTTGCCCGATCTCGATGACGGTCAGGTTGTGTAATCCGGCAAACATCGTTTAGAGGCCGTAGAACGCCTTCGGATTGTTGTAGACGAGCTTGCGCACGAGTTCGCGCGAGAGATCGCCGGCATCCGCGCGCTGTTCGAGCGAGTGCGCGAAGGTGAGTTCTTGCGATGCGTCCTGGTGCGTGTAGTCGGAGCCGACGAGCAGATTGTCCTCGCCGATGTAGGGCAGGATCATGTCGAAGTCTTCGTCGATCTGCATCGTGACGTAGATGTTGTTCTCTTTGAAGACGTTGGTGCCGATCTCGAAGCTCGGCCGGCTGACGGAGCGGAATTGCGTCTTCATGCTGCGGTTGAGGTCGTAGGAGAGGAACGGCACCCACGACGCGCCGGCTTCGATCGCGCCGAAGCGCAGCTTGGGAAACTTCTTGGGCACTTGGTGCGCGATCAGGCTGTGCACGCCGTGAATCACCGGCAACGTCGTGTTCATGAAGCCGCCGAGCGAAAATTCGCGGGTGGGCGTGTGGTTGGGCGAACCCGATCCCAAATGCATGCAGATCGGCATATTGAGCCGTTCGGCTTCTTGATAGAGCGGGAAGAAGTACTCATCGGCCGGCCACTTGCCGGCTTCGAGATCGCCCTTCTTCAGCACGCCGCAGGCGCCGTTGTCTTTGGCGAATTGCAGTTCTTTCGCGACCGCATCCGGCGTGCGCGTCGGCGGGATGCAGACCCAGCGCAGGCGGCCGCCGGATTTCGCGCAGCGTTCGGCGAGCCAGCGGTTGTAGCTGCGCACGAGCTCGAGCTCGACCTCGGCGTGTTCGGCCGGCTCGACCAGCATCAACGTCGGATAGATCACCTGCACGCCGACGCCGAGTTCGTCCATGTGCCGCAGGCGCACGTCGATATCGAGCAGTTCGCGCGCTTCGACTTTGGTGAGGCTCTTCGAATCGTCGCGGATCTTGCGCGACTTGCGGTGGCCGTCGATCAGCCAGTAGCGACTGGGCGGGCGATTCGGATCGGGATTGCTCGGATAGCGCGTGATCGGCTTGTGCGCCTCGGCTTCGGGCGGGATGAATTCCCAGGTTGCGTCCGTCTCGTCGACGTGCGTATCGCTATCGATGACCTCGATCATTACCGGTGTCGTGCCTTTCAAATCGTTTGCAGGAAGAATCTTCCGCAGGCGCGCTCGGGCGCTCCTGCGCTCGCGCGTCAGACCGGCGGGAAGCGGTTGAGCTGATCGCCGTCGGCAACCTCACGCCCGATCCGTTTGAGCAGGATCACTTCGTCTTGGGGCGTCGCCGCCGCCGGCACGCGCACGAACGTGTTCTGGGTACGTGTGCGGACGCGATGCGCGGGATCGCGCACGATGCCGAGCGGATCGCGGCCCTCGGCGACCGCGCGAATGCCCTCGCGCAGCATCTGGCGCAAGGCGATGACGCCGTAGTCGGTCGAGGTCAGGTTTTCGTACGCGTGGATGGCGATCGGGCCCTGACCGACGGTGACGTCGTAGTCGCCCGGACGGCGCTGACGCTCGTCGTACGGCCGGTCGTTGGCTTGACCGAAGCCGCGCTTGCGCTGTTGCGGGCGCAACGGATTGCGATCGTCGTTGAGCACAAAGTGCAGCCGCTTCGTGGTGTAGTCGTCGATCGGCACGACCCACGTCATCGTAACGGGCCGCTGCGAGAGCCCTTCGCGCTGCACGTCGTTCGAGGGCGGGATGAGCCCGGCGTTGGGCATGAAAACGTCGAGCGCGCGCACCCAGATCAGATCGTTCACGCGCCGGCAGGCGATGTAGTACATGCCCGCTTCGGCCTGCACCCACTGCAGCACCGGCACGATGCCGACTTCATTGGAGAAGCCGCGCTGCGCGCCCGTCGTGAGCACATGCAAGAACGCCGTGTGCACGGGATCCATCGCGTTCTCGTGGACTTGCAGCCAGTTGCACTCGTTGACGCAATCTTTCTCGCGCCCCGATTCGACCGTGATGTGCGGGTGCTCGAAGAGATCGTAGATCGGAAACGGCGGCTTGCGTTCCGGCGGCCCCATGTAGGCGAAGATCAGGTCCTGAAAAACGTGCAGCGGATAGGCGCCGTGACAGATCTTCCCGCCGTTCGCGAGCGGCGCGCCGGCGCCGGTTTCGAGGATCGTGCCGTCGAGCGCGTAGTGGAAACCGTGATACGCGCAGCGGATGCCCTGATCGGAGATGACGCCGTACTCGAGCGATGCGCCGCGGTGACTGCAGCGCTGCTCGACGAGACCGTACTCGCCCTTGCCGTTGCGGAAGAGCACGAGGTCTTCGCCGAGGATGCGAATCCGCAGTGGCAGATCGCCGACCTCGCACGTGTTGGCGATCGGCTGCCAGTAGCGGCGCAAATACTCACCGCACGGCGTCCCGCGGCCGACCCGCGTCAGCTCGGCGTCTTCGCGCAGATCGCGCCGGGATGCATAGCCGCCGTACGTTCCCGCACGGTCCAGGCCGGATGTCGTCACGCTTGCCCCTCCGTGGGGCCTCTACCGCCGCGCACCGTTGTGGTCCTCGCGGGGCGCCCGGGCCACCCAGACTCCAGATATGGATAAATAGGCGAGAATACTCTATAATAAGAGCATGGCCACCGCGACGGCCTCGGCCGAGCTCGACTTCACCGGTACCAGCGCCCGCCTCTCGGCGACGGCGATCAAGGCGTTCGGCCGGATTGCCGAGCTCTGGCGGCTCAGCCCGGCGGAGCAGCGCGTCCTGCTCGGCTCGTTGCCCGAGTCGACGTTCTACAAGTATCTGAAGACGCCGGAAAGCGCCCGGCTCTCCCGCGATACACTGGACCGGATCTCGCACCTCATCGGTATCTTCAAGTCGATCAACGTGCTGCTGCCGCGCACGGACGCTGCGGACACGTGGGTGCGCCGTCCGAATACCGCGGCGCTCTTCAAGGGGCGCAGCGCGCTCGACTACATGCTGGGCGGCCGGCTGACCGACATCGCCGACGTTCGCGCGTATCTCGACACGCAACGCGGGTGGTAACGCAAGCGCGTCTATCGCCGACGTACCGGCTCGTCTCCTCGCGGTATCCAACGGTCAGCGTGTACGATCGCATCGTCGACCCGAGCCGCTTTGCGGACGTGCTAGAGATAGAGGCGCTGACGAACCCCCGCGTGCGCGAAGAGGCCGGCGCCTACTATAAAATCCGCGCGGCCGATGCGATCGCGGGCCCGGGCACGACGCCGATCATGGCATCGTTTGCGTATTCGCAGGCCAGCCGTTTCTGCGACGGCAGCTATGGGGTCTACTACGCGGGGCTTGAAGAGGCCACAGCCGTCGCCGAGTCGCGGTTCCATACGGAGGTGTTCTTGCGCGCGACCGCGCAAGCGCCGATCGACGTCGATAAGCGCATGTACACCGCGACCATCGACGGCAGCTTCGACGATATCCGGCCGCTCTCGATGCGCTCGAAGCTCTATAACGCCAACCCGCAGCAGTATGCCTACCCGCAGCAGTACGCGCGACGGCTGTACGAACGCAATCGCGTCGACGGCATCCTCTACAACAGCGTCCGCAACACGGGCGGCTCGTGCGTCGTCGCGTTTCGGCCACGCGTCGTGCGCGATTGCGTGCTCGCGAAGTACGTGCAGTTCCGCTGGAACGGCGAGCGGATCGTCGCCGCCGTCGACATCGTGAACATCCGGCAGTACTAATACTGGAGACGCTTGTTGTCTCCGCCGGCAAGAGTGCGGCCTTAAAGAGAGCGACCGACGTCGTTCAGCGAAAGGAGCATTCTTTGAGGATTTGATGGAAGCGCAACGAAGCCGCACTTGCGATAAAACTCTGCAGCGTGCTCTGATGCGTCCTCTGATACGTCCACAACAACGAACGCGGATGCAACGATTTGCGCTGCTTTATGAGCTTCGCGTAATGCGTAGCTCAGCAGCGTGCGGCCGAGACCTTTGCCTTCATAGCGCTGATCAATTGCGAACCGCCCGAGAAGCGTCGTGGGGATCGGCAACCGTGGACGCCCCTTGAGGATCGAATCCGGCAAGCCGCTGAGCTCGAGCAGGTGTGCGGAAAGGGTGAAGAAGCCGGCGATTTCACCCTCGCGATGGGCGTAAACGTACACGCGGGTCGTTGAATTCTTGTGCTGATTCTTCGCGTACTTGCGAAGAAAGTCGTTAAGGCTGTCCGCCTGGCTCTGGAACTGCGCGCGCTGATGGTGCGGTGCGAGCAGTTGGAGTTCAAAGCCTTCGAGCAAGTAGGCGGACTAGGCCGTTGGAGTGCCGGCCGACTCAGGATCCGTCAAAGCCAGGAGCTCGCGAAGTCCCGGTATGTCTCGACGCTGCGTGAGCAGATCCATCACGAAGCGGCTATCCTCTTCGCGAAGTTCCCAGCGCTCGATCGAGGCTATGGTCTCATCGGCTTTTTCAAGGACGGCGGCAATGATGAAGTCGCTCATCGATCTCCCCGATTGCGCGGCGATCTTGCGAAGACGCTCTTTGAGTGGCCGCGGGAGACGGATATCTATCCGCTCGGCGTTTCCCGATTCTTTCACGATAGTCCATTTTGTACGGTAATATCCCGTACATCCCTACACCCTGAGAGCGTTTTGGCCTTTATCTACCTGCGCCTTGTGGGGCGTATCGCAAGTCCTTGACGTATCGAACGTATGTTCGATACAATCGCCGCCCATGCCGATCGTCTGCGTCCGGATTCCGGCCTTCCCGGAGGGTGGCGCGGCGCGCTGGAGCGAGGTGCTGGACGCGCTCGATGCCGCCTCGCCCGTGGTCGAGGACGCCGGCTCGGGGCTGGCCTTCCTCGAGATGGCGGGGATCGAGGGCGGCGCCGGGGGCTGGCTCGACGCGGTCCGCGGAGCGCTCGCCGGGTTCGATTTGCCGCTACGGGTGGGACTCGGACCCAACCCGTTCACGGCGCAGGCAGCCGCGGCACTCGCCGACGGGGCGATCTGCGAGGGCAACCCGGCGGCGTTCCTGGCGCCGTTTCCGCTCGAGCAGCTCGGTTGCGGGGAGGCGGTGTGCGGGCGGCTGCGGCTGCTCGGGATCGGGACGCTCGGGGAGCTGGCGGCGCTCCCGCACGGTCCGTTCGTGCGGCGCTTCGGCCCGCCGGCCGGGCGCTGGCACGAGCACGCACGCGGCATCGACCGTCGCCGGCTGCAGCCGCGGCCGCGCGCGCTGCGCATCGACCGGCGCGCCTACGGCGAGGGCGAGGCGGCGTCGGAAGAAGCGGTGCTGTTCGCGCTGCGCGCGCTGGTCGGGCGGGTCGTCGACGATCTGAGTGCGGCCGGCAAGCGCGCCGGACGGCTCGTGCTCGCGCTCGAGTGCGAGAACGGCGACCTGCGCGAACTCGTGACGCGCGTCGCCGCACCGACCGCCGTGCCCGCGACCTTGTTCGGCCTGCTGCGCGCGCGCCTCGAAGGCATCACGCTCGACGCGCCAGTGATCGGCTTACGGCTGGCGGCGGAAGCGCTCGAAGACGGCGGCGTACCGCTGACCTTATTCGCAGGCAGCGATCCCGACCCCGACGCGCTCGGCATCGTGCTGGCGCGCCTCGACGCGGCACTGGGCGACGGTCACGCACTACGCGGCCGCATCGTCGAAGGCCCGCGCACGGAGCGGCGCACGGCACGCGATGCGTTCACGCTCGAGCCGCTGATCGCGACGGCATGGACGATCAACACCCCCGCACCCTTACCGCAAACGGCGACCTTGCAATTCCGCCTCGTCGCACCGCAGCCGGTCGCCGTGCGCGTGATCGGCGGCGCACCGCGTTTCGTCGGCACGCCGGCCCAAACCGTGATCGACGCCGCCGGTCCCTGGCGCATCGACGAAGGCTGGTGGGCCGACGCGACGGGCTCGGAAGCACACCTGGTCCGCGATGAATACGACGTCCTACTCGACGATGGCGCCCTACTCCGCATCGCCCACGAACGCAACACCTGGAGCATCCGCGGGGTGTATGATTGAGATGGACAAGAGGTAGCGTAGGGATTCCCCCTTGGGATGGATGATGCATCGGCCTACGAAATGGTCTTGAAGAGCTTCACGATGTCTGCCTTTCTTCAAGCCCAAGGAAAGCTGGGCGATGCCACGGTCCTGCATCTTCATGGCAGCACGCGCTTTGGCTACCACGATAGCGATGAGGGCAGACTGAGGGATATTGTAAAGTACCCAACATCTGGAGCAGCCCTAGCCTCTGTTAAATCTGCCTTGGCGCAACCAGACGCGGGACGAGGCGATATTACGCGGGCGGGAACAGTCTACGCAAACTCTCCGATAATATCAGGGGTGCAAAAGGCCGACAAGCTGATGTTAGCGCCCGTTCCATTTGGCTATTACTATCACACGGCGATCAGTGAATTGTTGCGGCGAGATCACGCCCTCGTTATTGGATACGGCTGCGGAGATCCACACATCAATGCGTGGGTTAAGGAGGCAGCGGCGGTTCACGGGAATCGATATCGTCTTGCCTTTGTCACCCATGTGTCGCCGAAACGGCGGGGGCCTTACACTTCGGCGTCCATTTCGTCGATATCAAACTTCCTGCGGTCCGTCGATGACAACGCATTTAATTGGAATTCGATTGGGCCGGAGGTCATGTTGTATGGCGATCGATTGTGTGTCGTACGGTCTGGGTTTCCAATGGCGGCTGACGTATTGGAGGTTGTCCTTAACTTCTTAAAGTCTTAAGCTTTGACCGTCTTAATGCAAATACGTCCGCGCACGACAGCCGCACAGCAAGCGTCGGCCGAGCAGAGGCAACAATCGTCCCGACGATCAATGCCGCAATAACGGGCCGAGGCAAGGCCCAATTCATTCGGCATACAGCATGAGGAGTAACTTGGCAGCTACCGGTCGATACTGCTCTGAGATGTCAGCCGCTATTTGCATCTTGCGCCCTTCACGAGTTCGAGGCGAACCTCAATTGGGTCGATGCAGTTGTTCGCTCCAGGATGAGAGATATTAAGCGAAGGCATACCCTACGGGGGATCGTAGGCGTCTCGCGCTTCAGGTGCAGCCGTTGCTGAAAACTGAACTCGAGTATAGGCACTCGGCACGTCAAAGTCCGCAGGCGAGATACCAGCGAAGGTCGTCAGCCACGGGCGCTACGTCACGTTCCAAATGGCCGAGGTCGCAATCCCACGCGACGTCTTCGCGGAACTGCTGCAGCGGATCGCTGCGCTACGCTCGCAGCCGGCTCCTACGCCTACGTGAAACACGCCTCAGTCATCGTATCGAGGACCCACGATGAGAGAACTGCGTCCAAATGACCAGATCGTCGGCTCTTTCGGTCTCGTGCCGCCGAAAAGTCGGAGCAGAAGCCAGGAGCGCCGTCGCCGAAAGCCCCGCCCAGTGCGGATTTAGCCGGAAGGAGGTAACCGAGCGGCGAATTGCCCAGCCATATAGGGAATCCTAGCTTACCAAAGTAGCCGTCGGTTTCATCAGGAATATCGGCGCGCACGAGCGACCGCCCACCCCACCATCTGAACGAAAAGGGAAACCGCTATGAAGGTGTTTGCCTTCGCATTGCTCCTGGCGCTGCTCTCCTCGCTTGCGCCGTCATCGTCTTCGATAGCCGCAGCCGACACGGGAAGCGACTATATCTACTGCATTCTCACCGATAGCATTCACAGCACCGAGTACTTTTCTGGAGTTTTTCAGGGAGACTTCAGCCTAAATGTTCGCTATGAGAATGCCTTTTGGAACTACGTGCACGGAAACTACTCCGGCGTTATCGGTGGGGCTCTTTGTTTCTTCAGAAAATCCGCACCGGAAGCCCGTGACGAAGAAAATGCATATAAGGCACGGGGGCGCGGAATTTATAACAATTTGATCGATACTGGTTGGTCGTACTGATGCGACGTCCCGTTGCGCGCGCGTTGATCGTGGGTTTCATGTGCCTCATCGCAGTGGGCGCAGCTCGGTCGGGCGCCGTAGCCGCAACTCCTCAGTATTATGCCAACCTCGATGCAAACGACTTGACCTATCAGTCGACCTGTTTTCTTACCACGGCCCCCGCAACTTTCAAAGTCGACGTCGACGTCACCAATCAAGAGGTTCGCGTCTGGAAGGCCAGCGACATGAACAATGGTTCGTGGGTCTCTGCCCGTATCGACGATTACGCATCAGCATGGACGACCACGAATTCAAACGGTAGCCAATCGTTCGTCACCTCCTACTGGATGGCTCGTGGCGCGAAGGCATCGATGACGGAAACGCAGCCGGTTTCGATTTTCCCGCCCAAGATCAATATTTGGAAATACAACTGCTATATCAACGTTTTCACCGACTCCGACGGAACGCCGTACACGCACGTCTTCCGCTAGCCGCCTCCGCGCCCGAAGAGCGGCAGCTTGTTTTCGGTCCCCGCCCGCAGCCGGGCGATGTTCTCGCGGTGCATCACGACGATGAGCAGCGCCGACGCCAGGCCGTAGGCGCTCCGCGCCGGTCCCGCGAGCGGCCACAGGATGCCGATCATCGCGAGGCTGGCCAGCAGCGACGCGGCCGAGGAGTAGCCGGTCAGCAGAACGACCGCCGCGCAGATCGCGCCGAACGCCGCCGTGAAGAGATAAAACGGAGCGGACAGGGATCCCGTAAAGTCAAACGTGGCTGTCGGCTTACAAAATGAACCGGCGACGACGGCCCAAAGCGAACTCATTATCCCGGCTGATAAAATCAGCCCGTAAAGTCCTCGGAAAAGTAAGCCGTTTTTAGCGGGCGAATTGCTACTCAAGCGGTAACCTGCCTCTCCCCGATTCGCTGTGCCGCTCTGGACCTCGCTTATCTCACTTATAGCTATAGCGAACTTATGGCTTGCCAATCTTCTTGTCAATGCTGTCTCTCTGGCGCTTTTTAAACACAATTGCATTGGAGAGAGCAATCGTGATGGAAACCAGGCATCGCTCTCCACGATTTTTCAAAATGATGGCCATTGATGGGGCGATACTAGCTGCGACGTAAGCCGTTGACGAAAATCCTCTAATGTGAGAGGATAACCCGTCACCGCGCGATCGTTCGTTCTCTTTTGCCGATCTATTGCGCACCACTCGGAAAGACGAACGATCATCTCTACCTTCGATAGCCTTGGGCTGCGACCGCAGCTTCTCCGTGCCGTTGCGGAGCTCGGGTTCACCGAACCCACCCCGGTGCAAAGTGCCTCGATCCCGCCCGCACTGAGCGGCCGCGATCTGCTGGCCAGCGCCGCCACCGGCAGCGGCAAATCGGCCGCCTTCGGTCTGCCGCTCGTGCAGATGCTGATGGACCGCCCGCGCGGGAAGACGCAAGCCCTGATCCTGGCGCCGACGCGCGAACTCGCAGCGCAAATCACCGCGCACCTCACGGCGTTCGCGAAGAACACCAACGTCAAAGTCGCGGCCGTCTACGGCGGCGTCGGCTTCGGCCAACAGGCCTCCGCCTTCAAGCGCGGCACCGACATCATCGTCGCGACGCCCGGCCGGCTGCTCGATCATCTCGCGCAGAAGACGGCCTCACTCAACGACATCGCGTTTCTCGTGATCGACGAAGCCGATCGCATGCTCGACATGGGCTTTCTGCCGACGGTGCGCCGCATTCTGCGCGTGCTGCCGACGCAGCGTCAGACGCTCTTCTTCTCGGCCACGATCCCGGCCGAAATCGCCGTGCTCGCGGGCGAGATGCTGCAGGATCCGCTGCGCGTCGATCTCGCGCCGGCCAAGGGCCCGGCGGTCGGCATCACGCAGACGATCTACAGCGTCGGCCAGATGCAGAAGAACGACCTGCTCGTCGAACTGCTCAAAAAAGACAACGCCATCTACAGCGCGATCGCGTTCACGCGCACCAAAGCGCGCGCCAACCGCCTCGCCGCGCATCTCGCGAAGCACGACATCCCCGCCGACCGCATTCACGGCGATCGCTCGCAAGCGCAGCGCACCCGCGCACTGGCCGATTTCAAGCGCGGTAAGTTCCGCGTGCTCGTCGCGACCGATATCGCGGCGCGCGGTATCGACATCGCGGAACTCGGTCACGTGGTGAACTTCGACGTGCCGATGGTGCCCGAAGATTACGTCCATCGCGTCGGCCGCACGGCCCGCGCCTCGGCGACCGGCGATGCGATCACCTTCGTGGCCGCCGATGAGGAAAAGTACTTCGCCCAGATCGAGCGCACGTTGGGCAAGCGCCTCGACCGCGCCAAGACGCCGCCGCTGCCGAAGCCGGCCGCCGGTACCGCCGTCGCCGAAGAGCCCGTCGCCGCGCGTCACCCCGGGGCGGGCGACAAGCATCACGCCGCACCGCGCCGCGAGTTCCGCTCGCTGCCGCCGGCCAAGAGCGGCCGCCGCCGCTAGATCCCATCCCCCTCGCACGGACTGCAGCCTTCGGGACTGCGTCCGTGTTCCGGAGGGGTTATGCGGAA
>Ga0302279_10001708_pt1 | contig 30645 bp, 30 predicted proteins | sample III_Bog_N3_3_FD_194541 | JGI IMG/M metagenome (GOLD analysis project Ga0302279, IMG submission 194541) | Peat permafrost microbial communities from Stordalen Mire near Abisko, Sweden - III_Bog_N3_3 | ecosystem: Environmental > Terrestrial > Soil > Wetlands > Peat | place: Sweden: Abisko... | reverse complement strand
GCCTGGACGGGCTACGGGTTCCACGAGGACGGCCTGAAGTCGGGCCAGCAGGCGGCCGAGCGCATCCTGGCCCGCCAGGCACCGCTCCACGCGCCAAACGCGGCCGCTCGGACGCTGCGCGAGGCCGCATGACGTCCGCCGACGCGACGCCGCTGGGTGCGCGCATCGGCTTCGGCGAGGTGCGCCATCGCCGGCTGGCGCCGGTGGACCACGCATTCGCCTATCCGACCTGCTTCCTGATGCTGCCGATGCGATCGTTGCGACGCCGCGCCGACGCCGTCCTCGCGCGCAACCGGCGCGCGCCGTTCGGCTTTCGCGATGCCGACCACGGCGACGGCCGCGCCGACAGCCTGGCCTGGTTCGAGCAGTTGCTCGCCGACGCGGGCATCACCGATGCGGACGGCGAGGTCTGGCTGCACTGCATCCCGCGCATGTTCGGCTTCGCATTCAAGCCAGTCAGCTTCTGGTACGCGCACCGGGCGGACGGCGCGCTGGCCGCGATCGTCGTCGAGGTCAACAACACCTTCGGCGAACGCCACTGCTACCTGCTGGCGGGCGCGGCGCTGGCGTTCGGACGCACGTTGTCGGCAGCCAAGGTGTTCCATGTGTCGCCGTTCTGCCAGACGCGCGGCGACTACGCGTTCCGCTTCATGCGCACCGACCTCGCGACGCGTGACGCGCGCGGGCGCACGGCAGTGCGCGTCGAGCTGCACGTGGACGGCGTGCCGCTGCTTCTGACCAGCGTCTCAGGCCGCATCGAGCCGTTGACGCCCGCCGCGGTGCGCTTCGCGTTGTGGACGATGCCGGCGATGACCGCCGTGATCGTCGCGCGCATCCACTGGCACGCACTGAAGTTGTGGCTCAGGAAGCTGCCCGTCGTGGACAAGCCGCCGCCGCCGCAGTCCGCCGTGAGCCGTGGCGGCGCGGGCGAAAGCGCCGCCCACCAACTTGCGCCGCCGATGCGGATTTCTCCTACAGCCCAGAACACGGCATCCGCACAGAATCCCGCATGACTTCCCGAACGCTTCCGCCGTCCACCGACGCGGGTGCGCGCGTCAAGCCCACACGCGTACCGCCAGCGGCCCGCGCGGCACTGGCGCTGTTGCCGCGACTGCGCGCCGGTACGCTCACCGTGCACACGCCCGATGGCGCGATGCATCACGCGACGGGCGCGTCGCAGCCCGGGCTGCAGGCCACGCTCAACGTGCATGACTGGTCGGTGTTCGCCGCAACCATGCGCGCCGGCGACATCGGCTTCGCCGAAGGCTTCATGGCCGGCGAATGGTCGACGCCGCACCTGGCCGACCTGCTTCGCCTGCTGCTGGCCAATCGCGAGGTCATCGACAAGGCGATCTACGGCTCGTGGTGGGGCTCTGTGCTGCACCGAATCCAGCACGCGCTCAATCGCAACACGCGGCGCGGCAGCCGCCGCAACATCAGTGCGCACTACGACCTGGGCAACGCGTTCTACGCGCTGTGGCTCGACGAGACGATGAACTACTCGAGCGCCTGGTTCGATGGCGACCACGGCAGACCGCTCGAACAGGCGCAGACCGCCAAGCTGCGCCGCGCGATCGCCGCCACCGGCGTGCGGCCGGGCGAGCGGCTGCTCGAGATCGGCTGCGGCTGGGGTGCGGTCGCCGAGAGTGCAGCGCGCGATGGCATCCATGTCGTCGGCCTGACGCTGTCGACCGAGCAACTGTCCTGGGCCAAGTCGCGGCTGGCACAGGCGGGCATCGACCAGCACGCCGACCTGCGCCTGCAGGACTACCGCGACGTGCCCGACGGTCCGTTCGACGCGATCGTGTCCATCGAGATGTTCGAGGCCGTCGGCCGCCAATACTGGGACGCGTATTTCCAAACCGTCCATGAACAACTGAAGCGCGGCGGCAAGGCCTGCGTGCAGGCCATCGTGATCCGCGAGGACCTGTTCGAGCGCTACGCGAGCTCGGCCGACTTCATCCAGCGCTACGTGTTCCCGGGCGGCATGCTGCCCAGCGCGGCGCTGTTCGTGCGGCACGCCCAGGCCGCGGGCCTGCGCGTGGTCGATCGCTTCGCATTCGGCACCGACTACGCCGAGACGCTGCGCCGCTGGCGCCACGCGTTCCTCGCGCGCCTGGACGACGTGCGCCGCCAGGGCTTCGACGATCGCTTCGCGCGCTTGTGGGAGTTCTATCTCGCGTACTGCGAGGCGGCATTCGACGCGGGCAACACCGACGTCGTGCAGTTCACGCTGCAGCGCGATTGAGCGCGGTACGGTGACGAGCCGCAAGGCTCGCGCCGGCCGCAGGCCCAACCAAGCTCTCGGGAAGCGAGGATCACATCCGAGCCGGACCGAGCTCCCCTCAGGGGGCAGCGACGGAGGAGCGCGGCGTTCCACCAATTCTGTGAATATAGCCCGGTTTTTCGAGTTTGGGCAGGCTGGTCAAAGCTGTGACGGGGGCGCATAGTGGACCCGTGCCGGACGGCTCAGTCGACCGATCCATCCGGCACGGTCGACCCGGAAATCAACCTCCGGGCCACTTCCGCAACTCTCGCTTGAAAGGAGGCACTGATGAATCTGACGATCAGCGGCCATCATCTCGAAGTGACACCGGCTCTGCGTGAATATGTCCTGACCAAGCTGGACAAGATCACGCGCCATTTCGACGCAGTCGTCGACGTGAACGTGTTGCTCACCGTGGAAAACCTCAAGGAAAAGGAACGTCGACAAAAAGCCGAAGTCACTCTCCACGTCAAGGGGAAGGACATCTTCGTCGAGCAGGCGCATGAAGACCTCTATGCCGCCGTCGACCAGCTGATGGACAAGCTCGATCGCCAGGTGGTGCGCCACAAGGATCGACTGCAGGATCATCACCACGCGACCGGCAAACGCCACGTCGCCCCGGAATTGCCGCTGCCGACCTGATCGCACGGACAACCCGACACAATCCATACAAAGCGGCCGACGGCCGCTTTGTTCGTTGGACCTATCCTCGGGCAGGGCCTTGCGACGCGTTCAAGAAGGCGTCGCGAGTGCCGATTCCACTCCCAGGGCCTGGATTTCGTGAAATTGTTGCTGCGTCGCAGCAATCACGGCATTACAGTGCGACCGGTGCATCGCCGACGTGCGCACACGGTTTCGCGGTTCCTATAATCGTCGGTTCGATCCCGGACAAAAGCCGGGTGATTTTCCTGCCCGGGGACCGCCGGGCGCTGCACGGAAACCTCGGCTCGTCGCCGGGAACGCTCATGAACCGTCTCGCTGCCATCCTCCCTCTTGCCAACGTCCAGGTGGGCGTGGACGCCACCAGCAAGAAACGCGTGTTCGAACAGGCCGGCGTGCTGTTCGAGAACCAGCACGCGATCGCGCGCGCGACGGTCACCGACAACCTGTTCGCCCGCGAACGCCTCGGCTCGACGGGCCTGGGCCACGGCGTGGCCGTGCCGCATGGCCGCGTCAAGGGCTTGAAGAATCCGCTCGCTGCCGTGCTGCGCGTGCAGCAGCCGATCCCGTTCGATGCGCCGGACGACGAATCCGTCGGCCTGCTGATCTTCCTGCTCGTGCCCGAAGCGGCCACGCAGCGCCACCTGGAAATCCTGTCCGAGATCGCCGAGATGCTGTCGGATCGCGAGCTGCGCGAGCGCCTGAAGGGCGACGTCGACGCGCCGACGCTGCATCGGCTGATCTCCGATTGGGAACCGCTGAAGTCGGTCGCCTGACGGCCCATGAAGCCACGCGTCATCAGTGCGGAAGCGCTGTTCGAGGAGCACCAGCCGGCGCTGCGCTGGGAATGGGTCGCCGGGCATGCTCACCCGGAGCGCCGCTTCGACGAGGCCGCGGTGCGCGAGGCGCGCTCGGCCGCCGACCTGATCGGCTATCTCAACTACATCCACCCGTACCGCGTGCAGCTGGTCGGCCGGCGCGAGGTGGCCTACCTCGAGGACGGCGACCGGGAAACCCAGCAGCGGCGCATCCAGCGCATCGTCACGCTGGAGCCGCCGGTGATCATCGTGGCCGATGGCGAGCGCGCGCCGGACCAGCTGGTCGCGCTGTGCGACCGCGCCGAGATCCCGCTGTTCGTCACCTCGGCCTCTGCCGGCCACGTCATCGACCTGGTGCGCTCGTACCTGAGCCAGCTGTTCGCCGACCGCACCACGCGTCACGGTGTGTTCATGGACATCCTGGGCGTGGGTGTGCTGCTGACCGGCGAGTCCGGCCTGGGCAAGAGCGAACTCGGCCTGGAGCTGATCTCGCGCGGCAACGGGCTGGTGGCTGACGACGCCGTCGACCTGTACCGCGTCTCGCAGTCCACGCTGGAAGGCCGCTGCCCCGACCTGCTGCTGAACCTGCTCGAGGTGCGCGGCATCGGGCTGCTCGACATCAAGGCCATCTTCGGCGAGACCGCGGTGCGCCGCAAGATGCGGCTCAAGCTCATCGTGCACCTGGTGCGCAAGGAGACGATGGAACGCGAGTTCGAACGCCTGCCCTACGAGCCGATGTACGACGACATCCTGGGCATCCCGGTGCGCAAGGTCGTGATCGCCGTCGATGCCGGCCGCAACCTGGCCGTGCTGGTGGAGGCCGCCGTCCGCAACACCATCCTGCAACTGCGCGGGATCGACACGTACCAGGAATTCGTCAAGCGCCACCAGGACGCGATGACCAAGAACGAAGAGTGACGGCCCCACGGTCGCTGGCGCTCCCTGCCCCCGAGCGGCCCAGCAAAGCCGGTTCCGGCGCTCCCTTGAACTTCTTTTATCTAGATCAGCGGCAGCGCCGGATACGCAGGAAAACGGTCGCCCCGCTCAAGAAGCACCAACGGTCGCTTGGCAGTCAGGGCTAGCCGTGATGCGTCCGGATATTGACCTTGGGCGCCGGCCGATGCTCGCAGTTCTCACGCTTGCACACGGCGTAAAGCGACAGCGCGTGTTCCTGCAGCGCGAAGCCGCGCGACGCGGCCACCTCGCGCTGGCGCGACTCGATCTCGGGGTCGAAGAATTCCTCGACCCGGCCGCAGGTCAGGCACAGCAAGTGGTCGTGGTGGGAGCCCTCGTTGAGCTCGAACACCGACTTGCCGGACTCGAAATGGCTGCGCGCCAGGAGCCCGGCCTGCTCGAATTGCATCAGCACCCGATAAACGGTGGCCAACGCGATGTCCGACCCTTCATTCAGCAAGGTCTTGTAGACATCTTCGGCCGTCAGGTGGCGATCGACGGACTGCTGGAAGACCTCGAGGATCTTGATGCGCGGCAAGGTGGCCTTGAGGCCGCTGCTCTTGAGTTCTTCAGCGTGAGTCATGTTAAGGACTTCAAAGGCCTGCTCGGCAAGGCGCGGGCAGACTAGAATCGAACAATCATATCCAGCCTTTGCCCCGTTTGGGCAGGGTTTTGAGCCTCGTCGATGCGCACAACGGTTTCCCCAAGATTCTTATTCCTCTCCGCCAGCCTGCTGGCCGCGTTCGCGCTCGGCGGATGTTCGAGCTTCAACGAGCCGATGTCGGTCAAGGGGTTCATCGCCTTCATCGCGCCGTACAAGCCTGACGTCATCCAGGGCAACGTCGTGACCACCGAGCAGGTCGCCCGCGTCAAGCCGGGCATGTCGCGCGCGCAGGTCAAGGAAATCCTGGGCACGCCGCTGATCACGGACCCGTTCCACGGCGATCGCTGGGACTACGTCTTCACGCTCAAGCGCCAGGGCTACGACGACCAGAAGCGCGCGTTCGCCGTGATGTTCGACAAGGACAAGGTCCTCGCGATCGACGCGCCGGATCTGCCCACCGAGGACCAATTCGTCTCCTCGATCAGCCGCAAGAAGCTGCCCACCGAGGTGCCCAAGCTCGAGCTGACCGAAGCCGAGCGGGCCAAGCTGCCCGCCCCGGCGGTCGTTGCTGCGGCGCCGGCGGCATCCGCCGTCGTGCTGGCAGGCGCCGCGCGCGCCTACCCGCCGCTGGAATCCGCGACGCCGTGAGCGCGCCGACGCAGGCGCCCCCCGCGCCGCTGCGCATCGGCATCACCGGTGCATCGGGCCGCATGGGCCGCATGCTGATCGAAGCGGTGCTCGACGCGCCCGATTGCGCGCTCGCGGGCGCGCTCGACATCCCGGGCAATCCGCAGCTGGGCCACGACGCCGCGGCCTTCCTCGGCCGCACGACCGGCGTCGCGATCACCGACGATCTGGACGCCGTTGTGGCCGCGAGCCAGGTGCTGATCGACTTCACGCGCCCCGAAGGCACGCTGCGCCACGCCCAGGCCTGCGCCGCCCGCGGCGTCGCACTGGTCGTCGGCACCACCGGCTTCAGTGCCGAGCAGAAGGCCGCCATCGGCGCGGCCGCGCAGCGCACGGCGGTGTTCATGTCGCCCAACATGAGCGTGGGCGTCAATGTCGTGATGCGGCTGCTCGAGCAGGCCGCCAAGGCGTTCTCGCACGGCTACGACATCGAGATCATCGAGGCCCACCATCGCCACAAGATCGATGCCCCAAGCGGCACCGCGCTGCAGATGGGCGAGGTCGTCGCCAAGGCCCTGGGGCGCAATCTGGCCGATAACGCGGTGTTCGGACGCGAAGGCGTCACCGGGGCGCGCGACCCGAGTACGATCGGCTTTGCGACGGTGCGCGGCGGCGACATCATCGGGGATCACACGGTCATGTTCGCCGGCATCGGCGAGCGCATCGAGATCACCCACAAGAGCTCCAGCCGCGCCACGTACGCGCAGGGAAGCCTGCGCGCCGCGCGCTTCCTGGCGAGCAGCGGCCCGGGCCTGTACGACATGAACGACGTCCTGGGATTGAATTGATGGAAGGCATGTCCGGCTTCTGGGGCCAGAGCGATTTCATCAGCCGCAGCGTTGCGCTGCTGCTGCTCGCGATGTCCGTCAGCAGCTGGGTCATCATCCTCTGGAAGGGCTGGCTGCTGCGCCGCGTCGCCGTCGACGTCCAGCGCGGCGTCGCCGCCTTCTGGAGCGCCGCCAGCGTGGCCGAAGGCCGCGCGCGCCTGGTGGCCACCGATCGCGAAGCGGTGCTGCTGCCGTTGCTGGACGCCGCGCTGCTTCAGCCGGCCGCCGGCACGCTCGAGACCCAGCCGGCACTGGCCTCGCAACTGACGCGACGCCTGCGCGACGCGCTGCATGGCGGCCTGGCCCAGTTGCAGTTCGGCCAGGTGGCGCTCGCGTCCACCGGCGCCACCGGGCCGTTCATTGGCCTGTTCGGTACCGTGTGGGGCATCTTCCACGCGCTCGGCGGCATGGCCGAGGGCAACGGCCTGACGATCGAGAAGATCGCCGGCCCCGTCGGCGAGGCCCTGATCTTCACCGCGGCCGGCCTCGCGGTCGCCATCCCCGCCGTGCTCGCCTACAACGTCTTCGGCAAGCGCGTCTCGGCTTGCGAGGCCGAGCTCGAAGGCTTCGCGCACGACTTGCGCGAGATGCAGCTCGACGCCGCGCGCTAGGACGCTCGCCATGGCCTTCGGTCGCCTCGAACGCAGCCGCGCCTCGCAGCCGATGAGCGACATCAACATGACGCCGCTGATCGACGTGATGCTGGTGCTGCTGGTGATCTTCATGATCGCGGCCCCGCTGATGACCTCCAGCCTCAAGATGGACCTGCCCAAGGTGCCCGCCGCCAGGAACAACGACGGCGGCGCCACGCTCGCGCTGGGCATCACCGCCGACGGGCGCCTGCATGTGGGCGACGACGTCGTCACGCGTGACGACCTGGTGCGCACGCTCAAGCAGACCGCCGCGCGCCAGCCGCAGCCCGACGTGCTGCTGCGCGCCGACCAGAGCGTGCCCTACGGCCGCGTGGCCGAACTGATCGGCCTGGTGCAGGACGCCGGGCTCACGCACATCGGCTTCATCGCCCAGCCGACGAAGTAGACACCGCTGGCGACGCGCGCGGACGTGACGCGCTCACGCGCGCGGCGTCATTGGCGCCAGTCCGTCCACGCCTTCTGCTGAGCGGCGATCGAATAGACGCGGCCGTCCCAGGTCAGCACGCTGCGCAGCACGGGGCGCTCGTCGAGATGTCCGTCGTCGCGTGCAGCCGAGCCGGTGACGATCAAGTCGCGGTAGCCGCGCGTCGATGTCGGCGCCACGGCCAGCGTGGCGGTGAAGTTCTCGGTGATCGTCAGGTCCGGCGCGCTGCTGTCGGTGCAGGCGGACTTTCCGCGCTGGATCAGCGCCCACTCCGACATCGGCAGGTCCTGCAGCACGGGACGAATGAAGCGGCCCTGGCTCACGAACAGGCTGCGCCGCGCGCCCGAGCCCATGCCCGCGCAGCCGCGCGGCAGGCCGGTGGTGACGTCCAGGCCGAACGCGCGCACGCCTGGCGCCAGGTCGTAGGCCGTGGTGTCCAGCCACAGGCTGCCCGAGACGATCTTCACGTTGGGATCGGGGTCGAGATCGGCCTTGAAGCTGGCGCCGACCTGCCCGGTGCCCGAGTCGACGGCGGCGATCACGAGGCGCAGGTCGTTTTCATGACCCGTGCGATAAGCCGCCGCGACCAGGCGCGCGTGGTAGGCCGGCGCGGCGCGGCAGGCCGACGCGGCCACCATCGCATCGGCATCGGGCTCATGGCCCAGCGCCGGCTCGTGGAAGTTGGCGACCTGCACGAAGCGGCCGATCGTGGCCAGCGTGCGCGCGTCGCACAGCTGATCCACCTGCGCGCCGACGTTGCGCTCCTGCTCGGGGGCCGCCAGGCAGCCGCCGACGGCCGTCGCCATTGCCACGAGGAAGGTCGCGCGCGCGGCCACGATTCCCAACCACTTCATCTTCGGCACTCCCGCGATGCGGCCCGGGCTCAGCCATCCAGGCCCATCTTGCCGTCGAGGCGCGATCATCGCGGAGGGGGCGCCACGCGTCCACCGTCGCGCAGTAACGATTGGTGTTGGGCACCAGGGCAGCCTGACACCCTGCCCTCCTACAATCGGGGCATGAATGAAAAGTACGTCCCCTCCGAGGTCGAAGCCGCCGCCCAGGCGCATTGGCGCGCCACCGATGCCTACCGCGTGAACGAAGACGCGGGCCGCGCGAAGTTCTATGCCTGCTCGATGCTGCCTTACCCCAGCGGCAAGCTGCACATGGGCCACGTGCGCAACTACACGATCAACGACATGCTCGCGCGCCAGCTGCGCATGAAGGGCATGAACGTGCTGATGCCCATGGGCTGGGACGCCTTCGGCCTGCCTGCCGAGAACGCGGCCATCAAGAACAAGGTGCCGCCGGCCAAGTGGACGTACGCCAACATCGCCCACATGAAGGAGCAGATGCAGGCGATGGGCCTGGCCATCGACTGGTCGCGCGAGGTCGCCACCTGCGACCCGGCTTACTACAAGTGGAACCAGTGGCTGTTCCTGAAGATGCTGGAGGCCGGCATCTGCGAGCGCCGCACGCAGATCGTCAACTGGGATCCGGTGGACATGACCGTGCTCGCCAACGAGCAGGTGATCGACGGCCACGGCTGGCGCTCGGGCGCGCCGGTGGAAAAGCGCGAGATCCCGGGCTACTACCTGAACATCACGAAGTACGCCGAGGAACTGCTGTCGGCGGTCACCGATCCGAGCGATCCGGAGTACCTCGCCGGCTGGCCCGAGCGCGTGCGCCTGATGCAGGAGAACTGGATCGGCAAGAGCGAGGGCGTGCGCTTCGCGTTTCCGCACACGATCCATGACGACACCGGCGCGCTGATCGGCGACGGCAAGCTCTACGTGTTCACCACGCGCGCCGACACCATCATGGGCGTGACGTTCTGCGCCGTCGCGCCCGAGCATCCGATCGCCGCGCATGCCGCCAAGGGCAACCCGGCGCTCGACGCCTTCATCACCGCTGCCAAGGCTGGCGGCACCACCGAGGCCGAACTCGCCACCAAGGAAAAGGAAGGCCTGCCCACCGGGCTGATGGTCATCCACCCGCTCACGGGCGCGCAGGTGCCGGTGTGGGTCGGCAACTACGTGCTGATGTCGTACGGCGACGGCGCGGTGATGGGCGTGCCCGCGCACGACGAGCGCGACTTCGCGTTCGCCAAGAAGTACGGGCTGCCGATCAAGCAGGTCGTCAGCGTGCCGGGCGAGACCTTCTCCACCGACGCGTGGCAGGAATGGTACGGCGACAAGCAGCGCGGCGTGTGCATCGAATCGGGCGCGCTCGACGGCTTCGGCATGAAGGACGCCGTCGCGCGCGTGGCCGACCTGGTGGCCGCCGCCAACCTGGGCGAGAAGAAGACCACCTGGCGCCTGCGCGACTGGGGTGTCAGCCGCCAGCGTTACTGGGGCACGCCGATCCCGATCATCCATTGCGACAGCTGCGGCGTCGTTCCGGTACCCGAGAAGGACTTGCCGGTGGTGCTGCCGGAAGACCTGATCCCGGACGGCTCCGGCAATCCGCTGAACAAGCACGCGGCCTTCCTCGATGTCGGCTGCCCCAGGTGCGGCCAGCCCGCGCGCCGCGAGACGGACACGATGGACACCTTCGTCGATTCGTCGTGGTACTTCATGCGCTACTGCGATCCGAAGAACGACCAGCGGATGGTGGGCGCCGGCACCGACTACTGGATGCCGATGGACCAGTACATCGGCGGCATCGAGCACGCGATCCTGCACCTGCTGTACGCGCGCTTCTGGACCAAGGTGATGCGCGACCTCAAGCTGATCAGCTTCAGCGAGCCGTTCAAGAACCTGTTGACGCAGGGGATGGTGCTCAAGGGCGCGTACTTCCAGAAGCCGGCCGACGCAGGCAAGAACTACTACTGGGAACAGGACGTCGAGACCGTGCTCAACGACAAGGGCATCGTCCAGGGCTACAGGCTCAAGGCGGACGGCACGCCGGTCGAGTACGAGATGACGACGATGTCCAAGTCCAAGAACAACGGCATCGATCCGCAGGCACTGATCGACCGCTACGGCGCCGACACCGCGCGCCTGTTCGTGATGTTCGCGTCGCCACCCGAGCAGACTCTGGAGTGGAACGACTCCGGCGTCGAAGGCGCGCATCGCTTCCTCAAGCGCGTGTGGGCGTTCGGCGTGAAGAACGGCGAGGCGATCAAGGGCGCGGCCGACGGCGTCGGCGGACTCGAGCTTTCCGCGTCCGCCAAGGCGCTGCGGCGCGAGGTGCACGTGCTGCTCAAGCAGGTCACGTACGACTACGAGCGCATGCAGTACAACACTGTCGTCTCGGGCACGATGAAGCTGCTGAACTCGCTCGAAGGCTTTGCGCTGGATGGCAGCGCCGGCAGCGCCGCCGTGCTGCGCGAAGGCTTCTCGGTGCTGCTGCGCGCGCTGTACCCGGCCTGCCCGCACATCACGCAAGGGCTGTGGACGGATCTGGGCTACGCCGCGCAAGGCAGGCAGCTGCTCGATGCCGGCTGGCCCGCCGTCGACGAAGCCGCGCTGGTGCAGGACGAAATCGAGCTGGTGCTGCAGGTGCTGGGCAAGACGCGCGGCAGCGTGCGCGTGCCTGCGAGTGCCGACAAGGCGGCCATCGAGTCGCTCGCGCTGGCCTCGCCCGAAGCGCTGCGCTGGATGGAGGGCAAGCCGGCCAAGAAGGTCGTCGTCGTGCCGGGCCGTCTCGTCAACATCGTCGTCTGAGATGACGGCCCCCACTCACTTCGTTCGTCGCCCCCCGGCGGGGGCTGGGCGGCTCGCTCCGGACCGGCCGCGCGCTCGCCGCCTGGCGCCGCGTCGCCTCGCCCTCGCCGCGCTGGCGGTCGCCGCCGCGGCCACGCTGGCCGCCTGCGGCTTCCACGTGCGCGTCGCGCAGCCGCTGAACTACGAGCGCATCACCTTGTCCGGCTTCGCCGACCGTTCGACGATGGCCGACGAGATCCGGCGCGCATTGCCGTCCACGGCGCACATCGTCAACGTGCTCGAGTCCCAGGTGGTCGTCGAGGCCCTCGAGGACACGCAGAAGACGACGGTCGAGGCGTCCACCGCGTTCGGCCAGGTGCGCGAACTGGAGCTGCACGTCAAGCTGCGCTACCGCGTGCTCGATCCCAAGGGCGTCGAGCTGCTGCCGGCCGCCGACATCGAGCGCTTTCGCGACATGACCTACGACGAGGCCAACGCGCTCGCCAAGGACACCGAGCTCAAGGCGCTGTACCGCGACATGCAGGCCGACATGGCCTACCAGCTGATCCGCGTGCTGGCCGCGGTGGGCAAGCCCACGGGCCCGGCGGCGCAGGTCAGCGCGGCGCGCGCGGCCTCGGCGGCATTCGCGCATTCCGAGGCCGCGTCGTCGGTCTCGGCCGTCGAATGGGCCGCCTCGCAGGCCGCGCCGGGACGCTGAGATGCAGGTCCGCCCCGAGCAGCTCGCCGAGCACCTCGCGCGCGGTCTGCGCGACGTCTATGTCGTGCACGGCGACGAGCCGCTGCGCGCGCAGGAGGCCGCAGACGCGATCCGCAATGCGGTGCGCAGCGCCGGCGCCAGCGAGCGCAAGGTATTCGTCGTCAGCGGCGCGCACTTCGACTGGAGCGGCGTGCTCGGGGCGTCGCAGTCGATGGGCCTGTTCGCCGACCAGCAGCTGATCGAGATCCGCATCCCGTCGGGCAAGCCCGGCAAGGACGGCAGCGAGGCGCTGCAGCAATTGGCCAGCGAGGCCGGTCCCGACAGCCGCCTGCTGGTGCACCTGCCCAAGCTCGACTGGCAGCAGCAGAAAGCCGCTTGGTTCAACGCGCTCGACGGTGCCGGCGTCAGCGTGACCGCGGATGTCGTCGAGCGCAACGCCTTGCCCGCCTGGCTCGCCAAGCGCTTCGCGCTGCAGGGCCAGCGCGTCGAAGCCGGCGCCGCCGGCGAGGCGACGCTGGCCTTCATGGCCGACCGCGTCGAAGGCAACCTGCTGGCCGCGCACCAGGAGATCCAGAAGCTGGGCCTGCTGCATCCGCCCGGCGAGCTCACGTTCGCGCAGGTGGAGGACGCGGTGCTCGATGTCGCGCGCCACGACGTCTCGCGCCTGTGCGACGCCGTGATGGCCGTGCAGGTGCCGCGCGCGCTGCGCATGCTCGACGGCCTGCAGGCCGAAGGCGAGGCGGCCGTCTTCGTGCACTACAAGCTGGCCGACGACATCCGCGCGATCAAGCGCATCCAGGACGCGATGGCCGACGGCAAGCCGCTGCCGATGGCGCTGCGCGAAGCGCGCATCTGGGGCGCTCGCGAGCGCCTGTTCGAGCGCGCGCTGCCGCGGCTGTCGGCGCCGATGGCCGCTCGCCTGGTCGGCGCCGCGAGCGAGTGCGACGGCGTGCTCAAGGGCCTGCGCCATCCGCAATGGCCCGCCGAGCCCTGGGACGCGCTGCGCCGGCTGGTGCTGATGATGCTGCAGGCGCTCAAGCCCGAAGGCGCGCGGGCGGGGCTGGTGCTGCGCACCTGAAACGTCAGCGAATGCCGGTCGCCTTCTTGGCGGCCTGCAGGTTCACGAACGCCCGGCCGATGTAGAAAAGCGCCAGCGCGTGGAACGCCACCGGCATCCAGTCGGCGAACTTCACGTAGAGCAGCGCGTCGCACAGGTAGACAGCCACGCCCAGCACGAACGCCCACACCGCGCCCTGCTGCGCCTTCAGCCCGATCAGGTAGAAGCCGCCGATGAACAGGACGTCGATCACCAGCGCGACGACGATGTTCGACTGGAAGGCAGCGTGGGCCAGCAGCGTGAAGGCCAGGCCCAGTACGAAGTTGACGTCGGCGTGAGCCAGGTCGCAGGCGACGTTGACCGCCGACAACCCCGCGATCCACCAGAACCAGCGTGCGCCCTGGATGAAGCCGGGCACGCCTCGCGCCAGTTCGGCGACGTTGGCGGGCGTGGCGGGGCCTGCGGCGGCAGGCGCGGCAGTTAGCGTCGAATCGGTCATGGGGGTCCTCCCTGGTCTATCGTGTGATGCGGCTGCGCCCCTCGCGCGCCGGCCAGCGAACTCTAGCGATCGCCGCACGCAAGTCACTCGGGATATGCCAGCGGCCGGCGGCAGGGCCACGACGGTTTCAGTAGCCCCGCGAACGGTCGACGAGATGCGCTGCCGGCTCGCCGCATCGCACGGCCTCGACGTTGGCCGCGACCATCGCCGCCGCGCTGCGCAACTCGGTCTGCGCCGCGGCGTGCGGCCACAGCGTCACGCGCGGATGGAACCAGAACACGTGGGTGGCCGGCAGCGGCTCGGTCTCGAACACGTCCAGCACCGCGTGGGCCAGGTGGCCTGCGTTGAGCGTGGCCAGCAGGTCCTTCTCGACGACGTGCGCGCCACGTGCCAGGTTGACCAGGCTCGCGCCCGCGCGCATCTGCGCGAGGCGCGCGCGATCGAACAGGCCGCGCGTGTCGTCGGTCAGCGGCAGCAGGTTGACGACGATGTCGGCCGCGCCCAGGGCGGCCGGAAGCTGCGCCCAGCCGGCGCTGGCGGCCACGCCGTCGACCGCCTGCGGACGCGCGCTCCAGCCGCTGACTCGGTAGCCCAGCGCCGCCAGTTGCAGCGCGGTCGTGCGGCCCATCTGGCCCAGGCCCAGCACCAGCACCGCCACCTCGTCGGCACGTTTCTGCGGCAGTGCGCGCCATTGCACCTGGCGCTGCTGCGCGGCGTAGTCGAACGCGCGCCGGTGCAGCGACAGCACGGCCCAGGCGGCCGTCTGCGCCATCGCGCGGTTCATCATCGGGTCGACCATGCGGGCGATCGGCACCGCGGGCGGCAGCGTGGCGTCGGCCAGCAGCCGGTCGACGCCGGCCCACAACGACTGGATCAGCTTGAGCTGCGTGCAGCCCGCGAGCCGGCCGGGCAGCGGGTTGGCGACGACGGCGATGTCGGCCTCGCGCCAGCGCGCCGATTGCGTGCCTTCGACGGCGGCATCGAGCCAGTCGTCGTCGGGCAGGGCATCGGTCAACGCGCGCCACCAGTCGGCGCGCTCGGTGCCTTCGAGGCGGGCGTCGAAGGCGATCCTCACGTCGACGCGGCGAAACCGACGAGCCGTTGCAACGCGATCGCCACCGTCTGCGCGCGGATCGCCGCGCGATCGCCCTCCAGGTGCAGGCATTCGGTGCGACTGCCGACGAGCGGCGCGTCACCGCCGGCCGGCAGGCCTTCCTGCGTCTCGCGCGCGTGGATCCACGCCAGGCCCAGCCAGACGGTGCCGACCGGCTTGGCCGCACTGCCGCCGCCAGGCCCGGCGATGCCGGTGACCGACAGCGCGAGCTGCACGTCCGCATGCGCCAGCGCGCCGCGCGCCATCGCGTCGGCCACTTCGGCGCTGACCGCGCCATGCCGCGTGATCAGGCGCGCAGGCACGCCCAGCAGGCCGCTCTTGGCGTCGTTGGCGTAGGTGACCAGACCCGCCGCGAACCAGTCGCTCGCGCCGGCCGGCGCGGTGCAGGCGCCGGCCAGCAGGCCGCCGGTGCAGCTTTCGGCGGTGGCGATGCGCCAGCGGCGGGCACGCAGCGCGTCACCCAGCGCGGCTGCCTGGGCGAGCAGCGCGTCGTCGATCGAAATCAATGCGCCGACAGCCACGTGGTCCATCCCCATAGCCCGACGAACCACACGACGAGTGTGCAGACCGCCGCAATCAGATCGTCGAAGATGATCCCGAACCCCTGCGGCCAGCCTGGCAGCGCGCCGCGCTTGGGCTTGAACAGCGCGTCGGCCCAGCCGACCGGGCCGCGCTTGACGGCATCGAACACGCGGAACAGCCCGAACAGGATCAACTGGCCGATCCAGCCCACCGGCATCGCGGCCCACAGGATGATCCAGAACGCGATGATCTCGTCCCACACCACCGCGCTCGGGTCACCGACGGCCATCTCGCGCGCCGTGTGCGTGCAGGCCCACCAACCGACGAAGAAGCCGGCGACGAGGATCGCGACCCAGGCCAGGTGCGACGGCGCGGCGTAGTGGTCGATCAACAGGTACAGCGCCCAGCCGGCCAACGTGCCGGCAGTGCCGGGCGCGACGGGCGACAGCCCGCTGCCAAAGCCCAGCGCCATCAGGCGCAGCGGATGCACGCCCATGAAGCGCCAGGTGGCGCGGCGCGGGGTGAAGGTCGGGTATTCGCCGGTCACGGGTCAGTCCGAGATGAAGTGGTCGAAGGCACGCTCGGTCAACGCGACCGGCGCGCCATGGGCGTCGATGACGCGCAGGCCGGGCGCGGCGTCCAGCGTGCCGATGCAGGTCACGGGCGTGCCCGCGCGCGCGCCAGCGTCACGCACCCGGGCGTGCGCGCCCGCGGGCGCCGCGAACAGCAGCTCGTAGTCGTCGCCGCCGGACAGCAGGCATTGGCGGCGCTGGTTCTCGGTGCAGGCGTCCACATGCGCGCTGCGCGGGATGTCGGCCAGCCGCAGCGTCGCGCCGACGGCGCTGGCACGCAAAACGTGGCCGAGGTCGCCGACGAGGCCGTCGCTCAGGTCGATGGCCGCGCTCGCGATGCCGCGCAGCGCAATGCCCAGCGCGACGCGCGGCTGCGGCCGCTCCATCGCGCGACGAACGTCGTCGAAGGCCTCGCCACGCAACGCCGCCTGGCCGCGGAACGCCTCCAGCGCGAGCCGGGCGTCGCCCAGCCGGCCGCTGACCCACAGCTCGTCGCCGGGCTTGGCGCCGCCGCGGCGCAGCGCCTGGCCCGGCGGCACCTCGCCCATGACGGTGATGCCGATGTTGAGCGGGCCGGCGGTGGTGTCGCCGCCCACCAGTTCGATGCCGTGCGCCTCGGCCAGCGCATAGAGACCTTCGGCGAAGCCGGCCAGGAAGATCTCGTCGACGCGCGGCAATGTCAGCGACAGCGTGAACGCCACCGGCGTCGCGCCGCAGGCGGCCAGGTCGGACAGGTTGACCGCGAGCGACTTGTGGCCCAGCGCATCGGGCGGCACGGTGCTGAGGAAATGCCGGCCCTCGACCAGCGAGTCGGTGGAGACCGCCCACTGCATGCCGGGTGCAGGCTGCAGCAGCGCGCAGTCGTCGCCACCACCCAACACGGCGCGCCGCACCGGGCGGTCGAAGTACTTCGCGATGAGATCGAATTCGCCAACGGCCATGCGGACAATTGTCGCCCACCCGTGTGACAGACGCCGGCCATGTGGACACCCACGGTTGACGCCACCCTCGCGCGGGGCCAAAGTATTCGAATGCGGCATGACCCCATGCCGATGCCGCGCAAGGGCCCGTCGGCAGGGCTTCGCGCGACGACCCCAGACCTACAATCACCGCCCGCTTCGCACGCTGCCGCGCTCGCGCGCAGGCACGGTGCGAAGAAGACAACAGGAACGCCGATGACCACTCAGGAAGACAAGCGCGCCGAGCTGCGCCAGGCTGCGCTCGAGTACCACGAGTTCCCGACCGCGGGCAAGATCTCGGTCATGCCGACCAAGCAGCTGATCAACCAGCGCGACCTGGCGCTGGCCTATTCGCCCGGCGTGGCGGCGGCGTGCGAGGAGATCGTCGCCGATCCCGCCAACGCGTTCCGCTACACGGCGCGCGGCAACCTGGTGGCGGTGGTGTCCAACGGCACCGCGGTGCTGGGCCTGGGCAACATCGGCCCGCTGGCGTCCAAGCCGGTCATGGAGGGCAAGGGCGTCCTGTTCAAGAAGTTCGCCGGCATCGACGTGTTCGACCTCGAGATCGCGCAGAACGACCTGGACAAGCTGGTCGACTGCATCGCCGCGCTGGAGCCCACCTTCGGCGGCATCAACCTGGAGGACATCAAGGCGCCGGACTGCTTCTACGTCGAGCGCGAACTGCGCAAGCGCATGAAGATCCCGGTCTTCCACGACGACCAGCACGGCACGGCCATCGTCGTCGGCTCGGCGCTGATCAACGGGCTGAAGGTGAGCGGCAAGTCCATCGCCGAGGTCAAGCTGGTGGTCTCGGGCGCCGGCGCCGCGGCGCTGGCCTGCCTGAGCCTGCTGCTCAAGCTGGGCCTGCCGCGCGGCAACATCTGGGTGACCGACCTGGCCGGCGTCGTCTACACGGGCCGGGTCGAGCTGATGGATCCGGACAAGGCCGAATTCGCGCAGGACACGCCGCTGCGCACGCTGGCCGAGGTCATGGTGGGCGCCGACGTGTTCCTCGGGCTGTCGGCCGGCGGCGTGCTCAAGCCCGCGATGGTCGCCACGATGAACGCCAACCCGATCATCTTCGCGCTCGCCAACCCGACGCCCGAGATCGCGCCCGAGGACGTGCAGGCCGTGCGCAACGACGCGATCATGGCCACGGGGCGCTCGGACTATCCGAACCAGGTCAACAACGTCCTGTGCTTTCCGTACATCTTCCGCGGCGCGCTCGATTGCGGCGCCACGACGATCAACGACGCGATGGAAGTGGCCGCGGTGCGCGCGATCGCCGAACTGGCGCAGGCCGAGCAGAGCGAGGTGGTCGCCGCCGCCTACGCGGGCGCGAACCTGAGCTTCGGCCGCGAGTACCTGATCCCCAAGCCGTTCGACCCGCGCCTGATGATGAAGATCGCGCCGGCGGTTGCCCAGGCAGCCGCCGACTCGGGCGTCGCCGCGCGGCCGATCGCCGACATGGCCGCCTATCGCGAGAAGCTGCAGACCTTCGTCTACGCGTCCGGCACGGCGATGAAGCCGATCTTCGCGCTGGCCAAGGTGGCCGTGCACCGCCGCATCGCCTACGCCGAGGGCGAGGAGGAACGCGTGCTGCGCGCCGTGCAGGTCGTCGTCGACGAGAACATCGCGCGGCCGGTGCTGATCGGCCGGCCGTCGGTGATCGCGCAACGCTGCGAGAAGTTCGGCCTGCGGCTGCAGGAAGGGCAGGACTACGACATCGTCAACACCGAGCACGACGAGCGCTTCCGCGACTACTGGCAGACCTACCTGCGCATGACCGAACGCAAGGGCGTCACGGAGCAACTGGCCAAGATCGAGATGCGGCGCCGCCTCACGCTGATCGGCTCGATGATGCTGCACAAGGGCGAGGTCGCCGGCCTGGTCTGCGGCACCTGGGGCTCGACGGCCAACCACCTGCTCTACATCGACCAGGTGATCGGCAAGCGGCCGGGCGTGAACACCTACGCGTGCATGAACGGATTGGTGCTGCCGGGCCGGCAGGTGTTCCTGGTCGACACCCACGTCAACGCCGATCCCACCGCGGCGCAACTGGCCGAGATCACCATCATGGCCGCCGAGGAGATGAAGCGGCTGGGCATCCTGCCCAAGGCGGCGCTGCTGTCGCACTCCAGCTTCGGCGCCAGCAGCCATCCGTCGGCGCAGAAGATGCGCGACACCCTGGCGCTGCTGCGCGAGCGGGCGCCGTGGCTCGAGGTCGACGGCGAGATGCACGGCGACGCCGCGCTCGACGCCGGCTACCGCGCCAAGCTGATGCCCAACTCGACGCTGACCGGCGAAGCCAACCTGCTCGTGATGCCCAACATCGACGCGGCCAACATCTCGTACAACCTGCTCAAGACCGCCGCCGGCGGCGGCATCGCCATCGGGCCGGTGCTGCTGGGCGCTGCCCGGCCGGTGCACGTGCTGACGCCATCGACCACCGTTCGCCGCATCATCAACATGACGGCGTTGACCGTGGCGGACGCCAACGCGGCGCGTTGAACGGTGCTTGCGCCCCGCTCGGCGAGCGCCTTGTAGGACAGGATTTCAGCGTCACGCGCAGACGTTATGCTGGTGCGCGGGACGACATGAAACCATGTCGCGCCGCTGCATTTGCAGCGCTCGAAATCGTCCACCGTCGAGCGACCACGCTCCGCGAGGCGGCAGCCACTTCCCCCAATTCAGTGTTCCGTCAGCGCCGCATCAAGGAATTTCTCGGCGAGCTTTGGCATCCAAAACGACCTTATTTTCTGGTCAATACTGGAAGCGAACGCTTACATCAATGCCCTCGGACAAGCAGCTTGCCCCACCCCGAGACTTGAGATTTCAGGGGGGTTCCGGTACCATTCGGGATTGGAATTTCAGGGTCGCCTCGGAATTTGACGCCCATTTCGCGAGCGTTGCGCCGAGGCCAGAACCGGTTTTTTTCGGCCGGGACGAACGGGTCTAGCAGTGGTGATCAAGGAGAAGGACGTCGTGAAGAACGTCGACGCGGCCATCGTCCAGGGCACGCGTGCTGGAGCCGCGGCAATGCCGTCCTCCCGCCGCCCGTCGAAGGCTCGTGCCTGGTCGGCGCTGATGCTGGCTGCCACGACCTCGCTCGTCGCGCTGACATCTCCGGTCGCCTTGGCCAAGAATCCTGCAGGGCTGGGTGCAGACGTTTCACTGTCCAGTCTGCCTGTGCAAGCTCGGCAAACCGATCAGTTGATCCATTCCGGCGGCCCGTTCCCGTTTTCGCGGGATGGCGTGGTGTTCGGCAACTACGAGAAGCGCCTGCCGCGCGCGCCTCGTGGTTTCTACCACGAGTACACCGTGCCGACGCCCGGTGCGCACGACCGCGGTGCGCGCCGGATCATCTGCGGCGGGAACATGCCGACGGAACCAGATGCTTGTTTTTATACCGAAGATCACTACAACAGTTTTCATCGGATCGTGAAGTGATCGTCGGAAGGCGAATGTGCAAGTGATTTCAGAGAGGAACGTGACCATGCTTTTGCAGACCGTCCGTCCCAACATCGTTCAATCGATACGGGCGTATCGGGTCGACGAATTGCTCGAGGCAGCGCAAGGTGCCGGACAGCATTTTCTATACGCGAACCTGACCAACGCGCAGTCCAAGCAGGACGTGCTCGAGGCCATCGCCGAGGCATTCCTGTTTCCGGCGCACTTCGGCAAGAACCTGGACGCCTTGTACGACTGCATGACCGACCTCGTGCACAAGTCGGGCTCGCAGCCCGGCTTCGTCGTGGTGCTGGAGCAATTGCCCGACAACCCCCGATTCGATCGCGAGTCGCGCGAGCAGCTGCTCGACGTGTTTCGCGATGCGGCTGACTTCTGGGGGGAACGAAAAATAGCCTTCAGGTGCTTCTATTCTTTTCAGTAGCCCGCTCTCAAGAAAATGGGTCATGGGAGCGGGCGGCGGAAGCGGCCCCAGCAGTCATCGAAAAGCCGGCCCCGAAGGCCGGCAGCAAGGCCAACGCAAATGCGGCTTTCGGCACCAACATGCCGCTGATGAGCAGCGCGTTCGACACGGCGATGTGGCTCAACGCCGCCTGATGTGAAGGCGCGTCGAACAGCACGAGGGCTCCCGCGGGAGCCCTTTTCTTTTGCCGACGGGTTTCCCGGGAGCGACGGTCCCGGCCGGGGTGGATCCCGTCGCTTCGCGCAGGATGACGGGCAGGTGGTCTGCGATCTTCAGGTCGGCTCGACGAGCCTCAACGCCGGCCAGCGCGCGCGGTACGAGGCGACCTTGGCAGCGAACAGCTCGCGGTGCGGCACGAGCGGATTCATCGCCAGTTCGCCGCGGTAGAGCGTCTCCAGGCCATACGGGGCATGGGTATCATCCGGCCGCACGCCCACGCAGGTGCACGGCACCAGGAAGCGGGCGATGCCGTCGCGCGACGAGCCCAGCGGCGCATAGGGGTAGCCGAACTCGGCTTCGTACCAGAGGTGGACGCGCGCCTGGTTGATGGCCTCCAGCGCGATGCCCAGGTCGCCCAGCACGGTGTCGACACGGGCCTGGACGGCGCGTTCGGCGTCGGCGCTCAGGTCGGTGGCGTCGAAGTAGAACAGGTCATAGTCCTTGATGCCGGACTCCGGCGGCCGTCCGGCCTGCAGGTTCCACACGGTCTGGAAAAGGCAGCCGGCGACCAGCCAGCCATCGGGCAGCGCCAGTTCGGCCCAGCGATCCAGGATCGCGCCGTTGTGGCGATTGGCCAGGATGTCAGCGCGAAAGCGCGCCAGCAGCGTCGCGCTCAATCGTCGTCGCCGAGATCGATCTCGCCGAGAGCCTGCGCCGGCAGTTCCGGCAGCGCGAGCGCCAGCGCGATGTACTCCTCGACGGGCACCTGCTCGGCGCGCCGCGTGCCGTCGAACTCGCCCGTGTAGCCGTGCTCGACGAGCCACTTGCCGAGCGTGGCGCGCAGCATCTTGCGCCGCTGCGAGAACGCGACGGCGACGATGCGGCCCAACACGGCCGGCGACACCGGCGCCGGGTTCGCGCGCGGGCGCATGCGCACGATGGCCGAGTTGACGCGCGGCGGCGGGTCGAACGCCTCGGGCGGCACGTCGAACAGGTGCTCGATCTCATAGCGCCACTGCAGCATCACCGTCAACCTGCCGAAGGCCTTGGTGCCCGGCCTGGCGGCCATGCGGTCGACCACTTCCTTTTGCAGCATGAACACCTGGTCGACGACATGGGGCGCCGCCCCGATCAGGTGGAACAGGATCGGCGACGAGATGTTGTAGGGCAGGTTGCCGACGACGCGGATCGGTCCGCCCAGGCGCTCGGCGAGCGCGCCGAAGTCCACCTTCAGCACGTCCGACTCGACCACCTCGAGGTCGCCACGCCGGCGCAGCCGCTCGGCCAGGTCGCGATCGAGCTCGATCACCGTCAGCGCGTCGCAGCGCGTGCGCAGCGGGATCGTCATGGCGCCCAGCCCCGGTCCGATCTCGACAAGGCGCTCGCCCGGCATCGGCCCGATCGCGCGGATGATGCGGTCGATGATGTCGACCGCGGTCAGGAAGTGCTGGCCGAAGCGCTTGCGCGCGATGTGCGCCATCAGGAACTCCCGGTCAGACCGGCGGGTCGCGGTACTCGATGAAAGCCTTGGCGCGCAGGTCGGCCACCCATTCGGCGTAGGCAGGATCGAACTTCTGTTCACGCAGTGCGTTGGTGGCCTGCTCGCGCAGCTGCTTCGGTTCGATCGTGGTGTCGCGGCGGTCGATCACCTGGATCAGGTGGGCACCGAAGCGCGAGCGCACCGGTCCGGACAGCCCCGCGATCGGCAGCTTGTCCATCGCTTCCTCGAATTCGGGCACGAACGAGCCCGGCGAGGTCCAGCCCAGGTCGCCGCCGGCCTGGGCGCTGCCGTCCTCCGAGTATTGGCGCGCCAGTTCCTCGAACGTCTTGGCGCCACTGGCGATCTGCTCGCGGAATTCGAGGAGTCGGCGCTCGACGGCATCGATGGACAGTTGGGCCGACGGCCGCAGCACGATGTGGCGGACATGGGTCTGCGTCACGGTCAGGCCCGCCTCTTCGCCACGCGAAATCACTTTCAGGATATGGAAGCCGGCGCCGCTGCGGAACACTCCCGTCGTAGCGCCAACCTTGACGTCAGCGACGGCATTGGCGAAAAGGTCGGGGTACTTGTCGACCGCACGCGCGCCCATCTCGCCGCCCTTGGCCTTGTTGCTGTCCTCGGACACCTGGCGCGCCACCTGTTCGAACGGCTCGCCGTTGCGCACGCGCGCGAGCGCCTGTTCCGCGCGCGCCTTGCACTCGGCTTCGACGGCCGGCGACGCCTTGTCCGGCACCGTGACAAGGATCTGCGCGAGGTTGATCTGCTGCGCGGCCGCGTGGCCGCCGCGCATCTTGCTGATGTAGTCGGCGATCTCGGCGTCGCTGATCTTGATGCGGTCGACCACGTCGTGCTCACGGATGCGCTCGATCGTGATCTGGTCGCGGATGCCGGAGCGGAACGTGCCGTAGTCGACGCCCTGCTGACGCAACCGGTCGCGCAGCTGATCGGGGTTCATCTGGTTCGACTGCGCGATGTTGGCGATCGCGCGATCGACTTCGCCATCTTCCACCTTGACGCCCTGTTCGCGCGCATAGGTCACCAGCACGCGCTCCTCGACCAGCGCATCGAGCGCCAGCTTGCGGAATTCGGCCGCGGTCGGCTGCGCGCCGCCCTTTTCGAGGCTTTCCTGCTGCATCTTGGCGACGCGGAACTTCACTTCGTTGTCGGTGACCGACTCCTGGTTGACCACGGCGACGATGAAGTCGGCCGACCTGGCCAACGGCTTGATGCGCGGCAAACTGCCGAACTGGCGCACGCCCGACGCTGCGACCGGCGAGATGAGCGCCGGCTTGTTGTTGTCGGGCTGCGGTGCTGCAGTGGCTGGAACGGGCAGCGACGACGCATCCGCCGCGCGCTGGGCGAAGCCGGGGGCGGCGGCGCCAAGCGCGAGGGTCGCGATGACCAGGGTCTGGAAGTTGAGCTTCAAGCGATCTCTCATGGTGAATTCGGGGTCACGGCCGATGCGCCGGGATCGTCGCGCAGGGGTTGGTAGCCAGGCACATTGTCCTTCAGTACCCTCAGCGATCCTGTTCCGAGCGTGGACAGGCCATTGAGTTCCAGTTGCAGCACCACGTGGTTGGTGTAGCGGTTGGTACCGGTGGCATCGCGCTCGACCATCACGCGGCCGATCCAGCAACCGGCGTCGTATTCGAAGCCGCCGATGGCGTAGGTAGCGGTACGGTCGTTGGCGCTGTAGTCGACGCGGCCGACGGCGTAGAGCGTTCCGCTGCAGCCGTTGGCACGCGGCGGCTGGTGGTAGACGGGCCACTGGCCGCCGACCTCGTACTGCTTGCTAGGGCCGCCGGTCGCGCTGCTCCCGCTGGTGCCATTGATGCCGTTGTCGGCGAAACGGTAGGTCAGGCTCAGTGTCTTGAAGGGCCCCGGATGGTAGCGAGCGCTCATGACCACCCGTTGTGCCGCCCAGCCGGAAGAGTTGGAGTCGCTGTTCTCCTTGGGCTTGAACGGATTCAGGTCGACAATGCCGTCGAAGCTCCAGCTCTCCATCGCAGACGAGGAGCCGTAGAGCAGCAGGTCCGAGAGCTTGCGCGTATAGGGCGGCGGCGTCTGGTCGGTCACGTCCTGGAAGTTGCTGGTCGTCAGGTACTGCTTGCTGAACAGGAACTTCTGGGCGATGCCCAGATGCAGCAGTTCGCGACCGTTGGCCGCGTCGCTCAAGCGCGTGGCAACGCCGGCCGTCAGCTCGTTCTCGTCCGAGATGCGGTCGTTGCCGGTGAATTCGTTGGTGCTGTAGATCGAGACCTCGTTGAAGTCCTTGGGCGCCGTGTCGTACAGCGGCAGCGCGAACTGGTCGCGCCGCGGCGTCAGCACATAGAGAAAGCGCGGTTCCAGCGTCTGCACCAGGTCGCGCCCGAACAGCTCGGTCTGGCGCTCGAAGCTGAACGCGCTGTCCCCGCTCAGCGTCGGCACCCAGCGCGTGGCGTCGACCCGCGTGCCGTCGTCGCCCAGGTCCGAACGATAGGTGGTGCCGTTGATCTCCAGCTTGGGCTCGAAGCGACCCCAGTCGGAAGAGAAGTTGCGGGAGACGGATGCGATGAAGTGCGCCCGGTCGCCGCCCACCCGCTGATCAGGCGTCAAAACCGGGCAAGTCTTGTGCTCGAGCTGGCATTGCTCGTTGATGCGCGCGTTGGCGTTGTCCTCCAGCGTGAGGTCGGACAGGTCGAAGCGATCGCCTTCGGCCTCCATGTCGAACCGCAGCCGGTCGGGCAGCGTGAGGTTGCCGCGCGCGCCGATCTGCGGGCTGCGCTGGAAGGGTGGCGCGATCGGCGACGACAAGTCCGTCTCGCCCTGGCTTGCCGGCTCCTGGAGGGTCTGGAACCGTTGCACGCGCGCGTAGGTGTCGATCTCGCCGGTATCGCCGAACGGCAGGAAGCGGCTCGTCCCGGACAGGTCGGTCGGCAACAGGCGCTGCGTCAGCGAGGGCATCTGGCCGGGGAAGTCGATCCAGTAGGACGAATCCGAGACCCGCTGCACCCGGGCGCTGTAGGTCAGCCAGTCGGCCCGCGATCCTTCGTGGGCCCACTCGAACGCCCCGCGCGTCGAATCCTCGTGCGACTTCTTCGCCTCGATGTCATCGGGCAGCAGATAGGCGGTCACCTGGCCCAGATCGTTCGGCTCCAGGTAGCGCGCTTCGCCGGACAGCTCGGCGCCGCGCCGCGTGCTGGCGCCCGTGGACAGCGTCGCGTCGATGTTGGGCTCGAGGTTCCAGTAGTACGGCACCGACACCGCGATACCGCTGCGGTTGCTCAGGTCGCCAGTGGGCGGCAGGAAGCCGGACTTGCGCTCGGCCGTCACCGGAAAGGTCAGCGACGGCGCGGCCAGGATGGGCACGCCCAGGAAGCGCAGCACGGCGTGCGTCGCCTTGCCTTCGTTGGTGGCGCTGTCGATGTCGATCTGCTCGCCGCTGATGATCCAGTCGGGCTCGTCCGGGCCGTCGCGGCTGCAGCTGGTGTAGTCGGCCTTGTAGGCGATCGAGCGGCTCTGGTCGATCAGCTCGATCCGTTGCGCGTGGCCACCGGCCTTGCGGGCGCCGAGTTCGTATTCGGTGCCGATCAGCGTGCCTGCCGAGCGGGTGAGCTCGAGGTCGACCCGATCGGCACTGAACCAGTCCAGGCCCCGGTTGATGCGCACGTGGCCCTGGCCGTGCGCCGTGTCGGACAGCTCGTCGTAGGTCACCAGGTCGGCGTGCAGGTCCGTGTCGAGCCGCTTGACCTCGACGTCGCCGCTGGCCTTCGTCTCGTTGCCGATGCGGCTGACGACGTCGTCGGCCGTCAGCGTGATCGTCGGCGGCGCCACGTCGGAGCCGGCGGGCTCCTTGGGCGCCGCGGGCGCCGGCGTCGCGCGAACGCGCGGGAGCGTCTGCGCGCCAGCCGCCGCGGCGAACACGCACAGCGCCGCTGCGACGGCAAGCGGCGCCAGGACGGACGGACAGCGAGGACGGCGACGCGACAGGGAAGAACGCAACACGCGATCGAGGAAAGCTGGGTGGCGGGCGCCCGGTGCCGAACGAGAGGCCGATCCCACGCGCGGCAGACAGCGAATCGACGCGTCGACACCGCCCTGCGGGGACCCGGAGCCGCTCGCGACGCAGGGAGATTATTAGAATGACGATTATCCACGACAGTGCTGCCGCCTTGTTTCGGGCCGGTCGTGCCGCGTTGCCCGGGAGTCACGCGCCCCGCGCACCCGACGCCTCTCCCTTGCGCAGGATGCTTCCTCGATGACCGACTCCCTTTCCCGCGTGGCCGCCGCGCCGCATCCGGTGATCGCCTGGCCCGACGCCGCACGCGAGCTCGCCTTCGGCCGCTGGCTGGCCGAGCTCTCGCCGCGCCATCGCCTGGATTCCGGCTCGCTGCACCTCGCCTCGGCCGACGCCAGCTCACGGCGCTACTTCCGCATCGCCGGGGCCGACGGCGCCAGCTTCATCGTGATGGATTCGCCGGCGGCCGAGGACAGCGTCGCCGCCTTCGTGCATATCGGCGGCCTGATCCGCGCCGCCGGCCTGAACGGTCCCCGCGTGCTCGAACAGGACGTGCACCAGGGCTTCCTGCTGCTGGACGACCTCGGCGACACGCAATACCTGGCCGCGCTGCGCAAGGCCGACGTCGACGGCGCCGACAAGCTGATGCGCGACGCCATCGCCGCGCTGATCCAGTGGCAGTTGCACGGCGACGCCAGCACGCTGCCGCCCTACGACGACGCCCTGCTGCGGCGCGAGGTGCAGCTGTTTCCGGACTGGTGCGTCGCGCGCGAGTTCGGCGTCACGTGGACGGCCAAGGAGCAGGAGGTCTGGCAAACGATCAGCCAGCGCCTGATCGACAGCGCGCTGGCGCAGCCGCCGGTGGCCGTGCACCGCGACTGGATGCCGCGCAACCTGATGGTGTGCGCGCGCAACCCCGGCGTGCTCGATTTCCAGGACGCCGTCCGCGGCCCCATCACCTACGACCTCGCCTCGCTGCTGCGCGACGCCTTCCTGTCGTGGGACGAGGAACGCGAGCTCGACTGGGCAGTGCGCTACTGGCAGGACGCGCGCCACGCCGGTCTGCCGGTGGACGCCGATTTCGGCGAATTCTGGCGCCAGACCGAATGGATGGGCCTGCAGCGCCACCTGAAGATCCTGGGCATCTTCTGCCGGCTGAAGCACCGGGACGGCAAGCCGCACTACGCCGAGGACCTGCCGCGCTTCTTCAACTACGCGACCAAGGTCGCCAACCGCTATGGCCCGCTGCGCGCGCTGCTGAACCTGCTGGAGCCGCTCACCGGGGCTGCGGTACAGGCCGGCTACACGTTCTGATCGGCGCGATCGGCGCCACCGGCACGGGTAGTCAAATCCCTGCGCCAGCAGGCGCTGCGGGCCGCCGCTAACCTGCGCGGCATGACATCCCTGTTCGATCCCCTGCAGCTCGGCGACATCGTGCTCGCCAACCGCGTCGTCATGGCGCCGCTCACGCGCGACCGCGCCGCCGCCGGCCGCGTGCCGCACGCGCTCAACGCGCTGTACTACGAGCAGCGCGCCGACCCGGTCACCGGCGCCGGCCTGATCATCTCCGAAGGCACGCAGGTCAGCGCGCTGGGCCAGGGCTATCTCGACACGCCCGGGATCTACAGCCCCGAGCAGGTGGCCGGCTGGAAGCAGGTGACCGACGCCGTGCACGCCAAGGGCGGCAAGATCGTCGCCCAGATCTGGCACGTGGGCCGCATCTCGCACACCTCGCTGCTGCCGGCTGGCGAGCAGCCGGTGTCTGCCACGGCCAAGATCGCCAATGCGAAGACGTTCACGCCGGCGGGCTTCGAAGCCGTCTCGCAGCCGCGCGCGCTGCGTACCGAGGAAGTGGGCCAGGTGGTCGACCAGTTCCGCCAGGCCGCGCGCAACGCGGTCGATGCCGGTTTCGACGGTGTCCAGGTGCACGGCGCCAATGGCTACCTGGTCGAGCAGTTCCTGCGCGACTCGTGCAATGACCGCAGCGACCGCTACGGCGGCTCGATCGAGAATCGCGCCCGCTTCCTCGTCGAGGTGATGGCCGCCGTCTGCCGGGAAATCGGCCCGGGCCGCGTGGGCCTGCGGCTGTCGCCGGTCACGCCGGCCAACGACATCGGCCAGGACTCCGATCCGTTTGCGCTGTTCAGCCACGTGGTCAAGGAATTGGCCAAGCTAAAGTTCGCGTTCATCGAAGTGGTGGAGGGCGCCACCGGCGGTCCGCGCGACTTCGCGCCGTTCGATTTCGCCGCGCTGCGCCAGCTCTGGGGCGGTGGCTGGATCGTCAACAACGGCTTCACGCGCAAAATGGCGCTCGAGACAGTCGCCAGCGGCCTGGCCGACGCCGTCTCGTTCGGCAAGCCGTTCATCTCCAACCCTGATCTGACGCAGCGCCTGCGCGAAGGCGCCGAGCTCGCGGCGTGGAACCAGAAGACGTTCTACGGCGGCGGTGCGCAAGGCTACACCGACTATCCGGCGTTGGCGGGTTGATCCGCATGATCGGCGCCTCGCGCCGCCCGACAATCCCCGGATGGCATTCCTCACCTCACTGGTCGATCTGATCACCGGGCGCTCGGCCGAAACCGCCTCGACGTCCACCGACCTCGAACTCGAGATCGTCAAGCTCGACCCGCCCGACGGCAGCACGCTCGAGGCGGGCAAGGAGGTCACGATCGTCGTCGCGTGGCGCTATTCGAGGCCGGCGCGGGACGTCGGCGTCTGGGTCAAGCCCGAGACGCCGGACGACGTCGGTGGCGGCTATGAAGCCAATCGCGGCGAGACGAACGTCGCCGGCCACGGCGAGCTTGTGCGCACCGTCAGCCTGAACGGTGCGGCACGCATCGAGGCGCTGCACCTGGTCGCCAGAGACGCGCTTTCGCGCGAGATCTACCATCGCCGGATCCCGGTCAGCTACACCTTCGTGAACAGCCCCGAGAACGATGCGCACAGGCGCGATGGCCTGGGTTCGCGCATCACCAGCGTCGCCTTCGACCCGCCTTCGCCTGCACGGCTGGCGCCTGGCACGCGCGTGGACGTGCGCATCGGCTACCACGCGCAATCCGTCCACGGCCTGCGTCCGGTCGCGACGCCCCTCACCCAACTCGCGATGACCTATCGCGGCGCCGTCGATTCCGTCCAAGGCGACGGCAAGCTCACGCAGTGCTTCATCGTCGGCGAGGCGGGAACCGTCACGCACGTGCGCGTCGCCCTGCTGAACAAGGGCGACGCGGCGGTCGACGAGCGGCTGGTCGAGGTCGACCTGCGCTACGAACGCTGAGCCTTCGTCAGCCGGCCGCGAAACAGCTCGACCACGCCAGTCTCCCGCGGCCCCGGGATGAGTTCGAATGCCTGCCCCGCGGCAATGGAACCCGGCACGCGCACCGACAGCCAGAAGCCGCACCAGCGCGACTGCGCCACCATCTTGGCGGCGTGCGGGAAGCCCAGCGTCTCGTTGAAACGCGGGTCGGGCAAGCGCGGCACGCTCACCACCAGCGTGCAATCGGGAAACCGCAGCAGGTCGCCTTCCCACAACTGCGACTCCTGCACGCCATCCACCGCCAGGTGCTCGTCGAACGACCCGGGCGGCATCGGCGCGTCGGGCTCGGCCACGCCGGCCTGCGCGCGCATCGTGCGCCAGACGGGCGCGTGCAGGGTCGGATAGGCGTACAGCGCGTGCGACAGCGCCAATTCATCGGCAAGCGTCGGATCCTCGCCCACCGGGTGCAGGTCCATGCGTTCGGCGAAGCCGGCCAGGCCCACGGCCACCGGACCGACCGCCGGCTCCAGGCGCAACACGCCCGGCGCAGCGGCCGGACGCGGCACATTCACGGAGGCCACGCGCATCGTCATGCCGCGCATTGTCGGTGCAAGCCCGGGGACAATGACGCGGCGTCGCCCGGCCAGGCGCCTTCATGCGCGCCGCGAGGCCGCTTATGTGCAGCCCGACTTCTATACTGATGCGCCCTCGCCGCCCGACCCCGCCACCAACGCCCGATGAACGCCACCCCGCTGAACGGCACGCCCGCCGCGACGACCCCGTCGCCGCCGCCGCTGCCGTCGCTGCAACTGGTGGACGTCGCCTG
>Ga0302279_10001703_pt1 | contig 30672 bp, 23 predicted proteins | sample III_Bog_N3_3_FD_194541 | JGI IMG/M metagenome (GOLD analysis project Ga0302279, IMG submission 194541) | Peat permafrost microbial communities from Stordalen Mire near Abisko, Sweden - III_Bog_N3_3 | ecosystem: Environmental > Terrestrial > Soil > Wetlands > Peat | place: Sweden: Abisko... | reverse complement strand
GCCTGGAATCACCGATTCGCTTCCGGTGGCGGTGACGCCGTTGAGGGTGACTTCGCCGTTGTTCAGATTTTGTTGCCAGGCTTGTGGGGTTGAGTGGGGATAAAGGCTTGCCAAGTGGGAGAGCAGGGTTTGTCCGTGGTATTTCCTACCGATGATTGAGGTGTAAGCATAGCCTCGGTTGAGCATGTTTGAGTGTAAGCTATGGCATCTGCGGAAGGAGTTGCTGGGGTTCGAGCGACACTGGATTCAGGCAGCAAGAGCTCTAAATGCGTCCAGTGGGGAGCCAGATTCCGCCCGGATCACGGGCAATCCGGAAGTTATGCCTTTGGATCAGTACCGAGTCCCAAACTCCGCGGCCGGAAGAGGCTCAACGGATCGAAGCTGGCCGGCTGGCCCGGCTGGGGGTGGGGCATGCAGTGGAGCCGGGACTGCACCGGAGCCGCATAGGAGCGGGTCACGTGCAGCCGGTCCATCACGATGTAGCGGGTGCGCACTCCGCTCACGGTGGCGGGCAGTTGCGCCGGAACCCGCTGGCGGTCCACATAGATTACCAGCGCCGCTTCCTTGGGATTATCCAGGCTGCGGCCCACGCCCACCGCGAACCAGGCGGGATTGCGCCGCATCAGGCTGCGGGCAACCTGCTGTTTGACGGCGACCGCCGCATTCAGAACCGGGGCCGGGACGCCGGCGGCAAAGGCGCTCTGTGCCAGCATCTGCGGCGCCGCCCCGAAGGCCACCGCATAGGCATTGGTGGGAATCACCAGGGTGCGCACGCCGGCAACGGTGGCCGGAACGCTCACGCTCATGCCTTCATTCACGTAGACAATCACCGCGGCCTCGCCGGGGTGGTCGCTGCTCTTGCCGGTGTCCACGCCCAGGATGCCGGCCGAGGGATTGACCAGCGTGCGGGCCTGCGCCACGGCCAGCGCGGCGCGCGCACTCTCCGCGGCGGCCAGCGGGCGCGCCTGGGCCGCGGCCACCGCGCTGCCGCCGTAGTTCAGGCAGCTTACCGCGTGGTCGGAGCCGCCCACAAAGGTATAGGTGGTTCCCCCGCCCACCTGCGCGCTCAACTCGCTCAGCACGTCGCCCACCGGGTTGGCCACCCCCTGGCTCACGCCCGTGGCATCGGTCCCGCCGGCAAAGAACAGGCCCACGGGTTCGGCATTGCCCGCGTCCACCACCAGCGAGCCGGAGTCGCCCGCGTCGCTGAAGCCGTTGCCGCTGATGGCCATCTGGTTGGTATAGGTCTTGGTCAGGTAGGGCCTGGTCTCCGCGCAATCGGTGAAGTAGTCCACCTTCACGTCCAGGTTGAGCGCCGAGACGCTGGCGCAGGTCAGCCCCGTGGTCCGGCCGCTCTTGGCCACCGTCAGATTGAGCGAGGCAGCCTCGCCCTTGCCGCCGCTGGAGGAGATGCCCGGAGGCGCCGCCCCGAGCGTGCCGCCGGCCTGCTTGCTGCCCAGTTCGAGAATGCTGCCGCTCGCGTCCACGGCGTGCGAAGCCACCTGGGCAATGGCCGCGTCGGCGTTGGTCAAGGGTGAACTGAGCGCCAGCCAGCCGGTCAGCGAGCCCACCGGGGTGGTGCCGCCGCCTTCGCCGTTGGGCGTGCAGTTGTTGTCGATCAGTCCCGGCTGCACGATCGTGTCGCCCACGCTGGCGTGGTCGCTACGCGCCAGCACATGGTTGTTGCTGAGCAGGTATTGCCTGCTGTCGGAGCCCTGCAAAAGCGATCCCAGCGTGCCCCCGCAGCAGTCCACAATGGTGTTGCCGCTGGTGTCGAAGTCGTTGTTGTTGCCGCCCGAGGAGCCCAGTTGCATGGGCGAGGCCATCTGCGCCTGATGGGTGGCGGGATTGCTGGCGATTCCGGCGGTGTTCAGCAGCACGGCTGCCGCGGTCTTTGACGGCGAGGTTCCCGCCGTGGCCACAACGTAGGTGGCGCCGGTGGCGGTCACGGAAGACGGCGCGGTATAGGTGACCGTGCACTGGGTAAAGGCCTGGCTGCTGCGCTGGCAGGTGGTCACGCCCAGTGTGCCCTGCCCGCCGCTCGACCCGGTGGCCGTGTTGGAAAGCGCGAAGTTGATGCCCATGCTGCCGCCGGCTTCGGCCAGGTAGCCGCTGATGCCCAGGGTTCCGTTGGCGCCCAGGGCGGCGTTCTCCGGGGTCAGCGGCTGCAGAAAGCCCGGCGTTACCGTCAAGAGCGCGGTGGCCGTCACGCTGGGGGTCGAGTTCAGCGTGGCGGTCACCACCACCGCCGCCCGGTCGGAGGTGAGATAGCTGGGCGGCGTGTACTGTCCGGTGGAAGTAATGCTGCCGGCGCCGCTGTTGGCGTCTCCGCCAGAGACCGTCCAGGTCACCGCCGCCACGCCCCCGCTGACCAGCGTGGCCGCGAACTGTTGCACCGCGGAGCCCTGCGCGCTGGTAGAGTTGCAGCCAGTGCAGTTGGTGTCAATCGAGTTGGCGCCGGGAGAGATGGAAAAAACGGCGTTGGAGGGCCGGGCGTTGACGTTTCCGCCGCAACCGGCCAGCGCGAGCAGGGCTGGAACCAGAAGCATCGAGAACGTCCTGAGAAACACCCGCATGGCCGCAACCCCTGTATCCATTCTATCGACGGCGTCCAGGGAAAAGGGTCGCCACCCCGCCAACTCACCCGGCTTGTCTCAATTTGAGACAAGCGGCGCAAGGTTTCCCGCGCATAAAGATGACGCTCAGAATACCAGTTCTGGTATAATTCACTGGTGCGCAACCCCGAACTTGACGGTATCGAGATCGGCTCCGGCAACGTATTCGCGGACCTTGGCCTGCCTGAGGCCGAGCAGCTCAGAATCAAGTCCGGACTGGTTATCGAAATCACGCGCGCCGTGCGGCGTCTGGGCCTGACCCAGGAGGAAGCCGGCCGCCGGATGGGAATTTCGCAAGCCAAGGTGTCCGGCCTCATGCGCGGCGATTTCTCCAACCTCTCTGAACGCAAGCTGATGGAGTGCCTGAACCGGCTCGGCTACGACATTGAGATCAAGGTTAGCCCGGCAGCCGATCCCGTGGGCCGCCGAACCTTGGCTGTGGCATGACTCCGGCTTGTTCCGAGGCCGGTGCCATCCGGCCTCGCAGATTGCGGGAAACTCGTTCGGGCGGTAGGCCGGGGTTTTAACCCTGGCAAAATAGCCGCAAGAAGAGTGGAGGCTTTAGCCCCTGAGGCGTGCTTTCCGCCTGTGCTGCGGAGATCACGGCTCTTCCAATTCAACAGGTATCGAGGATGCCACGTGGAGGCCTTGGAGCTCCCGCGACTTGACTCACAATTATCCCTGGAACTCGTTGAAGAAGTTCGGGTCCACTTCGTATGTCGTAATCGGTCTTAACCCAAGCTCGAGGCTTTCGAGCAAGTCAACGAGCTTTTCTCCGTCCATGAGTTCGATTGGTGGTACCCCGTCGCGTGACGCCTCGCGGCGAGCTTCCGCGGTGAAAGTACCCGTGGTGAGGATGATTCCTTTGTCCGCACGTCCGGCCATTGCTCCCCGAAAATCACGAACGTGCGTGGGAGAAACCGACTTCGAGTAGCGTTTGCACTGAAACAAAACTTTGAACGAGAGGAGGGGATTGATCCGTAGGGTTCCGTTCCCATCGATTCCTCCATCACCGCTTTTCCCAGTTACGACGACTTCGGTAAATCCAGCCTCACGCAGAAGCCGCTGAGAAAGCCGTTCAAAACCCGATGCTGGAAGAGAAAGCATCAGGTTGATTACTTGTTCGCGATAATTACCGGAAGGCCCGGCTGCCTCTTCTGCAAGTTCCTCCGCATCCGGTTCCTGTGCCGTTGCTTTTGCGTTGCGCTGTTCCTGAAAAATACGAATCCACTTCAGGAAAAGCTCCCTAGCCTGCTCAAACGTGAGCGAAGTCGCGCGCCCCTTTTCTGTGAGGCTCCAGACCCCTCGCTTTGATTTGTCGAGAAGTCCTTCACGGAAAAGATAGAAGCGCGCCCATGCAACCTGGTTTTTGAAACGGGGCTGACCCGACGGCAGCCTCTCGTCTTGCTCTGCATCTGTAACGCGAAGATCGCTGGCAACTTGCCCAACTGCCTCGTCAGGTGTACCAGAACCACCCAGCTTTCGCAGCGCGTCAAGCAGCGGCCCAAAAAACTTCACAAACTGCGCGCCTTCTTCAGTCCGTCGTTTGGCCATGGTGATTCCTACAGGGTCTAGCTTGAATTGGGGCAATGTCCCGCATCTGCTTGAAGATAAACTTCGCGGTCGAAATCATATCACTACGCCGCGTGTCCCACCCTTCGCCCCCTCTTTTGAATTGGTGGTAAACCGCAAGCCCGAATCATCCCCGCCCTACGACAGCACCCTGCGCAGAAATCCACGCAGCCCCAGCCGTCCCAGCGCCGCGGTAAAGAAGACCAGCGCCAGGAGAATCGCCCACCACGGCATGTGCGGAATGCTGGGGGTGACGGCGGCGCGCAGGCCCTCGCTCATGTAGACGATCGGGTTGATCAGCACACACCATTGCAGCCAGGGAATTCTGCTCAACCCGGCCCAGGAATAGTAGACGCATCCCAAAAAGGTGATCGGGACCAGGATGATGGAGAAGACCAGGCCAATCTGCTTGGGGCTGACCGTCGAGCCGATGGCCAGTCCCATCGATCCGGCCAGCAGGCTGGAGAGCACCATCACCAGCGCCAGAACCGGCCAACTGTGCACGTCGGCGCGCACCGGCACGGCGGGCACATAGTAGGCCATGGGAATCACCAGCAGCGCGCCCACCATGCTCTGCAAGGCGCTGAAGCAGACCTTCTCCAGGGCCACGGCCCACAGCGGCAGCGGGCACATCACCCGGTCGTCGATCTCGCGCGTGATGCCGAACTCTGTCGAGAGCGGCAAGGCCACCGCGGCAATGCCGGTGAACATGATGGCCACGGCCATCAGGCCGGGCAGCAGGATGGTGCCAAAGCTGGCGCCCATGCCGCCGGCCATGGGGTTGCCGCTGCCGATGCGCGGCAGGATGAAGGTGAAGACGAACAGAAACAGCAGCGGTTGCATGCCCACGCGCAGCAGGAAAGGAACGAACTCCCGCGTCAGCACGCGCAGATCGCGCAGAAACAGCCCCAGAAAGGCCTTGGCGAAGAACCACGACCCGTACCGCCCCGCATTCGCGATTCCTGTTCCCTGTTCCCGACTCCCTGTTCCCTCGGCGCTATTCACGCAGGTCCCTCCCTGTGAGCTGGATGAAGACGGTCTCCAGGCTCGGCTCGGTAATGGTCAGGTCGCGCAGGCCGTGCCCGGCGGCCGCCTGCACCAAATCCGGCAGCAGCCCGTCGCCGCTGGCGGCAATCACCCGCAGCCCGTCGGCGGTGGCCTCGGCGCTGGTCACGTCCGGGCGCGCCTGCAACGCGGCGATCACCGGCTCCAGGCCCTCGTGCGACTTGAGCTTCAGGTCGAAGACGGTCTGCGCGCCGAAGGTCTGCTTCAGCTTTTCCGGCGAACCCAGCGCCAGCACGCGCCCGTAGTCGATCACCGCCACGCGGTCGCTCAGGGAGTCGGCTTCTTCCATATAATGGGTGGTCAGCAGCACGGTAATGCCTTCGGCGCGCAGCCCCTGCACGGCCCCCCACATCGCCATGCGGCTCTGCGGGTCCAGGCCGGCCGAGGGCTCGTCCAGAAACAGCACCTTGGGCCGGTGGGCAATGGCGCGGGCAATCTGCACCCGCTGCGCCAGGCCGCCGGAGAGCTGCATGGGATACATGCCCTTGCGCTCGCTCAGCATGAACTGCTCCAGCAGCTCCAGCGACCGCGCCTTGGCCTGCGCGTGGCTGAAGCCGAAGTAGCGGCAGTGGAAGTAGACGTTCTCGTAGACGGTCAGCGAGCGGTCCAGGGTGTTGAACTGCGGCACCACGCCGATCAGCCGCCGCGCATGGGCCGGGTGCCGCACCACGTCGATGCCGTCAATGCGCACCGTCCCGCTGGTGGGCAGGGCGCGGGTGGTGGCTATCGAGATGGTCGTCGTCTTGCCGGCCCCGTTCGGCCCCAGCAGCCCGAAGATCTCGCCCTGCTTCAGCTCCAGGTCGATGCCGTCCAAAGCCACCACCCGCAGCTTCGACTCGTAGACTTTGCTTAAAGCTTCAATCTCAACAATCAAGAGGTTCACCCGGTGCGCCAAGGGAAGTGGGTACGATCTTCAGATTAGCGCATGGGGCCAGGGAATATGCGCAAAGGAATTGGACAATGGCGAAGGCGTTCGGAGGGCATGGACTCTTCTCCTGAGAGTGATTTCACCAGGGTGTTCCCCGTCCTTCGCCGCTCATGGCAGTTGGCTGAGCAGTGTTCCTGCGAAGACAACGGCAGGGCGGTGGACGCTGAAGCAGCCGCTAGGTTGAGAGTGTGCAAAGTTTTGGGCTGGTCATGCCTCCGCCCGCTCGATCATTCCCACCTTGTGTTTGGCGAGGCTGCCTGGGACCGCTTCAAGTACCAGCTTTATTGTCCATTTCATCCCCAAAGAGTGACCCAGCCCACAACTTTGCACACTCTCGATCGCGACAGCCAACCTGCCCGTAGCAGGAAAAAGAGCTCGTCTACGTTCCCATATCCAAGCAGGAGAGGCCCTTGCGAAGTGCGTCCATCGTTCGCCAGAGCGCCTGGGAGCAAGCCGCACGCGGGAGTAAAAATGCGACTAAAGGTGTGAAATCAAGTAGGCTTAGGCCGATGGTTATCCCAACGGGCTGCCGATCCGGCTTTTGCGAATGGCACTTTGCCTGCGAGAGAGGGGCGCAAATGCCGTTTGGATTCGGATATTTGATCTCTACGACACGTGCCGCCGCTGCCTGGGACGTGACAGAGGCTCCAACTCCATCCAAAAGGGACTGGATGCGATTTGCTACCTGTTCGCTTCCCCGGTATCTTCTCAAGGTGTGTTCGACCATGGCAGCAGGGATACCGGTGACCAACATAGTTCGGGTGCGGGCGCCGGCATACTGGAAGAACGCGCATTGGTGTCCCCATTTCGGCGTTCGCGAGGGCAACTCCCCCGGCTTTGCAGAGGTGTTATGAGTCTGGCGACGACCATGGCGAGGCGGGTTGGGCGGACGGTGCTGCTGATGCTCTTTGCGGCGGCGGGGACGATCTTGCTGGTGCGCTTCGCTCCGGGCTTTTTCTCTGACTCGCGGGAGATGGACGCCAAATATGCGCAAGCTGCGCAAGCCGAGATTCAGGCCGAAAACAGCCAGCAGCAGTCGGTGCGGCAGATCGCGGTTCATACGGTTGAGAGCTGGCTGAAGGGCGACTTTGGCGAGTCGCGCGAATACCAGGTGCCGGTGGCGGAGTTGATCGGCGCGCGGGTGCGGGTGTCGGCAGTGCTGCTGGCACAGGGCATCCTGAGCGGCTGGCTGCTGGCCATCTGCTTTGCGTTGCCCATCAGTTGCCTGCGCACAGGCGGGCTAGTGTGGGGCTTGCCCTTCACTGTGCTGCTGGCGATTCCCAGCGCGGCCATGGCGACGGCGTGCATTGTTGCCGAGACAGGCGGCCCGGTGCTGGTGCTCTCTCTGCTGATCGCCGCCAGGGAGTTCAAGTTCCTGCGCAGCCTGCTGGAGGGCGCGTGGTGCTCGCCGCACCTTCTGCAAGGCAGGGCGCAGGGCCTGTCGGCGCGGGCGCTGGTGACGATGCACATCGTGCCCAACGTCGCTCCGCAGTTGCGCGCCTTGGCCACGCTCTCCATCGTCACTGCGCTGGGAGCGCTGGTTCCCATCGAAGTGATCTTCACCGTGCCGGGCATTGGCCAGCTTGCCTGGAGTGCGGTGATGAACCGCGATCTGCCGGTGCTGGTTGCGGTCAGCCTGCTGATGGCATGCGGAGTGGGATTGGCGAGCATGCTCTCCAGCCGTTCGGTGACATTGGAGGCGGCATGAAGAAGCGCATTCCCGCCGTCCTTCTGTTGCTGCTCATCCTCGCAGCCGTGCTGGTTCTGCTGCTGACGCGCTACGGCTATGCCGATCAGGACCGCGATGCGATCATGGCGCCGTCCACGGCCCAGCACTGGACGGGGACCGACGAACTGGGCCGCGACCGCACGGTACGCGTGGCCGCGGCGCTGCTGATCGGGCTGACGGGCGCCGCGGCCGCCGCGGCCATTACCACCGCGATCGCCGCCTGCTTTGGCCTGCTTGCCGCCTTCAGCCCCGCCTCGATTGCGACGCTGCTGCTTTTTGTGAGCGACGTGTTTCTCTCGCTTCCCTGGCTCTTTTTGCTGATGATGGCCCGCTCTGTGCTGCCTTTGACCGCTTCGCCGCTGGAGACAGCCGTCACCACCTTCCTGGTTCTCGCCGCCCTGGGCTGGCCGGCCTGCGCCCGCGCCATCTATCGCGGCGCGATCGAACTGCGCTGCTCCGAGTGGATGATTCAGGGGCACGCGTGCGGGCTCAAGAAGCGGCAACTGATCAAGCTGCATCTTGTGCCTCATCTGCGCTCGCTGCTGTTGCCGCAGTTTCTGGTTTGCGTGCCGGCGTTCATTGTGGCGGAGGCGAACCTGGGCGCGCTGGGGCTGGGGGTTGGCGAGCCGATGCCCTCCTGGGGCGCGATGCTGCTGGAACTGGACAACTCCGCCCTGCTGGCGCGCTCCCACTGGGTGTACCTGCCGATTGTGCTGCTGGCCGTTGTGCTGCTGATTCTTGAATCCTTCACCACCGAGGTGGAAACCCATGCGTAGCCTGCTGCGATCCTCGTTTGTGTCTGCCGCCCTGGTGGCGCTCACCGCCGTCTCCGCCCCCTGCCAAGCGGCTCCCAGGCTGACTGGCGAGCTTGCCTGGGCCATCCACTACGACCCCAAGACCTTCGATCCGGCCAAGGTGGACGATCAGGCATCGGAGCTGGTGCGTTATCTCACCGGGGGCGTGCTGCTGCGGCTCAACCGCCAGACGCAGGCGCTCGAGCCGCAACTGGCCGAGAGCTACAGCGTCTCTCCGCAGGGCACGCTGATCGTCTTCAAGCTGCGCGACCGGCTGCGCTTTTCCGATGGCTCCGCGTTGACTTCGACGGATGTGGCCTGGTCGCTGCGCAGGGTGCTGGCGGCGGCGACGCAAGCGCCGGTGGCCGAAGAGTTTGTTGCGCCCGGCGAAGTCACCGTCGACACCCCCGACCGGCTCACGGTGCGGGTCCACCTGCCCAAGCGCGTCATAGGCGTCGAGAAGAGCTTCGACGAGATCGCCATCGAGCCGGCCAACCGCCCCAGCGAGGGCCGCGTCACCGCGGGGCCTTTCACCGTATCCGACTACCGGCGCGGACAGTATGTGCGCCTGCGCCGCAATGCGAACTACTGGCGGCGCGACAGCGCGGGCGTGCAACTGCCTTATGCCAGCGGCGTGCGGCTGGATGTGCTGAACAACCGCGAGCAGGAGATTTCCCTGTTCCTGCGCGGCGAGTACGACGTGATCGACGGACTTTCTCCCGACTACTTTGCCATCCTGACGCAACGGTCGCCCCAGTCCACGCGCGATCTTGGCGCCTCTCTCAACACCGAGCAGCTCTGGTTCAACCAATCCCCGGCCGCGCCCTTGGCGGAGTTCGAGAAGTCCTGGTTTCAGAATCGGGGCTTCCGCGTGGCGGTCTCCGAGGCCATCCATCGCGCCGACCTGGCGCGGATTGCCTACAACGGCCACGCCACGCCGGCCTACGGCTTCATCTCTCCCGCCAACAGGATGTGGCACAACGAAGCGTTGCAGTATCCGCACGAGAGCGTTGCCGAGGCCGCGCGCATGCTGGCGACATCGGGCTTTCATCGCAGCGGCAACCAGCTTTACGACGCTGCCGGCCACGCGGTGAAGTTTTCCATCGTGACCAACTCGGGCAATGCGGCGCGGCAGAAGATGGCATCCATGATTCAGCAGGACCTGGCCGCAGTCGGCATGCAGGTGACCATCGTTCCCCTGGATTTTCCCGCGCTGATTGAGCGGCTGATGCACAAGCAGGACTATGAGGCCTGTCTGCTCGGTGTGGCCAATGCCGAGCCCGATCCCAGCTCGATGGTGAATCTGTGGATGAGTTCTTCGCCCAATCATCAGTGGAACCCCTCGGAGAAGACGCCCGCAACGGCGTGGGAGGCGGAGATCGACCGGCAGATGGAGTTGCAAGCCTCCAGCGCGGTGCAACAGGTTCGCAAGAAAGCCGTGGACCGGGTGCAGCAGATTGTGGCCGACCAGCAGCCGTTCATCTACCTGGTGTATCCGAATGTTCTCTTAGCCATCTCGCCGCAACTGCGCGGCGTGCAGCCGGCGATTCTGGCGCCGGGGCTGGTGTGGAACATCGAGGCCATTCGCCGCCAGGGAGGCGCGCGATGAACGCGCCCGTCATGCGGGTTCGCTTGCGGGCGGACTATGGAGAGCGATGCGTCCTCAAGGATGTGCAGTTCGACCTTTGCGCCGGGGAGGCGCTGGGCATGATCGGCACCAGCGGCGCCGGCAAGACCACGCTGGTGATGGCGCTGCTGGGGCTGCTTCCGTGGCGCGGCGGCAAGGCAACCGGGGAGGTCCTCATCGACGGCGTCAATCTGCTGACCATGCCAGCGGGCGAAGCCAGGCGGATGCGCGGAAAGCAGATTGCCTTGATTCCGCAGAGCCCGATGACGGCGCTCAACGCGGCTGTTTCCTTGCGGTCGCATTTTGAAGAAGCATGGCGGGCGCACGAGTCCAGCGGAAAGAAGGCGCTGGAGCCGCGCCTGCGGCAACTGATGAACGAGGTGCAACTGCCGGCCGGCGACGACAGTTTCCTGCGCAGAAAGCCGGGCCAGATCAGCGTGGGCCAGGCGCAGAGAGTTTTGATCGCGCTGGCACTGCTGCATCGACCTTCCATCCTGATTGCCGACGAGCCAACAAGCGCCCTGGACCCGGTGACCCAGGTGGAAATCGTCAGTTTGCTGCGGCAGTTGAACCGCAACAACGGAACCGCGCTGCTTTATATTTCCCACGATCTGGTGTCGGTGCTCAAACTTTGCAGCAGATTTGCCGTTATATACTCAGGCGCAATCGCCGAGTTCGTTTCGGTGGCGCAGATCGGGCAGGCGCAGCATCCCGCAACTCTTGCCTTGTTGCGCGCTCTTCCGGCTCCGGTGGACGTACTGCTATCTTATTGCAGCGCAAGCGATTGCAATGAGCAGCAGGAGATCTGAAAACGGCCGGCTCGACCTGCCACACAACCCGCTGGCGGGGAAATTCGAGCAAACTGACCGACTCAATTGCCGGAACCAGAACGAAGTTTACGCTAAAGTAATACAACTTCTCTGTCATTAAGCTGACTAAAGATTTCCCATATCCCTCATACGTAATGTGGAATCGGCTGCAAATTCAGCCGTTAGCGGATTTGTGTAGATGCGCCAGCACAAAAGGGCCCGTCTTGCCAGAATGGTGCATAAATAAGGAGAGACACGATGAATCGTGAACGATCCAAGAGCGCTATGTGGGGCAGAATCTTTCTGACAGTGTGTGCGTTGCTGATCGGCGCCAGCCTGGCCTTCGCTGGTACGCACAAGATGTCCAACGACCTGGCGGGGAAAAAGAGCTCCGACATGGTCAACGTCATCGTCCAATTCAACCAGGTGCCGACCTCGCGGCACCATCAAAAAGTGGCGGACAGGGGCGGCAAACTCAGACGGCAACTCGGCCGCTTCAGGGGCGCCGCTTACTCGATACCGGCTTCGCAGCTCGCCAGTCTGGCTGCCGATCCCGAGGTCACTTACATCTCTCCGGACCGTCCGCTGAGCGCCGCCAGCACCGGCTCACCTACTGCCATCCTCGACTACCATACCGACGCAGTCAACGCTCCCGCCGCCTGGGCACAAGGCCTGGATGGCACGGGCGTCGGCGTGGCGATCATCGACAGCGGCATTGCCGATCTCGCCGACATTCACGGCAAAAAGAAGAGCGGCAATAGCAATGTCGTATATAGCCAGGACTTTACGGGAGCCCCTGCGGGCAAGACCGTTGACCAGTACGGCCACGGCACCCACGTCGCTGGCATCATCGCTGGAAGCGGCGCCGCTTCGACCGGGGCGAACAACTTCTATACGTTCCAGGGCATTGCCGGCAACGCAAACCTCATCAACCTCCGGGTACTCGACCAGAATGGCGCTGGCACCGACAGCGAAGTGATTGCAGCCATCCAGACCGCCATCCAGTTGCAGAGCACCTATAACATCCGCGTCATCAGCCTGTCCGTGGGCCGTCCGGTGTATGAAAGCTATACGCAGGACCCGCTGTGCCAGGCCGTAGAACAGGCGTGGCAGGCTGGCATTGTCGTAGTGGTTGCGGCGGGCAACTACGGCCGCGACAACCTCGCCGGAACCAATGGCTACGGCACCATCACTGCTCCGGGCAACGATCCGTATGCCATCACTGTGGGCGCGGTGAATACCGAAGGAACCGCAGACCGCACGGACGATGTGCCGGCCAGCTACAGTTCCAAGGGCCCGACGGTCATCGACCAGGTAGTGAAACCCGATCTCGTGGCTCCGGGCAATGCCGTCATCTCCCTCTATACTCCGGGAGAGACCCTGGACCAGGAGACACCCGGCAATGAGGTTCCATTCTCGGCGTTCCAGACCAACGGCAGCAACGCTTCATCCGGCACCTACTATATGTTGAGCGGAACCAGCATGGCCGCACCCATGGTGAGCGGCGCGGCGGCACTCATGCTGCAACAGAACCCGAATCTCACGCCCGATCAGGTTAAGGCTCGCCTGATGAAGACCGCCTTCAAAGGCTTCGTGCAATCCAGCACGGCCACGGATGCGGCCACGGGCCAAACCTTCAGCGAACAGGCCGACATCTTTACCGTGGGCGCTGGCGAACTAGACATCCAGGCCGCGTTGGCGAACACCGATCTGGCGCCAGCAATGGCGGGCAGCGCTCTATCGCCGCTTGCTGCTGTAGACTCGAACGGAAACGTCGACCTGGTGGTGAACGGTTCATCCATCCTCGGCGGCGGTGGCGACATCATTCTGTGGGGGTCCTCTGCAGTCTGGGGAGATAACATCATCCTCTGGGGCTCCAGTGCGCCGGGAAGCGACATCATCCTCTGGGGTTCCAGCGGGCTGGCAAACGACATCATCCTCTGGGGTTCGAGTTTGCCTGGAGGTGATGGCATCATCCTGTGGGGTTCCTCAACGCCTGGGGGTGACATCATCCTCTGGGGTTCCAATAACCCTGCTGCCGTCAAGGACAAGTGAAACACATCGGGAGACTGGCTGGGGGGGCAGATTGCCGGCGAACCAGCCAGACCCGCCACCGACGAAGGGAGTTCATCGAAGAACATCTCAACCTGCGTGGACACCGGCTCATGAAAAATCAACCGTCAACGCTTGAGATGGTAATGTCAACGTCAAATGCGCTGCAGGCATGACGCCACGACTCCAAGGGCATTTGCTCGACTGCCGTCAAAGCCGGCCAAATGCCCCCCGAAAAGGGTGGCTTCATGCCGCAGCTTCGCAGTTAGCCCATTGCCCCGCTTGACTGGTTTCCCGGTGTATTGGAACACCCAGATGGTATTCGGCTGGTTGGACCAGAGGCTTCCAAGATGCGTGATTCGATGCCAATTCGAGCAAGGGTATTCGTCTTCATAACCGCGTCATCTGGAGCCGCACTGTTTGGGACAGCCTGCCTGCACTGGCACTCCGACGATCTGCTGAAGTTTGGCTGCTACCTTCTCATTGCAATTCTTGCCTCCACAATGAAGGTGAAGTTGCCAGGCATGGATAGCACCATGTCGGTCACCTTTCTTTTCGTCCTCCTCGGCATTATGGAACTCTCGCTGGTGGAGACCCTGGTCATCGGTTGCACGTCGGCCCTGGTTCAGAGCCTTTGGAAGAACAAGAACCGGCCTGAAGCGGTGAAGGTGATCTTCAACATCTTCAGCCTGATGTCCAACTCAGTCTGCGTGACCTGGTTCGTTTTCCACTACCTGGCAGGATTTCTCAGAAACAGTACGCCTCTGTTGCTCATTGTGGCCGCCTGCGCGTATTTTCTCAGCAACAGCGTGCCCCTCTCCATTGTGATCGCATTGGCTGAAGGACGCCCGCTGCGCGGAATCTGGTCGGAGACCTATTTCTGGACCCTCCCCTACAACCTGGCTGGCGCCGCCGTGGTTGGACTCATCCACTTTTCCAACCGTTATGTCGGCTGGGAAACATCGCTGCTGATCGTGCCCGTCATGTTTGTGATCTACAGATCCTTCCAACTGTATTTGGGTCGCCTGGAGGAACAGAAGAAGCGGGTTCAGATTGAAGAGCTGCAAGTCATGGCCGAGAAGCGCCATGTGGAGCAGGTCTGCGCCCTCCATCTGCGCACCATCGAGGGCCTGGCCCTGGCTATCGACGCCAAGGATCACACCACCCATGAGCATCTGGCCCGCGTGCGCACCTATGCCGTCGAGATCGCCAAGGAACTGGGGCTGAACGAGGAAGAATCCGACGCCCTTCGTGCTGCCGCCTTGCTGCACGATATTGGCAAGCTGGCCGTGCCGGATCATATCATCAACAAGCCAGGCCGCCTGACTCCGGAAGAATTCGAGAAGATGAAGATTCATCCGATCGTAGGAGCGGACATTCTGGAAAGGGTTGCATTTCCTTATCCAGTGGCTCCGATTGTCCGTGCGCACCACGAAAGGTGGGATGGGAAAGGCTATCCGGACGGGCTCAAAGGCGAAGAGATTCCCATTGGCGCGCGTATTCTGGCGGCGGTGGACTGCCTGGATGCGCTGGCCTCGGATCGCCAATATCGCAAGGCTCTGCCGCTGGACGAGGCGATGAAGAAAGTGGCCGCGGAGGCCGGCACTGCGTTTGACACCAGGGTGATCGAGGTCCTTCAGCGCCGCTATCTTGAACTGGAGAACTCTGCGATCCGCGGCATTGAAGAGGCCAGGAAGGACTCTCATAGCTTCAGCTATGCGGTGGAAAGGGGAGCGCGGCCGGCAGCCGGATTCCAAGTTGACCTCGACCATCGCCGCACCAATAAGACAGATTTCCTGTCCTCTATCGCATCCGCCCGGCAGGAGGCGCACACACTGTTTGAACTGAGCCAGGATCTGGGAAACTCCTTGAGCCTGGACGAAACTCTTTCCCTGGTTGCGATGAGACTGCGCAAACTGGTGCCTTACGATTCAATCGTCGCCTTCATCCGCAAGGGCGATTTTCTGGTGCCCGCATTCGTCAGCGGCGACAACTTCCGCCTTCTGTCTTCCCTGGTGATCCCGGTGGGCACAGGCCTCTGCGGCTGGGTCGCGCAGAACGCGGAACCCATCATCAATGGGAACCCAGCGGTCGAGGCCGGTTTTGCGCACGACCCGAGAAAGACAACTGAACTTCGCTCCGCCCTGGCGGTGCCCCTGGAGGGGGTCAGCGGCCTGGTTGGCGTATTGACGCTCTACCAAACCGAAGCAGATGCGTTCACCAGCGACCACCTGCGCGTGCTCCAGGTGATCACTTCCAAGGTTGCGCATTTCATCGAGAATGCCTTGAAGTATCGCCAGGCTGAAGACTCCGCCACCAACGACTTTCTCACCGGGCTGCCCAATGCGCGGGCGTTGTCCATTCACCTGGATCAGGAACTGGCGCGATGCCGGCGAGAAGGCTCGACTGTCGCAGTCATGGAGTGCGACCTGAACGGATTCAAGAAGATCAACGACAGCCATGGTCACCTGGCGGGAGACAAGGTACTCAAGCTCTTCGCCAATATGATGCGGGAAGTATGCCGCGAGTACGATTACGCGGCGCGCATGGGCGGAGATGAGTTTGTCCTTGTGGCGCCCAACATGACGCCCGGTTCAGTCGGCGATAGAACAGTCATGCTGAACTCCCTGGCGCAACGGGCAGGCCGAGCGATCTGCGGCGAAAACATATTGTCTCTGAGCCTAGGGGTGGCCTACTACCCCAAGGATGGGGCAGACACGGAACAGCTCCTGGCAGAAGCCGACAAAAGGATGTACGCTGCCAAACGGCGTCATTATGGTTCACTCCCGTCCTTGCCCCCGCAAAACCTGCCCCTTAGCCCGCTGCTTTAATGGCGAAAGGGCAGACGAAGAGGACGAAGTCGAAGCGGGGACGTTACACGCTTGAGTTCAAGCAAAAGGCAGCGCGGCGAGAGTGTGCAAAGTTGTGAGGCGGCCTTCTCCTGCCTTCCCGTTCATGATCTGAATACATCTCCCTCGAAGACGCATTCCGCCGTTGGTACCATGCCTTCGGCCTATCGTAGACCGACTCCAATCCGCTTTCTCACGATGACCACCCCGCTACTTTGCACACTCTCGCCTCAATGGCCAACCAGGCCCAGCGGCCGGCAAGCGGATAAAGCAAATCAATCCTCCGTAATCCAGCCGTTTTGCCCTGAACCTGCTGGGCAGCTCCCGCTAGCCATCATGGAGTGACCGGTCCAATGCGCTGACCGTGGGTTAGGCTGTGATTCTGGAAGGAAGCACAGTTCAGAGCCGCAAGCGGAGAGGAACCGGTCATGAAGGAAAAGGTGCGATTCTTGGGCTTGGATGTCCATGCCGAGACGATTGCCGTCGCGGTTGCGGAGGCGGATGGGTCAGTGCGCAACCTGGGAACGATCCGGAATCGCGCGGAGCCGATCCGCAAGCTGGTGAAGAAGCTGGGTCCGGTTGAAAAGCGTCACCTCCTGACAAGCTCTGCCAATCGATGTCATCATAGGGGCATTGATCGTTGGAGGTCTCGTGGCTAAGGTTCGCTTGGATTCCTGGAAGTCCATTGCAGACTACCTGGAGCGAAGTCCGCGCACGGTGCAGCGCTGGCATGCAACTCACGGTTTGCCGGTTCACCATTTTGGGGGGAGCAAAAGCTCCGTTTTCGCTTATGGCGAAGATCTCGATCGCTGGCTGATGAGTAGAGCCGGGGAGACCGGGAGTACCGAAGCGGGAGAGGACGAGGAACTCGAGGCGAGGCGCAAGCGCTCGATTGAATTGACCGCGCAGGCGCAGGAAATGTGGGAGACGCGCTCGGAAGAGAACCTCGAAGCCATTGCCGGCCTTTGCCGCAGGGCGATCGACCAGTACCCAGGCAATGCCAGGGCTTTTATCGGTCTCGCCAACGCCATGATCCTGGCCGCGCTGCAAGGGGTCATGGACAGTTCAGTCGCCTATCCTTGTGCCATGCAGGCTCTGCGCCGCACCGCTCAACTGGATACGAAAGATGTGGAGGCCAGGTGCAGCGCGGCCTGGCTGGACATGGTGTACGAGCGCAAGTGGCGGCAGGCGCGAACCGGCTTTGAAGAGGTCCTGAGCAGGCAGCCGCAGAACACGTTTGCCATCTCCGGCCTGTCGTTGCTTCTCATCGCGGAAGGCAACGTGGGGGACGCTTGCTATTGCGCCTGGGAGGCCTGGAAGCAGAACACGCTGATTTGTTCACTGGGCAATCTGGTCTGTTGGGCCCATTACCTGGCCGGAGAATACGAGCAGGCGCTCGAGTTGATCGCTCAAGTCCGGGGCAGTGGCGGGAACGGCGCCACCTTGGGAGCAATTGAGGCGCTGGGTCTCCTCCAGGCCGCCCCGCTGGCCGCGAGTCTCGGGCGGCTCGAGACTCTGGCCAATCGGTTTCCCGAGAATCCGACCCTGCAGGGCGCTCTCGGATACGCCTGTGCGAGGTTGGGCGAGACCGGCAAAGCAGAAAGGATCTTTCAGAAGCTGGATCAGATGAGCCAGCTGAAAAAGAGGAACGGCGGATACGGCCTCGCACTTGTTCTATTAGGCCTGGGCAAGCGCCAGGAGGCGGTTGAGTGGCTGGAGGCAGCTTTTGCCGAAGGGGCGCTCTGGAGCCTCGGATTCGGCTCCGACCCCATCCTGCGGATGCTCGGGGGTTTCCCCCGCTTTGAATCGCTTCTCCGCAAGGCAGGCCCCCCGGCCGCAGACGGTCTGCCCACAGCCTCATCCCTCCCCTCCAAAGCATGAGCAATGAGCAATTGGCTCACCCGCTGGACATTTGCTTTCGGCGCCCGGTATAGTGCCACGTTAAGCTGAGACCATTCCGAAAGCCGCGCCATCTGCGCAGTTTCCGTGGCCCCTTGAACGAAGGCGAGAATCAAGAATGAGCTTGGATGACAGAAGCAGCGAGCCAGCCCACGGCGCCCACCCGAACCCTGCCGCTGCTGCGCCGCCGGCTGACCGCAAGTGGTTTGCGGTCTTCACCATCCCGCAAAACGAGAAATCCGTTGTCAAGCACCTCGACGTGCGGGAGATCGAGTCCTTTCTGCCCACCTTCGAAACCGTCCGGTTATGGAAGAACCGGCAGCGCGTCAAGACCATACTGCCCTTGTTTCCTACCTATCTGTTTGTCCACATCAACAGCCAGGAGCGCGTCAAGGTTCTTCGCGCTCCTGGGGTCGTGCAGATTGTGGGCAACGGCCGGGAGAGCATCCCGCTTGCTGACGCGGAAATCGAGTTCTTGCGCCTGGGCCTGTGCGGAAAGAAGATCGAACCTTACCGGGACCTGGTGGTCGGTCAGAAAGTTCGCGTCAAGCAGGGCGCCCTGCAGGGGCTGGAGGGCGTTCTGGTGAAACAGAAAGGCGGCCTGCGATTTGTGCTTTCGTTCAATTTGATTCAGCAGCATGCCGCTGTCGAGGTGGACGCGGAGTGTCTTGAACTGCTGGAGCCCTGAACCGGCTGGGTCAGGCGGATTGCCCTGGGCTGTTCGCTCCCAGCGAAACTTCAAACCGGTATCCCAACCGTTTGGAGTTGTCCAGATAGCGGAAGAAATCCGGCCGGAATTCATACAAGCCGCTGCGCCCAATCGCCAGATGAAAGACAGTGCCCAACTGGAATCTCTCACAATATTGCCTGATCAGGGCCTTGCGCCGCGAGGGCTCGTCAATGACGGTCACGGCCCCGCGCATTTGCACCCCGCAAATCGCTCTCCACTGTTCCGCGTGCCGGTAGACGGTGGCCGCCGCCCTCGGCGTCCTGGCCAGATTCAGGCTGTGCCTGCTGGATGGGGAAGAGAGCCAGAACAGCGAGAGCGCCTGGTCGGCGAGGTAGAACAGCGGCGCAATGCATGGCTCCCCTTGGTCATCGATCGTGGCCAGCGCCAGCGTGCTTTCCTGGCGCAGCAGTTCCGCGATCGTTTCCAGTTGTCTTGCCGTGCTGCTCATCGCTGTGCTTCCTGAGGGCTCTTCTCCACTTTAAGGCCTGCCAGGGCGGCAGGGCACGGCGAGTTGAAGGCTTGCGGTTCGCTATCGGCAGAAACAGCAAGGGCAGCCCCGATTGCGGGCTGCCCTTGCTGTTGTAACCGAACCCGAAGGTCCGAGGGTTAAGGGAGGTAGTAGCGGAAGGTGGTCCAGAACATATTGTCGATGCCCTTGGCGCCGATTCCTCCTACGCCTGACCAGCCCTCGCGAACCGCGTAGCCGTACTGGATGCCCTGGCGCAGGCGGCCCTTGTCGCCCTTGTACAGGTCATACCAGTAGCCGCCGGTCATTTCCTGCACGTCGCGGGTTTGCGCGCCACAGGAGCCGCCGGGGTAGTAGCCGGTGGAGCTGCCGTTGTAGCCGGGGTTGGCGATGGTGTTGCAGCTGGAGTTGCTCAGCAAGCGCGAACCGTAACCCACGGCCGCGGCGGAGGGAGCGCCCCAGTGGCCGCCCCATTTGCCGCCTGCGGCGATGTTGGCCGCGGTCGGCGAGGCGGTGCAGGCAAAAGCGCCGGCCGTGTTGGGGCAGAAATCCGCGGAGGGCGAGCCCAGCGTGGTGGCGCCGCTGTTGGCGTAGTCATCACGGCCAGCATAGTCGCCGCCGTAGTTCAGGTAGATGGACAGACGAGGAGTCGGGTTGGCTTCGAGCGTAAACAGACCCGAGACGTTGTGGATGGGCTCAAGTCCGCCCCAGGAGTTGGCGGTAACGTCGGCGAGCGTGGAGTCGCCGTAGCGGCCCATGCCAGGTCCGTAGAGGCCCTTGGCGCCGAAGGTCAGCTTGTTGGCCACCACCGGAACGCGCAGGCTGCCGCCGATGCCCCCCAGAACGATGCTGTTTGCAAACGAACCGGCAACAGTAGAGGACGCTACCACGGCTGCGCCGGTGGCGATGTCCTTCTGGCCGCCGTACTTGGTGCTGTTGGTGGTGACGCCGGGATAGACGGTCTCGTGGGCGAAGCCGGCGATGCCGAAGACTTCATAGTGGCCCCAGCCCGGATCGACGGCGATCTTGGCAATCATGTCGGGAGCCTGGTTGAAGGAGAGATTGGCGATGTTGGTGTTGGCGTAGATGGTGTTGTAGACGGGGACCCAGGCGTCTGCCGTTCCGGCCGCCGTAGGCACGGCCTGGTTGGAGTAGTTCTGGATGTAGGTCGTGGGCACGCTGGCGCTGACCGCAGCGTTGTAGTTGCCACCGTTCTGGCCTGCGCTGCCGAGCACCGCATAAGGCGTGTTGCCGGCCAGCGAGGCGGTGTAGAGTAGCTGCGGATTCTCAGCCGCGATGCCGAAGGCCACCTTGTCGAAGCTCTTGGTTACGCGGAAGCCGAACTGGCGGGTCCAGACGAAGCCCGCAACGTAATTCGGGTCGATGGTCTGCGGCGTCAGGATGTCGCCGGAGAGGTTGGAGATGCCCTTCTTGTCTTCGGTGGCCAGGGACCACAGCTGGCCGGCAGTGACCGCCAAGTGGCTGTTGGTCTCGGCCTGTCCCCAAACCACGCGCTGGCGCAGCACGTAGCTGTTGGACTGATTGTTGTTGGAGGTGATGCCGGTGCCCAGGAAGTCAGCCTCGTAGTAGCCGCGTAAAGTGCCCCAGGTGGTTTTGCCCTCGGCCATCAAGCTGAGACGCGACTGGCGGGCGCTACCGTAGAACTCGCTCAGCGAATAGGCATCCGCGCCCTCGTAAGGCAGCGAGCTGAAGGCGGTGGGAATGTCGCCGCCGGTGGCCTTGCTGCGGTACACGGTTTCACCCGCCACGAAGCCGCCTGGAGCAAGGGTGATGCCCTTGTAATGCAGAACGCTGGGGTTGGCAATATCTTTCTTGAGCTTGGCGGTCTCGTCGGAAACGGTAGTGGCCAGGGATACCTGCGCGCCCTTCATGTCGGTCACGCTGGACTGAAGCGTGGAGACGGCGGCGGAGTTCTCGGTCATCGCCTGCTGCTGGGCGTCGGCCGCCGCTTGCGCCTTGGCCGCTGCGGCCTGGGCTTCAGCTGCCGCTTCCTGCGCCTTCTTCAACTGCGCATCCTTCTCGGCCAGGTCGGTCTTCAGGCCGGTGATCTGCCCTTGAAGCTCGTTCCGCAGGCCCTCAATCTGCTCCTCCACGGTGGGCGGCGCGGGCTTCTTCGCCTTCTTGGTTGCAACGTGCTTTTTCGCCGGCATGGCTGCATCGCTGGCGTAGCCGTATGAGGCAACTAGACTGACTGCCAGGAGTGCGGCGGCAGCAGTTTTGAGTCTGAAAATCATGGGGCCTCTCTTTTCCTCTCGAATCAATTTGGATCGTTGCCGCGCCCGCTTCTGGAGCGAGCGCTTTCGACTCCCGCATCCCCGAAACCTGGAACATGAAGCCAAGAATGTGTTTCCAACGGGATGCAGGACGAACAAAGAAGGCCGGAGAGTCGCTTCGTTTCGCGAAGCCCTCCCAGACCGCTTTCGATTCCTAGACTCGCAGAGTTTGATGAATATTTGACTAATTAAAGCTAATTCACGTATTTTTAACACAGTTACTCGGTGCCCTATCTGAGCGTCCTCAACAAATAAATTTACATATCTTTAACAATTGCGCGCGGCTCGCGTTGGTATGTCTATAACGTGCGTGAATAGGGGTGATTGCGGTACTCGGCTCCGGCCTTATTGGTGGGAACCGTTGCTGCCCGCGCTGAGCAGATTGGCCAGCAGGCGATAAGCTCCGGGGACTAACTCGGGAAGCTGGCGGTGCAGCGCGAAGGCAACATAGATATAAGTCCCCTTGCCCGGATGCGCCACCAGCAAGCCGCCCCGTTGCGGGTCTTGGCCGGCGTCGGCGGTCTCGGTGAGCGCGGTGTATCCGGCGTCCCATGTATCCAGAAAAGAGTGGCCCCGCTCTTCCACCCAGCTGTCAAAATCGGCAGCGGTGAGGTTGTTGGGCCAGGTGAGCAGCCGGTCTGCAGGGGCCAGAAGCTTCACCGGCGCCTGCTCGTCCACCACACGTTCCGGCATGCGGCCCATCGACAGCGGCAGCGGGGCAGGGAAGTTGCCGCTCTGATACTGCACAATCATCGTTCCGCCGCGCTCCACAAACTGCTGCAGCCGGGGCTGGACCGCGGCCAGCTCGGGATGCGCGGAGTAGGCGCGGATGCCGATGACGATCACGTTCCACTGGGAGAGATCGGCCGTGGTCAGTTCCGCTGCGGTGAGCAGGTGCGGCGTTGCGCCCAGCCCCTCGATGGCCTCGGGAACCGTGTCCCCGGTGCCCATCACATAGCCCACGCGCAGCTCCGGCGCAAGCTTCACATCGATCTTGCGGGTCCTCAGCTCGGCCGCCTGATAGAGGTTGTAGGGCCGCAGGCCGGGGTAGCCCACGCTCTGCCAGCCGGTCTGGTAGGAGTGCCCGCCGCAGTGCGCAATGGCCTGCAAGGTGTAGGCGCCGGCCTTCACCGCTGCCGGGGTTACTGAAAAGACCAGCGGCTCCGTGTCTCCCGCGCTGTTCAGATGGAACGGCGTCTCCGCCGGCTCCGAGCGCCATCCGGCGGGCAGCTTCAACTCCACCGTACCCTCGGCTGCCGCCTGGGCATGCACCGTCACCCGTACCGGCAGAGCCGAGCCGTCCAGCGTCAGAATGCGTGCTTCCGGCTCCAGCCGCACCCCGATCGCCGGGGTCACCACCAGCGGCTCATAGAACCCGCCCGGCCCAGGGATTCGTTGCAGCGTCTGCACCACCTGGCCCAGCCGGATGGGCAAGCCCTCGAAGCTGAACTCCGCCCACGCCGCCAGCGGATAAGGGGCGAACGAGCGCCCGCGCCACTCGGGCTGCGTCAGGTCATAGTAGGGCTGCTCGATCGATTGGCGGGTGAAGTAGGGCGCGGTGGGCTGGGCGTTCTCTGCCGCCTGCACTTGAAGAATCTGTTCGTTGAGCAGCACTGTGGAGGCGGCCGGGTCGACGGCGCCAGAGACGGTTGCGGTCTTCCATCGGTCGCCGCTTTGGCTTTCCAGCCAGACTTTGCCGAGCCGCGTCTCCGCCGTGGCCTGCGCGGTGTGCACCCGCACCCGGAACTCCTGGCCGGGAGTCACGCTGGGCGGCATCTCGTCGGGGGAGCTGCCGCGGAACGGGCCGCCCCCCTGGCCATCGGTGGCTTTGGTGGTGAAGGCCGCCAGGTCCAGGCCCAGCAATTCCTTCAGCGCGGACTGAAACTCGCCGATCTTGGCGTCCAGCTCCACCAGCAGGCCGCTTTTTGCTTCGGCGTCCAGGTCCGCTGCGGCTACCCGCGCGCGCAGGGCCAGAGTCCGGCGGTAAATGGGCGCCAGTTCGCGCGCAACCCCGCTTCCCATCCGCCCCTGGCGCTGGGCTTCAAAATGCTTCAAGTCAGTATCGATCTGGCGCAGGTCCGCTTCGAGCCATGCAGGCGCGGTGCCCTTGGCCAGGCGTGCGAGCCCCGCAATGCTGGTGTCGATGTTCACCTTGCGGTTATCGAACAGGCTGGCCTCGTCCGCTTTCGCTCCCGCTGCCGCCGCCGCTGCCGACGCAACCGCCCACAGGTGATAGCGGGTGCTGGCCGGGCCGCTCAGAACAGGATTGGCGCCGCCGTTCTGCGACTTCTGCTCGCCCCAGCCCTGGCGCGCAATCTGCAGGTAGCTGCGCCCCAGCACCGGGTCCCGCGTGCCCACGGGCAGGGTCGCGTCGGTTGCGGGCACGCCCGTGGACCACTGCCCGGTGACGTAGTTCAGAAACTTGGCCGGAGCCCACTTGCCGGTAGCGTAGTCGAACATCCCCTTCTCGGTGACCGGGGCAAAAGGAACCATGGAGTAGACCGCCAGCGGCTGCCAGGGCTCCAGGCCGTCCTTGAGCTGCTCGGGGAAGACCTTGGGGTCGCCGGCCGCCTTGAAGACCTCCTGCGCAATCTCGCCCGACACCTGGTGGTGGCCGTGGCCGTCGGTAATCCCGCCCACAAAGGTGGAGACGATCACCTGCGGCCGTTCCCGGCGCACCGCCAGCACGGCGTCGTAAAGCACGCGCTGGTGGCCCCAGCGGGCAAAGGCTTCCTCCTGAGTTTTGGAGAAGCCGAAGTCCACCTCCGTGCCCCACATCTGCTTGACGCCGTAGTATTCATCGGCCTTGAGCAGTTCGTTGGTGCGCAGGATGCCCATCGCGCCGTCCGTCTCGGCAGACATGGCGTTCTGCCCGCCCTCGCCGCGGGTCAGCGTCAGCAGCGTGGCGCGCACGCCCAGGCCGCGGCTCAGATAGGTCAGCAGCGCGCCGTCCTCGTCGTCCGGATGGGCCACGATCATCATCACGCTGGCGGTGGTCCCGAGGCGTCGCAAGCACTGCTCCAGGTCCGCCTGGCCGCGGTCCTCGCCTAGGGGCAGGGCAATCTCGCTGGCTTCGGCCGCGGGAAGCGGGGCCACCGCCGGAAACGCCGACTGGGCCTGCTGTGCCGCCAGGAAAAAGGGGCTGGCGACCGCCAGAATCAGGCCGGTCAGGGCCGTAACCGTTGCTGCGCGATGGAGTCTGTCGGTAAGAAACATGCTTCCCGTCAGTGTACAATCCGGGGAGCGCAACAGCGTATGTGGAAGAAGTCGTTCGAGTGGTAGGCCGGGACTTTAGTCCCGGTATTGAGTAAGCGGCACGAGCAAGGCCTTTAGGCCCTGAGGCATGCTTTTGCGCCCGAATGCTAAACCTCATGGGTTATAGCCCAGTCGATTCAGCTCTCCTGCTGTCAGGGCTAAAGCCCTGACCTACCAGCATGACGCATCCGTTTCGGCCAACTTCAAGAGCAAATTCATAAGGCAGATTCTCAGCCCCATGACCCCATCCTCCACCATCTCCGCCAGTACCGATACTCTGCACCGCCGCATCGGCCTGCGCTCCGCCGTCGCCTTCAATATGCTGGAGATGATCGGCGTCGGTCCCTTCATCACCCTGCCGCTGGTGATCGCCGCCGCCGGTTATCGGCTTTCGGTGTGGGCCTGGGTGCTGGGCGCGGTCATCGCCGTGGCCGATGGGCTGGTGTGGGCCGAGCTGGGCGCAGCCTTCCCGCGTGCCGGCGGTTCCTACGCTTTTCTGCGCGAAATCTACGGTCCCGACGGCGCCGGCAACTGGCTCAGCTTTCTCTACGTCTGGCAGGTAAGCTTTTCCGCGCCGCTCTCCATCGCTTCCGGCTGCATCGGCCTGTCGAGCTTTCTGGCCTGGTTCTGGCCGGGGCTGGATGGGGCTCCCCTGGCCGCCTGGCACGCGCTGCACTACTCGAACTTCGCCGCCGCCGCCGCCTGCCTGCTGGTCACGGCCCTGCTCTATCGCAACTTGAGTTCCATCACGCGCCTGGCCTGGGTGCTGTTTGCCGGGGTGCTGGCGGCCATTGCCGGAGTCATCGTCTCCGGCTTTGCCCATGCCGCGGCCACTGGCGGCTGGCACATGCCCGCTTCGCCCACGCAGTCCGTCGCCCTGGCTCTGGGCGGCCTGGCGCAGGCCACGCTCATCACCACCTACGACTACTGGGGCTACTACAACATCTGCTTCCTGGGCAGCGAAGTGCGCAAGCCGGAGCGCACCATTCCCCGCGCCATTCTGCTCTCCGTCCTGTTCGTCTCGGCATTTTATATGGCCATGAACCTGGCCGCGCTGCCCTCCATGCGCGAGGCCGCCGCCCACGTGGCCGCCGGCGCGGCGGTTCGCCTGCAACTGGTGGCCTATATTGCGCAGTCGGCCTTTGGAACGGTGGCGGGGCATCTGATGGCCGCGCTCATCATCTGGACGGCCTTCGCCTCGGTCTTCTCGCTGCTGCTGGGCTACTCCCGCGTGCCCTACGCCGCCGCCCGCGACGGCAACTACTTCCGCTTCCTGGCCGCCGTCCACCCCCGGCACGGCATCCCCCACCGCTCGCTGGTGGCGCTGGGCCTGGTCGCCTCCGCCTTCTGCTTCTTCTCGCTGACGCAGGTCATCACCATGCTGGTGGTCACCCGCATCCTGCTCCAGTTCTTTCTGCAACAGGTGGGTGTGATCCTGCTCAGAATGCAGCGGCCGGAATTGTCCCGCCCCTTCAAGATGCCGCTCTATCCGTTGCCCCCGCTGGTGGCGATTGCGGGATTCGTTTTTATTCTTGTGAACCGCAGTCACGCTCTGGGCGGACTGGCCGTGGCCGCGGCCATTGCCTGCAGCGGAACCGGAATCTATTTGCTCAGAGCGAAAAAGCTGAAGGAGTGGCCGTTTGTCCGTTCCCAATAAGCGCGCCAAAAGCGGGTGCCCCACCCTCGCCGCGCCTCTGTCTTTGCGGTAAGGTTGGGAAAGCAGTAAACCCCTTCCACAAATCTTGTAACGTCCGGCCCATGGTTCGTGTCTAATGAATGCGATCGACACTTCCCCGTGCGAGGTCACACATGCTCATCGGCAAGCCCCCGGAGATTCCATCCTCCGCCATCACGCCCAAGGACCAGTACCTGAATCGCCGCCGCTTTCTGCGCGGAGCCGCTTCCACCGCGGTAGCCGCGGGCGCAGCCGCACTGGGCGCCGAGCGGCTGGCCGAGGTGCTATCGCCCCGCACGGCCGCACTTGCCGGCACCCGCCTGGAAACCGTGAAGAGCCCCCTCACCACCACCGGCGAAGAGCTCACCAGCATGAAAGACGTGACCACCTACAACAACTTCTACGAGTTCGGCGTAGACAAGGGCCAGCCCTCGCAGAACGCCGGCGATCTGCCCACCCGGCCCTGGGCCATCCGCGTGGACGGCATGGTCAAAAAGCCCAGGACCTTCGACATCGAGGCGCTGCTCAAGCTGCGCCCGCTGGAAGACCGCGTCTACCGCCATCGCTGCGTCGAGGCCTGGAGCATGGTGATTCCCTGGGTGGGCTACTCGCTCTCGGAGTTCATCAACCAGTGCGAGCCGCTGTCCAGCGCCAAATATGTGCAGTTCCTCTCCTACTACGACAAGCGGGTCGAGAAGTGGGCCTCGGAAACGACCATCTACTGGCCTTACTCCGAGGGACTGCGCATGGACGAGGCCATGAACCCGCTGGCGCTGCTCACCTTTGGCCTCTACGGCGAGGTGCTGCCCAACCAGAACGGCGCGCCGGTGCGCCTGGTTGTCCCGTGGAAGTACGGCTTCAAGTCCGCCAAGTCGATTGTGGCCGTGCGCTTCCTTGACCGCATTCCCCCCACCACCTGGAACGACCAGGCGCCCAACGAGTACGGCTTCTACTCCAACGTCAATCCCAACGTGGACCATCCGCGCTGGAGCCAGAGGACCGAGCGCCGCATCGGCCAGCCCTTCTATGCCCAGCGCCGCACCACGCTCATGTTCAACGGCTACGGCAACCAGGTGGCCTCGCTCTACAACGGCATGGACCTGCGCAAGTTCTTTTAAAGCGGGGGTCTTGATCCGGTCCTTAACGCTTGGATCGTACTTTCCCACCCTAGCCGCAAAAACAGAGACGAGGCGAGGGTGGGGCACCCAGGCGGCGCATCTGTCAACTCCGGTAACCCCGCTAACTCCGTTCTCCTGGAGACCATGAAAAGACCCACTCTTCTTTTGCTCAAGACGCTCACCTGGCTGGCCTGTCTCTGGCCGCTGGGCCTGCTCGTGTGGGGCGCCGTCACCAACACCCTGGGCGCGGACCCCACGGCCGCCATCACCTTTTGCACGGGCCTGGCCACGCTGCGCCTGCTCACCATTTCGCTGGCCATCACGCCCCTGCGCCGGCTCTTCCCGCGCTTCAGCTGGCTCATCAAGTTCCGCCGCCTGCTGGGCCTCTTCGCCTTCTTTTACGCCTCGCTCCATCTGCTCACCTACGTGGCGCTCTATGCCGGCTTCAATGTGAACGCCATGGCCGCCGACATCGCCAGGCGCCGCTTTATCACCATTGGTGTGGCGGCGTGGCTGCTCCTGCTGCCGCTGGCGGCCACCTCCACCAACTGGGCCATCCGCAAACTGGGCGGCAAGCGCTGGAACCGCCTGCACAAGCTGGTCTACGTGGCCGCGGTCTTTGGGGTGATTCACTACTGGTGGCAGGTCAAGCCCGGCGTGCTCACGCCGATCACCATGACGGTGATTCTGGGGGTTCTGCTGCTGGCGCGGCCGCTGCTGGACTGGCGGCAGCGCCTCAGAATGCGCGCCGCCTGAGCCGGCCCCAAAGCGTCGCAGCTCCGTGCACAAAAAACCTGAATAAGGCTCCGTGCCTCATCCTTTTCGCGTTCTTTGCGAAAAGGGTGGGAAAGCAACGCTGCCCATCCAGGCCCGAATCGAACAATCGTGGAACTTAGAAGAGCGTGAGCGGCAATTCATCCGGGCGCGGTGCGCGCTCGTGGCCCTTCAGTTTGGGATCGCTCACGCCGATGCTCGCGTAGAGTTCCCGGGCCTGATGCAGGCTGGGCGCATTCGCGCCGCCCTCATACTCCGGGTCGGCAAACTGCAGCGGATCGTCTTCCCACCAGCAGACTTCGCACAGGCAGAAGCTCCCCGGCGGCTCTTCTTCGAGCGTCAGGCACCCGCAACAGGGGCAGGGAAAGCGCTCGGTGCATATTTCGCTCTCGGCGGCGGCAATTTCCTCGCGTGCTGCGGGCGTCTCAGGGGGCTCCGCTGCGGTGCCCCGGTGCGCGCTGAGGTCAAATTCCAGCACCGTCTGCGCCACCGGGTGAAAGCTCTTGCGGTGCAGCGGCGTGGGCCCCAGGCGGGCCAGCGCGGCCAGGTGTTCCGGGGAGCCGTAGCCCTTGTGCTGGGCCAGGCCGTAGCCGGGAAACTCGCGGTCCCACTCCACCAGGAGCCGGTCGCGGTACACCTTGGCCAGCACGCTGGCGGCGGCGATGGAGAAGCTAGTGGCGTCGCCCTGGATCACCGCCTGCTGCTCGCACTCCCAGGCAATGGTGTCGCGGCCGTCAATGAGCAAATAGTCCGGGCTGAGCGCCAGTTGCTCCACGGCCCGGCGCATGGCCAGCAGCGAGGCCTGGCGGATATTGATGCGGTCAATGGTCTCCGCATCCACCGAGGCAATGGCCCAGGCCACGGCGTTCGAGCGAATCTCCCGGTCAAACTCGTTGCGCTTCTTCTCGGAGAGTTTTTTTGAGTCGGTCAGGCCCTCCAGCTCAAAGCCCGGAGCCAGAATCACCGCCGCGGCCACCACCGGGCCAAAGAGCGGGCCGCGCCCCACTTCGTCCAGCCCGGCAATGCGCCGCGCCCCACGCTGGCGCGCGGCTTCTTCCAGCGTCCAACCGCATTGTGGGGGCTTGGCCATTGTTTTCAGTATAAGAAAGCAAAACCCCCAGCCGGGTGGGCTGGGGGCTTCACGGAAAAACATTCTGCTGGATTCTACGCCCTGACCTTGCCGGTCACGCGGTCCACTTCCTTCAGACGGGCTGCCTTGCCGCGCAGTCCGCGAATGTAGAACAGCTTGGCGCGGCGCACCTTGTAGCTGCGAATCTTCTCGATCTTGTCGATGACCTTCGAATTGAAGGGGAAGATACGTTCTACGCCCTGGCCAAAGCTCATCTTGCGCACGGTAAACGTGCCCTGGGGGCCGCGGTTAATGGCGATAACCAGACCTTCGAACGCCTGCAAGCGTTCCTTATCGCCTTCCTTGATCTTGACTTGGACGCGAATCTGGTCGCCGGGCACGAACTCGGGGAGATCGGTACGCTTGAGCTTGTCTGCCAAGCGCTGCATTACGGGATGAATAGACATAGTCTCTTCCTGCTGTTGAACTCAGAAATTTCAGTCTAACAGAGAACTGCTTTCTGTGCCTAATCGGAGGGCATCCCGCGGCATGCGTTATAGTTCCCGCTATGGACGAGAAACGCGAACTGCTACGCCACTCCCTGGCCGCCCTGGCCTATCGCGCCGCCCGCGCCCTCGAGGCCGCGCCAGACGAATTTGCCGCCTTTGCCCTGGCCGGCCGCCAGCCCGCACAGATCCTGGCCCACATGGGCGATCTGTTTGACTGGGCGCTGAGCATCGCCGAGGGCCACCAACGCTGGCACAACTCCACGCCCTTGCCCTGGGCCGATGAACAGCGGCGCTTCTTCGCCGCGCTCCAGGCCTTCGACGCCTATCTGGCCTCTGCCGCGCCGCTCCAGGCTCCAGTCGAGCGCCTGCTGCAAGGCCCGGTGGCCGACGCGCTCACCCACGTAGGCCAATTGGCCATGCTGCGCCGTCTGGCCGGCTGTCCCACCCGCGGAGAGAACTTCTACGTGGCCGCCATCGCCGCAGGCCAGGTGGGCGCAGACCAGCCCCTGCCGGTCAAGACGTTCTAGCGATTTCGATGCGAGTGCGAACAATAATTTGGGTGCCCCATCCTTGAATCGTTCTTTGATTCAAGTGTGGGAGAGCATGAATTTAAATCTCGACTGGAAATACTTAAAGAGAAAACGCACTAGGTTGCGGAAAGACTCATTATGGGTCGCCGAAAAGCGTCAGGGCACGACTTCAGTCGTGCCGTAAATGCGGTATAGCCCGGGCAGATACTTTACAGAACAGACCGGGGAGATGGTTTACAGGTATTGATCCGTTTGCGAAGGCGTGTAGAAGGGAAGCATGCCTTGGACTGTGAGCGGAGTGGTGGAGAAGCGG
>Ga0302279_10001702_pt1 | contig 30691 bp, 22 predicted proteins | sample III_Bog_N3_3_FD_194541 | JGI IMG/M metagenome (GOLD analysis project Ga0302279, IMG submission 194541) | Peat permafrost microbial communities from Stordalen Mire near Abisko, Sweden - III_Bog_N3_3 | ecosystem: Environmental > Terrestrial > Soil > Wetlands > Peat | place: Sweden: Abisko... | reverse complement strand
GCCGCCGCGTGACCCCCCCCTGTTCGCATGAAGCGCCGCCGCGTGAACCCCCGCTGTCATCCCGAGCGTAGCGCCGCAGCGCGCAGTCGAGGGACCGCCACGATCGTGGCTTCTTGAGCGCGGCCTTAGCCGGAGATGAGGTCGCTGATGTGGGTGGCCATGTCGGCGGCGGAGCGGTCGGCGCTTTCGTCGGTGGTGCTCTCGGCGATCACGCGGACGGCGGCGTCGGTTGCGTCGGGGAGGACGAGCACCCAGCCGCCGTTTTGGGCGATGCGGATGCCGTCGATCATCTGCACGCTCGTGTCGTTGCGCGATTCGTCGTGCAGCGCGCGCATCACGAGGCCCTTGCGGTCCCACGGGCAGGGAACGCTGCGGCTCGCCATGTGCCACGCCGGCAACTGATCGATCAGTTCGCTCGCCGGTTGCCGCTCGGCGGCGAGAAGTTCCATGACTTTCGCGGCGCCGTACAGGCCGTCGAACGCGGGCTGGAATTCGGGGAAGATCAACTCGTAGTCGGCGCCGCCGGCGAAGGCCAGGCTCTTGCCGTCCTTCTCGGCCAGCGCCATCAGCGAGCGGCGGTCGCTGCGCGTGCGCACGATCTCGCCGCCGTTCTGCTCGGCGATACGCTCGAGCGCCGTCGGAACCGTCACCGGCATCGCGATGCGCGCTCCGGGCCGGGCGCGCGCGATCAGCAACGTCAGCAGCGCCATCAGGCGGTTGCGGCCGACGATCCGGCCGCGGTCGTCGACGAGCGTGAACGTCTCGCCGTCGGCGTCGATCAGCAACCCGAGGTTCGCATCGAGCGATTGCACGACCGTCGCGAGCTGCTCGAGATGGCGTTCGCGGTCGTTGCGGAAATTGCGCGCGCGCTGAGCGTCGAAATACGCGTTGAGCGAGATCTGGTCGACGCCCAGGCCGCCGAGCAGTTGCGGCAGCACGATCGACGCGTTGCCCCACGCGTAGTCGATCACGACCCGGAAGCCGGCCTGCTTGAGCGCGCGGGCCGAGAGTGCTTCAAGGAACGCGCCGGTATAACGCTCGAGCATGCGCGAGGGGAAGTCGAGCATCCCGACATCGTCCATCGCGGTGCGCCGGAAATCTTCGCGGAAGAAGAGGTTCTCGATCTTGCGTTCGGCGTTCTTATCGGTCGTGATCCCTTGCTGATCGAAGAACTCCATGATGATCGCGTTGGGATCGTGCGGCGAGACGCGCACGTGAACGCCGCCGTCACCGCCGACGCGCACCGCGTAGCGTGCCAGCGGCAACGGATACGAGCGCAGATCGAGCACGTGGATGCCGACGCTGAGCAGCCCCGAGATGATGCAACGGTTGAGCACGCGCGTCGCGGGATGCGTGTCGCGGCTCGTCATCACCGACTGGCCGGGCTTGAGGTAGGATCCGAACGCCTGGCCGAGCTTGAGCGCGAACTCCGGCGTGACTTCGAGTAGCGCGAGGCCGGTGATGCCGACCGAGCCGAACAGCGAGCCCGGCCACTTCTGGCCGTAGATCAGCGACATCGAGACGATCGAGCCCGAACTGACCCACTTGTCGGGCCACAGCTTCAGGTTGGCGTTGATAATCGCGCCGGCACCGATCGTGCAATCGCGTCCCACGACCGTCGACTCGTGGATCGCCGCGTTGCGCTCGATCGTGTTGCGGTCGGCGATCGTGCAGTCGTTGAGCGTCGCCTCTTCGCCGATGTAGCAATCTTCCCAGAGCACGCTGCGCGTGATGCGCGCGTTGTGCTCGACGATCGAACCGTTGCCGAGCGTTGCCGGACCGACGATCTCGACGCCGGGGCCGATCCGCACGCCCGCGCCGAGTACGATCGGCCCGTGCAGGTTCGCGCTGGGGTCGATGCGGCAACCCGCTCCACCGAGCACGCCTGGCTGCAGCTCGTCACCCAACGGTTCGAGCCGGACCTTGCCTTCGAGGGCGTCGTAGTTGGCTTGCTGGTACTGTTCGAGGTTTCCGATGTCGGTCCAATAGGCGTCGATCACGTAGCCGCCGAGTTTCGCACCGTCGCGCAGCATCTCGGGGAAGAGGTCTTTCGAAAAATCGTAGCTGCGGCCGCGGGTCATGCGGTCGAGGATCGCCGGTTCGAGGACGTAGATCCCCGTATTGATCGTGTCCGAAAACACCTCACCCCATGAGGGCTTTTCGAGGAACCGCGTGATGCGGCCCGATTCGTCGGTAACCACGACGCCGAATTCCAGCGGGTTGGTGACGCGCTGCAGCGCGATCGTTACGTCGTTGCCTTCGCGGCGATGGTGCTCGATGAGGGCGGTCAGATCGATGTCGGTCAGCGCGTCGCCCGAGATCACGAGGAACGTTTCGCCGGCCAACAGTTTGTCGGCCATCTTCACCGCGCCGGCCGTCCCGAGCGGCGTATCTTCGACGACGTACTCCATCGCGACACCGAAGTTCGCGCCGTCGTCGAAATACGATTCCACTTCGTCGGCGAGGTAGTGCAAGGTAGCGACGACGTTCGTGATGCCGTGCCGCCGTAGCAGAGCGATGATGTGTTCCATCACCGGCTTGCCGGCAACGGGAGCGAGCGGCTTCGGCCGGCGCGAGGTGAGCGGACGCAGTCGCGATCCCTCACCGCCCGCCATCAGTACGCCTTTCATGTTTCCTCCACCACGTCGAGAATGTTCCCCAACTTCATGCGCGCGGGCGTAACTCCCGCAACGCGCGCGCAAAACGTTCGAGTCGTCCGTCGGTCGCGATCGCGTCGAGGTCGTCGCGCAATTTTCGCCGCCAATTCGGGTATTCGGTGTTCGTGCCGGGAATGTTCACCGGCGCGCGTTCGCCCAGCGCATCCTCGATGCGCAGCATGACGATCCGTGCAGGCGAGCGCGCGAGGTAGCGGTAGGCGGCCAGGACGACCGCCTCCGTGCCGGTGTCCTCGTCCAAGTCGCCCGCGGCGCGCAGCGCGTCGTGCAACTGCGCCACGTCGTGCTCGCGGCCGCCGCGCAGTCGCTGCGCCGTGCCGCCGTCGATCAGCCGTAGGCGCTCGTGCAGCGCGATGTCGTCGCTCTCCAGCCAGCCCGCGAGCGGCGGCAGATCGTGGGTGCCGGTCGCGGCAAGCGCGAGTTCGGGGTAGGCCGACGGCGGGAGATAGCCGCCGCCCGCGTCGCGCTCGAACAACAGGATGCGGTAGGAAAGAATGTTGCTCGCGGCCATGCGATCGCGGAATCCGGGCGGCACGGTACCGAGGTCCTCGCCGATCACGATGCAGTGCAAGCGGACGCTCTCGCGCACCAGCACGCCGAGCAGGTCGTCGAACGGATATGTCACGTACGCGCCGTCGGTCGGCCGGCCGCCGCGCGGGATCCAGAACAAGCGAGCCAACGACATCGCGTGGTCGATCCGCAGGGCGCCCGCATCGCGCATGTTGTCCGCCAGCAGGGCGGCGAACGACGCGTAGGCGTCGTGCGCGAGCGCGGTCGGCGAGAGCGGCGGCAGCCCCCAATCCTGGCCCTGCACGTTCAACAGATCGGGCGGCGCGCCGACGCTCGCATCGAGGACGTATTCCGGTGCGGCCCACGCTTCCGCGCCGCCGGACTCGACGCCGACGGCCAGGTCGCGGTACAACTGCACGCCGCGCGCCTTGGCCGCGACCGTGACCCGGTGCAGTTGCTCGCTCGCGCACCACTGGAGGTACATCGAAAAGTCGATCGCGCGCGCTTCGGTGCGGGCGAAGGCCCGGATCGCCGCCCCCTCCCCGTGCCGGAGTTCGGCCGGCCAGGCCCCCGGATCGCGACCGTAGCGCACGACCAGCGCTTCGTGCACGGCGAAGCGCTTGAGCGTTTCGCCGCCCGCCGCGACGAAGGTGGCGAAGGCTTCGGTCCGCTCCCCGCTCAGCTCCGCGAAACAGAGTTTGAGCGCCGGCGCTTTGACGTTGGCCACCGCCGTGTAATCGACGAACGGTTTCGCGCGCAGCCCCGCCAAGTCGTCGGCGACCGAGGCGATGTAGTGCTGCACGTCGGGGTCCTGCGCTTCGGGCAGCGCTTCGACGTCGATCGCGAGCCAGTTCAGGAACCGCCGCGAGGTCGGCGCGTAGGGGCTCGCGGCTTCCGGATCGCTGCGGTGCGAGGCGTGCAGGGGGTTGATGCCGACCAGCGTCGCGCCGGCATCCGCGGCGATCGTGCAGATGCGGTGGAGATCGGTGAAGTCGCCGATGCCCCAATTGCGCGTGGAGCGCAAGGTGTAGAGCTGGATCGCGATGCCCCAGCAGCGCCGCTCGTCGGCCGGCAGGTACGCGCGCGCCGGCACGACGATCAGCTCGACGCCGGCGTGACCGTAGGTGCGCACGTCCAAGGTCAGCCGGTACGTCCCCGTGAGCGCGGTGACCGGGAGCGGAACGCGGCGCGTATCGTACGTCGTGCCGCCGCGCTGGACGAACCGCACGACCGGCGTGTCGCGCAGCGGAACCGTTCCGGCCCGTACCGCGCCGCGCTCGTCGCGGATCGTCCAAAGCAGCATTTCTTCCCAGTGCTCGGCGGCAAGCGTGACGTCGATCGTCAGCGGTTCGTTCTCGCGCAGGATGCGCACGCCCGGGGCGATGCCGCCCGGATCTTCGGTCGCGAGCGCGGCGATGAACGCCTCGCGCGTCGCGGCCGGTACGATGCGCTCGACGCCGAGCGCGTCGTGATAGTGGTCGCCGACGAGTTCGCGCGGGTTCATGCGTCCACGCCTCGGAACACGACGACCGAGCGCGCCGCGACGCCGTAGCTCGTCACCGCGGCGGCCTCGTCGCCCGGCTGGGGCTGCGTATCGAGCGCGGTATCGAGCAGCAGCCGCCAGGCGATCGTTTCGCATGCCGGCAGCGCGAACGGCACGTCGTCGTCGGCCGCGTTGAAGAGCACCGCCAGCAGCGGGCGATCGCCGAAGAAGACGCCGATCGCGCGACCGTCGCCGTTCCAGTCACCGTTGGTCATCTCGATTCCGTGCGGCGTGTACCAAGCGATGTCTTTGCGGCTGCTGCCCGGTCGCGGGCGCCCGGTAAAGAACGCATCGTGCTGGAAGGCCGGGTGCTCGCGCCGGATCCGCAGCACCGTCGTGAGGAACTCCCCAAACGCGAGGTCGCGCGGGGTGCGGCCGTTCCAGTCGATCCACGAGATTTCGTTGTCCTGACAGTAGGCGTTGTTATTGCCGCGCTGCGAGTGTCCGAACTCATCGCCCGCCAGCAGCAGCGGAACGCCGAGCGAGAGGCAGAGGGTCGCGATCAGGTTGCGCTTTTGGCGCTCGCGCTGCGCGAGGATGTGCCGATCGGACGTCGGGCCTTCGACGCCGAAGTTGCGCCCCGCGTTGTCGTCCGCGCCGTCGCGGTTGCCCTCGAGGTTCTGCTCGTTGTGCTTGGCCTCGTACGCGACGAGGTCTTGCAAGGTGAAGCCGTCGTGCACGGTGACGAAATTGATGCTGGCGCGCGGGCGCCGGCCGTGTTTGGCGAAGATGTCGCTCGAACCGGCCAGCCGCGAGGCGAACTCCGAGAGCAATCCGCCGCCGCCTTGCCAGAAGCGGCGCGCGACGTCGCGGTAGCGGCCGTTCCACTCCGACCAGCCGGGCGGGAAGCCGCCGAGTTGGTAGCCGCCGGGACCCACATCCCACGGTTCCGCGATCAGTTTGCAGCGCGCGAGCACCGGATCTTGGCGGATCGCCTTGAAGAAGCCGGCGTTGTAATCGTATCCGTGGTCTTCGCGCGCGAGCGTCGGCGCGAGGTCGAAGCGGAAGCCGTCGACGTGCATCTCCTCGACCCAGTACCGCAGCGAATCCGTGACCATCTGCAGCACGCGCGGGTGGCTCACGTTGAGCGTGTTGCCGCAGCCGGTCGTATCCTGATAGTAGCGCCGGTCGTCGGCGAGCCGGTAGTACGTGCGATTGTCGATGCCGCGAAACGACAGCGTCGGACCGAGGTGGTTGCCTTCGGCCGTGTGGTTGTAGACGACGTCGAGCACGACTTCGATTCCGGCTTCGTGCAGGTTCTTGACCATCGTCTTGAACTCGTCGTGGTGGACCGAGAGATAGCGCGCTTCCGGTGCGAAGTAGCCGATCGGATTGTAGCCCCAGTAATTGCGCAGCCGCTTTTCCACCAGATAGCGGTCGTCGACGAAGGCCTGCACCGGCAGCAGCTCGACCGTCGTCACGCCCAGATGGGTGAGGTGTTCGATCACGCGCGGCGACGCGAGGCCCAGGAAGGTTCCGCGCGCGGCGGGCGCGACGTCGGGATGGAGGATCGTGTAGCCGCGGACGTGCGTTTCGTAGAATACGGTGCGCATCCACGGAACGTCCGGCGGACGGTCGTCGCCCCAGGTGAACGACGTATCGACGAGCACGCACTTCGGCATTCCGCCGGCGTTGTCGCGGCGGTCGAAGCTGAGGTCCGAGCGCGGCGCACCGATCCGGTAGCCGTAATGGGCGTCGCTCCAGCGCAGCGAGCCGCTCAGCGCTTTGGCGTAGGGATCGAGCAGCAGTTTGTGGTGGTTGAACCGGTGGCCGTTCGCCGGATCGTACGGTCCGTAGACGCGGTAGCCGTACAGCGCTCCGGGCCGCAAGCCGGGCAAGTAGCCGTGCCAGACCTCGTCGGTGTATTCGGGCAGCGTATAGCGCGCGATCTCGCGCCGCCCGCGCGCGTCGAAAATACAGAGATCGACGCGTTCGGCGTGCGCGGAGAAGAGCGCGAAGTTCGCCCCGGCGCCATCCCACGTTGCTCCTAGCGGGTACGGCCGGCCCGCTTCCACATGCTTTCCGACCATTACGGCGTGAAGTAGAGCGCCGTGAGCGGCGGCAGGCAGATCGCGATCGACTGCGCGTGCCCGTGCATCGGGATAGGCTCGGTCTGTGCGCCGCCGAGATTGCCTTCGTTGCCGCCGCCGTACGCCGCGGCGTCGGTGTTGAGGATCTCGCGGTAGCTTCCGGCCTGCGGCACGCCCAGCCGGTAGCCGTCGAGCCGAACGCCCGAGTAGTTACAAGCGACGACGACGTGGCCGGCGTGCCCCGCGTCGTAGCGCAGCCACGCGCAGACGCCGTTGCGCGTATCGTCGAATTGAATCCAGGCGAAACCGTCGGGTTCGGCGTCGCGCGCGTGCAGCGCCGGCAGATCGCGGTAGAGCCGATTGCAGTCGGCGACGAGCCGCTGGAGGCCCGTGTGCGGGAGCCACTGGGTGAGATGCCAGTCGAGCGAGGCGTTGAAGCGCCACTCGTTCCATTGCCCGAACTCGCCGCCCGAAAACAGCAGCTTCTTGCCCGGATGGGCGAAGAGATGGCCGAAGAGCAGTCGCAGGTTAGCGAATTTCTCGCGGTCGTTGCCGGGCATCTTATTGAGCAACGAGCCTTTGCCGTGCACGACCTCGTCGTGCGAGAGCGGCAGCACGAAATTCTCGCTGAACGCGTAGACGAGCCCGAACGCGATCTCGCCCAGGTGATGGCCGCGCCAGAGCGGGTCGCGGTGCATGAACTGCAACGTATCGTGCATCCAGCCCATGTTCCATTTGAAGCCGAAGCCGAGCCCACCGGCCGACACGGGCGCGGTGACGGCAGGGTAGGCCGTCGATTCCTCGGCGATCGTCATGACGTCGGGGAACTCACCGTAGACGACGGTGTTGAAGCGCCGCAAAAACGCCGTCGCTTCGAGGTTCTCGTTGCCGCCGTAGGTGTTGGGTATCCACTCGCCGTCTTTGCGGTTGTAGTCGAGGTAGATCATCGACGATACCGCATCGACGCGCAACCCGTCGATGTGGAAGTCGCGCAGCCAGTAGAGCGCGTTGGCCAGCAGCATGTTCGCGACTTCGGTGCGGCCGAGGTTGAACGCGAACGTGCCCCACTCGTGGTGGAAGCCCTTGCGCGGATCGGCGTGCTCGTAGAGGCTCGTGCCGTCGAAGCGGCCGAGGCTCCAGGCGTCGGTCGGGAAGTGCCCGGGCACCCAATCGATGATGACGCCGATGCCGGCCGCGTGCGCGGCGTCGACGAACGCGCGCAGGTCGTCGGGCGTGCCGAAGCGGCTCGTCGGCGCGAACCAGCCGGTGGTCTGATAGCCCCACGAACCGTCGAAGGGATGTTCGCTAATCGGCAACAGCTCGACGTGCGTGAAGCCGAGATCGCGCACGTAGGGGATCAGTTCGGCCGCCAATTCGCGATACGTGAGGAAGCGGTTCCCCTCTTCGGGTTTGCGCCGCCAGGAGCCGAGGTGGACTTCGTAGATCGAGATCGCGGCGGCGCGGTGCTGACGGGCGCCGCGCGCGGCGAGCCACGGCGCGTCGGTCCAGGCATAGGGCGGCGCGTCCCAAACGATCGAGGCGTTGCGCGGCCGCTGCTCGCCGTACGCGCCGAACGGGTCGGCGCGCAGCGGCAGCAGCCGGCCCGCGCCGTCTTCGAGCTCGTACTTGTAGCGCGTGCCGGCGCCGACGCCGGGGACGAACAGCTCCCACACGCCGCACTCGCGGCGCAACCACATCGGATCGCGCCGGCCGTCCCAAGCGTTGAAGTCGCCGACGACGCTGACTCGCCGCGCGTTGGGCGCCCAGACCGCGAACGCCGTGCCCTCGACGCCGTCGAACGTGCGCACGTGCGCGCCGAGGACCTCGTAGACGCGCAGGTGCGTGCCTTCGCCGAGCAGGTAGACGTCGAGATCGCCGAGCACCGGCCGATGCACCGTTTCCACGATTAGCGCGTCGCCTTGACGGTGAAGTCGCGGCCGACCGCCGGATGGGCGGGTGCCTCGTATTCCGCGACCTGCTGGATCAGTTTGGCGACCAGGGCCGTCCAGCCGGTCTGGTGCGAGGCCCCGAGCCCTTGGCCCGTATCGCCGTTGAAGTATTCGTGGAAGAGCAGGTGGTCGCGCCAGTGGACGTCGCCGTACTGACGTTGCGACTTCCCGCGCTGGAACGGCCGCGCGCCGTCCTCGCCCGCGCGAAAGAGGCCGATCAAGCGCCGCGAGAGCGCCTGCGAGATTTCCCACAGCGTCATCATGTCGCCCGAGCCCGTCGGGAACTCGACCTTGTACTCATCACCCAAGTAGTAATGGAATTTCTGCAGCGATTCGATGAGCAGATAGTTGAGCGGAAACCAGACCGGCCCCCGCCAGTTCGAATTGCCGCCGAACAGTCCGCTGGTCGATTCGGCCGGTTCGTAGTCGACGCGGAAGCTCGTGCCGCCGACGTTGAGCACGAACGGGTTCGCCTCGTGGAATTTCGAGAGCGCGCGCATCCCGTGCGGGCTGAGAAACTCCTCTTCGGAGAAGACGCGGCGCAGGATGCGGCGCAGGCGCTCGGGGTTGACGATCGCGAGCAGCCGGCGCTGGCGCATCCCGCCGATCTCGATACGCGCGACGTTTTCCGCGAGTTCCGGCCGGTTGGCGATGAACCACTCCACCCGCGCCTTGAGCAGCGGCAGCTTCTCGAGCGTGTCGGGGTCGAGCGTTTCGACCGCGTAGATCGGGATCACGCCGACGCCCGAGCGGACCTTGAGCGGAATGCGTTCGCCGGTCGGGAGATAGAGCTGATCGTAGTAGAACTCGTCCTGCGCGTCCCACAGGCCGACGTCGTCGTCGCGTTGCGCGTTCATCGCGTCGGCGATGTAGAGGAAGTGCTCGAAGAATTTGTTGGCGAGGTGCTCGTAGACCGGATCGTGGCGCGCGAGTTCGATCGCGATCGCCAGCATGTTGAGCGAATAAACCGCCATCCACGCGGTGCCGTCGGCCTGCGCGAGGTAACCGCCGGTCGGCAATTTCGTGCTGCGGTCGAAGATCCCGATGTTATCGAGCCCGAGGAAGCCGCCCTGGAACACGTTGCGGCCCGCGACGTCCTTGCGGTTGACCCACCAGGTGAAGTTCAGCAGCAACTTCTGGAAAACGCGCTCGAGGAACGGCAGATCGCCCTGGCCGCCGCGTTGTTTGGCCTCGATCTTGTAGATACGGTAGGCGGCCCACGCGTGCACCGGCGGGTTGACGTCGTCGAACGCCCACTCGTACGCGGGCAATTGGCCGTTGGGATGCATGTAGCGCTCGCGCGTGAGCGCGACGAGTTGACGCTTGGCGAAGTTGGGGTCGATCAGCGCGAACGGGATCACGTGGAAAGCCAAGTCCCAACTGGCGTACCACGGGTATTCCCATTCGTCGGGCATCGAGAGCACCTCGTCGTTGTAGAGGTGCGTCCAGCCCGCGTTGCGGCCGTGCAGCCGGCTCGCCGGCGGCGTCGGCATCAGCGGATCGCCTTTAAGCCAATCGCGGATCACATAGTGATAGAACTGCTTGGTCCACAGCAGCCCGGCGTACGCGGCGCGCTGGATCGCGCGCGCTTCGTGGTCGACCGTTTCCGGCAGCAGATCGTTGTAGAAGCGGTCGGCTTCGGAGATGCGCCGGTCGAAGATCGCATCGAAGGCGAGCGCGTCGATCGCGAGCGCGCCGGGCTGGTCGGTCAAACGCAGGCGGATCGTCTGGGTTTCGCCCGGCTCGAACACCGAGACGTAGTGAAACGCGGCCTTCGTGCCGATGCGCTTGGGATTGACCGCGCCGAGTTCGTTCTCGATCAGCAGCCGTCCGAACGCGTCTTTGACGTACGGGCGCGGATTCTTCACGCCGAACGCGCGCTCGAAATTCGTTTCGTTCTCCGTGTAGACGACGCTCGTCGCGTCGCCGTCGGAGATCATCCAGCGCCGCCCGAGCGTCGGATGCTGCGCCACCACCGCGACGTTGGTCTCGCCGGCATCGCTGATCACGGGCTTCGTGACGCCCGCGCGCCAGGACCACTCGTTGCGGAACCACAGCGTCGGCAGCACGTGTAAGGGCGCGCGCCGCTCGCCGCGATTCGTGATCGTCAGACGGATCAGGATGTCTTCGGTCGTGGCCTTCGCGTACTCGACGACGACGTCGAAGTACGCGCTCTCGGCAAAGGCGCCGGTGTCGACGAGTTCGTACTCGGGGTCCTCGCGGCCGCGACGCGCGTTCTCGGCGCGCAGGTCGGCGTAGGGAAACGGCCGCTGCGGATACTTGTAGAGCGCCTTCATGTAGGCGTGCGATGGCAGGTTGTCGAGGTGGAACCAGGCTTCCTTAACGTCCTCGCCGTGGTTGCCTTCGTGACCGTTGAGCCCGTAGAGGCGCTCTTTGAGGATCGGGTCGCGGCCGTTCCAGAACGCCGGCGCGAAACACAGCCGCTGGTGGTTGTCGCTGATCCCGAGGATGCCGTCCTCGCCCCAGCGGTACGCGCGCAGATGCGACATTTCGAACGGGAACGAGTCCCAGGCGTTGCCGTCGGCCGAGTAGTCCTCGCGGACCGTCCCCCATTGGCGTGCGCTGAGATAGGGTCCCCAGCGCCTCCAATGCGCTTCTCGCCGTTCGATCGCAGCGATGCGCTCGGTCTCGGGATTCGCCACGCAGGGTCCGTTCGACGCACGCGGCAAGTTCCGCTTCGATGACCGTGCGCCGCGTGAGCCGTCCGGACTGCACCGATCCGGACGTGGCCGAACGCCGGGAGTGGCTGGTCACCAACGGCCGCGGCGGCTACGCGATGGGGACGGTCGCCGGAACGCCCACGCGCCGCTACCACGGCCTGCTGGTTGCCGCCCTCGATCCGCCGGTGGCGCGGCGGCTCGTGGTGCCCGCGCTCGGGCTCGAGGTGCGCTACCGCGGTATCGACTACCGGCTCGCGACCTATCGCTGGGCGTCGGGAGCGCGCGACCCGGATGGGCGGCGCTATATCGCCGGCTTCGCTATCGTCGACGGCGTGCCGACCTGGACGTACGAACTCGGCGAAGCGCTGCTGGAGGTCGCGATCGCGATGGCCTACGGCACCGACACGACGGCGGTCGCGCTGCACGTGGTCCGCGCTTCTGAGCCGCCGGCGTTCACGGCGCGGCTGCTGGTCGCCGACCGCGACCACCACGGTGGCCCGTTGCCCGATCCGGCCGCCTTCACCGTGGACATCGACGGCGACCAGGCCGCGATCGGCTTGCCGGCCTGCGGGCGCACCGTTCACGTTCGGGTGCCCGGCGCCACGCTGACCGCCGCGGCCGACCGCTGGCGCGGCTTCTTCGCCGAGCGCGAGCGCGAACGCGGGCTCGCCGCGGAGGACGACTATCTGCACGCGCTCGACGCGCGCTGGAGCCTCGCGCCGGGCGAACGCGGCGGCGTGACCGTCGGCCTCGAACCGGTGCCGGCCGGCGCGCCGGAGATCGTCGCGGCCGCGGCGGCCCGCGCCCGCAGCGTGAGCGCCCACGCTCCCGACGCGCTGCGCGCGGAGTTGGCGCTGGCGGCGGATCAGTTCGTCGTGCTCGCGGCGCCCGGCGGTTCGTCGCGCACGACGATCGTCGCGGGCTATCCGTGGTTCACCGATTGGGGTCGCGACACGATGATCGCGCTGCCGGGTCTCGCGCTCGCGAACGGCCGCCGCGACGTGGCGGAGGCGATCGTGCGCGGGTTCGCGCCGTTCGTCGACGGCGGGATGCTGCCCAACGTCTTTCCCGATGCGGGCAGCGCGCCGGAGTACAACACCGTCGATGCGGCGCTGTGGTACGTCGAAGCGATCCGCGCCTGCGCCGCGGCGACGCGCGATCCGGCCTTCGCGCGGGATCTCTTCCCGGTGCTGCGCGCGATCGTCGCGGGCTACACGCAGGGCACGCGCTACGGCATCGGCGTGGATCCCGCCGACGGGCTGTTGCGGGCCGGCGTGCCGGGCGTGCAACTGACGTGGATGGACGCCAAAGTCGATGGGCGCGTGATCACGCCGCGGATCGGCAAACCGGTCGAGATCAACGCGCTCTGGTTTGCGGCGCTCAAAACGACCGCCCATTTCGCGGAGTATAACGGCGCCGATCCGCTTCCATATGAGGATGCGGCCGGCCGGGTGCTCGAGTCGTTCGAGCGCTTCTGGAACCCCGAGCGCGGTTGCTGCTTCGACGTGCTTGACGGGCCGGACGGCGACGACCCGGCGATCCGCCCCAACCAGTTATTCGCGGTCGCGCTGGCGCCCGAGCTGCTCGGCCCCGAACGCGCACGCGCCGTTGTCGACGTGTGCGAGCGCGATCTGCTGACGCCGGTTGGTCTGCGGACGCTGGCCCCGAGCGACCCGGCGTACGTCGGGCGCTATGCGGGCGATCAGACCGCGCGCGACGGCGCCTACCATCAGGGGACGGTCTGGCCGTGGCTGATCGGCGCGTTCGTGCAGGCGCACCTCAACGTGTACGACGATCCCGAACTCGCGCGCACGTTCGTCGCGCCGTTCGCCGACGCGCTCGATGGTTACGGGATCGGGACGCTGGGCGAGATCTTCGACGGCGATCCGCCGCACGCGCCCTGCGGTACGATCGCTCAAGCCTGGAGCGTCGCCGAACTGATCGCCGCGTTACGGCTTGTCGGTTGAGTCCGGGACCTCGGCCACGGTCGCGTCGGCCTCCGCGGCGCGCCGCTTGTCGAGCGCGGCTTGAGCGCGCTCGACCGTTTCGTCGATCTCGTCGCGCAGCACGTCGATCAATCCGGGGTGGTCTTCTTTGAAGCCCGGATCGAGATACATGTCGCGATTCATCTGCTCGCCGAGGGTCGGTTCGTCGTCCGCGCCGCGCTCGTCCATGCACTCCTGCGTTCCGCAAGGAATCCTCTTTCCCCCCGGAGCACGCATTCTAGCAAGCGCTTAATGACGCGCGATTTTCGTTCTGCTTAGCTGGACGGGTGATGCGACGCTTCTTTGCTTCTCTGCTTTCCACGTCTGCCGTACTCGCGGCGACGGCGCCCGCGTTCGCCGACGCGCCCGCGCGCCATCTCGAGTACGCGGTCGTCGCGATGAACGGGGGCGCCGCGCGCCACGCGACCGTGCATGTCGACTTCGTCGGCGGTTCGGCCGAGCGCTTGATGATCGTCAACGTCGCCGAGACCGACGATACGGCGCTCTCCAACGCGGCCAACGTCGGCATCCTCGCGTCCGGCGCGCTGCGCGTCGAGGGCACGCAAGCTCTCACCAGCGAGGAAGAAGCGATCTGCGCCTTCATGTCGCTCGAATCCGAGGACTTGATCGCGATGGGACCCGGGGACCACTGGGAGCGCAAGGGCCTTACCGCCGGCGGACGCTACCTGATGCGCTTCGCGGTGACCGCCGTGGCCCCCGACGGCAAGATGGATTTCAACGTCACCCGCGACCTCTACCGCGATAACGGTTCGACCGTGCATTGGAGCGGAACGTTGAACTACGATCAGAACGCCGTCGTGCCGGCGGCGATCACGCTGGGCGGCGACGCGACGCTGACGATCAAGCTCACGCGCGACACGTTCGTGCACTAGCGGTCCCTGCTTGACAAGGCGCTGCGTTCCGCGTAGCGTCCTGGGATACGACACGGGAGCTCGCAAGGGCTGAGAGGGCGAGGGCCGACCTCGCCGACCGTTGGCCGCACCGATCGGGGTGCGACCGCACCTGATCCGGATAATACCGGCGAAGGAAGAGGAGACGATCTTTCCAATGGACACCGTCGTTCCGAACGAAACCATTTCCCGCGAGCCCTTCCCCGGTTCGCGTAAGGTCTACGCCGAGGGAACCGATCCCAGCATCCGGGTCCCGTTTCGCGCCATCGCGCTGACGAACGGCGAAATCCACACCGTCTACGATACCAGCGGTCCGTTCACCGATCCCGACGTCGCGATCGACCTTCGCGCCGGCATCGCGCCGCTGCGCGCCCAATGGATCGCCGCGCGTAACGATACGGTCGAACTGACGAAGCCGACGTCGGTGTACCGCATCGCGCGCGAGTCGATGCGCGAACTCGACGCGATTCGCTTCGCGACGCAGCGGCCGGCGCTGCGCGCGAAACCGGGTGCGAACGTGACGCAGATGCACTACGCGCGGCGTGGCGAGATCACGAAAGAGATGGAGTTCATCGCGATCCGCGAGAACTGCGCGCCGGAATTCGTGCGCGACGAGGTCGCGCGCGGCCGCGCCGTGATCACGGCGAACATCAACCATCCCGAGCTCGAGCCGCAGATCATCGGGCGCAACTTCCTGGTCAAGATCAACGCCAACATCGGCAATTCCGCGGTCGCGTCGTCGATCGAGGAAGAGGTCGAGAAGATGACGTGGGCGACGCGCTGGGGCGCCGACACCGTGATGGATCTTTCGACCGGCAAGAACATCCACGAAACGCGCGAGTGGATCTTGCGCAACGCGCCGGTGCCGATCGGCACGGTACCGATCTATCAGGCGCTCGAGAAGGTCGGCGGCAAAGCCGAAGACCTGACCTGGGAGATCTACCGCGACACGCTGATCGAACAGGCCGAACAGGGCGTCGATTACTTCACCGTGCACGCCGGCGTTTTGTTGCGGTACGTGCCGCTGACGGCCAAGCGCGTGACCGGCATCGTGTCGCGCGGCGGATCGATTCTCGCCAAGTGGTGCCTCACGCACCATAAGGAGAACTTTCTCTACACGCACTTCGAAGAGATCTGCGAGATCATGAAGGCGTACGACGTGACGTTCTCGCTCGGCGACGGACTGCGGCCGGGCTGCACCGCCGACGCCAACGACGAAGCGCAGTTCGGCGAACTCGAGACGCTCGGCGAGCTCACGCAAATCGCGTGGAGGCACGACGTTCAAGTGATGATCGAGGGGCCGGGCCACGTGCCGATGCACCTGATCAAAGAGAACATGGACAAGCAGCTCGAGGTCTGCAAGGAAGCGCCGTTCTACACGCTCGGGCCGCTCGTGACCGACATCGCGCCGGGCTACGACCACATCACCTCGGCGATCGGGGCGGCGATGATCGGCTGGTTCGGTACCGCGATGTTGTGCTACGTCACGCCGAAAGAACACCTCGGCTTGCCGAACAAAAAAGACGTCAAGGACGGCGTGATCGCCTACCGGATCGCCGCCCACGCCGCCGATCTTGCGAAAGGTCATCCCGGCGCGGGGCATTGGGACGACGTGCTCTCGAAGGCGCGCTTCGAATTCCGCTGGGAAGATCAGTTCAATCTCGCGCTCGATCCGGTGACCGCGCGCGAGTTCCACGACGAAACGCTGCCTGCCCAGGGCGCGAAGGTCGCGCACTTCTGCTCGATGTGCGGTCCGCATTTCTGCTCGATGAAGATCACGCAGGACGTGCGCGACTACGCCGAACGCGGGATGGCCGAAAAGTCCGAGGAGTTCCGCAAACTCGGCGGCGAGGTCTACCTACCGGCGGAGGCCGTAGCATCCGGCGCGCCGTAACGCGCCTTCGATGAGCGTTCCGGCGCGGTTTTTCGTCGCGGTCATGATCGTCGCGGGTGCGGTACTCGCAGCCTGCTCGGGCAATTTCGGTTCCGGCACGACGCCCCCGAACGGACTTTTGCCGTCCGGTCCGCTGAGCGGCATCGCGCCGTCGCCCACGCCGTCGCCCAACTCCGCCAGCAACATCGTTTCGTACGGGTCGACGGCGGAATTCCAAGCGTTGCCGGGCGCGGCCGGCTGGGGCGGCGCGATCGCGTTCGCGGTTCCCTCACCGAAGCCGTCCGGCTTCGATACGGTGGCGATCGGTGCGACCGTCGCCGTCGTCGCTCCGACCGACGCTCCGGACCTCAACCTGCTCGGCAAGGCCAAGAACGCACCCAAGCGCAATCGCCGGGCACGGCCGCTGGTCTACATCACGCTGCTGGCGACCCATGACGTGCAGCTGGCCGCGTATCCGCGGATCGCGATCGACGTACCGCGCGACATCATGACGATCTACCGGCTCGACGACTTCGGCCTCGCGCTCTACAATGCCGGCGAGAAAGACACGGCCTACCGGCTCGCCGTCGCGGCGCTCGACACCGGCTCGCCGCCGCCGACATCCTCGCCCCCGCCGACCGCCCCGCCGCCGCCGACGGCGATTCCGGTCAGCGCCTCGCCCGTCGCTTCCGGCTCGACCCCGCCCGCCACGCCGTCGCCCGGCGTCAGCGGCGTGCCGACGCCGGCCGTCTCGCCGACGTTGCCGCCGCAGCGCATCGCCTTCACCGCGACCGTCGCCGTCCTTAAGCTGACCGCGAACCGCCCGGTGGTCTTCGCGCTCTACGCCTTACCGGTTCCCTCGCCGAGCCCATCGGCCGGCGCCCCCTCTAGCGGAGCGCCCGCCGCCACGGAAGCACCGTCCGCCAAACCCTCGCCTACCGGCAGCTAGCTCCTCCGGGGGGCTAGCGGGCGGCGCTGTCCGGGAGGGCTGAGGCCGTCGTGCCGGCGAGCCACGTGCGCTCGTCGTCGGGGACGGCCGCCGCGACATCGGCGAGGCTGCGCGCGATGCGCGCGTTGAGCGAATGCCATTGCGCGAAGACGCGGCTCACGTAGCGGCGCGTGCCGCCGTTGGGCAGGCCGCCGTTCAGTTCGACCGCGCGCGGTCCGGCGTTGTAGGCCCCGATGGCGTAGCGCATCGTGTCGACGCCGCGGCCGGCAAAGCGGTTGATCAACGAGCGCAGATAGGCCGTCGCGCCGCGCAGATTATCCGCCGGGTCCCACGCGTCGACGCCCAATTTGCGGGCCGTCGTCGGCATCAGTTGAGCGAGTCCCCGCGCGCCGCTGGGCGAAACCGCGCCCGGTCGCCACGACGATTCCACGCTTACGAGCGCGACGATCAGGGCCGGGTCGACGTTGGAGCGTTGCGAATCGGCCAGCACCGAGCGCGCGTAGGCGCGGCTTTCGTGCACTTGCAGATCGGGGTTGATCGTGCGCAGGATCGCGGCATAGTTCTCGGCCGGCGCGGCACCCGTCTCGGCCGCGCCCGCGGGGGGCGCCGAAACGGCCAAACCAAGAATCAGCGCTGCGCTAAGGCACAACGCCGCTTTGCGCGGCTGCATAGCTCCTGTGTTCAGGCGCCGGGTGGCCCACACCCTTCCGGGGGCGGCGGGGCGTGGATTGGGTCGACCCACAAGACAGCCGTGGGCGGCTCGGCCGCCTCGATCTCGAGATTTACCACGACCGGGTCCTGGCCGCTGCGCACCAGCACGCACTCCAGCGTCTGGTCATCGCAGGCGTTGATCTCCTGATGGGGGACCCAGGGCGGCACGAAGATGAAGTCGCCCGGCCCGGCCTCGGCCGTGAACTCCAGGCGCTCGCCCCAGCGCATGCGAGCCCGCCCGCTCACCACGTAGATGACGCTCTCGAGGTCGCCGTGGTGGTGGGCGCCGGTCTTGGCGTCGGCGTGGATCGAGACCGTGCCGGCCCAGAGCTTGTGCGCGCCGGCCCGGGCCGCCGTGATCGCCGCCGCCCGGTTCATCCCCGGCGTCTGGGGCGTCTTGACGTCGAGTTCGCTCCCGCGCACCACGCGGACGCCGTCGAACTTCCAGCGCTCGTCATCCATCGCGAGGGAGTACGACCGCCACGCCGCCCGGCCTTTCCGGGTCGCTAGGCGTATGCGCGTAGCGTACGTCGATATGATCGGCGGGGCGGCCGGAGATATGCTCATGGGGGCCTGGGTCGACGCCGGCGTCGACGTCGCTGTGCTCGAGCGCGCCTTGCGCTCGGTCATCGCTTCGGGCTGGGAACTGACGCTCGAGCGCGTCGACCGCGGCGGCATCGCGGCCACGCACCTCGACCTCGTGATTCCCGGCGAGGACGACCACGCGCATCACGGCGGGCGGCGCGCCCGCCACGGCCGGCGGCTGCGCGATATCCTCGCCGTCGTCGAGGGCAGCGGCCTGAGCGCCCGCCAGATCGCGCGCGCGTCGGCGATCTACCGCCGGCTGGCCGAGGCCGAGGCGCGCGTTGCGGGCGCGGATCCCGCGGAACTGGAGTTCCACGACGTCGGCCAGATCGATGCGATCCTCGACGTCGCCGGCACGTGTGTCGCGCTGGATCTGCTCGGCATCGAGGAGTTGCGCTGCTCGGCCTTTCCGGTCGGCCATGGCGTCACGCGCACCGCGCACGGCGTCTTCGTCAATCCGGGACCGGCGGCGCTCGATCTCATGCGCGGCTTTCCGTTGCGGCCGGTCGACGTCGAGGCCGAACTCGTCACGGTGACCGGAGCGGCGATTCTCACGACGCTGGTCGTGCCCGGACCGGCCGTCGACATGACGCTCGAGCGCGTCGGCTACGGCGCCGGCCGTCGCAGCTTCGCGATCCCGAACGTCGTGCGCGTGCTGATCGGCGAACGGGCCGCCTCGGGTTCAGAGCAGGGCGTTGAAGTGCCGTAAGCGCTCGGCCATGATCTTCATGACCTCGAGCGCGAAGAACGGATGGTTGCGCACGAGGTAGAGAAAGCGCTCTTGATCGATCGTCGCCACCTTGGCGCCGGATTTTGCGACGACGTCGGCGCTGCGCTCGCGGTGATCGATCAGCGCCATCTCGCCGAAGATTCCGCCGGTGCGAACCGTCTCGAGGATTTTGCCGCGTAGCACGATTTCGACCTCGCCTTCGAGCACGACGTACATCTCTTCGCCGTGATCGCCGACGCTGAAAAAACGATGTCCATCCGGGTACGTCTCCGTGTCCGGATCGGCAGCGAAAATCGTGAGGTCGGCCAACGGACGCGTCCTTTCGGGCAGGGCGAATTTCGCTCGGTTCCGCGGCGCCGACGCGTGCCCTTTCGCCGTTAGGCGGGGCCTGCCGCGCCCGCGTGCAGCGCGTCGTAGATGCGCTCGGCCGTGATCCCCAGCCTGTCGACGCGCACGCCGCACGCCGCGGCGACGGCGTTGGCGATCGCCGGTGCGACGCCCGCGGTGTTCATCTCGCCGGCGGCGCGGGCACCGTACGGTCCCGGACCGTCGCCGGGCTGCAATTCGATCACCCGGAACGGCGGCATGTCGCGCTGCGTCGGCAACTTGTAATCGGAGAGCGCGATGTTGACGATGCGGCCGTCTTCGAGCACGAGTTCCTCGGTCAGCGCGACGCCGAGGCCCATCAGGAAACCGCCGTCGATCTGGCCGCGGTGCGCGATCGGGTTGACGATCGTCCCGATATCGGCCACGAATACGACGTCGTGCAGGGTCAGCGTTCCGGTCTCGCGATCGACCGATAACTCGACGCCGTAGGCCCCGAAGTTTAGCCACATGTTCTCGCCCGGCCCGAGCACGAACGCGCCCTCACCGGTGACGGTGACCGGTCCGTCGTGCGGCAGCGCCAGCGCGACCTGCAGTTTGTGGGCGGCGTCGAGCGCGGCGCGGCCCAGCAGCATCGTGCCCTTGCTGCCGCCGATCCCCGGATCCCACGGCGCCGTATCGGTCGCGCCGCGCGTGACGCGCACGCGGTCGGGATCGAGGCCCAGTTCGGCCGCCAGCACGCGCTGAACGACCGTCAGCGTTCCGACGCCCGGTTCGCTCGATCCGGTGACGGCGGAAATCGTGCCGTCGGGCAGCGCGGTGACGGTGATGGCGGTCTTCCCGCCGGCGATATGGCGCGCGGTGAGCGAGATGCCGCGGCCGCGGCCCGGCGGCAGCGGCTCGTCCCAGTGGATCGCATCGCGCAAGGTCGCGAGCACCTGACGCGGACGCGGTTCGGTGAAGCGGTTGCCCTCGAGATCGGTGTCGCCGGTAACGGCGGCGTTGCGTTGGCGGAACTCGATCGGATCGATGCCGAGCTCGGCGGCCGCCATATCCATCAGCGACTCGACCGCGAACATGATCTGGATGTCGCCGGGCGCGCGCACGAACGCGCCCGGAATCGTGTGCGTGTACGCGCAGATGCGTTCGACTTGCGCGTTGTGGATGCCGTACGGCAGCTTGGGCGTGCGCCCGGGCAGCACCGAGACGCCGGGTTTGCCGCCGCCGTAGGCGCCGCCGTCGAAGAGCGCGCGCAGGTCGAACGCCACGATCTTGCCGTCGCGCGTGGTGCCCAGCCGCACGCGCACCGCCGCGGCGTGCCGGACGTGCGAGGAACGCACGTCGTCGGCGTGCGTGCGCACGTGTTTCACCGCCCGCCCGGTCGCGCGCGCCAGGTAATACAGCGCGAATTCTTCGATCGTGAGCGCCTTCGCGCCGAACTCGCCGCCGATGTAGCTCGGCTCGACGACGACCTTGTTCTTCGGGAGTTCCAGCGTTTCGGCCAGCATGTCGCGTTGCGCGAACGGATTCTTGCTCGTCGTGAGCACGCGCAGCGTCTCGTCTTCGTCGATCCAGACCAAGGTCGCGCGCGGTTCGATATAGCCGGCGTGGTAGCGCGGCGTGTGGAAGGTGTGTTCGAAAATGCGATCGGCGCCGGCGAAGGCGGTTTCGGGATCGCCCTTGCGCACGCGGTCGTAGCCTTGCATGTTGTAGTGCGGGCGCGGCGGGCGCGTCGCGCCGACGAAGACGTACGACGCCTCGTCTGGATGGATCGGCTCCGCGCCCTCGGCGAGCGCGGCGTCGGCGTCGAGCAGCGCCGGCAGCTCTTCGTATTCGACCTCGATTGCCTTGGCCGCGGCCGCGGCCTGTTCGGGCGTATCGGCGGCAACCGCAGCGACGTATTCGCCGATGAACTTGACCCGATCGACGGCCAGCACCGGCCAATCCTTGAGCGTGCAGCCCATGTAGCGCGCGCCGACGTCGGCGCCGGTAACGATCGCTCGCACGCCCGGCATCTCGCGCGCGGCACCGGTTTCCACGCGCACGATGCGCGCGTGCGGGTAAGGCGAATCGACGAACGCGGCCCAGAGCATGCCCTCGCGCGCGTAATCCGCGGTGTATTTCGCCTGGCCCGAGACCTTCTCACGCCCATCGATGCGGGCTTCACCCTCCGCGAGAAGCGCGGGGACGCTGCGTGCGGTCGTGAGCGTGGTCGAAGTGGTCATGCGGCTGCATTCGACGCTGCCGAAGGGGAATCTCCCGGGAGGAAATTTTTTGCGTGCTGGCAAGGGAGTCCGGTTCGCACTCCCTCGGAGGATCGGCTCATGCCTAACGTCCTAACGCGCTTGTGCGCAAGCGCCGCCGGCTGCCTCGGACTCGCCTTCGCGTTGTCGGCCGCGCCCCAGCCGGCCCTCGCCGACGACACCGTGACCGTGATGGGAGCGGCGATCGCGCCTTCGCTCTACGACGTGCTCGACATCGTCGCCGAGCGCGCCGGCTTCTATAAAGCCCAGCACCTCAACGTCGTCGAGCAACTGGTGAACAACCCGGCCACGGCGGCGCAGCTGGTCGCGACCGGCAAGGGCGACATCTGCGCGCTCAGCTACGAAGCGGTACTGCAGGGTTACGAGAAAGGCCTGAAGCTCGAATATTTCTTCAGCCGGGCCGAGCGCTACACCAACGAAATCGGCGTTCTCGCCGACAGCCCGATACACACGCTAGCCGACTTGAAAGGCAAAAACATCGGCGTGATCAACATCGGCAGCGCCGGCGAAGTCACCGCGAAGCTCATGCTCGAGGGCGTCGGCATCGGAGCGACCGATGTCACGTACAGCCCGATCGGCGTGGGCGCGCAGGCCTACCAGGCGGTGATCAACCGGCAGGTCGATGCCGTCGGCTATCCGACCGGCGAGATCGTGCCGATGTCGATCACGACGGGCAAGAAATTTCGCGAGTTCCGCGATCCGATTCTCAGCGACGTCCCCAACGCAGGCTACGCGACGACGCCGGCGACGCTCCAAAGCCGGACCGACGTGCTCAAGCGCTTCTCGCGCGCGATCGTCGAAGCGGCGATCTTCACGCGCGAGAACCCAGAGGTCGCCGCGCGCTGGTTCCTCGAGGCGGTCGGCACCAAGTTCACCGACGACGACGTCCAAAAGAAGGCCGGCGTGTTCATCCAACTGCGGCCGGACTTGCCGGGCACGGATCCCAACAGCAAGCGCATCGGCGCGCTCCAACTGACGGGATTGCAGATCTACGCCAAGACGATGCAGCAGTACGGCATGACCAAAGAAGTCGTGCCCGTGCCGGCGATCGCAACCAACGCGCTCATCGACTACGCGAACGACTTCGATCACAAAGCGGCGATCGCGGCCGCCAAAGCCTATCGTCTAACCAAATGAGGCCGAACGCCGTTACGCGCTGGTGCGCCGGCTGCTTGGGCCTCGCGCTCGCGCTTTCGATCGCGCCTCGACCGGCGCTCGCCGACGACACCCTCACCGTCATGGAGGCGTCGATCGCGCCCACGCTCTACGACATCATGGATATCGTGGCCGAGCGCGCCGGCTTCTTCAAGGACGAGCACCTCGACGTCGTCGAGCAGCACGTGAACAACCCCTCTGCGGCCGCGCAGTTGGTCGGAACCGGCAAGGGCGACATCTGCGCGCTGAGCTTCGAAGCGGTGCTGCAGGGCTACGAAAAGGGCCTGAAGCTCGAATATTTCTTCGTCCATGCCGCCCGCTACACCAACGAAATCGGCGTGCTCGACGACAGCCCGATCCGCACGCTGGCGGACTTGAAAGGCAAGAACATCGGCGTGATCAACATCGGCAGCGCGGGCGAAGTGACCGCGCAGTTGATGCTCGAGGGCGTCGGAATCAAGCCGACCGACGTCACGTACAGCCCGATCGGCGTTGGGGCGCAAGCCTATCAAGCGGTGATCGACAAGCGGGTCGACGCCGTCGGCTATCCGACGGGCGAGATCGTGCCGATGTCGGTCACGACCGGCAAGAAGTTCCGCGCCTTCCGCGATCCGATTCTCAGCGACGTCCCGAACTCCGGCTACGCGACGACGCCTGCGACGTTGCAAAGCAAGGCCGACGCGCTGAAGCGGTTTTCGCGCGCGATCGTGCGCGCCGCGATCTTCGCGCGCGAGAATCCGCAGGTCGCGGCGCGCTGGTTTCTCGAGAAGTTCGGCACGAAATTCACCGCTGCCGACGTTGACAAGAAGGCCGGCGTGTTCGTCCAACTGCGGCCCGATTTGCCCGGGACCGACCCGATGAGCAAGCGGATCGGCGCGCTGCCGCTGACCGGGATGCAGATCTACGCCAAGACGTTGCAGCAGTACGGTATGACCAAAGAGGTCGTGCCGGTGTCGGCGATCGCAACGAACGAGTTCATCGACTTCGCGAACGACTTCGATCACAAAGCGGCAATCGCGGCCGCCAAAGCCTATCGCATCACCCAATGAGGCGCTCCTAAGGAGCGATTCCGCTCAGCGAGAGGATGCGGCTTCCCGGTAGGCGGAAGAAAAGTTCGAAAAAGCTTGGAGGCATTGGATGTCGATATTTTTGCGCGGAACGTGCCGGTTTGCGGCGCTCGCGCTGGTTGTGGCCGCGTGCGCGCTCGCGCCGGCGGCCGCGCGCGCCGACGATACGCTCACGTTGATTACCGGTGCGAGTCCGACCGCGTTTGGGGAACTGCTCAATAACGTCGCGACGCGCGCCGGCTTTTATAAAGAAGAGCACCTCAACGTCGTGCCGCAGTACGCCGGGAGCCCGAACATCGGCGCGCAACTCGTCGCCACCGGCAAAGGTGACGTCTGCTCGATCGCGATCGAGCCGCTGCTGCTGGGATATCAGAAGGGCCTCAAGCTGATTACCTTCTATCAGCGCTCGCCGAACTATCTCTTCGCGCTCGGCGTCCTCAAGGATAGTCCGGTCAAGACGCTGGCCGACTTCAAGGGCGCGACGATCGGTGAGTATTCGGTCGGTAGTCCGGCTGAAATCTCGACCAACGACATGCTGCTCGGCGCGGGGCTCAAGAAGTCCGACGTCACCTACATTCCGATCGGCAACGGCGCGCAGGCGATCTCGGCGCTCACCTCGGGCAAGGTCGCGGGCGCGGCGTTCCCCTTCGTCGAGATGGCAACGTACGAAACGGTCGCGCCGATCAAGTTCCGCTACTTCTGGAACTCGCTGCTGAAGAACATCGGCAACACCGCCTACGCCACCTCGCCCGAGACGCTGGTCGCGAAGGCCGACCTCTTCAAGCGCTTCGCCCGCGCGAACACCAAAGCGGCGATCCTGATCCGTGAAAATCCGGCCGTCGCGGCGCGCTTCTTCCTCGAAGGCGCCGGCATCAAGGTCACCGACGAGTCGATCGCGCACGAAGTGCAATTGCTCTCGCTCACGCAAGACCAGCTGGCGGGCGTGAACGCGACCAGCCCCCGCATCGGCTACACCTCGCCGGTCAGCCTCAATTTCTACGAGAAGTTCCTCGTCCAGACCGGATACATGGCCGAGGCGCCCCCGATCTCCGCGGTGGTGACCAACCAATTCATCGCCTACGCGAACGACTTCGACCACAACGCCTTTATCGCTCAAGTGAAGAAGATGCACTAACCATGAAAACGACGATTGACGTCATCGATAGCGATACCCACGTCGATGAGACCGATGCCACCTGGGAGTTCACGCTGCCGGAGGACATGCGCCACAAGCCGACGACCGGCTTCCCGCGCAAGCATGACCCGAGCCGCCCGCTCACGCGTTACTGGGTGATCGACGGTCATCGCAAGCCGCGCCACACGCGCGACGACGTCAAGAGCGGCACGACGGTCGAAACGCGCGAGCTGATCGACGTCTCCAAACGCCTGCGCGATATGGATCGCTTGGGCATCGCCGTTCAAGTCATCTATCCGACCTTGATGCTGGTCGAACCGACGGAGCACGTCGAGGCCGAACTCGCGATCACGCGCAGCTACAACCGCTGGATGGCCGACCGTTGCCAGCAGTCCGGCGGCCGCCTGCGCTGGGTCTGCGTGCCGCCGATGAGCACGATGGACGCGGCACTCGCGGAGATCCAATTCGCCAAGGAGAACGGCGCCTGCGGCATCTTGAAGAAGGGCGATCGCGAAGCGGGTAAGTGGGCCGCCGATCCGTACTTCTTCCCGCTCTACGAAGCGGCGGGCGACCTGAACTTGCCGATCTGCATGCACCTCGGCTCGGGCGTGCCCAACCACACGCCGATCGCCGAGTTCACCTTGGGCGGCTTCATGAACACCGCGTTGCCGGTGATCCACGGCGTCTACAGCTTGATCCAGCACGAGATCCCGAAGAAGTACCCCAAGCTGCGAATCGGCGCGATCGAAGCCGGGCTATCGTGGATTCCGTACGTCGAGTACGACCTGCGCCGCCGCGAAGAGAAACGCTCGCGCGCGGGCTCGCCGGGGCCGGATTACCACACCGGTGACAGTATGTATAAAGAAAATAACATCTGGATCACGGCGCAAATCGACGAAGATCTGCCGTATCTGCTGCCCTTTATCGGCGAAGACAACGTGCTGGCCGGCTCCGACTACACCCACCAGGATGCCGCGCAAGAACTCGGGTTCGTCGAAGCGCTCGAAGCGCGCGCCGCGGCCGGCGAAATCACCGAGACCTGCGTGCGCAAGATCATCCACGACAACCCGAAGGCGTTCTACGGCCTCTAGCCGTTCCGGCCCAACGTACCGAAGCGCCCGCGCAAATTATTTTCATAAAAATGAGCGCGGGCGCTTTTTTCTTTCGCGACCGGCGACGCTCGGAAGGGTGCTCCGTACATCCAAATGCACAGGTTGGACGGTCATGAGATTTTCCAATCGGTGAATGCAACCATCGGCCGCAAACGGTATCCTTAACACGTGGATAAGCCTGCGGCGACGCCGGTGCCGAGCGATCGAGGATAACGAACCTTCGCGCGGACCCCGTCCCTACGGTTTACCTAACTCGCGCCCGCCCTCACGGGGCGGGTCCGGTTGCGGTCGCTTCGCGCGGCTGCGGCCGGTTCTGCATGTGCAGAAAGAAACAAGGTTCGTGAAACGATATCTCCTCTCGCTCGGCGTTTTGATGACCGCCGTCGCGGCGTTCGCCTTGCCGGCGTCCGCCGACCAAGTCGCGCAAGCGGCCCCGGCGCCCTCGCCGTCGCCCAGCGCGACCCCGGCGCCGCCGGCCTTCCAGCCCAGCGCCTACCTCGACGTCGGCGTGACCAGCGCGAACGTTGCCGGTCCGAAGAATCTGCTCAACACCCGCGTGTTCGACAACGTGTCGGGCGTGCCGCAGATCAACGACTTCAACGTGACGCTGCTCGACACCGCGACGTTCGGCGGCAAGTTGGAATTCAACACCGGTACCGACGCCAACGTCATCCACTCGTGGCCGCAGAGCCTCTACATCTGCACCGGCGGCACGGCCGGCCCGGGCTGCACGGCTCCGTACAACATCCAGACCGACATCACGCAGGCCTACGCGTCGTACACGCTCGGCAAGTTCACCGTCATCGGCGGTAAGTTCGAAACCCTCGCCGGTGCGGAAGTCATCGAGAGCCCGAGCGACCTGAACTTCTCGCGTTCGATCCTGTTCGGCTTCGCGGTGCCGTTCACGCACACCGGTGCGCGCGTCACCTTCGCGGCCAGCCCCACCCTGAACGTCATCGTCGGCGTCAACCGCGGCTGGGACACCACCCGCGCGGAATCGCTTACGACGCTTCAAAACATCGGTTACCCGCTGAACACCCCCGGCGACACCAGCAGCCTGACGACCGAATTCGGCCTGGCCTTCAACCCCAGCTCGAAGTACGGCGTCACGATTCAAGGCTACGACGGCAAGCAAGAAAACTGGCTCGTCAGCGGGTGCCAAACCAGCACCAACTGCACGCGCTCGTTGATCGACCTCGTCGGAACCTACCACCTCAATTCGACCTGGACCGCGATCGTTAACGTCGACGACGGCCAGCAGACCAACACGTTCTCGCAGACCTTCAACGCCGGCACGGGCTTCGGCACCGTTACCTGGAAGGGTATCGCCGGTTACCTCAGCGATGCGATCAGCCCCGCGCTGACCGCGACGGCTCGCTACGAGTCGTTCGGCGATCCGCAAGGCTATCGCACGTCGGGCGGCGGCCCCGGAACCACCTGGAACGAAGGCACGCTGACCGCGCAGTACGCGACCAGCAGCCACTCGACGCTCCGCGCGGAATACCGCGTCGACACGTCGACGGCGCCGATCTTCCTCGCCACCAAATCGGCCACCGGATCGGCCAAGAGCCTGAACTCGTTCGGTCTCGAAGCGATCGTCCACGTCCCGTAACTCCGCGACACCGGTCGCAAACGGCGAGGCCCCGCAGCGATGCGGGGCCTCGTTTTTTTCTCATCGCCCGGGCGGTTAAATCAGGTACGTCATCGTCGGGAGCAGGCCGTCGAGCGCCAGCAGCGTGATCTTTTTGTAGGCGATCTTCCATGCGCCGTCGACGTTGCGCAGGCGGTACTCGCAGCTTGCCGGATGCGCGTTCGGCGTGACGTTGCGGCGCTGCGCCCCCGCGCGGTATTCGTAAAGCAGCACGTTGCAGCGCACGAGCACTTCGGCGGCGGCTTCGGCGGGCTCGACTTCGACGTTCGTGACGAACCGCAAGGTCGACGAACGCGGGTCTTGCGCGTGGTTGAGGCCGCTCTCCAAGATGCGCCAGATGCGCGTCTCCAGACGGCGACGGTCGTCGTAGACGATCGAGAGATGATCGTCGGGCGAAGCGCCGGCATCGTTCACCGGTACCCAGTAGACGACGTCGTCGGTCGTAAGGTCGAGCCAGGCGCGGTAGTCGGCGGTGTCGAGCAGGCGCGCCTCGCGGCTGAGAAATCGTTCGGCGTCGAGCGTATCGAGCGTTGCGAGCATCGGGGTTACCCCACCAACGCCGGCGCGGGCGTGTTTGCGGCCATCAAGCGTTTCCATTCGTAGTAGATCGAGCGTTGCTGCACTTCGCCCGCGGTCGGGCCGACGCGGATGCCGTCCTCGCCGCGGCCTTCGGTGCTCATGCCGCGATTGAACCACACCCACGGCAGCGCGCCCGGCCACTGCATCGAGTTGAAGCCTTCCTGAATGCGTTCGAACATCTCGAAGTCGTCGGGACTTCCGTTGCCCGACGGTCCCGCGAAATCGGCGTGCTTGCGCACGCGCGAAACGTTCACGGCTTCGGGCGCCCCCGGCACGCGCACGTGATACTGATAGACCTCGGTGTGATCGACCGAGAGCGGGCGCACGACGCGGATCTGTTCGGTGCTGATCGTAAGATTCGGGAAGACCAGCAGCCGGAACGTCTTCGCCAGCACTTCTTGCGTACGCTCGGGCCCGAGCCGCGCTTCGAGCTGCCGCACGTAGTCGTTCGTTTCGTGGCGGAAGCTGGCGTTCGCCGGCGGGTGCTCCATCAGGCTGTGCCCGTGGCCGAGGTCGAGCGCCTGATTCTGCGAGAGCACGAACGGCGTCGCGGCGGCGGCGGAATTGCGCTTGTTGACCTGCTCGACGACGCGGTGCAAGAAGTCGGGGTGGTAGCCCTCGTTGCTGCCTTCGACTTGAATCTTCCAGTTGCCGCGGTACGACGTCTTCCAGACGCCGCCCGATACGTCGACCGAACCGGTCGGCGAGAGCGCGGCCCAGTTCTCGAGATACCGCGCCGCGGGGCCGAGGTAGTCGCGCAGCGAGACGCCCGAGGGGCTGAAGCTCGCGAAGATCATGCCCGCGCACGAATCGACGCGCGGCGCGCGCGCGAGGCCGGGCGGGAACTGCGCGCGCTCGGCGTCGGAGTAGCCTTCGGGCCGGCTGATGCCGATCAGGTCGCCCGCGACATTGTAGGTCCAGGCGTGGTATTCGCAGCGGAACGCCTTGGCGGTACCGCGCTCGAGCTGGCACACGGTCGCGCCGCGATGCACGCACCGGTTGACGAGCACGTGGATCGCGCCGTCGTCGGAGCGGGTGAGGATCAGCGGCACCTGGCCGATGTAGGTCGTCTTGAACGATCCGGGCTGCGGAATCTCGCTCTCGTGCCCGATGAAGACCCAGCTGGTAAAGAAGATGCGCTGCATTTCTTCCCGGAAGATTTCGGGGTCGGTGTAGATCGAGGCGTGGACGCGTCCCGCATCGAGTTGGATCAGATCGTCGACGTTCAAACTGGGCACCACAACCTCGCCGGTTCCCGACTTTCGCTTATTGAGAGGAAATCGCTGAAATCGTCACGCAGGGCAAGACGTTCCACCGGCACCCTCTTTCCGGAGAAGGATTCTTCATGGCGAAAACCTTTGCCCGCCCCCTGCGCGGCCTCGCCGTGGCAGCGTGCGCCGTCCTCGCCTTCGCCGCCGCACCGCGGCCGGCATTCGCGGACGACACGCTCAGCGTGATCGGCGCTTCGAGCACGAGCGGCTTCTTCGAGGTGCTCGACCACGTTGCCGACCAGGCCGGCTTCTTCAAAGCCGAGCACCTCATCGTCCATAAAGAGTACATCGCCGGGGCCGCGCCGACGGCGCAGTTGGCGGCGAGCGGCAAGGCCGACATCGCTTCGTGCTCGATCGAGCCGTTGATCTTCGGATACGCGAAGGGGCTGCGCTTGCAGTTCTTCTTCGGCGAGGATCCGCAGTACGTGTTCGGTCTGGGCGTGCTCGACGATAGCCCGATCAAGACGCTGGCCGACTTCAAGGGCAAGACGATCGGCGAATCGACTCTCGGCAGCGGTGGGGAGGTCGGCGTGATCTCGATGCTCGAGGGCGCGGGCCTCTCGCGCAGCGACTTCTCGTTCGTGGCGATCGGTATCGGTGCTACGGCGCTCGCCGCGGTCCGCCAAGGACAGGTTGCAGCGTCCGCGGAGCCGTCCGCCGAGCTGAGTCTCGAAGCTGCCATGGGCGGCGTGAAGTGGCGCATCTTCCGCCATCCCGTGCTCAAGGACATCGGCACGTACGGCTTCTCCGCGACGCCCGCGACGATCGCCGCGAAGGGCGATCAACTCAAGCGCTTCGCGCGCGCGATCGCCAAAGCGGCGCTCCTCACGCGCGTGAACCCGCAGCTCGCGGCGCGCTACTTCCTCGAGGGCTCGGGACAGAAGGTCACCGACGACGCGCTCAAGGCCGAGGTCCAAACGCTCGCGCTCTCGCAGGGCGATCTCGCGGGCGCCGACCCCTCGAACCCGCGCGTCGGGTACATGAATATCACCGGAATCGGC
>Ga0302279_10001699_pt1 | contig 30714 bp, 31 predicted proteins | sample III_Bog_N3_3_FD_194541 | JGI IMG/M metagenome (GOLD analysis project Ga0302279, IMG submission 194541) | Peat permafrost microbial communities from Stordalen Mire near Abisko, Sweden - III_Bog_N3_3 | ecosystem: Environmental > Terrestrial > Soil > Wetlands > Peat | place: Sweden: Abisko... | reverse complement strand
GTGTCACTTCGCGCCGGCGCGACCCTCGTGCACGGTGGCGCATGGGTGAAGAGCTGGAGGGGTGGAAGACGATCGCCGCCGCGCTTGGCGTCAGCCACAGCACCGCGAAGCGGCTGGGGTCTGGAGACACCGGGCTCTGCCCGATGCCGACCTACCGCAACCTGCGCGGGAAGCGGGCGATCCGGGCGGTCGAGCTCGCACAGTGGCAACGTGCGGCGCTGGACGAGCTCGCGCGGAAGCGCGCCACGAGGTGACATCAGCCGCCGGGCGGCCAAGGAATGTCCCTCAATTGGTGGTCCAACGTGTCGCGCGTCGGGGCTTGGTATGCTATAATCTGCGGCGGATTCCAGGGTCGGGAGCAGCACGATGGCCGACGATGAGCTGAGGGGCTGGAAGGCGATCGGCGAGGCGCTGAAGAAGAGCACCCGCACCGCGATGCGGTACGGCGACCCGGCGATAGCGCAGGCTCGGGGGCAGCGGCCCCTGCCGGTCTACCTGCTCGGCAGCGAGGTCGCCATCGGGCGCCGCGAGCTCGAGGCCTGGCAGGCGTCCCGCCGGCGGGCCTACCGGCCGGAGGATGAGAGCGTCGACCTGCCGTGCATCGCGGTGGCGTCGTAGCCTATTCGCGCAGGAGCGCAGCAGTACGCCGCGCCGCATGCGTCTTGGTCATCACGCGCCCGCGCGCGTCCTTGCACGGGCTGAGGTGGAGCGAGAGCACCTCCTTCTTGCTCCCCCTCTTCCCGCTGAGCGTCGCCATCTCGCCGGCGTCGACGAGCCAGGCGATGGCCAGGTCGACGTTGGTGGTGCCCGACTGCGTCGAGGTCGCGTAGAGCGCCTCGCGCGTCGAGGTCTGCTCCGGCGTCGCGCGGAGCCGCTTGACGCAGCCCCACACGTTCTGGGGGCTGTTGGCTCCGCTGTGGAGCCCCTTGATCCCGTGCGCGGCAGCGAGGCGCGCGACGTCCGCCCACACCAGGGGGCACGGAGGCGGGGGCTCCGCGCGTGGGAGCCCCTCGCTCTCGCCGGGTTCGACAGGCGGCAACCAGCACTCGCCCTTCTCGCGGGAGACGCGCCCCGCGCGGACGAGCTCCTCGAGCACGGCCTGGACGCGGTCGCGCTCCTCCTGGTCGGAGGTCCCCGCCGTGTCGTCGAGCATCTCGCGCTCGGTGGCGGCGCCCTCCTCGAGGTAGGCGAGGAGCCTGCCGCCGACCTCCTCGCGGATCTCCGGGTCGAGCTCGACGGGGGGCACGGGGACGAGCCGCAGGGGTGCAGTAGGAACGCGTCGGCGCCGGACGACCTCGAGCGCGTCGTCGAGCCGGGTGACGAGCGCCTCGAGCCCAAGGATGTCGAGGTTGGCGACGAGCTCGTCGATCGCCTCATGTGCACGCTGGGAGGGGTGCAGGGGGGGCTCCGAGAGGATCTCGGCTCGTAGGCCCTTGGAGATGGTCCGGCGCTCCACCAGGACGTCGAGGGCCTCGGGGAGCCACCCGGCGAAGGTCACCTTCTTGGTAGCGGCGCGTCGGGCACCGCTCAGGTCAGGCTCAGGCGTCGGCGGTGGCGGACTCGCCACCGGTACGAGCACGCCGCCGCCGGCCGCGACGCACCACGACCGGACCAGGTCGCAGGCTCGCACGCCGCGCGCCGTCGCCGCGGCCTCGAGTGCGGTGCGCTCGGACGGGACCAGCCGGATCGCGAACACCTCGGTGCGCTCGCCGGCGACACGTCGGAGCGCCGGGGCTTCGAAGGCGGGGGCCACCCGGCGCCGTTTACGCCGTCGCTGGCCCTCGGCGGGGATGAGCGGCACCATCTCCAGCAGCGCGCGCCACCGCGCAGCGCCGTCCCCCGAGCGCCCCACCAGGTGCGCCACGATGGCCTTCAGGAAGGCCTCGCCTCGGAGGGGGTCGATGTCGAGCAACCGCACCATCTGCCGCTCGAGGCGGCGGCGCGCCTCGCTGACGTGCTCGGCGATGGCGAGCATGGCCGGGTCGACGCGGTAGATAGGCACCTCGGCGGGCGCCTTCGGGGGCGACCAGCACGCCGGGCACTCCCACACGCGGCCCGCGTCCTGCCACCGACTGCCCCAGCCCTCCGCCCAGAGCCGCTCCTCCCCTCGGAAGCGCTGGCTGGCTCCGCAGGCGCACTGGACGACCCGGCGCACGCTGTCCTCGTGCTTCACGACGGCCGAGCAGCCGAGCTGGAGCTGGCGGGCGGTAGCTGACTTCATGCTCGATCCTCCGGGCCCCTGAGCGGGCCCCTACGTGACAGGACGAGCGAGGACACCGCCGGAATTGGGAGGAGTCGCCAGGGCACGCCCGCACGCGGATCAGCACGAAACACCGGCCAGATCCTCGCGCCACGGTCCCCATGCGCACGGGTTCGATTCCCGGCGCCTCCACTGTAATTTCGGCTACTTAGACTACGCTCGAGCGATTCGCCGGACGATTCGCCGCCCTGCCGCGGCGTTTCGCCTCCCTCCCCGCCTTCGTGAGGAGGGACGATCCCCGGCCCTTCCGTCGGCTCCAGCAGGGCCGGCGGAAGTGGCGAGAGGACGTCGCCGACCTCGGCTGGCGTGGCCAGACCTCAGAACGAGTCCGTACCCATCTCGATGAAGACGTCGACCGCGGCGCGGTCGACCGCGCGGGCGAGGTCCTCGAGGTCGTTTCCGCTGCTCGCGCTTCGCACGTCGCGCACGAGCTCCTTGATCTCGGACTTCAGCAAGACCTGGCTCACCGAGCGAATGGACGTGGCAGGCGCGAGCCACGCCGTCACCAGCGCGATCGTCCCTACCCTGGCCTCGGCCAAGCGGCCGAGGCGGATCAGGGCGCGGATGCGAGCCGGCTCGGCGCCGACGCGCCACTCGCCCAGCTTGTCGCAGAGGAGAAGGACATCCTCGGGTCGACCCACGACCGAGCACTGGTGCGCCAGCGTGATCGCGCTCGCGGCGGTCCTCTCGTCATGAATCACCGACGCGCGAACCGCCGCGGCCAGGGCATCCGGCGTCAGGCTCGCCGCGCGGGCTCGACGAGCCTGCTCCGCGGCCGGCTCGGCGAGCCTGCTCTCGACCTTGTCGAGGTCCGACATGACCTCGGCGAGCTCATAGCGCTTGCCGCGTGCGCGGCGCGCGGAGCGCTTCGCCAGGCGAGAGGAGAGTCCGAACCAGCCGGAGAGGGCGTCGAGCCGCGGCGCGACCGACGCGAAGGCCGCGTCGACCTCGCTCAGGTGCTGCGCCCCGTCGACCGCAGAGTGACCGAGACCCACCAAGAGGGCGAGCGCCGCGCACCGCGCGGGCTCGTCGAGCGACTCGGCGAGGTCGACCAGGAACGGCACCACCGTGGCGACGGAGACGTGCCCCTCCCAGAGGCGCGCCGCCAGGTCCCCATAGGCGTCGCATCGCGCGACGGGCTCGCCCTCGGCGAGGCTGCGGAGGTGACGCCGTAGCTCCTCGGCTGCTTCCGGCTCGTCGGCCGGCGCCATCTCGGGAGCTCTCGCGTCGATCGCGGCAAGGATGTGCTCGAGTGCCTTTCTCTGCCCGCGCGCCATCGAGGACCGACTACCGCCCCTGGGTCGGCAGCGTCAAGGCCTCCTCCGTTCGCGCCGGCCCGCGGCAAGCTCGGGGCGCGTCGACGTCGGGCGCGCGGCCTGTCGCGCGCGGTTCGGGGGTATGGAGGTCGGCACGAGCCTTGCGTGGGCTGATCCGAGCCTGCAGGTTGCCGCAGAAGCCTCCAGATCCTGGGACGAACGGCAGAAGCGTGGTCCGAGCGTCGTACCGGCGGTACGAGCGTCGTACCGGCAGTACGAGCCTCCGACAGGCAGTGCGGCCCTCGTGGCCGCCGATGCGAGCCTCGTACCGCCGGTGCGGCCCCTCGGCGGCGCGGAGCGAGCCTCGCGTACGCGGAACGAGCCTCGTACCGCCGATGCCGACCCTCCGCGGCGCGGAGCGAGCGTCGCGTGCGCGGGACGAGCCTCGTACCGCCGATGCCGACCCTCCGCGACGCGGAACGAGCCTCGGGTGCGCGGAGCGAGCCTCGTACCGCCGATGCCGACCCTCCGCGGCGCGGAGCGAGCCTCGTACCGCCGATGCCGACCCTCCGCGGCGCGGAACGAGCCCCGCGTGCGCGGAGCGAGCCTCGTACCGCCGATGCCGACCCTCCGCGGCGCGGAACGAGCCTCGGGTGCGCGGAACGAGCCTCGTGCCGCCCATGCGGCCCCTCCGCGGCGCGGAATGAGCCCCGTACCGCACGGCGGACGCTCGTACCACCGGTCCGAGCGCCGTACCGCACGGCGGACGCTCGTACCACCGGTCCGAGCGTCGTACCGCACGGCGGACGCTCGTACCGTTCTCCCAGGGCCCGCGGAGCCCAGGCGAGCCTCGCGAGGTCGATCCATCGCCCCGGCCGATCTCGCAGCGCTCCACTCGGGCGGGGAAGAACGCGTCGCCGTGGCACCACCGGGCGCCACGATCAGAGCGAGACGCTGACGTGGATGCGCTCCGGGGCGAGCGTCGCGAAGGGGGACCGGCGGAGCGCGTTGCGGCCGGCGATCGAATCCCCCACGGCGCGCACGTCGGTCTGGAACGAGGCCCAGGCGCGGCCCATCTCGGCGTCGGGGAAGACAGGGCCGAGGTCATCGAGGATGAGCGGCATCTCGATCTCGGCGGTGAGCACCCCGAGGATCATCTTCTGCACGGCGTCCTGCTTGTAGAGGGTCTGGTCCTCCGCGCTGCCCGGTCGGATCTTGACCGGCATCCAGGTGGGGTCCTGGACGTAGCCGATGACGTCGCCGACGAGCTCGTGCATCACCGTGATCCAGAAGATGGACGTGGAGAGCATTCGCCGCAGCGCCGGGCGGGGGCCGTCGGCGGCGAAGCGCGCCTGGGGGAGCAGCCCCATCCAGGCGGTGACCAGGCTCGCCACCGCGGGATCCGCGGGGTCGGCCCAGCGCTCGAGCACCCCCGCGACGAAGCGATCGATGGCGTCCCACCAGAGGAGCGCATCGGCCGCGAAGGGCAGGCTCTCTGCGGCGGGCGCGCCGGGGCCGGTCAGCCCCTGCTCCGCGAGGCGCTCGGGGAGCGTCTGCCAGCGGACCTCCGCCGCGCCGTCGGCCAGCAAGGCGCACAGGCCCTCGTAGCTGAAGGCGAAGATACGGCCGAAGTAGGCGCCCCGCGCGAGGAGGCTGTACACCCCCGAGCTGTTCACCGCGGTGGTGGCGAAGGTGAGGGGCGTGAGCACGTCGCGGAGCGGGTGGCCCTCCGGCAGAGCGAGGCGCAGCGCGAGATCGAGGGTCCCTGCCATCGCGAAGTGGACGGTGAGCGAGTGGTCGACGGTGGTGACCCAGGTGGCCAGGGACGCCTCGAAGGCCAGGACGAAGCGATCCCACGCGGCGTCGCCGCGGCGCGCGACGACGCCGCCGCGCTCGATCGCCTCCGGTGCGAGATCGGCCGAGAGCAGGAGCCGCGCGCCGTAGGGCTCGTAGGGAGCGCGCACCGGGTAGCGGGCCATGGAGAGCAGGTCTATCTCGTAGCCGGTTCCATCGGCCGCGCGCCGGCGGAGGAGGTGAGCCCCGATCCCCTGGGTGGCGAGCCGGGTGAGCACAGCGGGGTCGTGAACGTCGCCCCACGAGGGCTCGGGCGGGGTGCCGAAGCGGGCCTTCAAGTCGCTCGCCGCAGCGGCTGCCGAGGGCCAGCGGTCGTGGAGATCGTAGAGCGGGATCGAGGCGCTGAGACGGTCCACCGGGATGACCTCGAAGGGCAGAGGCGTCAGCGGATCGGCCCCGGAGTCGTAGCGCAACGCGACGCGGAGCGGCCGCCCGAGGGCTTCGGCGAGCGTGGGCGTGTCACCCGTCGTGGGCGGCGGCTCGTCGCGCACCAGGTGGATGGCCGAGGAGGCGAACCCGCCCCCCGGCTTCAGCTTGCTCTTGCGCAGGGTCCAGAAGATGAACGTGAACCAGTCCGTGCTCATCGGTGCGAGAAGGCTCATCGGGGCTCTCTGCGGAGGTCGGTACGGGTGGAGGAGGCCTCGGCACATCCACGCAGATCCCTCGCGCGGGATCAACGCAAAGGTCACAGCCCTTCCACGCCCCTCGCATCCTTGCCACATGAGACACCCCCGCGAGCGCTGGAGCCCGCCGCCGCGCTCCCTGCCCCCGCCAGAGCCCGCAGATCCCCGTCGCCGGGCCGGGCACGGCGCTTGCGATGGGCACTGCCAACCTCGCAACCACGGAGCACGTCCCATGAAGATCAACGCCTCGATTCTCTGCGCCTCGCTGTTCATGGCCCTCGCGGCCGCCACCGGCTGTAGCAGCACCACCACCGATGTCATGGATGACGGCAAGGCCGTGTCGGGCGTGACCGTCGGGCCGAGCACGGACACCATGAGCACGGGGACCTCGGTGCAGTTCACCGCGACGCTCGAGTACGCCGACGGGACCAGCCGCTCGGTCACCAGCGACAGCGGCACCACCTGGAACACCAGCGACTCGTCCCTCGCCAGTGTGTCGAGCACCGGAATGGTGGCGGCGCTCAAGGTGGGTGTGGTCACGATCACGGCGCAGTTCGACGGCGTGAAGGGTGATCAGCAGTTCGCGGTCACGCCGTGACCCGCACACCGGGTGCCGCGGGCCGGGGCGGCGACTGCCTCGCTCGGCCCGGCAGCCCCGCCCCTACTCCGCCGACGTGTACCAGCCCCCCACCCCCTCGGTGAGCTTGTCGGCCTGCGCCGGCCCCCAGGTGCCCGGCTCGTACTCGTGGACCTCCGTCGCCGACCCGAGCACCGGCTGCACCACGGCCCAGGCGGCCTCGACGCCGTCCTCGCGCGCGAACAGCATCGGGTCGCCCACCATCGCGTCGCCGAGGAGCCGCTCGTAGGCGTCCCGCTCGTCGCCGCCGGGGTAATGGACCACCTTGAGCTCGGTGGGCTCGCCCACCATCTCGTCCCCGGGCCGCTTCACGCGTGCGCCGACCGCGATGACGACGTCGGGGCTGAGACGGAACCGGTAGTAGTTGCTGTCGCCGGGCGCCATCCGGCTCAGCGGCGGGCGCTTCAGCCGCACCATCACCTCGGTCATGGTGGTCGGCAGGGACTTGCCGGCCCGGATGAAGAACGGCACCCCCTCCCAGCGCCACGAGTCGATGTGCAGCTTCACCGCGGCGAAGGTCTCGGTGGTCGATCCCGCGGCGACCCCCTTTTCCCCGCGGTAGCCGCGGAACTGGCCGCGCACGACGTCCTCCGGCGCGAGCGGGCGGATCACGCGGAACACCTTGACCTGCTCGTCGCGAAACGACTCGTGATCGTGGGTCGCCGGCGGCTCCATGGCCAGCAGGCTCACCACCTGGAGCATGTGGTTCTGCACCACGTCGCGGATCGTCCCCACCGCGTCGTAGAAGCCGCCGCGCCCCTCCACGCCGAAGCTCTCGGCCATGGTGATCTGCACGCTGTCGACGTAGTTGCGGTTCCAGATGGGCTCGAGGAAGGTGTTGGCGAAGCGGAAGAGCGCGAGGTTCTGCACCGGCTCCTTGCCCAGGTAGTGATCGATGCGGAACACGTCGGCCTCGGCGAACACCTCGTGCAGGGTCCGGTTCAGGGCCTCGGCGGAGGGGAGATCGCGCCCGAAGGGCTTCTCCAGGACGACGCGTGCCCCCTTGGCGCAGCCCGCGCGGCCGAGGCCGGTGACGACGACGGAGAACATGTCCGGCGGGATGGCGAGGTAGTGAAGCGGGTGCTTGGCGGAGCCGAGCGCCTCGCGGAGGGCGTCGTAGGTGCCCGGATCGTTGTAGTCGCCGTCGATGTAGCGGAGCCGGGCGACGAGCTTGGCGAAGGCCGCCTCGTCCACGTCACCGTGCCGGGCAATGCTGTCCCGCGCGCGGGCGCGGAGCTGCTCCAGCGTCCAGCCGGCCTTGGCGACGCCGATGACGGGCATCTCGAGGGTCCCGCGGCGGGCCATCGCCTGGAGCGCGGGGAAGATCTTCTTGTGGGCCAGATCGCCCGTGGCGCCGAAGAAGACGAGCGCGTCGGAGTGAGGAAGGGTCATGGCCCCCCCGCTTTAGCAACGGGCGTGCCTGCGCTCTTCAGGGCGAGAGCCACCCCCCGCGGAAGCCCGCGCGGCGGAGGCCGGTAACGACGACCGCGCTGCGGCGGAAGAGCCTCCACAGCAAGCCGTCGAGGTGATTGTCGATCATCAGGACGACCGGCCCCTCGTTGATGCCGAACTTCCACGCAGACGCCCAGACCGCGGCCCCGCCCGGCGGATCCGGGAAGGTCACGTTGTAGCTGGCGTCGAAGCCGGTCCCGGTGAGGTGCCGCCGAGCGAGCGCGGCGATGGCATGGCGAACCACCTCGCACACCAGCTCCGGGGCGAAGGGCACGGACGCGACCACCGCCCAGGGAGAGATGGTCCCGTCGTCCGGCCCGAAGGGCGCGCCCCGGGCCAGGTACCCGTGGAACTTGCGGCGCACACCGTCGATCTTCCGGACGGCCGGGCCGGGCCCGTCGCTGGCGGTCAGCCCCCAGCCGTACGCCGAGTAGCCGACGAAGCCCCCCGGGTTCTCGATGCCGTACTGCCGGTGCACGAGCGTGGCGCGGCGGCTGTTCTCGAAGTAGTCCCAGCCGACCTCCCGGCTCCGGTCGTCCGAGAGCCCGCGCAGGTCGAGCCAGAGGTGGGCGAACTGGTGAATGAAGAGGGGCCCCGCGTAGAGGTACTCGATGCCGTAGGCGGTCACGAGCTCGAAGGTCCGGGTCCAGTCGCGATAACCGCCCAACGGGATGGGGAAGGTCGGCGACCCCAGCGCGAGGATGTAGAGGATGAGCGCCTCGCTGTAGCCGCTATCCCACGAGGACCGGAGGAAGCCGCTCTCCGGCTTCCAGCCGTGGCTCAGGGTGGATCTCCCGTCGAGGGCCCAGACCCAGTCGACGCGCCGATAGAGCGCATCGGCGAGCGCGCGGATCTCCTGCTCGGCCGGGCTCGCGCCGTCGAAATAGAGACCCACGGTGAGGATCCCGGCGAGGAGGAGCGCCGTGTCGATGGTGGACAGCTCGCACTGCCAGGCACGCCGGCCGGTCTTCATGTCGAGGAAGTGAAAATAGAACCCGTGGTAGCCCGTGGCGTCCGGCTCCGGGCCCTGCGGGCTCGCGTGGAAGAAGCGCAGGGTGCGGAGGGTCCGCGCGACGGCGACCTCGCGCGTGAGGAAGCCGCGCTCCACGGCGACGGCGTACGCGCTCAGGCCCATGCCGATGGCGGCGATGCTCGCCGGGGAGCCGGGCTCGGTCTTGTCGGGGATCAGGCCGTGCTCGGGATCGTGATCGGGCGCGAAGTAGGCGAAGGTGGTGCGCTGGAGGGCCTCGAGCATCTCGCGGTCGCCCTCCGGCGGCGGGGGCGCGGGGGGATCTGTCGGGTTCGAGGGGGGCTGCACGCCGCCGAGACCCTACCATCTTCGGGTCCCCTCCCGTTCCCCGGCGAGAACGCCACAGTGTGGCGTGCGCGCGCGGCGGCCCCCTGGACCGGTGTGCGCCTCGACGCAGTTCCGCCCTGTTCACCCGCGGCACGGCGCCTGCAAAGCCGACGCGCGGCACGCGACAATCATGACTACCTGGCCAAAGGCGGAAGCCGAGCGGACGCGCGCGTTCGGGATCGAGTACCTCGACACCGGCGCCGCGCTCGAGGTGCGCCTCGCCGGCACCCTCGCCCTCGCGGACGCGGCGGCGCTGTGGCGCGAGCTCCAGCCCCGGCTGCATCCGAGCACGCACGAGGAGGTCCGCCTCGATCTCTCCGGAGTGGAGTCCATCGATGGAGGCGCGATGGCGCTCCTCGTCCAGACCCGGTGGGATCTGGAGACCGCGGGGGGGCGGTGCGAGATCACCGGCGCTAGCCCCGCGGTGCAGAAGATCGTCGATCTCTACCAGAGCCACCCGCCGGCCGACCGGCGACCGCCGCCGAAGGCGCGCAGCGCCGTGGAGCAGATCGGCAACGCCACCTACGAGGCCCTGCTGGAGGTGCAGCTCGTCCTCGCCTTCGTGGGGAGCATGGTCCTGTCCATGGGCGGCGTCCTGCGCCGGCCCCGCACGGCCAACTGGCGCGAGGTCGCGCACATCATGAACCGCACCGGCTCCGACGCCGTGCCCATCGTGGTGCTCATCAATTTCCTGATCGGCTTCGTGATGGGCTTCCAGTCGGCGGTCCAGCTCAAGCAGTTCGGCGCCAACATCTTCGTCGCCGATCTCGTCGGCCTCTCGATCACCCGCGAGCTGGGCCCGCTGATGACGGCCATCATCGTCTGTGGCCGCTCCGGGGCGGCCTTCGCCGCCGAGCTCGGCACCATGAAGGTCTCCGAGGAGGTCGACGCGCTGCGGACGATGGGCTTCGGCCCGCTGCGGTACCTGGTCTTCCCCCGGATCCTCGGGCTCGTCCTGGTGATGCCGATCCTCACCCTGCTCGGCGACCTGGTGGGCGTGCTCGGCGGTCTGCTCGTCGGCATCACCAGCCTCGATCTCACCGTCACGGGCTATCTCATCGAGACCCAGGGCGCCCTCCACATCTGGGACGTGTTTCAGGGCCTGATCAAGTGCGGGTTCTTCGCCATCGCCATCGGCGTCGTCTCCTGTCAACAGGGGCTCGCGACCTCCGGTGGCGCGGAGGGCGTGGGGCGGCGCACCACCGCCTCGGTGGTGACCGCGCTCTTCGCGCTCATCCTGGTCGACGCCGGCTTCACCGTGCTGTTCCACGCCCTCCACCTGTGACGGCGCCCATCATCACCGTGACCGGCCTGACCATGGGCTGGGACGACACCAACCTCCTCGAGGACGCCTCGTTCGAGGTGGAGCGAGGCGAGGTCTTCGCCATCCTCGGCGGGAGCGGCACCGGCAAGTCGACCTTGCTCCGTCACCTGGTCGGGCTCGACGCCCCCCGCGCGGGGGCGATCCACATCGAGGGCGTGGGGACACCGAGCCTCGAGGTCGGGAGGCCCTCCTACGGGGTGATGTTCCAGTCCGGCGCGCTCTTCGGCTCGATGACGGTGGGGGAGAACGTCGCGCTGGGGCTCACCGCCTGGACGCGCCTCCCGCCCGCGGCCGTGGACGCGATCGTCCGCGCCAAGCTGCGCCTGGTGGGGCTCGCCGGCTTCGAGAACCACACCCCGGCGGAGATCTCCGGCGGCATGAAGAAGCGGGCCGCGATCGCGCGGGCCATGGTGCTCGAGCCCGAGCTGCTCTTCCTCGACGAGCCCTCGGCCGGCCTCGACCCGGTGAGCGCGGTGGAGCTGGACGAGCTGATCCTGACGCTGAGCGACGCGCTGGGGCTGACGGTGGTGATCGTGACCCACGAGCTCGAGAGCATCTTCAAGATCGCCCACCGCTGCATCATGCTCGACAGCAAGACCCGGAGCATCATCGCCCGGGGGGATCCGCGCGAGCTCCGGGACACGAGCCGGGACCCCGACGTGCACCATTTCTTCAATCGAACCACGGAGGATGCCTGATGTCTGCGCCCACCAACCACTGGAAGCTGGGGCTCTTCGTCGTCGTCGGGATGGTGATGACGCTGGGCACGATCGCCGTGCTCGGCGCCCGCAGCGCGCACACCGAGATCGGCCGCTACGTGTCGTATTTCGACGAGTCGGTCCAGGGCCTCGACGTCGGATCGCCCATCAAGTTTCGCGGGGTGACGATCGGCACGGTGGGCAAGATCGGCATCGCCCCCGATCACCGTCACGTCGAGGTCACCAGTGAGCTCGGGGTCGCCGAGCTCGCCCGGCTCCGCCTCAACGTGGGCGACGGCCCGGCCAAGCGCGAGGGCCCCAAGAAGCTGGCGATGGCCACCGATCTCCGCGTCCAGCTCGACTCCGCGGGCCTGACCGGGGTCAAGTTCCTCCAGCTCGACTTCTTCGACGTCACCGACAACCCTCCGCCGCTGCTCCCCTTCCCCGTCCCCGACAACTACATCCCGGCGGCCTCCTCGACGATGAAGACCATCGAGGACTCGATGATGCACACCATGAATCGCCTGCCGGAGCTCGTCGCGCAGATGACCGGGATCCTCACCAAGGTCGACGGCATCATCGGCGAGCTCGACGGCAAGAAGATCCCCGACCAGCTCGCCACCGTCTTCGCCAGCACCAATCGCATGCTGGGCGACGCGCAGCACAAGATCGACCAGGTGGACACCGGCAAGCTCTCCCGGGAGGCCGAGCAGTCCCTCGCGGGCCTCAACGAGACGGTGGGCCGGATGAACCTGCTCCTCGCCCACGTCGACGGGGAGAAGGGCCTGCTCTCCAGCGTGGTGCGCGCCTCCGACGCGTTCGGCGACACCGTCCGCAGCGCCGACGGGCTGGGCGGTCAGCTCGCCGACGCCCTCCAGTCCATGCAGGAGGCCGCCCGCTCGATCCACAAGCTCGCCGACACCCTCGAGAAGGATCCGGACATGCTCCTCAAGGGCCGGACCCGCGCTCCGGAGAAGAACCGATGACCCCCCGTCGCCCCGCGGCTCTGTGCGCCCTGCTCCTCTGCGGCACCTCGGCCCTCGTCGTCGCCGGCTGCGCCCTGACGTCCAAGAGCGAGCCCATCGTGTCACACTACTACAGCCCCGAGCGGCCCGCCGACGTCGACCGAGCCTCGATCCGGTCATCGGGCTCGCCCGCGGAGCTGCGGCTCGGCCGGGTGAGCAGCGCCTCCCACATCGAGGAGAGGCTGGTCTACCGCGACTCCGAGTACGAGCTCGGCTACTACCAGGAGCGTCGCTGGACCGAGGCGCCGGAGCAGTACCTCAAGCGGCGGCTGGCGCGCGTCCTCTTCGAGGAGCGCGGGCTGCGCCAGGTGGTGGGCGGGCCCGCGGCGACCCTGGAGATGGAGCTCGTCGCCTTCGAGGAGATCCGCGCCCCGAAGCGGGTGGCCCGCGTCCAGGTGATCGTGAGACTGGAGGACCAGCGCACCGTGCGCTGGGAAGAGACCCTGACCGTGGACCAGCCGATGGCCGCGAGCCCCGTCGGCGAGACCCCCGCGGCGATGGTCGCGGCGCTCGGCGCGGCGCTCCGGACGGTGGTCGATCGGATCGCCGACCGCGTGGTGACCGAGCTCGCGAGCGCGCCCCTCGCGCCGGTCCGAGCGGCCGCGGAGCCGAGCCGTGGCGCGCCGAAGCCGGGCGGCGGCTGAGCGCGCGGCTCACCGAGGCCGCTCGCCGAGCATCTGGTTGAGCTTGATGCCGATGAGCAGCGCCACGGAGAACAGATAGAGCGCCATCAGCGTCACGCCGACCGCCGCCAGCCCCGCGTAGTAGGCGCCCCCGTCCCCTGCCTGCCCGAGGTAGAACGCGTAACCGAAGCCCAGGGCCACCTGCAGCGCCGTCGCCAGCAGGGCGCCGGGCAGGAGAGGCATGGATCGGCGCACCAGGGGGGGCAGGGCGATCGCATAGAGCCCGCTGACCAGCCCGACCGCCAGCACGAGGCCGAAGGCCAGCCGCGCCACCCGCCCGAGCGCGAGGAGCGCCAGGGCGAGCGCCCGGAGGGTGGGCGGCGCCCCGAAGATCCGGGAGAGCCAGCCGAGCCCGGTGCCGAGCAGCGCCAGCAGCGCGACCCCCACCGAGAGCGCCGCGCAGGTGCCGATGGCGAGGAGCCGCTTGTGCCACCACGGCCGCGGCGCGGCGCCGGCCTCGATCTCGATCCCGTCGAAGATCGAGTGGACCCCGCTCGAGGCGAGCCAGCAGAAGGTGAGCGCCGACCAGAAGCCGACCCGGCCACCGTTCCAGGCAGCGACGCGGCCGAGCTCCTTGCCGACCATCTCCCGCATCGCCTGCGGGAGCGAGTCCAGCAAGGGAGCCATGACCGACGCGTTCCCGAGTGCCAGCTTGGCCGTCAGGAGCCCCGCCACCGCCGCCAGGGGCAACAGGGAGAGGAAGAGCCAGAACGCCATCTCGGACGCGAGCCCGAGGGACCGGCCCGTGTCGATGCGCCCCCACAGGCGCCCCACCCACCGGGCCTCACGCTTCGCGCTCGACATTCAAGAGACCTCCGGTCGCGCCTTCGCACGAGGCGTGCCAGGGCTGGCCCGCCCGGTGGAGGCGCAGGACCGCCACGGTGTGACGGGCGCGCGCGGCGCCGAGCGCCTGGATCTGCGAAAAGGGCTGTCCTGGAGGGTGGCGCGCGCCTTGCTCTGTGTCGTCACGAACCGACGAGGAGATACCGATGCTCTGGACAATCGCAGTCGTGCTGGTGGTGCTGTGGGCCGTGGGGCTGGTGAGCTCGTACACCCTGGGTGGCTTCATTCACATCCTGCTCCTGCTCGCCGTGGTGGTGGTCGTCGTGCGCCTCGTCCAGGGTCGCCGCGTCCTCTGAGCCGAGCTCCCCTACCGACCAACCTGAAGAGAGGACCATTCCCATGAAACACCTGCTCACCCTGACCACGCTCTCGGCATGCCTGGCGCTGCCGGCCCTCGGCTGCGGAGGCACCTCCGCCCAGGACCAGCAACGCGCGCTGAGCTACCAGCAGAAGTCCGACGAGGCCGGCAAGAACGGCCAGTACGGGGTCGCCGGCCAGGATCAGCGCAAGGCGCAGGACGCGCACTACAGCGCGGTCACCAAGGCCATCGACGAGGGCAAGCCCATCCCTCCGCAGCCGCAGATGGGCGACACGCCCGCTCCTCCTCCCGCTCCGCAGAAGCCGTGACGCCATGAGTCTACGACGGATGACGACTCGCTCCCTGATCCTCGGCCTTCTCCTCTCCGGCGGGCTCGCCGCCGGGTGCGACAAGGCGGCGGACGATCAGAACAAGATCAACGCCGCGGCGGCCGAGGCCAACACCAAGATCACGGAGGCCACCGCGGCGGCCGACCAGAAGATCTCCGCGGCCCACGCCAGCTTCCTGAAGCTGCGCGAGGACTACCGCCACGCGACCACGCAGAACCTCGTCGCCCTCGACCGCGACGTGGACAGCCTGACGGCGAAGGCCCAGCTGGCGAGCGGCCAGGCCCGGGCCGATCTCGACGCGCGCCTGGTGCGGATCCACGCCAGCCGCGACGCCTTCTCCAGAGACTACGCATCGCTCGACGCCGCCGTCGGCGCCGCCTGGGACGACAGCAAGGCGCGGCTCGACAAGGAGTGGCAGGACCTGAAGGCGCTCGTCGACAAGGGCTGAGCCCGATCACCACGACCGAAACGGAGGATGTATGGGCACGATGATCTCGAAGTGGCGTCCGTCATGGTGGGCCGAGGAGGTCCACGGGAGCGCCTGGGACCGCGTCAAGGAGGCGATGCGCCGCGACTGGTCGCAGACCAAGCACGACCTGAGCGTGGGTGGGCACGAGATGAACCAGGGGGTGACCGACACGCTGAAGCAGGCGGCCGGCAAGGAGCACCTCCCGACGATCAACCAGGCGAACCCGCCGAAGGTGATCGGGGAGTGGAGCGACGCGGAGATCCCCTATCGCTACGGCCACGCGGCGCGGACCCAGTTCGGCGCCGAGCACCCCGCGTGGAGCCCGGACCTCGAGGCCAAGCTCAAGAGCGAGTGGCTGACCGCCGAGGACCAGAGCAGCCGTGACTGGGAGTCGGCGCGGCGCTTCGTCCGGCGCGGCTACGAGGCCGAGGGGCGGTCATGACCCAGACCCAGATCTCCGCGCGGCCCGCACCCCAGAACGGATCGACGACGCCCGGCGCGCTGTCGCGCCCGCTCACGGTGGAGAGCTTCGGGCTGACCGATCCCGGGCGGAAGCGGCCCACCAACCAGGACCAGTTCGTCATCGCGACCCTGATGAGGGCCCTGTGGATCCGGCAATCGAGCCTCCCCCAGGCGACGGTCCGGTATGCGGACGACCGCGGCCACATCTTCATCGTCGCCGACGGCATGGGCGGGGTGGTGGGCGGCGAGAAGGCGAGCGCGCTGGCGGTCGGCGCCGTCGAGGAGTTCCTCCTCAACGCCCTGCGCTGGCTCCTCTCCCTCGACGGCTCGGAGGAGATGAGCGTCCTCCGCGACTTCAAGGCGGCGCTCCGCAGCGCGGACGCCTGCGTCTACGGCGCGGCGGCCAACAACCCCGGTCTCCGGGGCATGGGCACCACCCTGACCATGGCCTACAGCCTCGACGACGAGCTCTTCGTGGCCCACGTGGGCGACAGCCGCTCCTACCTGCTCCGCGGCGGCGTGCTGCTCCAGCTCACCCGCGACGACACCCTGGTGCAGCAGATGGTCGAGGGCGGCCTCCTCCAGCCGGAGAAGGCCGGAGAGCACCAGCTCCGCCACGTCATCACCAACGTGGTCGGCGGCGAGAGCGCCGGGGTCCACGTCCAGGTCCACCGGGTGCACCTCGAGGCGGGCGACGTGCTGCTCCTCTGCACCGACGGGCTCACGGGCATGCTCACCGACGAGCGCATCAAGACCGTCCTCCAGACCTGCCCCCCACCGGAGGCGTGCGCCGAGCTGACCCGGCTCGCCAACGAGCAAGGCGGCGAGGACAACATCACCGTCGTCGTGGCCCGCTACGCCCAGACGTGAGCCCCGCGGCGGCCGTGCCACGGCCGCTGCCAACAACCAGGACAGGAGAACGACATGGAAAGCGAAGCGAGCTACGAGAGCGAAGGGCACGAAGCCAGCACCGGGAAGCTCCAGGAGCTCCTGCGGGCCGAGCTGTCGGCAGTGGAGACCTACGAGCTCGCGCTCGAGAACGTCGCGCACGTGGGGCTCCACCACGCGCTCCAGGAGATCCTCGCCAGCCACGCCCACCGCGTCGAGCGCCTCCGCAGCCGGATCGGGCGGCTCGGGACCGAGCCGGTGGTGAGCTCGGGAGTGTGGGGTACCATCACCAAGGCCCTCCAGGAGGGCGCCGATCTGCTCGGCGACCGCGCGGCCATCGCCGTGCTCGAGCAGGGGGAGGACCGGGACCTGGCGCGCTACAACGGCGACTTCGCGACCTGCGACGCGCGGACCTGGAAATTCATCGAGAGCGAGCTCCTCCCCGCCCAGCAGCACACCCACGAGCTCTGCCGGGCGCTCAAGAAGTACACGGATGCGCCGAGCTGAAGAGCCCGACGCCATCCCCGAGGCGCGGCGCGCCGGAGCTCGAAGAGGGCCCGGTGCGCCGCGCCTCATTTCGGCTGCGGCAGCCATCGTCACTCATCGCCCCAGTTCACCCTGGGAACCGCCCGAGAGCGGTTCCCGACGAATCCTCATGACGAACGAGCCCGGCCTCCCTACCCGCGCCTCCTGCTGCCCCCGATGCGGCAGCCTCGACCTGACGCGCTCGCGCCGGCGGGCCTGGGACTACCCGCCCTCCTGGTTTGGATTGCTCCCCTACCGCTGCCTCTGCTGCCTGGCGCGCTTCCACCGGCGCCGCCGCAACGGGCCCGGCAGCCGGCCCTCCGAGCTCCAGACCTGACGGGAGCGCCCCAGGTCTCCCCCGGGCGCGGCGCCGACAGCGGTGATCAGAAGCGCACGCCGAGCCCCGAGAAGCGCTCGGCCCCCGTCGCGGGTTGGCTGGAGTGTCTCCGAACCAGCAGCACCACGACCCCGGCGGCCGCGCTCGCGACACCCAGGCTGGCCATGACGTCGCCGGCCATGGCCTTGCTCCGCGCGGCGCTGGCGTCGGCCCCGTCGCGCGTCGTCGCGTGACTCGCCTCGCCCACTCCCACCAGACCGACGGTCAGGCCCGCGGCGAAGAGCGCCCCGCCCACGCCGAGGAGGACGAAGGGGAGCGGCCCGCCCTGCGCCGGCGGATCGACCACGGGCTCCATGGGGGCCGCGAGTGGAGCCAGCGGATGGGCGGCCATCACCGGGGTGGCGCGGGTGAGCGTGAGCGCCACCGCCACCTCGGCGCCCGCGGCGACGCTGAAGTGCGCCGTGGTGTGGACAAAGCCGGGGGCGTGCGCGACGATCTCGTGCGCGCCGGGGTCGATGTCGCGCGGCAGATCCCCCGACGGAGCGACCGGCTGTCCGTCGATCGTCAGCGTGAGCCCGTCGAGGGGGCGGGGCTCGACCCGGATGGTCACCTGCCCGATGCTCTTCTCCAGCGCCGCGACCGCCGCCCGCGCCGACGTCGTGTAGACGGCCGTCGCCGCCGACGAGGGCTCCGTGAGGAACGCGCGAAAGCTGCTCAGCGCGTCGGCGAAGCGCATCGTCTCGCGCTGGGCGACGCCGAGGCTGTAGCGGGTGATGGGAGCGGCCTTGAGCTGGAGGGACCGGGCATAGAGCTCCCGCGCCTCTCTCCAGCGGCCCTCGTTGCCGAGCTTGGTCGCCTCGACGAAGTAGGCGCGGGCGCTGTCCACGTCGGCGCTGCTCTGCGCGGCCGCGACCCGCGGAGCGCCCGTGGCGGCGATCGCGACCCACAAGGCGGCCGCACGCGCCACCCGAGACGGTGTTCGCCCGCTCATTTGCAGGTCCCCCCGGTGCAGTGCATCGTGAGGCCCACGCAGACATGGTGGCAAGAGCCGCAGTTCTCGGGGTCGTTCATGAGGTTCACATTGCACCCCGGCATCCCGATCCCGCCGCAGTTCGCCATGTTCGGCGGACAGACAACCCCGCTGGAGCTGCTGCTGCTGCTGCTCGACGCGGAGCTGGCGTGGACACTGGTGGTCGAAGCGCCGCTGCCGCCATGCCCTCCCGCCCCTCCGTCGTCGTCCGCCCCCAGAGGGTCGCCGGAGAGCTCGGCGCCGACCAGCAAGGTGCAGCCGCTGGTGGCCAGGAGCGCCAGCGGAAAGAGGAGATTCAACTGTGGAGTGCGCATGGCCATACCTCAGAAATTCGGAGCTGCAGGGAGCGGCATGCCCGGCGGCGAGGGCCGCGGTCGCCCCGCTGGCGCCACGCGGTGCGGAGGAGTCCGGGCCGACGGCGACGCGCTCGCGATCGCCTCGGCGCTCGGCGCCGCAGCGGGCGGGGCGGCGGTCACGACGGGCGCCGCGGGGACCGCGACCGCCCTCACGAGAGCCACCGCTCCGGCGGCCACGGAGGCTCCGGGGCTCACGCCGTCAGCTCCGCGGTGCGCGTACAGCCCCGCCGCGAGGAGCGCCGGCACCATCACGAGGGCGGCGACCGCGGCGACGACGATGGCCCGGGACCGGCGCAGGGGGGGTGTCGGACCGCTGACATAGGGGGTATCGATGGTGCCGGTCCGGAGGGCGAGGGGCGTCGCGGCGCGCGAGGTGGCGACGGCGGGTAGGCTGGAGCGACCTTCGGGCGGCTGGGAGAGGGGAGCGAGCCAGTGGTGGGTGAGCGACGTCCCGGTCGCGTCGGTGGAGATCCCGCGCTCCACGGCCCACGAGGCCAGCGCCGAGCCGAGAGCGCGCATGTCGAGCCACCTCTCCGCCGGCGACTTGGCGAGGCCCCGCGCGATGATCTCCCACAGCTCCTGGTCGCCGGCGGCGTGGATGGTGGTGGCGAGGGGCTGCGTGGTGAGAATGGAGAAGAGGATCGCCGTCAGGGTCGTCCCCGCGAACGGGCGGGTGCCGGTGATCAGCTCGTAGAGCACCACGCAGAGCGCCCACACGTCGGTTTGCTCGCCGACGTCGAGCTTCCCCTCGGCCTGCTCCGGGGACATGTACTCGAGGCTGCCGATGATCGCGCCGGCCTGGGTGAGCACCCGGCCGCTGCCGGTCGTCAGCAGCTTGGCGATGCCGAAGTCGAGGATCTTGGGGAGGTAGGTGCCCACGCCGTCGGGCACGAGGAGGATGTTGTCGGGCTTGACGTCGCGATGGACGACGCCGTGAGAATGGGCGAGGACGAGGGCGTCGGCGATGGGCAGCAGGGTCCGGACCGCCTCCGCGGCGGCCATCCGACCCTTGCCGTCGATCCAGCTCGCCAGCGAGATCCCGTGCAGGAGCTCCATCACCAGGAACGGCTCGCCGGTCTCCGTCTCGCCGAAGTCGAGGATGCGCACGATCGCGGGGTGCCCCAGGCTGGCCGTGGCGCGCGCCTCCCGGAGGAGGCGGGCCGAGGCCTCGTCGTCGCCGTGCTGCCGGTGGAGCACCTTGATGGCCACCTCCATGTCGAGCTGGAGGCTGCGGGCCTTCCACACGGTGCCCATCCCGCCTTCACCCAGGAGGCCCACGATCCGGTACTTGCCGGCGAGGACCTCGCCGACGACGTGCCCGCCGTGCGCCGAGGGGGTGGACGAGGGGGCGACGTCGGCCTCCTCGCCGCTGGGGGGGTCTTCGCTCGGAGTCACGGGATCGAGGGGCAGGTCTTTCATGGTCGAGCACCGAACCCCTCAGCACGATACGAGCCACCTGGGTGGGTGAGATCCCGCGCCGCCTCGCAGCGGCGGTGTGGTCAGTGACTGGACTTCTTGAGGTGCTCGCCGGCGTCCTTGACCTTCTGCCCGGCCTCCTTGAGCTTCTCGCCGACGGCGTGCGCGGCGTGCGTGGCCTTGTCGCCGGCGTGCTCGGTCGCCTCCTTGGCCTTCTCGGCAGCCTCCGCGGCCACGTCGTGGACCTTGCGGGCGGCGCTCGCGGCCATGTCCTTGGCCTTGTCCGCGGCGTAGCCCACCTCGGTCTTGGCGTGATCGATCCCGGACTGCACCTTGTTCTTGAGGTCACTCATGACAGCGTTCTCCTGTTCGATGGGGGCGAGGGGTCGCGCTCAGGGCTTCTGGTGGACGACGATCTCGACGCGCCGGTTGTTGGCGCGGCCCTCTGCGGAGTTGTTGTCGGCGATGGGGCGCCCCGGGCCGAAGCCCGCCGAGGTGATGCGATCAGCGGCGATGCCGCGCGAGACGAGGTACTCGCGCACCGACTGGGCCCGCCGCTGCGACAGGTCCTGGTTGGAGGACGCCGTTCCCTGCGAGTCGGTGTATCCCTCGACCACCATCTTCGACTCCGGGTCCTGCTTGGTGAGCGCGTCGGCGACGTCGTTCAGCTTGAGCTGCGCCCCCGGCAAGAGCGTGGAGCTCCCCGAGGTGAAGAGGACGCTGCCCGAGAGCGTGATGACCATCCCTCGCGCCTCCTGCTTCACCGAGGCGATCCGGGCGAGATCCGCGGCGGCCTGGGCGGCGCGCTTCTCGGCGGCCTGGCGGCGCTGGACCTCGTTCTGGAGCTGGGCGCCCTGGGCCTGCAGCTCCGCGCCCTGGGACGCCAGCGCCTGGTTGGCGCGGCCGAGGTCCGCCGAGGAGCGCTGCGCCTGCGACGTCGTCGAGGCGTTCATCTGGGCGACGATCCGCTGCGTCTCCGCCTCGGCCATCAGGGCCCTGGCGCGCGCCTCGGCGGTCTCGGTGCGGCGGCCGGCGGTGTAGCCGAGGTCGCGCGTGTCCTGGGTGTCCCCATCCCTGGAGAACGACTCCTCGGCCCGGTCGAGCGACTCCTTGGCGGTGTGCAGGTCGGTGGGATCGACCTGCGCGGTCGGCCCGTGGGCGGCTCGATCGTAGACGCTGCGGGCGGTGAGCAGCTCCGGCGGCGCCACCGCGGTGGTGCAGCCGGCGGCGCCGGCGAGCGAGAGGACGACGAGGCTCAGAGCGTGGATGTTCTTCAAGGACGTGCTCCCGGGGTGATGGCGATGGCGGTGGCCTTGGCCTGCTCGGTCGCCTTCACGGTCTCGACCTTGGCGTTCTGTTCACGGGTGAGGCCGAGCGCGAGCTCGGCGTCGGCCTTGGCGCGGATCAGCAGGTAATCGGCGCGCTGGTTGTCCCCGGAGGCGATGAGGGCCTTGGCCCGGGCGATCTGCTCCTCGGCGAGCTTGACCTCGAGCTTGGCCTCCGGGTGGGAGTCGGCGCCCACCTCTCGGGCGCTGCGCTCGGCCGACTCCGCGTCGGCCATCCGCTGCGTCGGAGCGGGGAAGCTCGCCGTGCAAGCGCACAGGAGAGGCGCCGTCGCCAGGAGGGGAAGGATCCAGTTTCGCATAGGAAGGCTCTCCGCGATCCGTCTGCTGCGCGCTGAGCGCCGCCGGGATCGCCATGGTCCGGAGCGGATCCGGCTCCGTGGTCGGAGCGCTCGCCGCTGCCTGCCCTCTCAGCACGGCTCGTGCCACGCGGCGCCAGAGCCCCGCCGACCCGAGTGTCGCGGCCTTCCCGTTCGTCTCTGGAGCCGGGAGGATCCGGCGCGATGTGGCGGGCTCGCCGAGTGTGGCGTCCTGGCAGCTCGGAGCCACGCCCTGCCCTCATCTTCAGCCCTCGCTGGTGGCTCGGTCGTTGCTGAGGGTCGCCTCGGTGCAGTCCCGGCGCAGCGCGCCGGCCCGGCACGGAGGCTTCCATGCACTCGATGATCTCACTTGTTCTCGTCGCCGGCGGCATCACCCTCGGAACGCTGCTGACGGGCTGCGCGACCCCGCTCCCCCCGACGCAGGCCGCCGCCGGTCCTCGGCTGCCGGACCCCGGCCCGACGCACGAGTACCACGTCAGGTTCCCTGACGAGGAGGGCGGCGCGACGCGCTACATCCATCTCACCCTCGGCGAGGATCTGGCGGCCGATTGCGGGCTGGTGCGGACTCACTTCGAGTTCGATTCGGCGGAGCCGCTGGCGCAGGACGACCTCGCGCTCAAGGGGCTGGCGCAGTGCCTGGACCGCCCCAAGTACGTGGGCGTGCAGCTCTCGCTGGTGGGGCGAGCGGACCGCCGCGGAACCACCGACTACAACCAGGCGCTCGCCCTCCGGCGCGCCGTCCGCGTCAAGAAGCTCCTGATCGACGCCGGCATGACCGCCGACCGGATCACCACCGCCTCACGCGGCGACGCCGGCGCGGTCGGCGGAGGCGTGGAGTACTCGTACGGGTACGACCGCCGCGTCGACGCGCTGGTGCAGGAAATCCACGCGCCCCGCTGACTCACCTCGGGTCGGCACCCTCGGGACCGAAGGCGGGCAGGGCGTCGAGCTCCTCGCCGGTGAAGAGGAACGAGACCCGGGCCACCCGGAAGCAGAGCGGCTCGGCCTCTCCGGCGATCTCCCGGGCCGCGCGCGAGCGCACCGTGCCCTGGAGGGGCTCGCACGCCTCGAGCGGGATCCCGAGGTCGATCTCCTGCCGTGAGACCGTGCCCTGCCACGGCTGCGTCGCCATCGCGCGGTCCTGGGGCACGACGTACGCGAGCAGCGCGCGGTAGCTGGCGAAGCACTCGCTCCACGGCGGGGTGAGCTCCTCCACCGGGGCCCGGGGGCACAGGTCGATCTCGGCGTCGGGGGCGGTGCCCAGGCCCGGATCGAGCACCACGCGGACCGCTCCGTCGGCGCCGCGCGTGACCTCGCCGCGAGCGAGCAGGTGCATCGGCATGCCCTCCGACATCAGCCGCGCCCCCAGCGCTTGCACCACGTTGCCGATCGCGTTGGTGACGAAGTGCACCCCTCGGTAGCCCGTCCGTGGGTCCCGCACGTGGATGCGCCAGTTGGTGTGGACCGGCGAGGGGAACAGGCGCCGCAAGGGGCCGAGCCGCCGTGGGCCGAAGTGGCCGTGCTGGTAGGTGAGGAACGTGAACACGGCGAAGCGTCCGCCGGGGCCGAGGCGCTCGAGCTCGAGCCCCTCGGGGACCCGCGCGAGCAGTCGCTCCGCGGGGACGAGGTAGTTGACGTAGACGACGTCGGTGATGTCACTGGCGAAGCTCACCACCGGCAGCGGCCGGCACAGGGCGCGCGCCAGGCGGCTCTCGGCGACCGCCGAGACGAGCCACCCCGCGAGACCCGGTGCGGGATGGCGCCACGGTGCGTGAAGCCCGCTCGCGGTGACCGGGCGCGCGCGGCGGAGGACGATCTCGGTCGCCACCGCCAGCCAGACCAGGAGCAGGAGGAACGCGAGCGCGTTGCCCGCGGCGACCACGGCGACGGGCAGGCGGAGCCGAGCCGACAGGATCGCCACGGTGCTCACCGCCGCCAGCGAGGCCCAGGTGAGCGCGCTCAACCCCACGTAGGCCGGGCGCCCTCGCGTGGCGGGCCACAGGCAGGCGGTCCAGCCGAGGCCGGCGAGCGTGTAGAGCGCGCCGGCCCATCCGGCCGTCGCCGTGAACGCCCCTGCCTCGAACGCGAGGTAGGGCCCGGAGACCCCCGTGCGAGCCGCCTCCTGGGCGAGCGCGACGCCCCGGGTGACCCAGAGGAGCTGCGAGCCCTGATCGGGCACCACGGCCGCGAGGGTGAGCGCGAGCGTCGCCACCGCTGGCCGACGCGGGACCCAGTCTACCCGCAGGAGCGCCACCGCAAGGTAGAGATCAGCGAGCGCGCTGAGGTGCCAGGGCAGCCATCCCAGCCGGAACCGCCAGGGGTGCGCCGCGACGTAGGCGAGGCGCGGCATCTCCGGCGCACCGCTGCCGGGCATGCCCGGCAGGAGGACCGCGACCAGCGCGAGCATCGCCGCGGCATGGACGACGAGCGCGACCAGGAGGGCACGCTCGAGGTGAAGGGCAGGCGATCGGCGGGCAGGCAAACCGGCGCGATGCTAGAGCGCAGCGCTCTCGATCGTCCAGCGTCGCCAGCCCCTCAGCGCCCCGCCTTCGCGTACGTGCCCACCAGCGTCGCGGTCCCCACGACGTGTCCCTTCATCGCGGCCTCGAGGTCATGCCGCGAGGGCGTGGTCAGCTCCGGGAGCGCCCGGTCCAGCGCGTGCAGCTCGAAGAAGTAGCGATGGCGCCCGATCGGCGGGCTCGGCCCCCGCCAGCCGGTCTCGCCCCAGTCGTTGCGCCCCTCGCGCGTGCCGGGCGGCAGGTCCGCGAGGGCGGCGCCCTCGGGGAGCGACCGGGCGTCAGCGGGCACTTCGTAGAGCACCCAGTGGACCCAATCGCGCTTGGGGGCGCGCGGATCGGGCGCATCGGGGTCGTGGACGACGAGGGCGAAGGTCCTGGTCCCGAGAGGCGGATCACTCCAGTGGAGGGCGGGCGACACGTCTTCGCCGTCGCTGGTGTAGCGCGCCGGGATCGGCTGCCCGTCTGCGAAGCTCGGGGAGGTGAGGTGGAACGTCATGTCCGCTCCCGAAGCAGCGGCCGTGCCGGCGGCGGGCCCCTGCGAACAGGCGGCGCCGACGGCGAAGGAGAGGGCCCGGAAAAATCGCATGGAGATCTCATGCGGGCGCGCCCCTCGCCCCGCAAGGCAGCCGCGGCGAGCGGCCGATCACCTCCCCCCGGAGCCGGCGGGCAGCCCTGGCCGCGGTGCGTGCTGGCGCTCTAGATCAGCAGCGTCACCCGCTCCCGCAGCCCGGCGGGGAGCACCCGCAGGGCCGCGCGGATCTCGTCGGCCCCGTACTTCATGCTGAAGTGCTTGAGCACGACGTGGCGGCTCGCCAGCACCTCGGGGCGGCGCTCGGCCAGGGCCGCCAGCTCCTCGAGGTGGGTGTGGCCGTACCTGGCGCTCACCTCGGGCGACGTGCCTGGCAGGTGGGTCGCCTCCAGGAAGAGCACCTCGCTCTCGCCGACCTCGGGGTGCCTCTCCAGCGTCTCCAGGGTGCTGTCGCCCACGTAGGTGAGCACGTTCACCTCGCGCACGTCGTAGAGGTCCTCCCCGCGCTCGTGCGCGGCGCGGATCGCCTCGCCGGGGAGGCCGAGGAAGGCCGGCTTGAGCTTGCGCCGCGTCTCGAGGACGGTGTAGCCGCGGGAGGCGACGCGGTGGACCACGTCGAAGGCGCGCACCCGGCGTTGGGCGCCGAGGGGGAAGGTATCGCCGGCGGCGACGCCGTGGATCACGGGCTCGAGGTTGGCCGGCGCCTTCTGCTCCAGGCGCTCGAAGGCCCGCAGCACGTCGAGGAGCGCCTCGCGGCTCTCGATCGGGAGGTAGATCTGCGACGGGCGCGCGCCGGTCATCGCGCGCAGCGAGAGGTGGCGGATCACCCCGAGCGAGTGGTCCTGGTGCACGTGCGAGAGGAGCACGTTGCGCGTGTGGCTGGCCTCGACCGAGCAGTGGCCCAGGTCGAAGCAGGCATCGAAGGCCGGGATGCGGACGCAGGTCGACAGCCCGGAGATGCTGAAGGCCTCGATCTCCAGCGATCCGAGCGTCAGCGAAACGGGCCGACCGGGGTTGTGGAGCCGGGAGCGGGACGACATGGGGGCGGAGCGTAGCCGGATTGACCGGCGCCGCCCCCATGCTCGAGAGGCCTCCGCAGGAGGCCTGCGGCTTGGGGCCGCTCGCGGCCCCATCGTCAGAGCGTCAGATCTTCAGTTGCGCCGCTCGGAGGGGAGCTTCCCCTCCGCGCTGTCGGACGTCGCGCTCGACTGCGGGCCCCCGTTGGAGCCGCTGGAGTTGAGCAGCTCGCTCACCAGGTCCCGGCACTCCGGCTTGCCGCGCAGGTGGGTGAGCAGGAGGGTGGAGCCGTCGCTGAAGGCCTTTTCGAAGCCGACGCCTTCGCGGGTGCGGAGCGCCACCTTCTCGCGGCCCTGGGCCAGGTCCTCTTCGAGGGCCTCGGCGTAGCGCTGGAGCTGGCCGCGCAGCTCCTCGATCTGGCGGCGCAGATCGCGGGCGTTGGCCTCGCGGGCGGCCTTCTTGTTCTCGTAGCGGCCGAGCTGCTCGCGCTTGGCCTGGGCGGTGGCGGCGGCGGCGCCGGCGCGCTCGAAGATGGAGGGCTCCAGGGTGCCCCCGCGGACGGCGGCGTCGGCGAGCTGGCGGGACTGACCGGCGAGCTTCTCGGCGACGCCGAGCTCGGTGCGGACCTTCTCCACGTCCTCGCCGTCGGCGGCGGCCTCGCGCATCACGCGGGACTCCTCGTGGGCGAGCTCCTCGACCTTGCGGCCGATCTCGGCGCGGAGGGCGCGACCGCGGCGCTCGAGGGCCTCGAGCTTGCGGGTGAAGCTGGCCACCTCGCCCTCGAGGCGGTTGGCGCGGGCGGCGAGGTCCCAGAGCTGGGCGAGGGTGTTCATCACCTCGGGCGGGGTGTTGCCCGAGGGGTAGGCGCGGGACGCCATGCGGGCGAAGAGCGCGGCGCGGCTGGCCCACTCGATGACGCCGGCGCTCTGCGGGGGCGGCGGGGGCGGGGGCGCCGGAGCCCCCTCGCCGCCGCCGTCGATGTCGAAGGGCTGGCTGGGCAGGCTGCGCTGGAGGGCCTTGAGCTCTTCCTGGAGATGATGGGCGTCCCGGTAGCGCTTGCGGATGTCCTTCTCCAGCAGGCGCAGGGAAATGGCCTCGCCCTGGGGGTGCGCGTCGGGCCGGATCGAGCGCGGGCGCGGCGGCGGCTGGCTGCGCTGCATCTCGAGGAGCGTGTCGCGGTCGTTGGAGCGGAAGGGGAGCTGCCCGGTGAGCATCTCGAAGAAGAGGACGCCGAGGGCGTAGAGGTCGGCCTGGGGGGTCGCCTCGTCGCCGCGGGCCTGCTCGGGGGACATGTACTCGGGGGTGCCGAACACCGCGCCCTTGGGCGCCAGCCGCGGATCGCGGGCGATGGCGGCGAGGCCGAAGTCGAGGATCTTGACGAAGTCCTTCCGGCCGCCGCGCTGGGTGAGGAGGATGTTGTCGCTCTTGAGATCGCGGTGGACGACGCCGAGGTCGTGGGCGCGGGCGAGCGCGGCGCACATCTGCTCGAGGATGTCGACGCCGCGGGCGATGGGCAGCGGCCCCCGCGCCAGCTCCCCGGAGAGCGGGACGCCCACCAGGTACTCCATGACCAGGTAGAGCTCGCCCTCCTCGGTCTCGCCGATGTCGTGGATGTCGATGATGTGGGCGTGATCGACGCGGTTGGCGGCGCGGGCCTCGCGCAGCATCCAGGCGCGGAGGTGCGTCTCGCCACGGAGGTCGGGGCGGATCAGCTTGAGCGCGACGACCCGGTCGATGAGGACGTGCCGGGCGCGGTACACGACGCCCATCCCCCCTTCGCCGAGGCGCGCCTCGAGCCGATAGCGGCCCGCGACCACCTTCCCGATCAAGGGATCCGTGACCTTCTGGGTCCCGGATCGAACAGTCCCGCTGCGCTGCTCCATGTTCCTCGTCGTCTCCCTCGGGAACCCCCGGGTATCCACCGAACAGAGCGGCGGACGGAAGCGGAGACTATCAGGGGCGCGGGGGCCAAGGGAAACAAGGATTCTCCCGGCTCAGAACGAACGGGGGTGGGGCGGTGTGTGCGCGACGGGGCTCATGGCCACCTCCGGCGTCGGCCGGGACGGCTGCGGGCGGCGCCCCAGTGGAATGCGGCACACGAACCGGTCACCTCGGGGGGTGCCGGTGCCGCGCTCCAGGGAGAGCGAGCCCCCGTGGCGCCGGGCGATGTCGGTCGAGATCGAGAGCCCCAGCCCCGTCCCCTGCCCGCGCGGCTTGGTGGTGAAGAACGGGTCGAAGATCCGCGTCTCGAGCCCGCTGGGCACCCCGGGGCCATCGTCGGCGATGGCCACCGCCGCCATGTCGCCCTCGACCCAGGTCTCCACGGTGATGCTCGGGCCCCCCTCGGCGTGGTCCGGGGCGACCTCGAGCGCCTGGAGGGCGTTGACGAACAGGTTCATGAACACCTGGTTGATCTCGCCGGCGCGGCACACCACCGGCGGCAGGTCGCCGAAGCGGCGGACGAGCTGGATGCCCGAGGCGCGCAGGCGGGGACCGAGGAGCATCAGCGTCTCCTCGATGCAGGCGTGCAGGTCGGCGGGCACGTCCTCGCCCGAGGCGCGGGAGAAGCTCTTGAGGTTCTGGACGATCTTGACGCTCCGGTCGACGGCGCGGCGGATCACCGTGGAGATGCCGCTGAGGTCGTCGAGCGACGCATCGAGGTCGAGCCGCACCCGCAGCTTGACGAGGGCCTCCCGGGTGGCCGGGGGGAGCTCGGCCTCGGCGAGGCGGTAGGCGTCGAGCACCTCGCGCAGCTCGGGCGCCAGGTCCGCCAGCGGCACCGAGGCGCCGGCGATGGCGTTGAGGGGGTTGTTGATCTCGTGGGCCACGCCGGCCACCAGCTCGCCGATCGACGCCAGCCGCTCGCCCTGGATGAGCGCCGCCTGGGTGCGCTTGAGCTCGGCGAGCGCGTGGGTGAGCTCGGCGGTGCGCGCCTCGACGTTGGCCTCCAGCCCGGCGCGCTCCGCTTCCAGCTCGGCGATGGTGCGCGCCAGCCGCTCGCGCATGCGCTCCACGCTCTCGCCCAGGGCCACCACCTCGACCGGGCCGTCCAGGTGCGGCACCGCCGCCTCGAGCTCACCGTGCGCGACCCGGTCGGCCGCCTGCGCGAGCCGGGTCATCGGGCGGGAGAGATCCCGCGCCGCCCGCACCACCACCCCGCCCACCGCCAGCACCAGCACCGCGAAGGCGGCGACCAGCGCGGAGACGGCGTTGAAGTCCTCCCGCGGGGTCATCGCCACGCCGAGGACGCGGTACAGGCCGATCGACGAGAGCAGCGAGAGCGAGCAGGTGAAGAGGAGCGGCAGCCCGAAGTCGCGGAGCATGCGCGACCCCAGCGAGATCGGCTCGGCCGTCGGATCGGCCGCGGTCCACTCCCGCAGGCGCTGCACGGCGGGGGCGATGTTGTCGCGGTGGAAGGCGCGCTGGTAGAAGGCGATGCCCCACGAGAAGAGCGCGCCGAAGGCGAGCTGGAGGACCGCGTCCACCGCCGTCCACGCCGCCGGCCCCGGCCGGGCGCGGAAGACCCCCGCCGTGGTGCAGCCGAGCCAGGTGACGAAGTTGAGGTAGGCGAGCACGGTCGGCAACGCCAGCGCCTGCGCCAGGGCGCGGCCCTGCAGCGCGCGATCCCCCAGAGGCCCGGCCGCCAGCGCGCGCAGCACGTCGCCGGTGGCGAGCCGCACCACCAGCGAGAAGCCGAGCGTCGCCGGGAGCCCCAGGACGGGCACCATGAAGAACCAGGTGTCCAGGTTGGCCTGGCTCCTCGTGTGCAGGAACGCCACCACGAAGAGCAGCATCGCGTGCCCGCCGACGATGCCCGCCATCATCGCCGACTCGGCCAGCCGGGCGGGCAGGCTCGCGGCCAGGGTGCGGTCGTCCATCTGATCGAGCCGCGGCTCCAGGAAGAGCCGGTAGAGGGCCCGGCGCATCACCGCGGCCATGAGCCCGAAGACCATCGCGGCGACGAGGAAGCGCCACCCCGAGGGGGCCAGGGTAGGCGCGACCGCGAGCGGCCAGGAGACCGCGCGCAGGCTCGCCGCGAGGTCGTAGCCGACCGCGCCGCGCGCCCGGAGCGTGGGCCCGAGCGCGGCGGAGCCGGCGAGGGCGCCGAGGAAGATCAGCGGCGTCCAGGAGGCGAACGCCACCGCGGGCAGCACCGCCGACATGAAGAGGAGCCAGGAGAACAGCTCCCAGGCCACACATGCGAGCTCGGCGAGGCCAGGGGCCTCGAGGCGGAGGAGGGGGCTTCGGATCGGGGACACGGCGGGGGGCGCGAGGACCGTTTACTGAAATTTGCCCGGGGGGTTGGGGGTGTCCCCCAACTTGATGGCCTGTTTGACCATGACCGGCTCGTGGCAGAACAGGTTCGACGCCGTCTGGGGGTTCTTCTCGTGGTACGCGGCGAGGAGCTTGCGCCCGACCTCGAGGCTGGGGACCGGGACGCCCACGTAGAGGTGGGCGCCGTCGTCCTCGACGATGGGGGCGAGGCCGGCCAGCTCCCCCTCGAAGACGGGCTTGAGCGCCGCGAACGCCTTGGGCACCTCGGTGGGCTTGCCCGTCCCCGGATCCTTGCTGGGGCCGAGCGTGTAGAGGTGCGCGTAGACCTTGTCGCACGCGGGCGTGGCGACGAAGCGACGGTTGGCGGCGATCATCCCGCTCATCGCGTTGCGCGGCGGCAGCTCGAGCGCGTCCTTCGCGTCGATGCGAGCGGTGCGCAGCAGCACCCCGTGCCCGCCCCGGGACGCCGTCAGCCACACGTCGGCCGCCGTGCGCGGCCACACCGCCTGCGCCGTCACGCCCTCGGGGAGCGGCACCTGCTCCCACGGGCCCCCCCCCCCCCCCCCAA
>Ga0302279_10001695_pt1 | contig 30776 bp, 27 predicted proteins | sample III_Bog_N3_3_FD_194541 | JGI IMG/M metagenome (GOLD analysis project Ga0302279, IMG submission 194541) | Peat permafrost microbial communities from Stordalen Mire near Abisko, Sweden - III_Bog_N3_3 | ecosystem: Environmental > Terrestrial > Soil > Wetlands > Peat | place: Sweden: Abisko... | reverse complement strand
CGCCAAGATCAAGGCCGGCTGCGACAAATGGTTTGCCGACCTGCCCGGCCTCGTCGCCCGCCAGCGTGAATTGGAAAAGGTTTTGAACCACGATGTCATCGGCTTCACCACTGCCGTCGCCGAGGCCATCAATGACGACGCCAGCCGCTGGTTTCATTTCGGCCTGACGAGCAGCGACGTGGGCGACACTTGCTACGCCGTGCAGATGCAGCAGTCGGCAGACATCCTGATTGCCGACGTGAAAAAACTTCTGCCCGTCATCGCGCGCCGCGCGCAGGAACATAAGTTCACGCCGTGCATCGGCCGCAGCCACGGCATTCACGGCGAGCCGACGACGTTCGGTTTGAAGATGGCGCTCATGCACGACGAATTTGGCCGCGCGCTGCGCCGTTTGGAAACAATCCGTGAAGTGGTCGCCATCGGCAAGCTGTCCGGCGCAGTTGGAACCAGCGCACATTTGTCGCCTCGCGTCGAGGAATTTGTCTGCAAGAAACTCGGCTTAAAACCCGCGCCCATTGCCACGCAGGTGGTGCAGCGCGACATCCACGCCGAGTTTCAACTCGCGATGGCGCTCGTCGGCGCGAGCATCGAGCGGTGGGCGGTGGAGTTCCGGCACTTGCAGCGCACGGAAGTCTTGGAAGCGGAAGAGCCGTTCACCAAAGGCCAGAAAGGATCCAGCGCGATGCCGCACAAACGCAATCCGATTACCTGGGAGCGCCTCACCGGTCTCGCGCGCGTTTTGCGTGGCAACGCGATGGCGTCGCTGGAAAATGTGGCGCTGTGGCACGAGCGGGACATCTCGCATTCATCGGTGGAGCGGATTATTTTTCCCGATTCCTGCACGCTGCTGGATTATATGTTCGGCCTGCTCACGCGGTTGATGGACGGCATCGTCGTCTATCCGGCGAACATGAAGAAGAATCTCGGCCTCTCGCTGGGGATGTGGAACAGCCAGACAATTCTCCTCGCGCTCATCAAGAAAGGCCTGACGCGCGAGGCCGCCTACAAGATTTGTCAGGACGCCGCAATGAAGACGTGGGAAGTAAAACACGCGGGCCGCGACGACGCGGATTTTGTGAAGCAGCTCAAGCTCGACCCGCAAGTGGCAAAACTTTTCAAGGCCGGCGAGTTGGAGAAACTCTGCTCGCTCGACTTCCACTTGAAGGAAGTGAACAGTCGGTTCAAGAAGCTGAAGCTTTAACCGGGTTAATTCTCCGCAAATCCTGATTGCGAAAGGCCATCAGAAAATACGCCAGCACCGCCGCCACGCAGGCGGCGAGCATTCCCCAGAAAAGCCGCCAGTCCGTATGGCCGGTGGCGGTGCAGGCGTTGAACCACCAGCCGCTGCCGAGATAGCCGATGAGGTTGCCGACGCCGCCGTTGAGCAGCGTCAGTAGCGACTGCGCCCGCGTGCGCCAGGCGGGGTCAATCTGCTGTTCCAGGAAAATCTGCGCGGTGACGAACACCAGCACGAACGACGCGCCGTGCAGCGTGATGCCGAGGAGCAGGGAATGTTTCGTGTCCAGCGCGCTGAACGCGAACCGCGCCACGCCGAAGGTGAGGCCGCAGGCGAAGATCCATTTCAGCCGCCAGTTCGCCAACAGCCACGCGAGGCCGAACATCGCGATGATTTCCGTTACCTGCCCGAGGCTCATCAGCGCGCTCGCGTGCGTCAGGCCGAGGTCGTGCAAATGCGTCGGCGCATACGGGTAAAACGCGGCGAGCGGGATGTTGAAGAGCGTGGTCACGATGAAGACGACGCGGATGTCGCGGTCTTTCAGCAGTGTGAGCGCGTCGAGGCCGAGGCGTTCGTGCCACGCGAGATGCACGGCGGATTTAGGGATTTCCAGTTTCGGCAGATACCGGGTGAACACCGCGACGAGCAGCCAGAGCGTCGCGCCGAGATAGCCGGCATAGGCGGAACGGTCGAGGCTTAAGACGCTGATGAGAATCGCCCCGGCCATCCAGCCGAGCGTCGCGAGGGCGCGGATGGAGCCAAATTCTTTTTTGGCGTTCTGCAGCCGCGCGAACACGAGGGCGGTGGAGATGCTGAACATCGGCGCGTAGGACAGATAAAAGATCTGGATGAGCAGCAGGATGAGCCACGCGTTCCAGCGGTCGCGCATGGCGGTGCTGATGAGGGTCATGAAGACGGCGGTGACCACCGCCAGCCAGCGCAGCACGGTAGCCGGTGGCACATGGCGGTCTGCCATCGCACCAAAAGCGAGCGGCGAGATGAAGGCGGCCACGGCGGACGCGGCGAAGGCGAAGGGCTTGATGCTATGCAGGCCGTGCGCGTCGAGGATGGCACCGAGCGGCACGAACCAGATGGCCATCGCCGCCGCCTGGATGAAAAACAAGATCATCAGCTCGGCATACTCGGCTTGGCGCAGCGTTTTTAACACAGGTTGGAAAAATACCTGTAAGCGCGGGAAATTAAAGCCGGGAACAAGAAAAACAATTAATCAGTGCTTTGATGCCGGATTCTGCTTTTAATGCCAGCCAACTTTTTATTAATACAGAATCTTTATCCGGTAGTATCGCTGGCCATTGGTCGCTGAAGTATCCACAAAAGGCGTCATCGCATTGGTGGCGGACATGGATGGTCCCAGATCTGACCACGAGGTTTGTGCCAGGTTCGTCGCGAATTGCACTTGAAAGGTCAAGCCGGCTGTGACCAGACAGTTGAATGCAAAACTATTTCCGGGTTGCGCCAATATGTTCTCCAACAAAACAATCGAACCATAAGTGACGGTGACATTGGTGGACTGGCCCGGCACTACGGTGATCGTCTGGTTGGTGGGCGTGATGAAACCGGAGGCGCTTTCAAAAAAGATCGAGTGGCTGCCGAGGCTGAGGTTGGAGACGGTGGTGCCGCTGGCCAGCCAGCCGCCATTGTCCAGCCCCCATTGCGCGCCATTGGTGATGGCGGCGGCGGGAACGATGGTCACGGTCAAATTCTCGAGCGGGGTGTAGGTGGCGGTGACATTGGTGGTCTGCCCCGGAACCACGGCCACCGTCTGGCCGGCGGGCGTGGCAAAGCTGGCGGCGTCATGAAAAATGACCGTATGGTCACCGGTGCTGAGGTTGGAGACGGTGGTGCCGCTGGCTTGCCAAAGGCCGTTGTCCACCGCCCAGAGCGCGCCGTTGGTGATGGCGGCGGCGGGATTGAGGGTCACGGTCAAATTCCCGAGCGGGATGTAGGTGACGGTGACATTGGTGGTCTGCCCCGACACGATGGTCACCGTCTGATTGGCGGGCGTGACGAAATTGGCGGCGTTAAGGAAAGTAATCGTGTGGTCGCCGAGGCTGAGGTTGGAGACGGTGGCGCCGCTGTTCTGCCAGCTGCCGCTGTCCACCAACCATTGCGCGCCATTGGCGCTGGCTCCGGCGGGAACGATGGTCACTGTCAAATTCCCGAGCGGGGTGTAGTTGGCGGTGACATTGGTGGTCTGCCCCATCGTCACGGTGACGGTCTGGCTGGCCGGAGTGATGAAGCCGGCGGCGTCATGATAAACGATTGAGTGGTCGCCGAGGTTCAGGCCGGCCACCGTGGCCCCGCTGGCCTGCCAGACGCCGCCGTCCACCGCCCATTGCGCGCCGTTGGCGCTGGCTCCGGCGGGGACGATGGTTACGGACACATTTCCAATCGGGGCACCGGCGTAAGTGACGGTGACATTGGTGGTCTGGCCCGACACCACGGTGATCGTCTGGTTGGTGGGCGTGATGAAACCGGAGGCGCTTTCAAAAAAGATCAAGTGGCTGCCGAGGCTGAGGTTGGAGACGGTGGTGCCGCTGGCCAGCCAGCCGCCATCGTCCAGCCCCCATTGCGCGCCATTGGTGATGGCGGCGGCGGGATTAATATTCACCTGCACCGCACCCGTGGTGTCGGCTTGAACTCTAATTTGACAGGCAAGCAAAGCAAAAAACAATACCGGAACAATTGTAAGTTTCATAATGAACTGAATCTCCTTGGAATCTTTCCCAGAAGGGAAATTTTAATACGAAATTTGTTCAAAAGTCAAGATGATTTGCCTGGCAACGGCTGGCGGCCCGGTTAATGAATCGTTGCGAACAATTTATTTCACCGGCACCGGCCAGCCGTCGGACCAGTCAATGGTTCCAATCGCCAGCCGCGAGCACCCTTTTGTGGCCGCATCGTAGTAATGATAGCTGAACCGTGTCGGGCCGTTGGTCAGGTCATCCGCCACGATGCCGATGTGGCCGGGGCCAATGAAACGTCCGCAGCTGCGCAGGAACGGCGAGCCGCCGCCGTCGGCGAGATTTTTTCCGTCGCGGTCGAGATACGGGCCGGTGACTTTTTCAGCGCGGCCGACGCGGACTTCGTAGGTGCTGTTCGTGCCTTTGCAACATTCGCCCCAGTTGACGAAGAGATAATAAAACATTTCATGCCGCGTCAGGCACGCGGCCTCGATGGATTTGTTCCAAGCCAGATGGAAGATCGGGGAGTCGGTTCCGATGCGCAGGCCGGTGTGCGGGTCGAGTTCGGTCAGGAAGATGCCCTGCCAATACGAGCCGAAAGCGAGCCAGAGTTTGCCATCGTCGTCGCGAAAAACACTGGGGTCAATGGCGTTGAAGCCGTAGCCGTTGGTGGACGTGATGACCGGGCCGCCGTCGGTCCACAGATAATTGGTCGCCGCCGGGTCGAGCGTCGGGCTGGTGGCGAGGCCGATGACGGAGACGGGCTTCTGCCAGGTGGACGCGGCGTAGTAGAGGAGAAATTTTCCGTCCGCGCTGATGATGTCCGGCGCCCAGAAGTATTCGCCGAACGCGGGGACGAAATGATTTATCCACGAGGGCGGTTCGCGGAAGACCGGGCGGCCGGACTCCCAGTGGATCAGGTCGGGCGAGGATTTGGTGCGGATGCCCGGCCCGGTGCCGAAGACGTAATAGCGGCCGCCGTCCTTGACGATGGTGGACGGGTCATGGATGAACGTCTGGCCGGTCAGGGTCGCCGGGGAGAAACCGTTTTCCGTGCGGCCATCGGCCAGCGCCGCGAATGCCGCGAAAAGGAGAATTAAAATTGCCCGCATCGGCGGCCATTAAGCCACACCGTGCGGGCAAAGGAAATTGCTAAAAACCGCGCCTTACTTCTTGGCGGCGGGCTGGGGCGCCTTGATGTAGAGGGCGAGGCGGGATTTCTTGCGGTTGGCGGTGGGGCGGGAGACGGCCCCGACCTTCACGGCCTTGTCGAACGCGGAGTGGACGCCCGGCAGGAGCTTGACGGCGTCTTCGGTTTTGCCGGCGACGACGGCGGCGCGGAATTCTTTCTCGGTGCGGCGCAGCTTGGACTTGACGCGGCTGTTCTGGAGGTTTTTGCGCTGGCTGTTACGCATCCGGCGTTCGGCTGACTTCGTGTTCGGCATAATTTATAAATCAATCAATCGTTTTGCTAAAGAGCCGGAAAGACTAATGAAATGCGCCCCAATGTCAACGGCGAAAACAAACGCATCTTGGCGCATCATCCCGCTTTACTTTTGAACGGCGTGGTGTTTGCTTGTGCGGAATAATTTCGTGTCCGGCCGCCCATGAACCAACCGCTCCGCATCCTGCATCTGGAAGACAATCCGGCTGACTCGCAGCTGGTGCGTGACCAGCTGGCGCACGAGGGTGTGGCGGCGGCGATTTCGCTGGCCACCGGGCGCGAGGATTTTCTCAAGCTGCTGGACAAGGAAAACTGGGATTTGATCCTGGCCGATTTCCGGCTACCGAACTTCACCGGCATCGAGGCGCTCAAGCTGGTGCGCGAAAAGCTGCCGCATACGCCGTTCATCCTGCTCTCCGGCACCATCGGCGAACTGGCCGCCATCGAGAGCCTCAAGGCGGGCGCGACCGACTACGTCCTCAAGCAGAACCGCGAGCGCCTGCCTTCGTCCATCGTGCGCGCCGTGGCGGAGGCCGCCGAGCGGGCGCGGCGCGAGCTGGCCGAGACCGAGCTGCGCCAGAGCGAGAAGCAATACCGCCTGCTGTTCCAAGGCAACCCGCATCCGATGTGGGTTTTCGACCTGGAAAAACTGACCATCCTCGAAGTCAACGAGGCGGCGATGCAGCATTACGGCTTCAGCCGCGAGGAGTTTTTGGCGATGACGTTGAATGACCTGCGGCTGCCGGATCGGAACCAGCCGGCTCGCAATTCAGTCTGGGACGCGGAGAGTCAGGGCGTCATCTGGCGGCATCGCCACAAAAGTGGCCGGGCGATGGATATGGAAGTCATCTGGACGCCGCTGGCGTTTCGCGGGCGGTTGAGCGCGCTGGCGATGGCGACGGACGTGACGGACCGGCGGCGGAGCGCCCATCACAACTCCGTGTTCGGAAAATTGAGCCACCAGTTGAGCGCCATCACCATTGCCTCTTCGGCGGCCATGTTCATCTGCGAGGCGGCGGACGAATTGTTTCATTGGGACGACTTTGCGCTCGATCTGTTTGACGCGGACAAGGACGAGGTGGTTTCGCTGCTGACCATCACCACCATTGATGGGCAGCGCGTGGAAATTCCCGCCTCACCGCAGCCCAAGACGGCCAACGCGCTGGTGCAGCGCGTCATCGCGCGCGGCGCGGAGCTGATTTCCGCCGACGAGACGGGCGACAAGGACGGCACCACGATGATCGCCCCGATCCGCAAGGGCGAGAAGGTCATCGGCGTGCTGTTCATCCAGAGCCGGATGTCCGGCAGCTATACGCCCGGCGACCTGCACACGCTACAGACGCTGGCGGACCAGTGCAGCGGCGCGCTGGAACGCGTGCGGGCCGAGGAGGAACTGCGCCACAGCCAGCGCCGGTTCCGGGAGCTGTTCGAGCATTCGCCCGACGCCATCTTTGTCGAGGATATGCTGGGCAATGTGCTGGACGCGAACCGCGCCGCGTGCCAGTTGCACGGCGTGGAGCGCGAGTGGCTGCTCGGCAAAAATTCCATCGAGGAACTGGTGCCGGCCGAACGCCGCGAAAAGGCGCGGGCGGAATTTAACCAGCTCGTCAACGGCCACGTTTCCTGGATCGAAAGCGAGAGCCGCCGCGCCGACGGCCGGGCGGTGCCGGTGGAAATCCGCGTGGTGCGCGTGGAGTTCGAGGGGCAGCCGGCGCTGCTGTTCCACGTTCGCGACATCACGGAGCGGCTCGCGGTGGAGACGGCGCGGCGCAGCTCGGAAACTTTGTTCCGTTCCGTCTGGGACAATTCCGTGGACGGCATGCGGCTCACGGATGAGAACGGCGTCATTGTCGCCGTCAACGAGGCATTCAGCCAGCTCGTCGGGCTGCCGACGAAGCAGCTGGAGGGCAAGCCGCTCACCGTCATCTACGACACTCACGTGGACTGGGAGAAGATGCTCAAGGGCCACCAGCAAAGCTTCAAGTCCGGCAACCTGCTGGGCAAGCGCGCCAAGGATTATCTGCTGCACGACGGCCGCTCGGTGGTCTTTGAAATCACCGATTCCTATGTGGAACTGGGCGGCAAGCCGCGCCTGCTTTTGAGCCTGTTCCGCAATGTCACCGAGCAGAAAAAACTGGAGGAGCAGTTGCGCCAGTCGCAGAAGATGGAGGCCATCGGCCAGCTCGCCGGCGGCATCGCGCACGATTTCAACAACATCCTCACGGTCATTCTCGGCCATGCCACGCTGCTCACCATGCAGCAACTGGATCCGAAGGCGCTGGTCTCCGCCCAGCAGATCAAGCAGGCGTCCGAGCGCGCCGCCGGCCTCACGCGGCAATTGCTCGCGTTTGGGCGCAAGCAGGTTGCCAGTCCGCGGCCGATTGACCTCAACCAGCTCGTCAGCGGGATGTCCGAGATGCTGGGCCGGCTGCTCGGCGAGGATGTTTCGCTGCAAATCAATTTCAGCGGCGAGCCCGCCGTGGTCGAGGCCGACCCGGGCATGATGGAACAAATTTTGTTGAACCTGTCCGTCAATTCCCGCGACGCCATGCCGCGTGGCGGCCAGCTCACCCTCCGCGTGAGCCAGCGATATCTGGACGAAGCCTACGTCAGCCGGGTGGTGGACGCGCGGCCCGGACGGTTCGTCTGTTTGAGCCACACCGACACCGGCAGCGGCATCCCGCCGGAAAACCTGACGCGCATTTTCGAGCCGTTCTTCACCACCAAGGAACTGGGCAAGGGCACCGGCCTTGGCCTGGCCACCGTCTTTGGCATCGTCAAGCAGCACCACGGCTGGATCCAGGTGGAAAGCGTGCTGGACAAGGGCACGACCTTCCATGTTTTCCTGCCCGCGAGCAGTGAGCCGGTGGCGGCCCCGGAAAATGCCGAGACGCAGTTCCGCCAGCGCGGTGGCAGCGAGACTATCCTCGTCGTCGAGGACGAACGCGACCTGCGTGACTTTGTCGCCCGCGAGCTGCGCCGGCACGGCTACCGCATTTTCGAGGCGGTGGACGGCCCCAGTGCGCTGGCAGTCTGGGCGGAATATAAAAACCAGATCAACCTCGTCTTCACCGATGTCATCATGACCGGTGGCCTGAACGGACGCGAAGTGGCCGAGCACATCTGGCGCGATAATCCCAAGATGAAGGTGATTTTCTCCAGCGGCTACGGCGCGGACATGCTGGGCAAGGATTTCAAGCTCGACCCTGGCATCGTCTATCTCCAGAAACCCTACCTGCCGCAGACGCTCACCAAGACCGTGCGCACCTGCCTCGACACGCCGCCCGGCTAAGTTTTTAATTTTTAGTTTTAAGTTTCCCCGTTCCCAACTTAAAATTGAAAACTTAAAATTAAAACCCATTTGAAATGATCATTGCGCCGTCACTGCTCGCCGCCGATTTCACCCGCCTTGGAAAAGAGGCCGAGCGCGCCGAACGCGCCGGCGCCGACTGGCTGCACCTCGACATCATGGACGGGCAGTTCGTGCCGAACATCTCCTTCGGCCCCGCCGTCGTCGCCGCCGTCCGGCCGCACGCCAAAAAACTTTTCTTCGATGTCCACCTGATGTGCGGCAAGCCCGAGATTCTGCTGGAGCCGTTCGCGCAGGCCGGCGCGGACGAAATCATCGTCCATGTCGAACTTGGCGAGAAGGTGCCGCAACTGCTTTGGAAAATCCGCGCGCTCGGCAAGAAGGTCGCCCTCGCCGTCAATCCGCCCACCGCCATCACTGCGGTGCAGCCGTATCTTGACAAGATTGACCTGCTGCTCGTGATGACGGTCAATCCTGGCTTCGGCGGGCAAAGTTTTATTCACGAGTGCCTGCCAAAAATCCAGCAGGCCGCCGTCTGGCGCCGGGAGCGGAAATTAAATTACCGCCTCGAAGTGGATGGCGGCATCAACAACCAGACCGTCGCCGAATGCGCCCGCGCCGGCGCCGACACGTTTGTGGCGGGAACCAGTTTGTTTGGCGCGCGCAGCCTGAAATCCGCCATCACCAAGATGCGGAAGATTGCGTCCGATAACGACCCCGGACTCGCCGACCTGAAGATTTGACCGCGCGGTTATTTCTCCGAGGTTTTCGCGGCCTCGATGAGCTCCCAGAACTTGGGGTTTTCCTGCAACGCCTCGTCTTCGCCCACCTTGATGCCGGAGCGGAAAAAGAAATCCTTGAGTGTGTGCCGGCTCAAAATGCGGTGGACGAGCACGCCGAGCTGGTGGCGTTCAAAATACACGCGATAGTCGCCGATGCGGAAACGGTGCAGCGTGTGACCGTCGCTTTCCAGCTTGCCGAAATCGTCCAATTCGCTGCCGATGACGTGCTGCGGCAGGCCGCGAAAATCGCCGAGGATTTGCAACTGCAGTTCCTTCGGCATCCGCGCCAGTTCAGACGCGGCAGTCGGCGTGAAAATGATTTGAAACGCGCTCATTTAATTTTGTAGGCCGATTATATGGCCGGAGAACAACGGAGTTCAACCCTTCATTCCGTCGCTTCAACCGAGCAATCCCTTTTTCAGGAAGTAGCCATACGCGATGACCAACGCGAATCCGACGAAGCGCGGCAGCCGCCCGAACACCGCCACGAAAAACATGTGCACCAATGTTGCGCCGAGCAGGATCAGCATGCCCGTCTGAAAAAACGCCGGCATTGCCATCGTGTGATAGAGCGCGTAGATGCCGAGGCACAGCGGGATGGAAATGTGCGCGTCGCCGACCTGCGAGGCATAGACGACTTCCGGCTGTTTTCGCCAGCCGTAGTAAAACGCCAGCAGCGCGTTCGGCAAAACCATCAGCCAGCCGCTCAACCAGCCAAGATACTTCGCGCTGATGAAACCGCTGTGGTGATGCTGCACCCACGCCACGAGCCAGTCCGTGCTGACATAAATCGCATACGCGCCGACGGCGAGCAGCGCGAGATTAACCGGCAGCATCAGGCTGAAGCTCGATTTGCCCTGACGCACATTTGCTTTCAGCACTTCAAAAATATGAAACGCCTGCCAGAATAGAAATAATCCCACCAGCACCAAACCGTCGTTGAAGTTCAAGCTGCCTTTGCGCCCGAGCGCCCACACCGCGCCGGTGAAAAACAAGACCGCCGTCAGCGTGAGCAGCAGCGAGAGCCGGTTCAATTCATGTTCCTTGCCGCCTTTGCCGCCGGTTTTAGCCGTGACCTTCGCTTCGGTTTTGGCCTTGAGCTTGACCTCGGATTTTTTCTTTTTGGCCGCGCCGGATTTTGCTTTTGGCAGGACGTTGATGCCCCAGATGATTGCTGGCAGGCCGAGCACGAGCGTCATGTTCGTAACATTGTTGACGAGGGAATTCGTCATCACGTCCGCACCGGAGCCGCCGGTCTGGCCAAGAATGAACGCGAAAATGAGGTTGCCCATGCCCGAGCAATACGGCATCACCAGCGTGCCCAACACCGTGCCCTCAAAGCCGCCCGCGCTCATCGCCTCCAGCCGCCAGATCATCAGGAACGACGCCACGAGGAACAGCGCCAGAAACAGCCACGGCGTTCCCGCGCCCTGACTTTCCATCCAATGAATCAACGGCTTCAACACGCGGCGGATTTTAAGGAAATTTTTCTCTGGCGCGACATATTCCTGTCGTCGTCAGGCAAAATAAAACGGCGCGGAAGTTGTCCGCGCCGTTTGTTCTTCTCCGACAAAGCTTCAGCCAGCGATCACGCCGATTTCCACCGGTTCCACGTTCACGCCCTGCTTCTCCAGCCAAAGGATAGCGCGGCCCACTTCGCCACGCGCGCCCTGCAACTCGAGGCAGACGATGCCGATTTCGTCCGTCACGCTGGCTTGGCGGATGTTTGTCACGACCTTGAACTTTTTGGCAACCTCCCAGATGAACGGCTGCTTGATGAGCTTGGGTGGATACATCAGCCACAAGCGCTGCTGCGTGGGCGAAGAGGATTTCGTTGCCGGTAATTTTTTTTTGGGCGTGGCCATAGAAATTAAAAATTAAGAACTAAAAATTAAAAACTATTTCTACCCTCCCGCAATCGCGGGGATGATGCTGATTTCGTCGCCGTCCTTTAGGGCGGTCGCGCGGCCCTGGAGGAACCGGATGTCCTCCTCGTTGAGATAGACATTGACGAAGCGGCGCACCTCGCCCTGGTCGTCCACGAGGCGTTCTTGGATGCCGGGGAAGCGCGTCTGCAATTCGACGATCGCCTCGCCGATGGTGGCGGCGTTGATTTCGACGACCTCCTCGTTGTTGGTCAACTTGCGGAGCGGCGTGGGGATGCGGACTTTCTTTGACATAATTATAAATGTGGGTCAGGCGTTGACTTTTTCTTCCTGCGCCAGGAGCGCTTCAAATTCGCGCAAGCTGGGCTTGATCTCGCGCGCCTTGCCGCAATGGTTCTGCACGGCGTCGAGCGTCTTCAGTCCGTTGCCGGTGACGCAGATGACGGCGGAAGAATCCTTCGGAATCTTGCCGGACGCAATGAGTTTCTTCGCCACGCCCACGGTCACGCCGCCGGCGGTCTCGGCAAAAATGCCTTCCGTCTCGGCCAGGAGCTTGATCGCGTCGCGGATTTCGTCGTCGGTCACGTCGTCGGCGGAGGCATTGGTCTCGCGCATCACCTTGAGCGCATAAAAGCCGTCGGCCGGCGTGCCGATGGCGAGCGACTTGGCAATGGTGTCGGGCTTCACCGGCTTGAAGAAATCCAGCCCGGCGCGTTGCGCGGTGGAAATCGGTGAACAACCGGTGGCTTGCGCGCCGTGGATGTGCGTCTCGGTGTTCGCGACGAGCCCGAGCTTCACAAATTCCTGATAGCCCTTGTGGATTTTCGTCAGCAACGAGCCGGACGCCATCGGCACAATCGTGTGCTGCGGCAATCGCCAGCCGAGTTGTTCGGCGATTTCATACGCCATGCTCTTCGAGCCTTCGGCGTAATACGGCCTCATGTTCACGTTCACAAACGCCCAGCCAAACTTGCCGGCGATCTCGGCGCAAAGGCGGTTCACCTCGTCGTAATGGCCTTTGATGCCGATGACGTTGGAGCCGTAGATGAGCGAATTGACAATCTTGCCGTGCTCCAAATCGGACGGGATGAAAACGTAGGACTTCAACCCGGCGCTCGCGGCATTCGCGGCGACGGAATTGGCGAGGTTGCCCGTCGAGGCGCAGGCGACGGTTTCAAAACCCAGTTCCTTCGCCCGGCTCAACGCCACGCTCACGACGCGGTCCTTGAACGAAAGCGTCGGATAATTCACGGCGTCGTTCTTGACGTAAAGTTCGCGGATGCCGAGCGCCTTGGCGAGGCGCGGCGCTTTGACGAGCGGTGTAAAGCCCACGAGCGGGCCGACGGTCGGTTCGCCCGCGATGGGCAGCAGTTCGCGATAACGCCACATCGTCTTGGGGCGCGACTCAATGGCCGCGCGCGTCAGCGACTTCTTGATGCGTTCGTAGTCGTAAGCGACTTCGAGCGGGCCGAAGTCGAACTCGCAGACGTGCGTCGCTTCGAGCGGATATTCGCGTCCGCACTCGCGGCACTTGAGCGCCTTCATGAACCCTTGATGCTTTTCACTCATAAAATGTTCCGCGTTTGCTTCGGGCAACAAAAAAGCCCCGACTCACAAGGAGAAGGGGCGACAAAACGGTTGTGCTCTTCTCATTTTTCCCAAGCTGATGGTGCTTGAGCTGGAATTGGCACCTGTCATTGAAACTTAAATTCAATCGGTTGCCGTGGTGTCAGCGGGCCAGTCCCTCAACCACTCTTTATGAGTCCGTCAAATCAACGGATGCAGATAGATTGATATGAGAGCGAGCAACTGTCAAACCGTTTTTTGCCGTGACCGGGAACGCCGGGAGGGCGGGGGCTTTGGCCGGGACCGCGCAATTCGCCTTTTCCGGCGCGCCGTTTGCGCTTATGGTGGGCGCGTGGAAACGGCGATGGTCATGTCGGTGCTGGTGTTCGCGGGCGCGAGTTTCTTCTTCGCGCTGGCGGAAACGGCGCTGTTTTCCCTGAGCAAATGGCAGGTGGCGCAGCTGGCCGAAAAAAATTCTCGCGCCGGCAAAATCGTTTCCCAGCTTCTCGAACGCCCGCAGGACTTGCAGGCCATGCTCGCGCTCGGCAACACCTTCGCCAACGCCGCCATTCTCGCCGCCGCGCTCCGCATGGTGTTCGACGCGGGCTGGGCTTTCGGCCTGACGATGCTCGTGATGGCGGCGGGCGTTTTGCTCGTCGGTGAAGTGCTGCCCAAGACGCTCGCGGTGCGGCAGCCGGAGCGCTGGGCGGTGCGTGTTGCGTGGTCGCTGCTGATTTTTCGCCGCATCACCAAGCCGTTCTATCGCGCCGCGCAATGGACGAACGCCGCCATTCTTAAACGAGCCGCCGCCTCATCCACGCCGCCCGCCGCCGTGACGGAGGCGGAATACCAGGAGCTGCTCGAACTCGCCTGGCAGCAGGGCACGCTCGAAGAATCGGAGCGCGAAATCATCCTGCAGATTATCAGCCTCGACCGGCGCACGGCGCGCGACATGATGCGCCCGCGCGCGGGCATGGTGGCGATTTCCGACGAAGCGACGGTGGAGGAAATGCTCGCGGCCGCGCGGAAATACAAGCATCGCCGGATTCCGATTTACGACGAAACGCCGGACACCATCGTCGGCATCCTGAACACGCGGCCATTGTTGCTTGACCCGAAAATTGATCTGGCCGAGGCCATTGAATTCCCGTCGTTCGTGCCCGAGTCCATGAATCTTTTATTGTTGTTTCGCGCGTTGCAGAAGCAGCAGCGTGGCCTCGCCATTGTGCTGGATGAATTCGGCAGCACGGTGGGACTGGTGACGATGGAGGACATCCTCGGCGGCATCGTCGGCAAAATCCGCGTGGCGACGGAGCCGCAGGGTTTCGTGCTGGAGAAATTGTCGCCCGGCCATTGGCGCGTGAACGGCACGATGCGGCTGGAGGATTTTCGCCGCGAATTTCCACTGCTGCCCGACGTGGCCGAGGTTGAGACGATGGGCGGCTTATTGACGCACCTGCTCGGCGTGGTGCCGATGGCAGGCGAAACGGCGACGTTCGCCAATTTGAAATTCACCGCGCAGGTCGCGGACGAGCGCCGCGTGCGCGAACTGCTGGTGCAACAAGTAAAATGAGGAAACATTCAACAACGAACATTCAACGCCCAACCTCCAATTGGCGGGTGCGCTGCCGCCTTGGACGTTCGGCGTTGAATGTTGAATGTTCGATGTTTTCTTGTTCGGAAAATTCATGACCGGCTACCTCACCACATTTTTCGGCCTAGCGTTGTGCCTGCTGCTGTCGTTTTTGCTGTCGGGCATGGAGGCGGGCGTGTTCGCACTGAACCGGCTGCGGGTGCGGCGGCTCGCGCGCATGGGCAACGCGCAGGCGCAGATCCTCCACGGTTTCCTCGAAAAGCCGGAGAAATTCCTGTGGACAATTCTCGTCGGCAACACGCTGGTGAACTTTTTCATCCTCGGCTGGGTCATCGCCAAGCTGCACAACTGGTTCACCGGCCAGACCGCCGTGATTGTCGCGCTGTTCACAGTCATCGTGTTTGTGTTCTATTCGTTTTCCGATTTGCTGCCGAAGATGCTGTTCCGCGCCTATCCGAACCGGCTGTGCCTCGCGTCGGCCAACGCCGTCCGTTTGGTGCATCTGGCGCTGGCGCCCTTGGTTTATTTGGTCGAGGGCGTTTCGCGGACCGTCCTGCGCTGGCGCGGGTCGCGGGCTTTCACCGGCCGGCTCTTCGGCAACCGCGAGGAAATGCGCGCGGTGATGGCCGAGGCCGCGCAGGCGCTCACCGGCGAGGAGCACGCGATGGTGAACCGCGTTTTGGATTTGCAGCACTTCACCGTCGCGCAGATCACGATCCCGCTGGCGAAAACCTTCTCGCTCGAAACGTCCTCGCCATTGCACGACGCCTTGAAAATTGCGCAAGAAAAAAATCTTACGCGCCTGCCAGTCTGGGAAACGCGTGATCAAAAAAAACGCATCGCCGGGATGCTCGACGTGGGCAACCTGCTGTTTGTGGAAAAGCTGGACGCGCAGAAAAACGCCGGCGAATTCATGTCGCCCGCGCTGTTTCTGGAGGACAGCACGCGGCTGGAAATCGCGCTGCGCCGGATGCAGCGCGCCGGCCAGCGGCTTGCGATTGTGCTGGCGCGCGACGGCGGCGAGACCGGCGTGGTTTCGCTTGAGGACATTCTGAAACTCATGTTCGGCGAGGTGAAACTGTGAATTGGAACGAGGCCATTGATGATGGGTTCAAGCTGCTGGCCGTGGTGGCGCTGGTGCTGTTCAACGCCTTTTTCGTCGCGGCGGAGCTGGCGCTCGTCCGCATCCGCGACACGCAACTCGCGCCGCTCGCGGCCAAGGGCAACCGCCGCGCCCGCACCGCGCGGCACATCGTCGCGCACATTGATTCCTACATCGGCGCGACGCAGTTCGGCATCACGCTCGCGAGCATGGCGCTCGGCGTATTGGTGGAACCGGTTTTTCGCGCGCTGCTCGAACCGGTTTTTCCGCTGCTGAAAATTTCCAACGAACACACGCAGGGCACCATCGCCATCGCCGTGGGCTTTTTCGTGAACTGCTACCTGCTCATCATCGCGGGCGAACTGGTGCCGAAAGCCATCGCCATCCGCCGCACGCTGCAAACCTCGCTGTGGGTCGCGTCGCCGCTCAACTGGTTTTACCGCATCTCGTATCCGTTCATCTGGGTGCTGCACCGGTCGTCGCAAATTGTTTTGCGCTGGCTTGGGTTTGCTGGCGGCGAACTGCACGACCGCCACTCCGAAGAAGAATTGCGCGTGGTGCTGGCCGCCGCGCAGGGGGCCGGCGACCGGCGCGACCTGATTTTGAACGCGCTCGATTTGCGGCATCGCACAGCGCGCGAGGTGATGCGTCCACGCAACGAAATCACGGCGTTTGACACGACCGCATCGCTGGCCGACTGCGTGGCGCTGGCGGAAAAAACCCGTTACTCGCGTTTTCCCATTTGTGAAAACGGCGACCTCGACAAGACGCTGGGCGTGGTTCACATCAAGGATTTGTATGCCCTGCGCGAGCGCGCGAAGACGGCGGCGGAGCTGCTGCCGCTGGCGCGGAAATTATTTTACATTCCCGAAACCGCATCGCTCGACCGATTGCTGCGGCGGTTCCTCGACCGCAAATCTCATTTTGCAATCGTCGTGGATGAGTTTGGCGGGACGGTCGGCATCGTGACTTTGGAAAACGCTCTCGAGGCGCTCGTCGGGCAGATTCAGGACGAGTTTGACACGGAGAAATCCGAGCTTGTCCGACTCGGTGAAAATATTTGGGAAGCCGCCGGCACATTGGCGCTGCACGAGTTGGAAAAAATCATCGGCACCGTGCTGCACGGCGAAAATACGACGACGGCGAGCGGCTGGGTCACAGAAAAACTCGGCGGTTTCCCCAAGCCGGGCGATTATTTGAGCGTAGGCGATTTCGATCTGCGCGTCGAGGCGATGGATGGCCCGCGCGTGGCGAAGTTGAAGGTGTCGCGGAAAAATTGACTCACCACTTCGCGCCGCGCCACGAGAAGACGGCCGCGACGCCGGCGATGACGATGTTCACAATCACCGCCAGCCAAAGATCAGCCTGCGCAGCGTTGACCGAAAATAATATGATTGCGCCCAGCCACAAGGCCAGCGGCGCGTAGTCGGGCGCGCTGGGATTGCCCGGTTGCTTGCGGATGAGATATGGCATGATGATGGCGAGAATCAGCAGCGTCACAAACGTCCAGCCGAGAAAACTCAGCGGTGACGCGCCGGACCACGTCAGGGAAATTTTCGTCGGCTCCCACAGCCAGAGATGTTTCATGTGGGCGAACGGTTCAAGCGCAAAGTCAAATGCCAGCGCCAGCGCCGCCGTCAGCCCCATGAGCAGAAAGCCGTAGGTTTTCACCCGGCGCCACGGCCGCAGCATCAGCCGCGCAACGCCGCGCGAGTTGAAGATGGCCACAATCCACAGCAGCAGCACGGTCGGCGGCACGGTGTTGAAAAGCTGCGGGCCGCTGGTCGCGCCGAACGACAGCGGGCCGAAAGGCAGGCCGGTGCGCGCGCTCAAACCATGCGCCGCGCCGCCGATGAGCGCGGTGATGAAGGCGGCGAACAAAACACTTTGCAGCGGTAACGTCCGCGCAAGCGTGGCGATGGAACTGGCGGCCGCGAGCAGGAGCAGCAGGGCGTCGAGGTTGCTGGTCGTGCCGGGCGGATTAAACAATGTCGCCGCCGCCGCCGCGAGCGTGAGCAGCAATAGGAGATAATGCGGCCATGCCTTTTTTTTCAGGGTGGTTTCGGCGGCGGCTGGCCGGGCTGCTCCGGTTTTTGGCTGCATGGCTGAAGGCGGGAAGATATGAATTTTTCCGCGTCCGCAAAGCTAAATATTATTCGCCACCGTTTCGGCTTGTTTGACTGGCGGGTTGCAGCCTAATTTTTGCGATGCAAAGCTGTCCGCATCCCGCCGCCGAAACAGAAACGCTCTTTCCCGCCTTTGATTACATCAGCGGCGAGACCTTTCAGATTGCGCGCTGCCGCCGGTGCGCGCAGGTGGTCACGCTGCCGGTGCCGGCGGACATCGGGCGCTATTATCCCGCCGGCTATTACGGCGACAAGCAGGGGCGGCGTTTTCCGGTGGTGATGGAATGGCTACAGGAAAGGCTTTACGTCTGGCGTTCCGGGCAGGTGCTGCGCCGGTTGAAACAAAAAAATGCCAAGGTGCTGGACATCGGCTGCGGGCGCGGCTTGCTGCTGCGGGCTTTTCAGCAACAGGGCTGTGACGTGACCGGCACGGAATTTTCCGACGGAGCATGCCGTTTTGCGCGGGAAGTTTTAAAGTTGCCGGTGCGCGTGGGTCTGCTGCCGGATTTGAATTTCCCCGCCAACAGCTTTGACATCGTCGTGATGTGGCACGTTCTCGAGCACGTTTCCGACCCGCGCCCGATGGTGGCGGAGGTGGCGCGCATTCTGCGACCCGGCGGAATGTTTCTGGTCGCCGTGCCCGACTTTGGCAGCCCGGAGGCGCAGCTTACGAAGGGCGGCTGGTTTCATCTGGACTGCCCGCGCCATCTGTCGCACCACACGCGCGAATCGCTGTCGCGGATTTTGCAAGAGGCCGGGCTGGCGCCGGCGTGGGTCAGTTCGCTGGCGCCGGAATACGACAGCTTCAGCTTCGTGCAGTCGCTGCTAAACTGGCTCGGCGCGCGGCCCAACCTGCTTTACAACTGGCTGCGCGGCCAGAGCGCGAAGGTCATTGGCGGAAAAAAATCCTACGGTTCCGCCGTCGCCACCGTGCTGTTCGCGCCCGTGCTGGGCGCAATCAGTTTGCCGGCCACGCTGCTGCTGGCGGTGCTGGGGCGGGGCGCGACGCTGACCATCACGGCGGTGAAACAATCGCCGCCGCGCAAATTACCTTGAGCACCGGCCCGGGATTTGCTCTGCTCAACCCCATGACGCTCGACGACCTCGCCGCCAAAATCAAGAACTGCGCGTTGCAGATGAACGCCCGCTACGGCGACACCGTGTTCGACGAATGGGCCGTGGTCTCGCTGGCGGAGAACAAGGCGCGCGTGCTGTTTTACACCGGGCCGCGCAACGACGAGTTTCTTCAGAACTTCGTCGCCGACCTCGGCCCGTTGCGCACCGAGCTGCACAACCAAAAATATGGCGTCGGCGACTTTGAGTTCTCCCGGCACGGCGTTGGCACCCGCATCGAGGCGTTCATGGTTTTGGGCGTCGGCCATTACCTCATCTGCAATAACACGCAGAACTCGATGGACGGCATCACCAAAAATCCGCGCTGGCTCGACGCGCAGGTGCCGTTCGTGGAACTCGCCGAAGTCGTGTGCTCCAGTCCGCTGCTCATCACTTGGGACACCCGGTTCTTTCTGAAATAAAAAGGCTCGCGCCCGCGCGGCGGTTTGCCCATCTTGCCGCGCGTGAATCATCCGGAGCATATTGCCAACGCCCACAAGTCGGATGCGGAATACGAGTTGCCGCTGGCCGGCTTCACCGGCACGCCGGAGGAACAAGACCGCCAGTGGTTCGAGCAATGTTATCGCGGCGACACGCAGCGCCAGCTCACCGTGCGCGCCGTGGTCATGGGCGGCATCCTCGGGATGTTTACCGCCGTTTCCAATCTCTACACCACGCTGAAGATCGGCTGGAGCTTTGGCGTGTCCATCACCGCCTGCGTCATTTCGTTCGTCGTGTGGAACACTGTTTGCAAGCTGTTCGCCGGGCGGGTCACGCAGATGAGCGTGCTGGAAAACAACTGCATGCAGTCCACTGCCACCGCCGCCGGTTCCTCGACCGGCGCGACGCTCGCGACCGCACTGGGCGCGCTGCTGCTCATAACCGGCATCCAGCAGCCGTGGTATGTGGCTGCGGCGTTCGTGCTGTTCACTGCCGCGCTCGGCGTCTTCCTCGCCATCCCGATGAAGCGCCAGATGATCAACCACGAGCAGCTCCGTTTTCCGTCCGGCATCGCCACGGCGGAAACGCTGCGCAGCCTGTATTCCAAGAGCGGCGAATCCTTGAAGCAGGCCTACTCGCTGCTTATCGCCCTTGGCGCGGGCGCGGTGGTCGGCATTTTGCACAACTACGCGGAACTGGTGGATCAGCTCAAATTGAAAAACCGCCTGCCGCACTGGCTCGAATGGATTTCCGGCAAACTCTATCTGCCCGACCTGCTCACCTTCACCGGCTGGCTCAATCCGCTGGCGCGCGGACAAATGGTCGGGCTTGGCTTTGAGCCGAGCGTGCTGCTGGTCGGCGCGGGCATGATCACCGGCCTGCGCGTGTCCGCCTCCATGTTCGGCGGCTCCGTGCTGCTCTATTATATTGTCGCGCCGCACCTCGTCGCGCTGGATGCGGCGAACGCCGGGCTGGCCGGCTGGATGCCGTCGTTCAAGATGTCGCCCGACGGCGACTTCAATCCCACGCGCTGGGCGCTCTGGGGCGGCACGGCGCTGATGGTCTTCTCCAGCCTCACGCAGGTGGCGATGAACTGGCGCACCGTCGCGCGCGCCTTCTTCATCTTCAAGAAGTCCGAGCGCGACGCCGCGCACGACGCAGCCGAGGCGGTCGAGGTGCCGAACTCCTGGCTGTTCATCGGCCTCGTGCCGATCACCATCGGCATCATCGTCGTGCAATACTTTGCGTTCCACGTCGCCGTGTGGCTCGGCCTCGTGTCGGTGGCGTTCTCGTTTGTCGTGTCGCTCGTGTGCTGCCGGGCGACCGGCGAGACGGACACCGCGCCGATTGGCGCGATGGGGAAGGTCACGCAGCTCCTCTACGCCGTATTGCCCGGCGCGAAGGGCATTGCCGCAATAAATCTGATGGCCGCCGGCACCACCGCCGCCGCCGCCGGCGCCGCCGCCGATTTGCTGACCGACCTCAAGAGCGGCTACCTGCTCGGGGCGAACCCGCGCCGGCAGTTTCTCGCGCAGTTTTACGGCGTGTTCTTCGGCGTCATCGCCGTGGTGCCCGCGTGGTATCTGATGGTTCCCGACAAGAAGGCGCTCGAAGCCTTCAACCCGCCCGCCACGAACATGTGGCGCGCCGTGGCCGACCTCCTCACGCAGGGCATCAACCATCTGCCGTCCACCGCGCTGACGGCCATCGTCATCGGCGCGATTGTGGGGATGATTCTGCCGGTGGTGGAATTTCTCTGGCCGAAGGCGAAACCGTTTCTGCCGTCCGCCATGGGGCTTGGCCTCGCGTGGGTGGTGCCGTTTCAAAACGCCTTCTCGTTTCTCATCGGCGCGGTGATCGTGAGCGTGTGGCAGAAGTATGACCGGAAGAACTCCGACGCGTTTGCGATTCCCATTGCGTCCGGCCTGGTGGCCGGCGAATCGCTGGTGGCGGCCTTCATCGCCATCGCCTGCACGCTGGTAGGGTTTCTGGCGGTGAGGTGAAACTTATTTTGGTTGCCCGCTTGACAGTGGTTTTTAATCGTGGTTTTATCGTTGTGCCTTCCGGGAATAAATATAAACAAGGCCAATGAGAAAGTCCTCGCCGATTCCGTCGCGAATGTGCATACCATCCGCGAAGGTTTTTATACGCAGGCCACCACCGCCGTCAGCCTGACGGAAGGCGTCCTCGGCAAGGATCACGTCCTGCCGGTCAAGCTCCGCGCCATGCGCGCTGAACTCATCGGCAACCAAAACCCCAACGGCACGCCCGTCCCCACGCCGGTGACGAAATAATTGCAAAATTCCCCAAAGCGGATCATTCAGGCAGCGGCGGTCATCAGACCGCCGCTCTTTTTTTGGGTTGTAGGAGGTGTTCGGTCGTTCAGGTTGGTTTCTGGAAATAGCCCAGCACTTGAGTGGTGGGCTTGTTATCGCGCAAAACCCAAAGTCCCGGAGGGACGAAAGAACCTGCCTGTCGTCCTTGCAGGACTTTTGGAAGCTGTGCGCCAGCATCCCAGCCTTGAAAGGCTGGGCTATTTTCGTCCGAACATTGGTTTTTCCCGTCAACCGGGGTAAAACTGTCTAAAAATCGCCAGATTTGGCAAAAATCAGGGGTTTTAAGCGAAAATGGGCAGGTCGTTTGCCAATCTACCCTGTCTGTTTGCCAATCAGACAGGTCTGAATGCAAATCAGCACTGGTATTTTGCCATTCTACCGAGGTTGATTGCGGTTCTACCGAGGTCGAATGGCAATCTACCAAGGTCGTTTGCCAAAATACCCAGGCCGGATGGCAATCTACCTTGTCCGTTTGATAAACTACCCAGGTCGAATGGCAAACGACCGGTTCCGTTCCGGCCTTCCGGCCTTCCGGTTAAATCTTCACCTTGAACTCTTCGCCCTTTTTGAGGGATTGCACGAAGGCGGCCATGAGTTGCGGAATCAGCTCCAGGTCTTTCAGGCTCACCACCTCGACGGGCGAGTGCATATAGCGGTTCGGCAGACTGATGAGCGCGCTGGCAATGCCGCCGCGCGTCCAGAAGATGACATCTGTGTCCGTGCCGCTGGTGGCGGACATGGCTTCGTGCTGGAGCGGAATCTTTTTCTTGGCGGCGACTTCCTCCAACCGCGCGACGACGGCGGAATGATTGCAGCCGCCGTGCGTGAGCGTGGGGCCGCTGCCGATGCGCGTGTCGCCGTGCTGCGTCTTGCTGACGGTGGGATAATCCGTGGCGTGCGTCACGTCCACGATGAGCGCGATGTCCGGCTTGAGCGAATACGCAATCTGCCGCGCGCCAAGCAAACCAACTTCTTCCTGAACATTGGAGACGGCGCAGACTTCGCAGTTCAATTTTACCTTGGACTCCTTGAGCAGCCGCAGGGTCTCCGCCACGGCGAACGTGCCGATGCGGTTGTCGAACGCGCGCCCCACCGCGAGGTCGCCGCGCAGGATGTCGAACTCGTCCGCGAGCGTGATGGGGTCGCCGATGCGGACAATCTTCTCCGCCTCCTTGCGCGAGCCGACGCCGATGTCAATGAACAGGTCGTGGATCTTGGGCGGCTTGGCGTCGCCTTCCTTGCTCGTGAGGTGCGGCGCGACGTTGCCGACGACGCCCTTGACCGCGCCGCCGCGTGTGTGGATGAAGATGCGCTGCGCCTTGGTGATGGCGGCGTCAATGCCGCCCATTTTGCGGACGTAAATGAAGCCGTTGTCGTCAATGTAATTGACGGACATGGCGATTTCATCCGCGTGCGCGGCGAGCATGATGCGCGGGGAAGCGCCTTTGTTGAGGACGGCGACGCAGTTGCCATAGGCGTCGGAGAAAGTCTCGTCGGCGAACTGACCGGCGTAGTCGAGCCAGACGCGCTGGCCGCGGGTCTCATGGCCGGTGGGGCTGGGGGTGTTGACGAGGGTTCGGAGAAAGTCGAGAGAGGCGTCGCGCATGGCGGGAGGCTAGTCGGCGGCGCGCGAAACCGAAAGGGGAAATTAACGCAAAGACGCAAGGGCTCGAAGTCGCAAGGGCGGAAACCGGATTTCACCAACGGGATGCCCGGCGGTTTCAAATGCCCTGCGCCTTTGCGGCCTTGCGTCTTTGCGTTGAGGCTTCCGGGGATTGGCAGTCAGCCAACATCCGCAGAATTGGTGACAAACGCTCGCTTGCGTTTGGCCGCCCGGTGCAACAGGATTTTCCCATGAAGCCGCTGCTGGAGAAATCCTGGACGCGCCGTGAATTCCTGGGCTCGGTCGCGGCGGCGTCCGCCGCCGTCTCCTTTCCCGCCGCGCTGCGAGGCTCGCCGGTGCCGCCCGCGCGCAAACCGAATGTCCTCTTTATCATGGCCGATGATATGCGCGTGGAACTCGGGTGCTACGGCAGCCGGTTCATGGCGTTGACGCCGAATCTTGATGCGCTCGCGCAGACGGGCGTGCGGTTTGATCGGAATTATTGCCAGTATCCGCTCTGCAATCCCTCGCGCGCTTCGCTGCTCACCGGGCGCCGACCGGCCACCACCGGCGTCATCGGCAACCGCACCAATTTCCGCGACGCGCATCCCGACTGGATTTCATTGCCGCAGTTGTTCAAGCAAAACGGCTACGTCACCGCGCGCGCCGGGAAGATTTTTCACGGCGGCATTGATGATCCGAAAGCCTGGGGCAGCACCAGCGGTGGCGAGGCCGCCGACGAGGGCGGCATGCAGTCCGCCGGCATCGGCCACGTCGCGCAGCAACCGAAACCGCCCGCGCTTGCCGCGTCCGCCCCGCCGGTCGCCCCGCCGGTCGCCGGTGAATCCGAAGGCCGCAAGCGCGCGGCGTATTCCGACCGCATCGTGATCCTCGAAGGCAACGGCGAGAACCACGGCGATTATCACAGCGCCGACAAGACAATTGAGAATCTGCGGAAATACAAAGACCAGCCGTTCTTCATCGCGTGCGGCTTTGTGAAACCGCACAGCCCGCCGACCGCGCCGCAGCGGTTCTTCGATCTCTACGACGTGGACAAGATCACGCTGCCGCCGGACTTCGCGGCGTTGCCCACCGTGCCGCCGGGGTTTCCGAGCGCGGCCATCCGCAAGCACAACGCCGACCTCTTCATCGGCCGCAGCGCGAGCGAGGCCGAGGCCAAGGAAGTCATCCGCGCGTATCTCGCCTCAATCTCCTGGGTGGACTGGAACATCGGCCGCGTGCTCGCCGAACTGGACAAGCTGGGTTTGCGCGAGAACACGATTGTCGTCTTCGTCGCCGACCACGGCTATCAGCTCGGCGAAAAGGGCAAATGGTCGAAGGCCGGTTCGCTTTTCGAGATGGGCACGCGCGTGCCGCTCATCCTCTCCGCGCCCGGCCTGGCCGGCAACGGCCAGGCGTGTCCGCGCATCGTGGAGTCGCTGGACCTTTATCCGACGCTCGTGGAGTTGTGCGGCCTGCCGGGACAAAAGGAGATTGAAGGCGCGAGCCTGACGCCGTTGCTGAAAGACGTGAACGCGAAGTGGGACAAGCCCGCTTACTCGATCTGGAGCGAGGACGGCAAGACCGTTCACGGCGCCGCTGTGCGGACGGAGCGATGGCGCTACGCCGAATACGGCAAGGACGGCGTGAACGGCGCGATGCTGCTCGACCCGCACGACCCGGACGAATTGAAGAACTTCGTCGGCGACGAAAAAAACAAAGCCGTCGTCGCGGAACTGTCGGCGCTCGCCCGGAAATACACGGCGGCGTTCGACAAGGCGTGAGGTCGTGATGATTTGTTTAATCAATGCGCGGTGCAATTTTATCAATTCACGCGAGCGGCCGGCATTGCCGTAGCCTGGCGGCATGAACATTTTGAAACTGAAGTTCTTTTTCGTCGCGCACCGCCGGAAATTGGTTCTCGCCGGATTGTTCGCGGTGGTTGTCGTTTGCTCTGGCCTGACGGCGCGGCCGTTCCTTCCGGTCGAACCCATCCCTGACGGCATCGTGGACATGCACTGCCACATCGCCGGCATTGGCGCGGGCGGGAGCGGCTGCTGGGTGACGCCCCGGCTGCTCAACAACTGGCGGTTCAACGTCTATCTGCGCAGCTTCGGTGTTTCCAAAAAGGAGCTGACGGAGAAAGGAGACGCTTTGGTCGGCGACCGCATCTCCGCCTCGCTCGCGCAGAGCAAATATGTGAGCAAGACTGTCGTGCTCGCGCTCGACGGCGTCGTGGACGCGGCCGGCAACCTCGACGCCAACCGCACGGAAGTCTATGTGCCGAATGAGTTCGTCGCCGCCGTTTGCGCCAAGCACACGAACCTGCTGTTCGGCGCGTCGGTCAACCCGTATCGCCCCGACGCGCTGGCGCGATTGGAATGGGCGAAGGCGCACGGCGCGGTGCTGATCAAATGGATTCCCAACATCATGGCCATCCATCCCGACGACCCGAGGCTCATTCCATTTTATAAAAAAATGGTGGAGCTGCACCTGCCGCTGCTTTCGCACACCGGCGATGAAGATTCGTTTTCCCGCGCCGACAACACGCTGGGCGACCCGGCCATGCTGCGGCTGCCCTTGAGCCTCGGCGTGACGGTGGTGGCGGCGCACATCGCGTCGTCGGGCAAATACCGCGGCGAGCGCGGCCCCGACCGGCTCGCGCGGCTGATGGGCGGGTATCCGAACCTTTACACGGACATCTCCGCGCTGACGGACGCCAACAAGCCCGGCGCGCTGAAGGAGGCGCTGACCAAGCCGGCGTTTCGCGGACGGCTGGTGTATGGCACGGATTATCCGCTGATCAACACCACGCTGGTGTCGCCGTGGTATTCGTTTCACCTGACGCTGCGGGAGAAATGGCAGATCTGGCGGACGAAAAATCCGTGGGACCGGGACGTGCTGACGAAACATTATCTCGGCGTGCCGGCGGAAACCTTCGCGCGGCCGGCGCAGATGTTCGCAAAGTCGAATTGACACGCCCGCCGCAGTTTCCTAGCTTCTTCCGGCAAAGACCCCGCCGCTTTGCCCCGGATTTCCGTCCGGGGATTTTTATTGTCGGTGGTAGGGCGGCGCTGCTGCGCCGCCGTGCAAAATATAAAATTTATGGCAAACACAATTCTCGTCGGCGCCCAGTGGGGCGATGAAGGCAAAGGCAAAATCATTGACGTGCTCACGGAGACGGCGCAGGTCGTCGTGCGTTACGCCGGCGGCAACAACGCCGGCCACACGGTCATCGTCAAGGGCAAGAAGACGGTGCTGCACCTCATCCCGTCCGGCATCCTGCGCAAGAACAAGCTGTGCGTCATCGGCAACGGCGTGGTGCTCGACCCCATCGGCCTCGTCAGCGAGATGGAAGGGCTGAAGAAAAACGGCGTCAGCGTGACGCCGAAGAATTTTGTGTTGAGCGAGACGGCCCATGTCGTGTTTCCGTATCACCGCGATCTGGACGGCGCGCGCGAAACGCTCAAGGGCAAAAACAAGATCGGCACCACCAAGCGCGGCATCGGTCCGGCCTACGGCGACAAGGCCGCCCGCGTCGGCTTGCGCGTGAACGATTTGATTGATCCGGTGAAGCTCAAGACCAAGCTCGAAGCGCGCATCAAGGAGAACAACGCCATTCTCAAATCGCTCGGCGCGAAACAGCTTTCGTTCAAAAAAGTTTTTGCGGAATACAATGCCGCTGGAAAATATTTGAAGCCGTTTGTGCAAAACACCGTCGTGCTGCTGCACGAGCAGATTCGCCACGGCGCGGAGGTTTTGTTTGAGGGCGCGCAGGGGACTTTTCTCGACATTGACCACGGCACTTACCCGTTCGTCACGTCATCGAACACCACGGCGGGTGGCGCCTGCACCGGTTCCGGCGTGCCGCCGCATCGCATGGATCGCGTCGTCGGCGTGATGAAGGCCTACACCACGCGCGTCGGCGAAGGGCCGCTGCCGACGGAGAACGCCGAGATTTCCGATTTGCTGCACGGCATGGGCCGCGAGTTTGGCGCGACCACCGGACGCGCGCGGCGCTGCGGCTGGTTTGATTCCGTCGCCACGCGCCACGCCACGATGGTCAACGGCATTGACGATCTCGCCATCACGAATCTCGACGGGCTCGACACGGTGGAGAACATCAAGGTCTGCGTCGCGTATCGCCACGGCAAGACGCAATACGATTATATGCCGAACGACGCGCAGGTGCTGGCCGAGTGCGTGCCGATTTACGTCGAGTTTGAGGGCTGGCTGATGCCGACGGAAAAATGCAAGACGTTCAAGCAGCTCCCGAAGAAGGCACAGGCGTATTTGAAGGCGATTGCCGAACTGACGAATGCGAATCTGTATATCGCGTCCGTCGGGCCGGGCCGCGACCAGACGATTTTTGTGTGAGCACAGCTGCGCCACAACTTTCATCAGAAGCAAAAACCAATTTGCCGCGCCACGTCGCGGTGATCATGGACGGCAATGGCCGCTGGGCCAAGGCGCGCCACCTGCCGCGCATCGAAGGCCACCGGCGCGGCGCGGATTCGGCGCGCGAAATCATCCGCACGGCGGGCGAACTCGGCATCAAGTATCTCACGCTCTACGCGTTTTCGGCGGAGAATTGGAACCGTCCGAAAGACGAGGTGGATGCGCTGATGAAATATCTCGTCCACTATCTCAAGACTGAGACGAAAGACTTGAACAAAAATAATGTTCGCCTCGAAGTCATCGGCCAGATTCATCGGCTGCCGGACAACGTGCAGGAGCATCTCGCCAAATCCATCGCCACGCTGTCCAAGAACAACGGTCTGACGCTCATCATGGCGTTGAGCTACGGCAGCCGCATTGAGATTGTGGATTGCGTTCGGCAGATTGCGGAAAAAGTGAAGGCCGGAAAACTGGAAGCTGGCGACATCACGGAAAAAGTCATTTCCGACCATCTGTGGACGCGCAATGTTCCCGATCCCGATCTGCTCATCCGCACGAGCGGCGAGATGCGCGTGAGCAATTTTCTCCTGTGGCAGATCAGCTATGCCGAGCTGGTGATCACACCAACGCTCTGGCCGGATTTCAAGAAGCCGCAATTCTTCGCGGCGCTGGAGGAATACGCCAAGCGCAACCGGCGCTTCGGCGGGATTTAAAAAGCCGGGTCAGGCCGGCGATGCCATCTTAGGCTGGCCGAGAATGGCCTGAACGGACGCCAGCAGTTTTTCCTTGTCCAGGGGTTTTTGGAAGCACGCGCGGACGCCGGCGGCATCGGCGCGTTCCCGGTATTCGGCCGGCGGGGTCGAGGAGATGATGATGATGGGAGATTTTTTGACTTCCGGCGTGCGGTGAATCCAGTCAATAATAAAGAAGCCGTCCTGCAGCGGGCCGTTAATGTTGCCGGTGTCGAGCGGAAAGGATAAATCCACCAGAACTAGGTCCGGCTGCTCGCGCCGGATGATTTTCATGGCGTCGGAAACATCGCCGGCCATCAGCACCTGATAACCCGCGTCGCGCAGCGAGAAATAGACCGCGCGCTGGACAATGGGATTGTCATCCACGACCAGGAGTTTTCCCGCCACGGAAGCTTTGGAGTCATACTGCACGACAGGCATCTTAATCAGGTCGCGCCGGCAAATCCAGACGGTTTTTGCGGCTATAATATTTCCGCGCCGGCCGCCGGCGTGATAAACTGGCCGCGCTTGGACAAATTATTTGACGTAGTTCACGAAGATGACGGCCTGCTGGTGGTGCACAAGCCGGCGGATCTCGTCTGCCATCCGACGAAGGGCGGCGAATATTCCAGCCTCATCAGCCGGGCGCGGCTTTACCTGCGCGCAGCCTCCGAGCCGCATCTGGTCAACCGCCTCGACCGCGAAACGTCCGGCCTCGTGGTCATCGCCAAAAATGTTCTCACGGCGCGTGAGCTGGGGAAAATCTGGGAGACCCGCGCCATCCAAAAAGAATACCTCGCCATCGTCCACGGCCACGTCGCGGCGGAGTCGGGGATGATTGACGCGCCGCTCGGCAAAGATGAAACCAGCATCGTCGCCATCAAGGACTGTGTGCGCGTCGATGGCACGCCGGCGCAGACAGAGTATTTCGTGGAGAAAAGATTTCTGCGCCAGTCGGCCAAGTTCACCTTGCTCCGGCTGTTGCCGCGCACGGGTCGCAAGCATCAGATCCGCATCCATCTTCAGCACCTCGGCCATCCCATCGTCGGCGACAAGATTTACGGCGGCGATTCCGACTTATATCTCGCGTTGGTCGAAGGCCGGCTGACGGACGAACAACGCGGGCGGCTCATCCTGCCGTCGCACGCGCTGCACGCGGGACGGCTGCATTTTCACTGGTGCGAACGCGACTGGGATTTTTCCACGCCGCCGGAGCCGGCATTCACGGATTTTCTGAAGGAGTAATCGGAGTGACGGGAGCTTTCACCGGTTTCGGCTTCGGCGGCGTGGGGACGTTCGGCGGCTTGTTGAGGCGAAACGATTTCAATTCCGCGTAGATGGACTGCGCCAGGCCGGACTTGGTGAAGCCGACCGCCTTGGCACCCTTGACGGCAAAAAACTTTTCCAGGTCAGCCCCGGTGAAATGCTGCACCACCGGATAGTGGGAAAAATCCTTGAGCACTTCTTCGCGGCTGGCTTCGGCAATGTCGGTGGTGATTAGAACGAAATGCAGCTTGTTCTTGTTCGCGCGCAACGTGTCGCGGCCGATGAGCAGCCCGCGCGTCTTCACCACGAACGGGAACAGCCGCTCGACGGATTTGGTGGTTGGCGTGTTTTCTCCCTCTCCGCCGTGAAACGGGGGAGAGGGTTGGGGTGAGGTGGTGTTCATGACGCTAAAGAGAAATGTCGAAAGTTAAGTGCCCCTCACCCTAGCCCTCTCTCCGCTCTGCGGGGCGAGGGAACAAATTTGGCGCTTCGTCGCTCATCACGCCAGCTTGACTTTGACTTTGTGGCCTTTGATTTCCGAGCGGTTCAGCTTGGCGATGATGCTGTTCGCGTGTTCGCTCGCCACATCCACAAACGCATGGCGCTCGCGCACGTCCACCTTGCCGACGACCTTGCCGGGCAGGCCGGTTTCGCCGGCGACGGAATTCACGACATCAATCGGCGCGACGCCTTGTTCCGCGCCGAGGCTCATCCACAGCCGCGTCTGGCCAACGGGCGTGCCGCGGCTTTCCTTCGGCTTGGCCGGTGCGATGGGCGCGGCCTTGGGCTTGATGAATAATTTTGATTCCGGCTTCGGTTCCGGAGTTTTCACCGACGCGAGGATTTCCTCGTCGGAATAAGTCTTAATCGCCTCGGCGGGCGCGGCGGCGGTAGGGCGCGTCATTTCGTGCACGCCGTCGTCAGGCTTTTCCACGTCGGCGGGCAGGGGACTGCCCGCCCTACCTTCAACTACTTTTGCCGGTGGTGGAACAACTTTATTCGCCGGCGGTGGCGTAACAATCTTCGGCGTCGTTGGGGTGGCGGCTTTCCACGGCGCGACCTTGGACTTCTTCGGATCGGCAAACTTCACGCCTTCACGCGGCGCGCGCTCTTCGAACCGGCTCGGGCGTTCCTCG
>Ga0302279_10001693_pt1 | contig 30787 bp, 24 predicted proteins | sample III_Bog_N3_3_FD_194541 | JGI IMG/M metagenome (GOLD analysis project Ga0302279, IMG submission 194541) | Peat permafrost microbial communities from Stordalen Mire near Abisko, Sweden - III_Bog_N3_3 | ecosystem: Environmental > Terrestrial > Soil > Wetlands > Peat | place: Sweden: Abisko... | reverse complement strand
TGGAGACCTTCGCCACCAGCTCGGACAGCACCGGGGACTTCGAGACGAACCGGCTGGCCATCTCGCGCAGGCGGGCCAGCTCGTCGGCGGAGAGCTTCTCGACCTTCGGTCGAGGGACGTACGGCTGCCAGTCACGATGACGCCACTGCATCGGCGGCCATCATGCACAGGTCGCGGGACAGGCCGCCAGATGATCTCGACGACGTTCTCGAAGCTCACGAGTCGAGCTTGCTCGCCCTCTCGCGGTACTCCTCGACCGCCGACCAGAACGCCTCCTTGTCCTTGTCGGGGTAGAGGTGCTCGTTCTCCTTCAGGAGGAAGACGCCCGTCTTCGCGATGGCGTAGGCGATCTCGGGCCGCATGCCGGCCTTGATCGCGTCGGCCTCCATGACAGCTGGGTCGAGCGGGTTCATAGGCCGTGGCTCGTCCGCGTCGGGGTCGAAGAAGATGGGGTCGTGCGGCGCAGGATCGCGCCCGAACTTCGCCCGGAACAGCTCCTGCTGCTCATTCAGCAGGTCGAGCATGTCCGGGGTCAACGACACTTTCCTCGACCCGTCCGGCATGATCTCGACGGTCTTCGCGAACGAGTCCTTCGTCAGGGGCCGCGCGAGGATCTTCTCGATCCTTGCCTTCGCCTTCCTGACGCTGCCGCTCTTCTTCTGCCGCTTCACGAGGACCATTCTGCCCGTGGGGCGGACGGGAGGCGAGAGCCAGGTCGAGCACGTTCGCTCCTTCGGCGGCGGTCGAGAGATGACGACGGGCGTTGTCCTCCCGGAGGGCTGCCGTCCGTCGAGATGGCGACGAAGACCACGAGGACTCCGCTCGCTCGGACGATCAGGTAGACGCTCGCGTAGCTTCCCGTCGCCCGGCGCTCGGTGACGCGCGTGCTGCAACCTGGGGGACCTCTTGGGGGACGGTCGCCCCGAACTTGACGCGCGTCGGTCTCGGTTTCTGCCCCTCCGCGAGGCCCTTGAAGGGGGCGTTTTCGGTTGTCATGCGGTTGTCACGCCCGTTTCTGCGATCTCCGAAATCATCAACAATATCGCTGGCACGCCCGGCAGGACTCGAACCTGCGACCCGCGGCTTAGAAGGCCGCTGCTCTATCCATCTGAGCTACGGGCGCTCGCGCGGAGCATCCTAGCGCAAGACGAGGCCGGAGCGCCCTCGCGCGGCCTCGGCGCGTCGGAGTGGGACGGGAGCCCCCGGGAAATGGCCGTGACGTCACAGGATAACCTCGGGGTGAGTCGCGCCCGACGATAGCGAGTGTCTGACCCTTCGCTCGGTCGTCCTGCGTCCGCGCGCGACGTTCACCGACGCGGCGCGCGTCTCCACGAGCGACCTTCTCGCCCTTCACGCCGAAGCCCACCGCGGTTGCTTTCTCGCGGAGGGCGCTGCGGGCCGAGCTTCGCGTGGAACCTCGGTTCGAGCCGGCCGTCTGACCCTCCGAGAGGCGGTCGGCTCACATGGTATGAGACCGGCCATGCGCTGGCCGTTTTCGCGGGACAAGAAGCTCGAGGAGTTCGAGCTCGTCGGATCGAACGAGCACCCGTGGGGAGACCCGTACGATCTCCTGCTGCGCACGCCCTGGTGGGTGGGGACGTCCGTGCTCGTCTCGGCCTTCCTCCTCGTCAACGCTCTGTTCGCAGTGGCTTACGCGATCACCGGGGGCGTGGCGGGCGCCCGCCCTCACTCGTGGCTCGACGCTTTCTTCTTCAGCGTGCAGACGCTCGGGACGCTCGGGTACGGCGCCATGTACCCCGTGACGCTGGCTGCCCACCTGCTCGTGACGCTCGAGGTCATCCTCGGCGTATTCGTCCTCGCCCTAGCGACGGGGGTCATCTTCTCCAAGTTCAGCAGCGTTCGAGCGCGCGTGCAGTTCGCGAAGCACGCCGTGGTGGCACCCTGGAACGGCGTACCGACCCTCATGTTTCGCCTCGGCAACGAGCGCCGCTCGCGCGTAATCAATGCCTCGATGCGCATCGTCCTCATGCGCTCCGAGACCACGCTCGAGGGGGTCAGATTCTACCGGATGGTCGACCTCACCCTCGAACGCGCGCGAAATCCGTCGCTCGCGCGCAGCTGGACGGTCATGCACAAGATCAACGAATCGAGCCCGCTGTGGCAGTCGACTCCCGAGTCGCTGTCGAAGATCGAAGCGGAGTTCGTCCTCACGCTCGTCGGGCTCGACGAGACGTCCGCGCAGTCGCTTCACGCCAACGGCCGCTACAACCACGACCAGGTGCTGTGGGGAGCCCGCCACTCGGACATCTTGAGCGAGCTGGCGGACGGCCGCATTCGTCTCGACTTGAACCGTTTCCACGACGTCGAGCCCACGAAGCCTCTCGCGGGGTTCCCCTACCCGCGCTGACGACGGCGCCGCCCCTCGCGCGGGAAACCTCGGAGACCGAGAGAGCGTATGTTCCCTCGATGCGAGCGCGCTGCGTTTCCGTTCTACGCCTTCTCCTTGTCCTCGTGGTCGCGCTGGCGTCCGGCTGCGAGCATCGGAAGGAGCCCCTTCCCGGGTCCGCGTCGAGCGCCACGCTCGGAAAGCTTGCGCCCGGGTTCACCGGCGCGAACGCGTGGCTGAACGTCGACCACCCGATCACGATGGCCGAGCTGAAAGGCAAGGTCGTGGTCGTCGACTTCTGGACGAGCTGCTGCATCAACTGCATCCACACGCTCCCGGTCCTTGCCGAGGTCGAGCGCAAGTTCGCAGGGAAGCCCGTGCTCGTCGTCGGCGTTCACTCGGCGAAGTTCGACAACGAACGGGAAGCCGACCGCCTCCGCGAGATCGTGTCGGAGTACTCGATCGCCCACCCGATCGCCGTCGACGGCTCGATGAAGATATGGAACGCGTGGGGCGTGCAAGCCTGGCCGACGGTTCTCGTACTCGACGCGGTGGGGGTCGTCGTGTGGGCCGGCTCGGGGGAGCCTGGGCGTGACGCCATCGGTGGCGCGATCGAAGCCGCGCTCGCAGAGGGGGCGAAGGCAGGCATTCTGGACGATAAGCCGCTCGTCGGGCTGCGGCACGAAGCTGCTGACTCGGGTCCGCTCGCGTTTCCGGGCAAGGTCATCGTGCTCGCAGACGGTACCCTCGCCGTCAGCGATACGGGGCACCACCGCGTCGTGCTCGTCGGCTCGGACGGCGTGGTGCAGGCGACCGTCGGCAGCGGTCTCGCGGGCTTCACGGACGGCGGGTTCGCGGAGGCCAGCTTTCGCAAGCCGCAAGGGCTGACCGAGTCGGGCGATCTCGTGTACGTCGCCGACACGGAGAACCACGCGATTCGTGCGATCGATCGTCATGCGCACATGGTCACGACCGTCGCGGGAACGGGGGAGCTCGGTGCCGGGCCGCTCGCCGGGCGCACACCGGCCCGTACGACGAAGCTGCGATCGCCGTGGGACGTCGTGCTGGTCGGCGGCGTGGTGTACATCTCCCTCGCCGGGTCGCACCAGATAGCCGCGCTCTCGCCGCGTGAGGGGACGCTCGAGCCCTTCGCTGGCGACGGCGAAGAGCGTCGTCTGGATGGTGCCGGTTTGGCCGCGAGCTTCGCGCAGCCGAGCGGCATCGCGAGCGATGGCAAGACCCTCTTCGTGGCGGACTCCGAGAGCTCCAGCATTCGAGCGGTCACCCTGGCGACGCGCGATGTTCGCACGCTCGTCGGGCAGGATCTCTTCGTCTTCGGCGATGTCGACGGCCCCGCGCCACGTGTTCGACTCGAGCATCCGGTGGGGATTGCGTTTGGCGCCGGCGCCCTGTGGGTGGCCGACACGTACAACTCGAAGATCAAACGCATCGATCTCGCCACGGGAGTTACGAAGACCCTCGTCGGGGAGCGCGAGCACCAGACATTGTTCGAGCCCGAGGGGCTCTTCGTGCGTGGAAACGATCTCGTCGTTGCGGATACGAAGCACCATCGCATCGAGCTCGTCGACGTGAGCACCGGGGCCGCGAGACCGTTCGTAATCACCGGCCTCAACGTTCCGTCCGTAGGCGTTGCGATCGAGGTCGCTCACTCGACCGCCGAGGGGGCAGAGCGCATCTCCCTGGGCGAAGTGCCTCTGGCAGCGACCGGAACCTCCAAGGTTCATTTCGATTGGAAGACGCCGAGCGGCACCGGCATCAACGAAGAGGCCCCCTTCAGGCTCAACTGGATCTCGAGCGACGGTCTGGCGGCCGTCCCCGTCCCGATTCGATCGACGGGTGCCTCGGTCCAGCACGGCTTCGACCTGGAGGTCACACCGATCGCCGGCACGCAGGGCGGACGTCTCGTCGGCGAGCTTTCTGTCGTCCTGTGCGACACGACGACGCACCTCGTCTGCGTGCCGGTGAGGCGTTCCATCGAGCTCGGATTTCGCGTCGCGACGACGCGGACGGAAGCCGCGAGGGTCATCATTCCCCTCCCCGAAGCGAAGCCCTAGCGAGCGACGTCGCGCGACACTTGCGCATATGCCACTGAACCGTTGAGCCCTCTCTCGCCGGGCTGTTCAGTGGAAACGATTCGCCGCCCGTGGCACTCATGGGGTCTGGCCCTCCCTGCATGAACGGACTCATCGCCTACCTGTTCTCCGCGATGCTCGCGTGGTCGCCGACGTTCGAGCACGAATACTACGAGCCGCGCGAGGAGACGCTCGCGCGCTACGTCAGCATCGCGCAGACGATCGCGAAGGTCGTTCTCGACCCGGCAGAGGCTCCGTTGTTCGGCGGGCCGGATGCGCGCGCAGAGACGGGGCTCTTCGTGTCGTCCGTCGCGTTCTACGAATCGGGCGGCTTTCGGCGCGACGTCGAGCTCGGCACCGGCAAGCACTCGCGAGGCGACAGCGGCAAGTCGTGGTGCCTCATGCAGGTCAACATCGGCGGTGGAATGACCGCAGAGCACTGGACCGGGCTCGACCTCGTGAATGATCAAGAGAAGTGCATACGCGCCGGGCTCCACCGCATGCGCGAATCCTTCGTGCACTGCAAGGCGCAGACGTTCGTCGATCGATTGAGCGGTTACACCGACGGGCGCTGCCGGGATGGCGCGGACGCGGCTCACCGCCGCACGCGCCGCGCGCTCGAGTTCTGGGAGCGACACCCGCCGCGCGCCTTCGATGAGCCGGCCGCGCAGCTCACCGCGCTCCTCCATTAGAGGCGGCCGCTCTCCCGCGGGCCCCTGAATCCGCGGTGGCTCTACGCCTTGGGAGCCGACGTTTCGTCGATCGCGCGAGGCGCGACCGGTAGCGCCGCCGGACCCGAGGCGACCGACTCGAGCGGCGCTTCGCCGACCAGGCCGGTCACTTCGTACGTCATCACGGGCTGCGCGCGCCCCTTGACGGTGATCTCCTTCACGCGGTGGGCGACCACGTGCTCCTTCACGAGCTCGTAGGTGTGCTCGCTGATGAGAATGTTCGCGCCGAGGTCCTTCGTCGCCGTCTCAAGCCGCGAGGCGAGGTTCACGGCGTCTCCGATGACGGTGTACTGACGCTGCTCCTCGTGCCCGATGCTTCCGGCGATGACGTCGCCGGTATGAATGCCGATGCCCGTACGGAGCGGGAGGACTCCGCGGGTCGCGAGCCGGATATTGAGTCGGGCGAGCGCCTTCCGCATGCCGACGGCCGAACGGACCGCGCGCAGAGCGTCGTTCGCTTCGGGCTCCGGCGCGCCGAAGACGACCATGATGGCGTCGCCGATGTATTTATCGACGACGCCGTCCTCCGCGAGCACCGCTTCGACCATCTCGGTGAAGTACTCGTTCAAGAGCCCGACGAGGGTCTGCGGGTCCATTCGCTCACTGATGCTCGTGAATCCGCGAAGGTCGCTGAAGAGGATCGTCGCCGTGAGCTTCTCGCCGCCGAGCGACATCTTCTCTTTGAGAATGTGAGCCATGACCTTCCGGGCCATGTACTTGCCCATCGTGGCCTTCACGGCGTCCGCCTCTTTGAGCCGGTCGACCATCACGTTGAAGCCGAGGGCGAGATCTTCGAGCTCATCGCCCGTACGCCCGACCTCCACGTGCATGTAGTCCTGCTGCTGCAGCCGCTTCTGCGCCGCCTGCAGGTCGCGGATCGCCCGCGACATCATGGCAGCCAGACGCGTGCCGAACGCGATCGATGCTGCGCTGGTCACGAGAAGGATCGAGAGCGCGTACAGCAAGTTGTGCGTGACGATCGACTTGATGCCCGTCACGTCGAGCGCAGGAACGATGCTGTACGCTCCCTTCGGGCCCTTCAGGCGCTTCGGTTCGAATTGCGACGCCGCCCAGGTCGTCGCTCCGTCATCCGCGATGAGAGATTCGTGCGTGATGCGCGGCAGAATGGATCGAGGAAAGCGACTCGTCGCGACGAGGAGCTGGCCGGTCCCCGGCTCGATGAGCGCAAGCTCGAGGCTCAGCTTCTTCTGCGTGTCTTCGAGGTAGGCGAGGCTGATGGGCTGGCAGACGACGAGTGACCCCTTTCCCGCGAAGCCCTTCGCCATGACGATGGCGGGTGGCGCGCCGGAGCCCGGCTTCTCGCAGCCGTGCTCGATGATGCCGTTGAAGTCAGCGCCCTTGGCCACGCCGTTGAGCTCGAAGATCGAATCGATTCGCTCCGGCGGAGCCGTTACGCCGAGCTCGGTGAGCACTCGTCCGTCGCGATCCGCGATGATGAAATCGAGCTCGGGGTAGACGTCGGCGAACACCTGCGCGAACGCCCGGGCGCTTTTGGCATCGTCCGTCTCGAGCGCTTTCACGAGCGCCGCATCCGACGCCATGACTTTGAGCGAGAGCGACTGGTCCGTCATGTCGTCCTCGAGCTCCGACTCGAAGCCCGCCTTCGCCTCGTCGACCCGGTTGTCGACCTCATCCATGAGTTGACGATGGAGGAGCCACGAGAGAACGACGATGACCACGAGGACGACGCCCAGCGTCGAGGTCACGAGGACGGTCAGCTTGCGCCGGACGGTATGCAGGCGAAAGAGCATGCTCGGTCGGGCGCAGCCTACCCGAAGACCTACGGCTCAATCTGAAATTTGCGGGCGTTGGTCGGAATGAACCGCCATGATGTGGCGTTGCGTTGTTACCTTCCCGACGTGAAACCGCGCGCCCGCTCGTCTGCCGTTGAACGGCCCTCCGTTGCCTGGATGGGCGCGCGATGAAGCGTCTCCTCGGCTGGTTGAGCGTTCTGGTCGTTGTCGGAGCGGGTGGCTTCTTCTTCTGGCGATACAAGAAGGCCCACACGCCCGCGCCCTACACGTTCGAGACCGAGGAGGTCACGCGTCACCACATCGTCGGAAAGATCACCGCGACGGGGACGCTCCTCGCGACCGTGACGGTCACGGTGGGAACCCAGGTGTCGGGGCGTGTCCAGAAGATCATGGTCGACTACAACTCGCCCGTGAAGAAGGGGCAGGTCATTGCAAAGATCGACCCGCTCTTGTTCCAGGCTGCGCTCGAGCAGTCGCGGGCGAACTTCCTCCAGGCGCAAGCGCAGCTCGAGAGCAACAAGGCGCAGGCTCTCCTGACGCAGAAGCTCTTCGCGCGCGAGCTCTTGCTTCAGAAGGACAACCTCGCCGCGCAGCAGGACGTCGACACGGCGGAGACGAACGCCGCCGTGTCGGTTGCCAACGTCGCGGTCGCCAAGGCGTCGCTCGCACAGGCTCAGGCCTCCCTGCACCAAGCCGAGACCAACCTCGACTACACGAACATCGTCTCGCCAATCGACGGCACGGTCATCCTGCGTGCGGTCGATGTCGGCCAGACCGTGGCCGCCTCGCTCTCGACGCCGACTCTCTTCAGCATCGCGCAAGATCTCCGCAAGATGCAGGTCAACACGAACGTCTCGGAGGGGGACGTCGGTCGGCTGGAAGAAGGGATGGACGCTTCGTTCACGGTCGATGCGTTCCCCGGTCGGCGCTTCAAGGGGAAGATCAGTCAGATTCGAAACGCGGCCACGACGACGCAGAACGTCGTCACCTACGACGCCGTGATTGACGTCGACAACGCCGACCTGAAGCTCCGGCCGGGCATGACCGCGAGCAGCACGGTCGTCTACGCCGAGAAGAACGACGTGCTCGCCATTCCGAATCCCGCGCTGCGCTTTCATCCTCCGGCCGAGATCGCCGATCCGATTCCCGAGCGTGGCCACGGTCGTGGGAGGTCCCATGAAGGGCGTGGTTCCGGAAGCGGAAGCGGTGCCGGGGATCCGGAGCGCGCCGCCCAGAGGCGAGAGTGGAGAGAGCGGCACGGCAGTGGCTCTGGGGCCGAGTCGAGTGAGTCGCGTAGCGACCGCGAGCCCAAGGAAGGTCACGAGGGGAGGGAAGCGAAGGTTGTGTGGGTGGAGAACGGCGAGCGCTTGAGCCCAGTGCGAATCCATACGGGCCTCACCGACGGCACCGTCACCGAGGTTCTCGACGATGCTCTACCCGAAGGGTCGAAGATCGTCGTCGATGTGACGTCGACCGCGAAAGGGGGAGGGTTCTCTCTCGGCGGAGGCGGAGGCGGTGGCCCGGCTGGGGGCGGTGGCGGTCAGCGGCGCTCGCCGTTCTGAGATGGCGACGAAGCTCATCTCGCTCGAGGACATCTCGAGGCACTATGTGACCGGAGACGTCGAGGTCCGAGCGCTCGATGGCGTCTCGCTCGAGATCTCCGAGGGGGAGTTCGTGGCCTTCATGGGCTCGTCAGGCTCCGGGAAGTCGACGCTGATGAACATCCTCGGTTGCCTCGATCGGCCGACGTCCGGGCGCTACGTGCTCGACGGTCGCGAGGTGTCCGCGCTCGATCGCAGCGAGCTGGCCGAAGTCAGAAATCGTATCCTCGGGTTCGTCTTTCAAAGCTTCAACCTGCTCACGCGCACGAGCGCGCTCGAGAACGTCGAGCTCCCGCTGCTCTACCAAGGGGTCGGTACGAAGGCTCGGCACGTTCGGGCCCGTGAGTCGCTCGCGCGCGTGGGGCTCGCCGACCGCGCCGACCATCACCCGAACCAGCTATCCGGCGGACAGCAGCAGCGCGTCGCGATCGCGCGCGCGCTCGTGGGCAAGCCGCGGGTCATCTTGGCGGACGAGCCGACGGGGAACCTCGACTCACGCACGAGCCTGGAGGTGATGGCGCTCTTCCAGGAGCTCGGAGCGCAAGGGATCACTATAGCGCTCGTCACTCACGAGCCCGACGTGGCCGAGTTCGCGTCTCGCGTGGTTGTCGTCAAGGACGGTAAGCTCCTCTCGGACCGGCGCCAGGAGCCGAAGCGCGTGGTCCTCGAGCCAAAGACGGCGACACCGTGAACCTCTGGCAGACCATCCGGGCCGCGCTGCGGGCCATCCTGCGCAACAAGCTGCGCTCGTTCTTGACCACGCTCGGGATCGTCATCGGCGTCGGCGCCGTGATTGCGATGATGGCGATCGGGGCTGGGGCGCGGGCGGACATCCAGGCGAACTTCGCCGCGATGGGGACGAATCTCTTGATCGTCTTGCCGGGGTCGACGTCGTCGGGTGGGCTCCACGGCGGCTTCGGCTCGATGCCGACCATGACGAACGACGATATGGCCGCGATCGGCACCGATATCGCGAGCGTGAAGCGCGTCGCGCCCGTCCTGCGGGCGAATCTCGCCCTCATCAGCGAGGAGTCGAACTGGACGACGAGCGTCACCGGCACGACCCCGGACTACTTCGCCATCCGAAGCTGGCCGATGGAGCTCGGCACTGCGTTCACGACGCAAGACGTCGATGCCGGGACCAAGGTCGTCGTTCTCGGGAAGACCGTCGCCGACAAGCTCTTCGGTGCGAATACCAATCCCGTGGGCCAGGCCATTCGAATCGGCCAGATGCCCTTCGACGTGGTGGGCGTCGCGTCTGCAAAAGGGCAATCGAGCACGGGTCAGGACTTCGATGACGTCGCGTTCGTTCCCGCGACGACGTACGCCCACAAGATCCAGGGTCGCTTCAACAACTTCCTCCAGGGAACGATCTACGTCGAGGCGATCACCGACGATGCCGTCGCGCGCGCGCAGAAGGACATCACCGCGCTCCTGCGCGATAGGCATCACGTCGCCGCGGCCGACGACGACGATTTCTCCATCCGCAACATGGGGGAGATGGCCGCGATGCGCGAGGAGTCCACGAAGACGATGACGACGCTCCTCGCGAGCGTCGCGGCGGTATCGCTGCTCGTGGGCGGGATCGGCATCATGAACATCATGCTCGTCAGCGTGACCGAGCGGACCCGGGAAATTGGGCTACGGATGGCCCTCGGAGCGAAGCCTCACAACATCCTGTCGCAGTTCCTGATCGAGGCGGTCGTGCTCTCGGTGTCGGGCGGCGCGCTCGGCATCGCGATCGGCGTCGGTGCGGCGGAATGGCTCGGGCAGCTCTTTCATTCCAAGCCACAGATTCAACCCGAGGTAATCATCGCGTCGGTGGTGTTCAGCGCCACCGTCGGGATCGTCTTCGGGCTCTACCCCGCGCAGAAAGCCTCCCAGCTCGACCCCATCGACGCCCTTCGATACGAGTGAGCTACGACCGGAGCCCCGCGGCCATCGCGCGGTAGCGCACCGTCATCTCGAGGACGACGGCGCGCGAGACCTTCGCTCCAGGTCCGTCCTCTTCCACGCGATCGAGGGTCTTCGTCGCAAGCTCGGCCGGCATCGCAGTGAAGGCAACGAACCCGGGGGGAGCTCCGCCGCGCACGAGCGCCGCCGTGTACTCACGGGCGTACGCGAGGTCTTCACGTGCGAGAGCCATCACGTCCGACCGGAGGACCGACACGGGGAGAAATCTTCGCCCCTCGGACGCGTCGTCGTTCTCGTCCTTCAGGATGTTGACGAGCTGCAGCGCCTCCCCGAAAGCTCGCTCGTGTGCGCGGAGGGACGTGCTCTGGGGCGCGAGCGTCGGCGCGTCGTGGAGGAACAGCGACGTCAGCAGCTCGCCGACGATGCCGGCGACGATGTAGCAATACGCTCGAAGGTCCTCCAGGCTCTCGAGGCGCACCCAGCCGTCCGCGTCGGCGCGCCCCAGCACCGTCGCCATCCCCTCGGCGCTACGAATCGCGTGGTCGACGACGATGTCGCGCTGGCCCGGCGAAAGACGAAGGACCGCGTCGAGCAGATCGGGGATCGCCGCGACGAGGCGCAAGTAACCCTCGTGCGTGCTCGGTTTCTTCGCGAGCCACGTCGCAGTGACGTTCGGAGCTTCGCCTTTCCAGGTGGCGGGGGCGCGGAGCACGGCGCACCACGCATGGAGCGCAGCGATGCGGTCTTCGCGGGTCCACGTGCTCGCGTCCTCGAACGTGTCCGACACGCGGAAAAGAAGATAGGCGAGGCACGTCGCGCGCCGCGTCGGCTCAGGCAAGAGCGGGATAGTCAGCGCGAAAGTTCGGCTGGTCTCGAGCAGCAGGTCGTCGAGCGGGTCCATGGCTTCTCCTCTTCCCGTAAGCGCCGTCGAAAGCAAGTCCCGCGTGCGTGCGCGCCGGTGAGCGTTACGGCTGCGGGTGGCGAGCGGCTTCGAACAGGCTCGACCCTTCGTACACCACGGGGCCGTCTCCGTCGCTGCGCGCGGCAGTGATCGCCGCCGCCGCCACATCGTCGGCGGTGATCGCCCGGTACTTCTTGAGGCCGCCGGCGAAGAGCGGCGCCGTTGCACGCATGAGCGACGCCGCGACCTGCTCGAGTGGCCGAGATTCGCCGCGCTCGCCGAGAAGGACCGAGGGGTGAAGGATACGAACCCCGCGCGCGAACGGAAGGCCACGCAGCGCCTCCTCGAGCTCCCCTTTCACACGATTGTAGAAGACGCCGCTCTTCGCGTCGGCTCCGACGGCGCTCACGACGACGTAGCGCCGCGCCCCTTGGTCGACCGCCGCACGGGCCACGGCCAATGGGTACTCGTAGTCGACGCGACGGAACGCATGTTCGGAGCCGGCTTTCTTGATCGTCGTCCCGAGGGCGCAGAACACGCAATCGACGCCGAGGTATTCGCGGTACGTCTCGGGTCGGTCGAGATCCGTCGTGACGTCCTTCAACGTGGGAGACGCGAGCCCCGATGGCCTGCGCCCCAGCGCGACGACCCCCTCGCAGGTCGGATCCTTCATGAGGAGACGCACAATCCGACTTCCGACGAGACCGGTCGCGCCGAGCACGACGGCGCTTCGAAGGGGGATAGGCATCGCTCCTGCTACCTTATTGCGTACCGTCGCACCACGCGATAACCGAGTGGAGCGTGCGCGCCCTCCTCGCAGCTCTATCCCTCATGCTCGGGTCGGCCTGTCGGCCCCATGCGACTGCCTCGTCGGGTGCGCCTCGTTCTGCGGTTGACGACGGAGCCTCGGCGCCGCAGTCGACGGAGTCGACGCAGCCGGGCGTGCCGTGTGGACCGCTCGATTGCCGCCAGTTCGACACATTCGCGGAGGCGTTCGAAAGCACGCTCCCGGGTGCGCCGCGGGTCGTGGCGGTCGGCGAGGCCCATGCGCAGAAGGGGACGACAGTCCCTTCCTCCGCGAAGCACTTCACGGATGAGATTCTTCCCGTCCTTGCCGGGCGCGCCTCGGACTTGCTCGTCGAGCTCATGAACCCTCCAGCGGGATGCGCGAAGACCACGGAGGTCGTGCGAAGTCAGCAGCGCGTCGTCACGCGCGAGCAGGCCCCTACCGACCAAAACGAGTACGTCGCGATGGGGGCGCGCGCTCGCGAGCTGGGCATCGTGCCCGACCTCTTGCGTCCGTCGTGCGTCGATCTCGATGCGGTCAAAGCCGCGGGAGACGATGCCGTCATGGCGTCGCTTGCGATGATCGCGCGCCTTACGCGGACACAGGCGGAGAAGCTGGTCGATCGCGACGCTCGAACGCCGGGTGAGGGCGGCAAATTCGTCGTGACGTACGGAGGGGCTCTGCACGTCGATCTGAATCCACCCACGGCTAGGGCTGCCTGGAGCTTCGGACCTGCGCTCTCGTCGTACGTCGGAGGTCGGTACGTGTCGATCGAGCTCTATGTACCCGAGCTCATCGACGGGAGCGACACCTGGAAGCAGCGAGCGTTCTACCCGTATTACGACGCGGCGCGTCTCGGCTCGAAGACGACTGTGTTTCATCAGGGCAAGAGCTTCGTCATCGTGCTTCCGCGCAGCGGAGCGAAGTGACGACGCGCGTTGCGCGTCGCGTGCCGTCGTGTGCGATCGCGGTGGCCGCCATCGCGACCCAGGGTCGGCTGGCCCACGCGGACGACATGGCGAGCGTGCACATCGAGCTTCACGGCCCAGCAGAGTGCCCGGATGGCGCCGCCTTCTTCGCCGACATTCATTCACGGACTTCGCGCGTACGCCTCTCTGCGCCCGGTCAGCCGGTGGACGTGGCCCTCCTCGTCACGATCGAGGATCGGTCCGATCGCCTGTTCGATGGCGAGCTCGAGCTCGAAACGACGAGCGGGTCATCGAGTCGCCGCCGTCTCTCGGGCGAGACATGCATCGCGGTCGAATCGGGGCTCGCTCTCGTCGCCGCGCTCGCCATCGATCCGGACGCGTCCACGGGGGCCGTCCCGCAGGGCGTATCTCGGCCGCCGGCTGCGGCTCCGTCGCCCCCACCCGCGCCGCCTCCGCCCGCGCCACGGATGATGCCTGCGCACATCGTTCAGCCGGCGCCGAGCTTGCCCGCTGCTGCCGTCTCGCCGACGGTACGCACGACGCGTGGGGTTTCTGATTCGGGTCCGGACGAGCGTTCATCGTTGGCGTACTCACCATCACCGCCGCCCCCACCCACCCCGGCAGCGCCGCCCAAGGCATCGGTCCCAGCTCGCTGGCGAACGAGCGCTGGAGTGTACGGGGGCTTCCTGGGGGTCTCGGCTCCGGGCTTGGTCGCCGACGGCGCGATCTTCGGCGACCTCCTCTTGGACCGGTCGAGCGTACTGTCCCCTTCGTTTCACCTCGCCGCCCACCGCACCCTCGAGTCGACCGACTCTCTCGGTGGCAGCGGCCGCGGGTCCTTCGCCTGGACCTACGCGCGCGCGGAGGTCTGCCCCCTTCGGCTCACTTTTGCGTCGCCCTTCGCGCTCCGTCCGTGCGCCTTCTTCGACCTTGGCCTGCTCTCTGCGGACGGCTCTGGGGAGGCTCCGGCAAAGTCACCCGTCGAACCCTGGGCCGCGGCCGGAGGGCTGGTGCGACTCGACTGGACGCTCCCTCTCTCGACCCGCTGGGCTGTCGTTCTGGATGCAGAGGGGGGAGTGCTGCTTCCCATCGTGCGAAAATCATTCGGTTTTGACAATTCGACGACTCGCTACGAGGCGCCTATCTTGGCGGGCACCGCAGCTCTCGGTGCCGGCGTGCGTTTTCCGTGATGAAACCGACGGCGGGCGGGCATACGTTTGACGTGAAGGCGATTGCGATGACCGTGGACGAAAGTCCCGAGCCGAGGGCGAGGTCGCTGGCGCCTGAGAAAGACGCACGGGTGCGCGCCCTCGTGCGAGACCACCTCGATTTCACGTGGCGCTCCCTTCGGCGGCTCGGGCTCCCACCGGACGTCGCGGACGACGCCGTCCAGCGCGTGTTCGTCGTCGTTAACGCCAAGCTCGACAGCATCAAGCCAGGGAGCGAGCGTGCCTTCCTCTTCAATACGGCGCTTCGCATCGCGTCCTCCGAGAAGCGGACGTTTGCGCGCCGCCGTGAGGTGATGGATGGCGAGACCGCCGACGCGGTCGGCGACTCTGCGGTCGCGGTCGATGAGCAGTTGGGCCGTCACCAGGCGCGCGCCGTTCTCGAAGACCTGCTGCAAGAGCTGGAGATGGATATGCGGGCGGTCTTCGTGCTCTTCGAGCTGGAGGAGCTTTCGACGGTGGAGATCGCAGCGACCCTCGAGATCCCGATGGGGACGGTGTCCTCGCGGCTGCGGCGCGCTCGCGACGAGTTTCAGGCTGCGGCCAAGCGGTACCAGGCGCGCTCGCTTTCGAGCGGGCGCGGACGAACGATGCAAGGAGCCATGCGATGAGCGATCCGGTTCGACTACGTGACGCGGGAGACGCGTTCGAGATGTCCGTGCTCGCGGCCGCGAAGGACGATGTGCCCGGGGGTCATGTCGGCAAAGGGGTGCGAGCGGCGCTGGGTCTCGGAGCGATCGCGGCAATTGGCGCGACAACGAGCACGGCGGCTGCCGCAGGTACGGTGGCGACGGCGGGGACCGCGGCGACGGCAAAAGGAGCGACGGCGCTCGGAGTCGCGGTGGTCGTGAAGTGGTTGGGCGTTTGCGTCGTCGCCGGCGTCGCGCTCGGAGCGACGTCCGCGTACGTGAGCCAGCCGCGTCGTCCCGAGCCCCAGGCGGCTTCGGCGTTCGTGTCGATGCCGGCGCCCGTGCGTGCTGCGCCGGCTCGCCCCACGACCATGGTCAAGACGGCGCCTTCGCCCGTGCCTGCCCCCGCGACGCCTCCTGCAGCTCCGGCTCCGAACGCGACTTCAACGCTCTCCACGCCCGCCCTTCCCGTGCCGCTCGCGACTCCGTCGTCGACCTCCGCGTCACACCCCGCGACGCTCCTCTCCGAGCTCACGCCGCTCGACTCCGCGCGAGCCGCGTTGAATGCCGGCGACACGTCTCTCGCGCTCGACCAGCTGAATCGTCACGATCTCGATTACCCGAGCGGTCAGCTCGCTCCCGAGACGCTTGCGTTGCGCATCGACGTCTACGCCGCGAGGCACGACGACGCCAAGCTCGTCGAGCTCACCCAGCGGTTCCTCGCGCGCTATCCCGGGAACCCGCGGGCCGCGCGAATCCGGTCCATCCTCGACGCCGCCGGCAATCGTGCGGGGCAGGTGCCGAATCCGTGATGAGGCGCCGCGGTGGCGGGCATTGGTGGTCAAGGAAGGTGCTTCATGACTTCACGTAGGCTTCGCGGCTTCGTCGCGCTTTCGGCTCTCGCGCTGGGTGCATCCGCATGTTTCGGAAACGTCTCGCTCGGAGGGCCGGGCGATGCCAGCGATGATGCTGGGCCGACGGCGACGCAGACACTGCACGACGGCGGGCCAGCTCAGACACAAACACAGACCATGACCTCGGACGATGCCGACGCGGGGACCGATTCGGGGCCGCCGGTGAAGACGACGACGTCCAGCTCCGAGGCGGGTACGGACTCCAGCCCGGGCACGACGACCGGCACCGCGAGCACGGTCTTCATCGATTCGACGAACGGCTTCCACGACGGCGCTGTCGCGACGGACGGCACGACGCTGTTCTGGGTGCAGGAATCACTCACCGAAGGCGGCGAGGATCAGCTCGTGACTTGTCCGGCGACGGGCTGCCCGAGCAGCGGGCCGAGCGTCTTCTGGACGCAGGCGAACTGGGGCGACGGCACGGGTGAGCTCGCGCTCGTCGACGGCCGTATCTACTTCCAGACGCAGATGAACGGGCCAGTCGTCAGCTGCCCGACGTCGGGCTGTGGCTCTGCCCCCACGCAGTTCGTGTCGGTGACGAACACGCAAGCCTTTGGGGCCGCGCTCGTCTCGGACGGCACGAATCTCTACTGGCATGACAACGACGCGATCTACGCCTGTGCGCTCGGGGTCTCCTGCGCCTCCCCTAGCAAGCTCGCCACGCTCCCGTCTGGCGATTACGTCAGCGAGCTGTTCGCGGACGGCACGAGCGTCTTCTGGGCCGACAGCACCGCTGCCACCATGAGCTCGGTGCCTGTTGCCGGAGGGGCGGCGTCGATCCTTTGCAGCGTGACTGGCAAGACGATCGATACGATTGCGGTGCTCGGCGGCTACGCGTACTCAACGGTCGCAGCGGGGGACTCCGGCAACGGATCGGCCATCTATCGATGCCCCGTCACGGGCGGCGCGGCGACCGTCTACTCGTCTGACAGCGGCGCGTTCAACGTGGCCACCGACGGCACGAACCTCTACTGGCTCAGCTACCACGACGCGGGAACGCTCATGCGAACGTGCGCGCCCGGCGAGACGTGCGCCTCGCCCACGACCCTGTTCGACGTGCTCTACACGCTCAGCTTCATCGTCGACGGCGACGCCCTCTACTCCGTCTCCGGCAAGATTCGCCGCACGACACTGTAGCAACGACGACGCGTCGCAGCCGTTCGACGCAGCCGAGGAGCGTGCTACTCACGCCTCGTGCCCAACATCCTCATCCTCGGCGCGACGTCCGCCATCGCGGAGGAGGTGGCGCGCGTTCTCTCGATTCGCGGTGACCGCCTCTTCTTGCTCGCGCGCGACGCGACCAAGCTTGCCGCGGTAGCGGAGTCGCTCGGCTCTCCCGTCGTCGGCTTCGACTCGGCCGACTTCGACGATGCGGAGGCGAACGGCGGGCGGGTCACGCGCGCGATAGCGACGATGGGTGGTCTCGATATGGCGGTCATCGCGCACGGCTGGCTCGGCGACCAGATCGAGAGCGAGCACAGCTTCGAGCACGCAGCGGCGGTCATCGCGACGAACTTCACCAGCGCGGTCTCGCTCGTCATTCCCATCGTCAATCACTTCGAGACGCAGCGGCGTGGGTCGCTCGTCGTGCTCTCGTCCGTCGCAGGCGATCGTGGTCGCCCGCGCAACTACACCTATGGTGCAGCCAAGGGGGCGCTCACGCTCTACCTTCAGGGGGTCCGCTCGCGTCTCTACAAGACGGCCCCTCTGGTCCGCATCGTCACCGTCCGCCTCGGGCCGGTGGACACCCCGATGACGCGCAACCATCCGAAGAACGCGCTCTTCGGCGAGCCGCGCTCGGTCGCGCGATCCATCGTCCACGCGGCCAGCGCGGGGCCCGAGGACGTCTACGTCCCCTGGTACTGGCAACCGATCATGGCGGCCGTACGCAGCCTTCCGGAGCGCATCTTCCAGCGCTTCGACTTCCTCGCGGGCCGCTGATGAGCTTCTCGGACAACGCCGTCGCGATGGGAGAGCGCGAGCCTCGCGTCGTCTGCCAGGCGTGCCGACGGCCGGTCAGCGTTTGCTACTGCCGCCACGTGACCCAGGTCGAGACCCGTACGCGTGTCGTCGTCCTTCAGCATCCGCGCGAGCGCGACATGCCCATCGGTACCGCCCGCATGGCGACTCTGTGTCTCCCGAACGCGGAGCTTCACGAAGGGATCCGCTGGGACGATGCCGCGCTCGATCGCGTGCTCCGAGACCCGACGCGTGCCCCAATCTTGCTGTATCCCGGGGTCGGCGCGGTGGACGTGCTGCAAGCGCCGCCGACGGGGCCGGTGACGCTCGTCGTCGTGGATGGCACCTGGTCGCAGGCGAAGAAGATCGTCCGCGAGAACCCGCGACTTCAGGCGCTCCCTCGCTACGCGTTCACTCCGCCTGCGCCGAGCGAGTACCGCATCCGCCGCGAGCCGGCCGACTCGTATGTCTCCACGATCGAGGCGCTCGTCCACGTGCTCGGCGTGCTCGAGGGGGACCCGGCTCGCCTTCAGGGCCTGCTCGTCCCGTTCCGCGCGATGATCGACGCGCAGATCGCGTGCGAGCGCAGCCTGCGTGGAGCGCGCGAGCGTCACGCAGGCAAAGCGAGCTGGGTGCGTCGGTCGCGGGTTCATCCGCTGCTGCGCGAGGTGGCCACGGGGCAGATGGATCTCGTCTGCGTCGCGGGCGAAGCCAACGCGTGGCCCTACTGCGCGCGCGTGCCGGGGCAGCTTTACGAGGACGAACTGGTTCACTGGGCAGCCTGGAGGATGTCGACCGGCGAGACATTCGAACGGGTGGTGGCGCCGGTGCTCTCCCTCGCGCCGCGCACCGCGAGCTACGTCGGGCTCGACGAGGGACGTCTGCGCGAAGGGCACGCGCGCGAGACGCTCGTGCGTGACTGGCGCGGGTTCGTACGGGACAACGACCTCGTCTGCTTCTGGGGTCACTACGCGGCGGGGCTGTTCGCGAAGTCGGGGGGGTACTTGCCGCAGCGTCGGCTCGATCTTCGTGGAGCATCGCGTGACTACGCGCGGGCCAAGGTCGGGACGCTCGACGAGCACATCACGCGCCTTTCGCTCACGGTTCCGGTGTCGCCTATCGAAGGGCGGGCAGGGCGCCGGCTCGAGCAAGCGCGTGCGCTCGCGGAGCACTTCGTCGGCCTCGCGCGCGCGGGGACATAGCGCTCTGATGCGGCGCTTCGTCCTCATCGGTCAGAAGGCCAGCGCGTCTCCCGACTTCTCGCTCGACGACGTCCCCGGTACGAGCGGCCGGCTCGACGTGCTTCTACGTTGCATGCGATCGGCGCTTCTCGTGTCGCACGGACTGAGGCGCGACACGCTCGTCTATCTCGTCCTGTACGCGGGAGGGACCCGTCCGCCCCGCACCGTGCGTATCGACGGTCGCATCGCGTCGTACCTGCGTCCCGATGAACGCACGATGGCAGGGCGCGTGCGCGCGATGCTCGCGACGGCCGCCGAGGGGGCGGGGTTCGACGCCGAGCGGCAGGGGATGGCGGTCGCAGACGGTGGGCTCGAGGTGGTGCTCGCCGACCTCGGTGCGGGCACGCATTACGTGCTCGACGAGGCGGGCCAAGACATCCGGAACGAGGCGCTGGATCTCGAGTCGCCCGTCTTCTTCGTGGGCGACCATCTCGGCTTCGACCCGCTCATCGCCGAGTCCCTTCGGTCCGGGGGGGCGCGACCCGTACGGGTTGGTCCCGTGAGCCTCCACGCCGACGACGCGATAGCCATCGTACGGAACGAGCTCGACCGTCGCGGACCCACGGCCGTCTGACATCTAGGCGGCCGGCACGACTCCCGACTGGAGTGGCTTGCGTTCGCCCGCCTCGCCGACACTCCGCGCAACACCCGCTTCGAACAGCGCACGCGTGGCCCCTGCGATCGCGATGACCGCGTCGCGCGAGACGTCGTGGATACCGACGAGATTCACGAACCCGTGGATGAGCCCATCGAAGCGCCGAGCCACGGTCGTCACGCCGGCAGCCTCGAGCGCAGCCGCGTATGCTTCCCCCTCATCGCGTAGCGGGTCGAAGCCTGCGGTCACCACGAGCGCTGGCGGGAGGCCGCGCAAATCAGCTGCCAGGAGCGGCGAGATGCGCGGGTCGCTCGAATCGGCGCCGACGGACGCCGCGTACTGCGCATGGAACCACTCCACCGATGCGCGTGTGAGGAGGAACCCCTCGGCCAGACTGTTCATCGATGGATGCGCGTTGGCGCGATCCGTCGGTGGGTAGATGAGGATCTGGCACGCCGGCTTCGGGTCGGCCTCGCGCAACTGCAGGCTGATGACGGCCGACATGTTCGCCCCCGCGCTGTCACCGCCGACCCCTACGCGCGTCGCGTCCGCGCCGAGCTCCTTCGCGTGCTTCACCGCCCACGTGAACGCGGCGACGCCGTCGTTGATCGCGGCTGGGAAGCGGTGCTCGGGGACGAGCCGGTACTCGACCGAGAGCACGTGAAAGCCGCCATGCTTGCAGAGGAGCCGACAGGCGACCTCGTGCGTCTCGATGTTGCCGAAGACGAAGCCGCCGCCGTGGAAGTAGACGAGCAAGGGGGCGTTGGGCACGTCGGTCGCGTAGTGGCGCGCGGCGAGCGGCCCCTCGGCGCCAACGACCTCCAGATCGCGTACGGAGTGAACCTCTGGGAGCGGTCCGCGAACCCCTGTGATGGCGCGGTCCTGCACGTGCCTCAGATGGAGCGCGTCCTCGGGCCACGGCTTCTTCGCGCTCGGGTCGTTCGCGAGGATGAACTGGAGCCCTGCGTCGAGCGTGTAGCCGTCGCGCTGGACGACCCCCCCGCCTCCAAGCGCTCGCTGGACCCGTGCTGGCAAACGCATGGCTCCGCGGGCGAACCAGTACTGAAGCCGGTCGATCAGGCGCGGTCGCGTGTCGCGTTTCTTCGTCTCGGGTCGGCTCATTCACTCATCCTCGTGGGTTTCGATGCCCGATCGTAGCCCGCGGACGCTGCGCACCGTCCAGAAACGAGGATGGGGGGTCGATGTGGGATGTGGGTGCTCGATGTGGCACAGGGATCACGCCTGGAGTTGGTCCGGCATCAACGATCGTTGGTCCGGCATCAACGATCGTTGGTCCGGCATCAACGATCGTTGGTCCGGCATCAACAGACGTTGGTCCTGCATCAACAGACGTTGGTCCTGCATCAACAGACGTCGGTCCGGCATCAACAGACGTTGGTCCGGCATCAACAGACGTCGGTCCGGCATCAACAGACGTTGGTCCGGCATCAACGGACGTCGGTCCGGGATCGACGATCGCTCCCGTTACCGCCCGAACCCGTCCGGCGCCGCCGAGATGCCAGTCGCGGGGGGAGGACTTGGGGCAAACGCGCAGTAGCCGAGGCCGATGACGATCACGCCGCTCGCTCCGACGATCCACCACCGAAAGCGGTTCGCGGGAGTGCGTACCTTGAGCGGCAGGTAGCGCGTGACGTCGCGAAGGCTTGCATCGAGGGTTGCCATGCGCTTCTCGATGAGCGCCCCCGCGTCGGCCGATGTCCGGGAGATGCCGGTCCCTTCGCGGACCGGTCCGCTCGAGGATGTGAAGAACACTTCGGTGACGCCGGTGGGGCTCACGCCGACCGGGGCGGGACCACCGCCGCGCCGGATGATCGCCTGCCGTTCGCGAAGCTCGTGGCCTGCAAGCGAGTCGACCCAGGCGGCCACGGCGCGAATGTCGGCGCGCGGCACGACCGATTCGAGGGCGAGGGCCATCTCGCGTGCGCTGCCGAAGCGGTCGTCGGCGCGGTGAGCGAGCGAGCGCATGATCACCGCGTCCAGCCCCGGCGGGATGCCTGCCGCGACCGTGCTCGGTACAGGGATCTCCTGGCGCAGAACGGCCGCAATGATCGCAGCCTCGCTATCACCGTCGAAGAGAGGCCGCCCCGTGACCGCCTCCCAAAGGATAACCCCCGCCGCGTAGACATCGGTGCGCCGATCGATCGCCTGCGCCCCGAGTTGCTCGGGCGACATGTACGCGAGCTTCCCTTTGATCTCGCCGTCGCGCGTCACATGAAGCGAGCCAGCGGCCTTGGCGACGCCGAAGTCGAGCACGCGCGCGATGCCGTCTGCGCCCACCATGATGTTCTGCGGGCTGATGTCGCGGTGCACGATCTGAAGAGGTGAGCCGGCGGCGTTGGTCGCGTCGTGCGCCGCCTGCAGGCCGTCGAGCGCGCCGCACAGGATCGACGACAGAATCGGCAGCTCGGGCGGAGCGTCCCGGTCCTCGGCGAGACGCAGGAGGCGCCCCAGCGATTCGCCGTGCAAGTACTCCATGACGAGCAGGCACTCGTCCTCGCTCGCGATGATGTCGACCGTCTTGATGACGTTCGGATGGCGGATCCGCGAGAGGAGCCGCGCCTCGTCGATGAACATCGACGAGAACTTCCGGTCCCGCGCGAGGTGCGGATGCACGCGCTTGATGGCCACCGTCGTTCCCGGTAGCGGCTCGTCCCCGCGGCGTCCGAAGTAGATCGTAGCCATGCCACCGGACGCGACCTCGCCTTCCAGAATGTAGCGGCCGACGATGGTCGGGCCCTCTGCGTTCGCCTCCGGCACGGCTCGCATCCTATCAGATCGTGCATCCGCCTTGCGCCCAGCCCGCCGCCCGATAACGATGGACGGCCGTTCATGTCCGCACGCTTCGAGCTCGTCTCCCAGTTCGCCCCCAAAGGCGATCAACCCACCGCCATCAAGGCGCTCGTGCAAGGCCTCGAAGAAGGGGTGCAGCATCAGGTGCTGCTCGGCATCACCGGCTCGGGCAAGACGTTCACAGTCGCCAACGTCATCCAGGCCGTCCAGAAGCCGACGCTCATCCTCGCGCCGAACAAGACGCTCGCGGCTCAGCTCTACGGCGAGATGCGCGAGCTCTTCCCGAAGAACGGCGTCGAGTACTTCGTCAGCTACTACGACTACTACCAGCCCGAGGCGTACGTCCCGTCGAGCGACACGTACATCGACAAGGACGCGATCATCAACGACGCCATCGACCGCATGCGCCACTCGGCGACGCGCGCTCTGCTCTCACGGCGGGACGTCATCATCGTCGCCTCCGTCAGCTGCATCTACGGCATCGGCAGCGCCGAGAGTTACCACGGCCTGCTCATCGACCTGAAAGTCGGCGAGGAGTTCCGGCGCGACAACCTGCTGCGCATGCTCGTCGACATCCAGTACGAGCGAAACGACGTCGACTTCCACCGAGGCACCTTCCGCGTGCGCGGCGACGTGGTCGAGGTCTTCCCCGCGTACGAGCAGGAGACGGCGATCCGCATCGAGTTCTTCGGAGACACCATCGACGCCATCAAGGAGGTCGACCCCTTGCGCGGCAAGGTGAAGGCTTCGGTCGAGCGCTACGGCATCTATCCCGGCTCGCACTACGTCACGCCGCAAGAGCAGATGCGCAAGGCGATCACGAGCATCCGCGAGGAGCTGCGCGTGCGGCTCGACGTGCTCGACCACGAGGTGAAGTTCCTCGAGAAGCAGCGGCTCGAGCAGCGCACGCAGTACGACCTCGAGATGATGGAGCAGATGGGGTTCTGCAACGGCATCGAGAACTACTCGCGCCACCTGTCGAACCGTCTCGCGGGCGAGCCGCCCCCCACGCTCATCGACTACTTCCCGAAGGACTTTCTGATGATCCTGGACGAGTCGCACCAGACCGTCCCGCAGATCGGCGCGATGTACCGCGGCGACCGTGCGCGGAAGGAGACGCTCGTCGACTACGGCTTCCGCCTGCCGAGCGCGCTCGACAACAGGCCGCTCAAGTTCGACGAGTTCGAGGCGCACGTGAAGCAGGCCATCTACGTCTCGGCGACCCCGTCCGAGTACGAGATCCAGAAGGCGGGGGGCGTCCTCGTCGAGCAGGTGATTCGCCCGACCGGGCTCATGGATCCGGTAGTCGAGGTGAGGCCCGTCTCGGGTCAGGTCGACGATCTCCTCGCCGAGATCAAGGACCGCGTCTCGAAGAACGAGCGGGTTCTCTGCACTACGCTCACGAAGCGGATGGCGGAGGACCTCACCGATTACTACCGCGAGCTCGGCGTCCGCATTCGCTACCTGCACTCCGACGTCGACACGCTCGACCGCATCGACATCCTGCGCGACCTGCGCCTCGGCGAGTTCGACGTGCTCGTCGGTATCAACCTGCTCCGCGAAGGGCTCGATCTCCCGGAGGTGTCGCTCGTCGCCATCTTCGACGCCGACAAGGAAGGCTTCCTTCGCAGCACGCGCTCGCTCATCCAGACGATCGGTCGCGCGGCGCGCAACGTGAACGGCCGCGTCATCATGTACGGGGACCGCATCACGACGGCGATGAAGTTCGCGCTCGACGAGACGGATAGGCGACGCACGCTCCAGAGGAAATACAACGAAGAGCACGGCATCACGCCGGCCACCATCGTGCGCGCGGTCATGCACATCAACATGGCCGCGGGGACAACGGACTACATCGACGTGCCGAAGATTCCGAAGGGGGCGAAGGGGGCCGACGCGGACGTCGATCTGACGGAGAAGATTCAGTCGATGCGGCTCGAGATGTTCACGGCCGCCGAGAACCTCGACTTCGAAAAGGCTGCGCGCATCCGTGACGACCTGAAGCGGCTCGAAGCGCTGAGCGGCGTCGATGGCGGCGAGAGCGATGGGCGCGCCGATGCGCCGTACGATCCGTATGCAACGAAGCGCAAGGGGTCGGGGACGCGGCGTGCGTCGCCAGCGGGGAGCGCGGGGAAGGCGAGCGCCAAGCCTGCGACGAAGGCGACGCCGGCCGCGCGGAAGCGTGCGACGAGCAAGTGGAAGCCGCGGTAGACTAGGCGTCAGGCCGCGATGCACCCGAAGAAGTACCCGCTCGATCCACTGGTGCGCCTTCGTCGGGATCGCGTGGACGACTCCGTAAAGGCGCTGTCCGCCGCAATCCAGACGCGCGAAGAAGCAGAGCGACTGCACGCGGCTGCCCTTGCGGATCGAACGCGGCAGGCCGAGCAAGCACAGCGCGTTCGTGATGCGGAGGCGAACGCTCTTGGGCGGGGCGAGATCTCGGTCGCGGACCTGCAGCGCCAAGGGGCCTGGGAGGCGCGCACACAGTGGGAGGACCAGGAGCAGGCGCTCCACGTGGCGAGAGCGCACGAGCGCGAAGCGGCTGCACGCGGAGGCGAGGGGGAGGCGCGGGCGGGGGTCGCGAAGGCAGAGGCCGATTCAAAGGTGGTGACGAAGCATCGAACGGACTGGGCTCAAGAGCGCGAGCGAGCCGCCGAAGCTGCTGTCGAGGAAGGGGCCGCCGAGGCGTGGCGCCCGCGTCGATGAAGCGACGGCTTACGAACCACGGGCGGTTTCTCTCGATCGTGCTCCTCGGCGCGCTGCCTTCCTTGCTCGCGTGTCAACCGTCGGGCGCGACGCCGCAGCCCGAGCTTCGCGCGGCCCCGAGCGCAGAGCCGGCTGTCCCGCATGTCGCAGCGGCGCTCACGGCGTCGACGGTCCCCGTCATCCCCATCCCCGCGATTCACCCGCTCCTCGCGGACCCACGCCTCTTTCGCGTACACACGTTCGTGACGGACCACGATTGGCCTGCCGCGGCGCGCGCCTTTGCCGAAGCCGAGTCCACGCTCGGGACCGACACGCGTACGTCGGACGAGAAGTGTGCGTGGGCGTACGAGTCCGCGCGGCTTCTGCTGCTCGACGGTGACCTGAGGCAAGCGGCCGTCGCGTTCGACGCCGCCGCCGGTAGCGCCGTCGACAGAGGTGCGCGCTGCGCGCTCGCCGGTCACGCGGCCTACCACGCGGCCGATGCGTACCTGAGGACGGGGGATTTCGTGACGGCAGAAGCGCGCGCGAACACCGCGCTGGCGACGGCGAGCGTGCACGACGACGCGGAGCTGATACTCGCTTCGGCGCTCCTTGGGCAGTCGCGCGCGAGGGAGGCGGTGCCTCATCTCCGCGCCGTTCTCGCCAGGAATCCGAAGTCGTGGATCGACGTCGCCCTCCCACTCGCGTCGGCGCTGCTCGACGGCGCCGAAGGGGATCCGCAGAAAGGTGCCGCCGAGGCGCGTGACCTCGCGACGCGCATCATCGTCGAAGCACCACGGATCGCCGACAGCTCGGGTGCCGACGCCATTCGCAAGCGCGCCGTTGCTCGGCTCCTCGTGCATGATGCGCGCGCACCGCGCGAGCTGACGTTCGCAGAGCGTGCGCAGCAGGCGCGCGTATGGCTCGACGCTGGTGAAGTGACGAAGGCCGCAGCGCTGACGACGGCGCTGCTGAAGGAGGCGTCGCTCGCCAAGGACGCTTCACTCCACTGCAGCGTCTCCATCGCGCGCGCGCAGGCGCTGGGGCGCACGAAGGCCGGAGCCGGGACCGCATGGGACGACGCGATCGCCCGATGCGAGCACGACCCCGCACTCGTCACGGCCCTCTTTGCAGGTGCCAAATCCGTGCAGGGGAAGCATCCAGACGTCGCACGAGCACGTTACGCCCGGGTCGAAGCGCTCTTCCACGAACACCGTCTCGCCGACGATGCTCGCTTTCAAGGAGCGTTGCTTGCGCTCGGACAAGGGGACGAGGCGACGTTCAGCAAGATGATGACCACGCTTCCCGACGATTATCCGTTGGGCGATCAACGCACCGAGGCGCTCTTTCGCGTCGCGCTCTTTCGCATGGGGCGTGCCGACTGGGCCGGCGCATCGCCGCTGCTCGATCGCATCGTGGACCTGTCACCGGATGACCAGCACTGGGCGACAGCTGGACGCGCCGAGTACTTCCGCGCTCGAGTTGCGCGCGAGCAGGGTCACGTCGACGATGCGCGCGCGCGGTACGCCCGTGTGCTCGAGCGACATCCGTTCGCGTATTACATGACCCAGGCGTACGCGCGCCTCTCCGAGGACGACCCCTCGCTCGCGACACGCACGCTTGCAGCCGCGTTCGCGCGTGAGGACAGCGCTCCGTTCCTTTCGTCGACCCACGCCGAGCTCGACACGCAACCGTTCGCCCTCGCACGCGCGTTGCTCGAGGTTGGCGATACCGAGCTCGCGCGCCGAGAGCTTGCGCTCGCAGGGGCGACAGGTGACGACGTGAGCCCCGAGGTGCTGTGGACCGTAGCGCTTCTCTACGACCAGGCGGGCGCGCCGGAGATCGGGCACGCATTCGCTCGTCAGAAGCTGCGCGACTATCTCACGCACTATCCGGTCGGCGCGTGGCGCACGAAGTGGGGCATCGCGTACCCGCGTGCGTTCCAGGGGCTCGTCGAAGCCGACAGCGCCGCGAATGGCATTCCGACCGCGCTCGCATGGGCCATCATGCGCGAAGAGTCGGACTTCATCGCGGACGCGAAGAGCAGCTCGAACGCGTACGGTCTCATGCAGATCATCATCCCGACTGCGCGCGGGGTCGCACGCGGCACGGGGCTCGGCTCCGACGAAGCGTCGCTCAAGCAACCGAGGGTCTCCATCGCGCTCGGCACGCGTCTTCTCGGGCAGCTGCGCAGCACGTTCTCCGATAACCCGACGCTCGCGATCGCCGCGTACAACGGCGGCGGCGGCGCGGTGGGGCGCTGGATCGGCGCGCGCGGCGACGAAGCGTTCGATCTCTGGGTCGAGGAGATTCCGTGGGACGAGACGCGGGGTTACGAGAAGCGCGTGCTCTCGAGCGAAGTAGCGTACGCGTACCTCTACGACCCGGCCGCGCTCGACGAGGTGCTCCGCATCTCCACCAAGGCGCGCGGAGGTGCGCGCGTGCGGTCGGAGAAGATGTCGGGTGAGAGCTCAGCGCCATGAGCGAGCCCGCCGAGTCGCACGGCGTGACCTGCATCGTGGTGATCCCTGAAGGCGCGCGCTCGACCGACTGCCGCATTGGCGAACGTACGGAGACACTCGCGAGCCTTCGACGGCGACTGCTCTCGTACTTTGCGCCCGAGCTGGAGGTCGCCACTCCGGCTGCCGTGAGGCTCGCGCTCGCGGGGGTCGCGCCCGAGATCGTCGAAGCGGACGCGTGGCTCGCCGCGATCGCGCGTCGTGGAGGCCGCGCGTGGCTTCGCGTGCTCGACGGGCTCTGTGACGCGATCGATGTCGTCGGCGACCGGCTGGACGCGCTTGGCATCGTGGCCCGTGGCGACGACAGCATTGCGTCGCGCGCGGGATTGCTTCTACGACTCTCCTTCGTCACGGACCGCACCCTCGAAAGAGCGGGCTTTCTGCATCCGGCACGAGAGGCAGAGCGCGTCGCGGCGCTAGTCGCTCGAGCAGACGCAGCGGCGGTGGTCGACGCGCTGTCGGCGGTGAGCCTCCGAGCGTGTGGAATCGTCGACTGGAGCGTGCCTGACGTGCGCTTGTGGCGCGTCCTCGATGCGAGCCTTTCGCGAGCCGGCGGACGCACATCCATCGAGCTCCCCGTGCTCGACCGACCGCTCGATGCAGAACGCCAGCGAGATCCGCTCGATGCGCTCATTGAAGCCATCGCTTCTGCGCTCGACGACGCACCGCTCACGACACCGATTGCGCCCTCGCTAGGCGATCTCCGATTGGACAGCGCGTCGACCGACGCGGGAGTTGCGCGCGTGGAGGTCTGTTCCGCCACGAGCGCGGATGCGCAGGGTCGAGCGATCGCGGAGGCCGTGTACGCCTCGCTACAACAAGGGGGCTCACTGGACGATGCCGTCGTCGCGCTCGTGTCGGACGACGAGTCGAGCGCGTTCGAGATTATTCGCGCTTTGCGCGACGCGGGCATCGCCGCCGTCGATGCACGCAGGGTGCGTGCGCGTCGATCGAACGTTACGGCGCTTGCGAACGACGCTTTGGACGTCGCGGAGCGCGGCTCGAGCCGCAAGGACGTAGCGCTCCTCCTCCGATCCCCGTATGTCGACCTCGGTCCCCACGCTTCGGACGACGCCACGAACCGACGCGCCTTGTGCCTGCTCGCGCGCACGCTCGAGGAGACCGTCACGGGCAGAGGTGAAGACTCGGTGGAGCGTCTGCGCGCCACGATCGAATCCTCGTCTGCGTGGCGCGGGCGGGATGCTCGCGCTCTGACCGCGACGGTGGAGCGACTTGCGCGTTCTCTCGCGAGCGTTGCGGAGGCGTCTACGCGGGGTGAGCTGGTGCGCGCGGCGCGTGCACTGTGGGCGGACCTCGGGCTCGAGCGTGCATGCGGTCCGAGCGAGGCCCTTGCGGCGGATGACGTCGAGCGCCTCGATGTGGACGCGCGGGCGCGTGGTCGCGATCGCGAGGCGTGGAGCGCCCTTCACGCGACGCTTACGGAGTACGAGAGCGTGTTGTCGCGACTCGGAATGGCGGGCGCACCGTCGACGCTTCAGACGTTCCGCCACGAGCTTGAGTGGGTCGTAGCGCGGCGTCCGTTCCCCGCCGCTCTCGTGCTTGATGCCGTAAGGCTTGTTCGCTTCGCGGACCTCGCGGCCGAGAACGCCGCGCTCGTGGTCATCGCCGACGCAGACTCCGACGCGTGGCCCGAAGGACGAGCGCGTGCTCAGCTCGTTCCCGCGCCCCTCGATGAGCGGCTCAAGGACGCCAGCGACCCATCGTTTGTCGCCCTCGCACACGCCGGTTCCGACCAGGTGCTGGCGCGCCTCGCGCTCGGGACCAGCCGGGCAAAGCGCGTCGTGTTCACGTACCGCGCGCGCGACGACGAGGACGGCGCCAAGAGCCCAGCGGCGGTGGTCGCACGACTTTCTCGCGTGAGCGGCGTCGTGACGACGGTATGGCGTTCGTCTGCGGCGATCGCGCGTCCGCTCTCGGAGCACGATTGGACCCTGACGGAGCTCGCGCGCTCTCCCGGGCTGGCAGCCGACCTCGTGCCGCACGTAGCGCGGCGTGTGGAGCTCGAGAACGCACGCTCGGCTTCGTTTGGGTCGCTCGTGAGCGAAGGGCACGCGCTCTTCTCGACGCTTCCGAACGGGAGACGCTTCGGGACGGTCCTCGCCGAGGAGACGGGCGGCGGCGACAGACCCCTCTCCGCGTCCGCAGTCGATCGCTTCGCGAGCTGCGTGTTCCAGGGGTTCGTGACCGAAGTGCTTCGGCCCAAGCGTGCGCGTGAGGTCTTCGACATCGCCGACAGCCGCCAGGCCGGCGAGACCGCGCACGCCGCGCTCGACGCTGCGTTCAACGCGACGAGCAAGCTCTGGAGCGTGCGACCGCGCGATGAGAGCGCCATCACACGGATCGGAATCCAGGCTGCGGAGCGCGCGCTCATGAACGAGGGATCTGCATCCGAGCTCTCCCGCACCGTGCGGGACCAGGCGCTTTCGGGCGTGCGCGCCGTGCTCTCTTGGAGTCTCGCCGACGAGAGCTGGGACTTCGCGCACACGGAGCAGGCGTTCGGCGATCAGGAAACGGAGGGGGGGTGGAAGACGCTCGTGATCGAGAACGGGGACGTTCGCGTGGCGCTCCGTGGGCGCATCGACCGCGTGGACGTCGGACATCTCACGGGCGCGGTCCGCGTCATCGACTACAAGCCGAAGGAGAGCGCTGCGCGCGCATACACCGCGGCTTTCGGGGAGACGAAGTTCCAGCTGGCGCTCTACTCCCGCGTTGCAGAGACGGCGCTCGGTCGCTCGCGCGGCGAGGGGCTCTACTTGCAGACGCAGCGTCTTCGCACCGGCATGAGCTCGAAGAAGCATTCGGAGCGTTGGGCGCTTGCGCACGAGGTCGTCGATGGGGTGCCGCGCTTCGAGCAGCGCGTGATCGATCTCGTGCGTACGGTGCGCGAGGGGCGCGTGGGTGTTCAGCCGTATGCGCCTGCCTCGTGCGAGCATTGTGACTACGATGGTGTCTGTCGAAAGCCTCGCTTTGCGCTGTCGATGACGGCGGCGGACGGCGCGGACGAGGACGACGCGTGAGCGCCACGGCCCACGACGCGTCGCGGTCGATCTACGCGTTTCGACGGAACCTCGTGCTCGCGGCGAGCGCGGGGACCGGCAAGACGCACGCG